>WNFV01001093.1_pt1 | contig 37149 bp, 37 predicted proteins | sample 5400101 | NCBI WGS metagenome assembly WNFV01 (sample SAMN13153361, study PRJNA577476) | soil metagenome | isolation source: 115 cm soil or saprolite under grassland replicate 1 | place: USA:California | collected 2016-06-15 | reverse complement strand
TTCATCACGCTCGTGCCGATCGTCAGCCTGTTCGTCCTCGGCGGGCAGACGCTGAAGGACTTCGCCTTTGCACTGATGATCGGCATCGGTCTCGGCGCGGTCTCGACCATCTTCGTCGCGACGCCGTTCCTGACCGTGCTGATGGAGCGCCATCCGGACTTCCGCCGCCGGACCGACGAGGACGTCCTCGTCAAGGGCGTCAGCGGCATTCCGGCCGAGGCGGCCGAGAAGCTGGGCCTCGAGGCTCCGGCACCTGAGGCGCCGGCCGCGCCCGAGCTCGAGCCCGTGGTTGCGCCGGCCGCGCGCGGCGACGGGCCAGCCTCGAAGTCGCAGGCGAAGCGCGAGCGCCGGCGGCAGCGGCGCAACACGAGGCCGCATGGCCGAGCCCGCTAGAGAGCTGCTGGAGCGGCTCGCGCTGGCCGCGGTCGGCGCTGTCGCCCTGACCGCGGAGCGCCTCGACGAGCTCGCAGGGGAGCTCAGCGAGCGGGGCGGAATGGGTCGGGACGAGGCCCGCCAGCTGCTCGAGGATTCGCTGACCAGGTGGCGGGGCGACGCGACCCGGCTCGGCGAGCGGGCGGGGGAGAGTCTCCACGACCTGTTTGGAAGGCTCGGCCTCGTCACGCGCGACGAGCTGGACGAGTTGGAGCTCCGCGTCGCCCAGCTCGAACACCGCCTGCGCCTGGTCGAAAGCGCTCCGAGGCTCGCATCCGTGCCGCCGGCACAGGACCGGTAGAGCCTCGGTGACAGCTAGGCCGGGAGGCTTTGCCTCCCGGCCGTGTAACACTGGACGCATGGCGCAACCTGCGCAGCGCAACCTCGGGCGCATCTCCGAGATCGCCCAGGTCGCGGTCCGTCACGGGTTCGGGTACTTCTTCGAGACCCACAAGCTGACCGACCTGCTGCCGTGGCCGCGCTCGTCCGGTCCGTCGCTGGACGTGGCGGCGGGGCCGACCGCGCGCGGGCAGCATCTGCGCGAGCTGCTGGACGAGCTCGGCCCGACGTTCGTCAAGTTCGGCCAGCTGCTCTCGACCCGGCCCGACGTCGTCCCGCCGGACATCGTCACCGAGCTGCGCGCGCTCCAGGACGACGTCACGCCGTTTCCCTTCGCGGATGTCGAACGAGTCGTGCGCGAGGAGCTGGAGCTTCCGCTCGAAAAGCTCTTCGTCGAGTTCGACGAGACGCCGATGGCGGCCGCCTCGATCGGCCAGGTGCACCGGGCGGTGCTGCCGAACGGCCGGCGCGTCGCCGTCAAGGTGCAGCGCCCGGAGGCGCCACGGCAGATCGAGGCCGACCTCGCGCTTCTCTATCAGGCCGCTCGCATCGCCAAGGACCGCATTCGCGCCCTCGACTTCATGGACGTGCGAGACGTCGTCGACGAGTTCGCGCGCTCGATCCGGCACGAGCTCGACTACCGGCAGGAGGGCCGCAACGCCCAGGCCTTCCACCGCAACTTCGCCGGCCACCCGCACGTGCGCATCCCGCACGTCTACTGGAGCTACACGCGGCAGCGGGTGCTGACGCTCGAGCTGCTCGAAGGCCCGCAGCTTGCCGACCTTCCGCGCGACGCCTACACACTCGACGAGCGGCGACGCCTCGCCTACCTGATGACCGAAGCCTGGATGACGATGATCTTCCGCCAGGGGTTCTTCCACGGCGATCCGCACCCGGCCAACATCCTCGTCCTCGGCGGTGAGGAGATCGGGCTCGTCGACTTCGGGCAGGCGGGAAAGCTCAGCGACGACGACATGTCGAAGCTGACCGCGCTCTTCATCGACGCGGCCGAGGAGAACGTCGACGCGCTCGCGAGGCGGCTCGGCGATCTCGGGGTGCGCTACGACCGATCGCGCGAGGCGGAGCTGACTGCGGAGATCCGCGAGCTCTACTACAAGTACTACGGCGCCCGCCTCGCCGAAATCGACCCGCTGCAGGTGATCCGCGAGGCCTTCGCGCTGATCTACTCGCAGAACCTGCGACTGCCGACGCGCTTCGTCCTGCTGGACAAGGCGATCGCCACGCTCGGCTCGGTCGGCGTCGAGCTCTACCCCGACTTCAACGTCTTCGAGGTCGCGAAGCCGTACGCGCGCGACCTGATGCTGCACCGCTACACGCCGCAGCGGGTTCTCTCTCGCGCGAGGAAGGAGGTGCGCGGGCTGGCGGAGGTGCTCCGGGTGGCGCCGCACCAGTGGAACGACGTGCTCGAGCAGGCGCGCCACGGGCAGCTCGAGATCGGTTTCGTGCACAAGGGTCTCGACGAGCTCGCCCACAAGCTCGACGTCGTCTTCAACCGGCTCGTGATCGCGCTGGTCGTCGCCGGCGGCCTGATCGGATCGAGCCTGATCGGGATCTTCGCCACGGGCGGACCGCATCTGCTCGGCCTGCACGTGATCTCCCTGATCGGATTTGCGCTCTCCGGGGTGCTCGGGATCTGGCTCCTGATCGGCGTGGTCCGCTCCGGGCGACTCTAGAAAGTTCGTCCCGAGTCAGGCCGTGGGCGCTTCGCCTTTGCGCTGCCGGCGCAGAAGGGCGCGGACGTCGGCGACGGGGCCGATGTGGCGTAGCTTGTCGGGGTTGATCACCGAGCGGATTGTCTGGACGGCGCCGTCGACGATGTCGAGCGAGAAGACGTTGGTCAACCGACCGTCCGGGTCGAGGACGATTGCGCCGGGCTGACCGTTGACCTGCCGGCGCTCCACTCTGATGCCGAGGTCGCGCATCTGCCGGCCGAGTCCGGCGAAGAGCCGCGCGACGCGATCGACGCCGACGATCGGCGCGGCCCACTGCGGGGCCTTGCCGCCACCATCACCGTAGACGACGACGTCGGCGGCCAGCAGCTCGACCAGCCCGTCGAGGTCTCCGTCGCCGACGGCTGCGAAGAAGCGCGCGGCGAGCTCGTCCCGCTCCCGCCGTGAGGTGTCGAAGCGCGGCTTCTCGGACTGAATATGCCCGCGGGCGCGGGACGCGAGCTGCCGGCAGTTAGCCTCGCTCTTGCCGACGATCGTCGCGATCTCGTCGTAGCCGTAGCTGAAGACGTCGTGGAGCAGGAAGACCGCGCGCTCGACTGGGCTCAGCCGCTCGAGCAAGAGCAGGAAGGCCATCGACAGCGAGTCGGCCTCCTCAGCGTGTGCCGCTGGGTCCTCGGCGGCGCCGTTCGTCAGCAGCGGCTCCGGGAGCCACTGACCGACGTAGGTCTCGCGGCGGACACGCGCCGAGCGAAGCTGGTCGATCGCGATGCGCGTGACCGCGGCCGACAGGTACGCCTTCGGCGACTCGATCTCGACTCCGTCCGCCAGCGCCCGCTGGTGGCGGAGGAACGCCTCCTGGACGACGTCCTCCGCCTCGCTCACGCTCCCGAGCATCCGGTACGCGATCGAGAAGAGCAGCGGACGCAGATCTGCGAACGTCTCATCCGCCATCTGCTACGCGGCCACGGCCTGGGACGGGGTCTCGGTCAGGGCGTGACGGAAGCCTTCGCGCCAGCTGGACCATTCGGGCTGCCAGCCGAGCTCGCGCTTGGCCTTCCGGTTCGACGCCCCGCGGCCCTCGGTCATCCACTGCACGGCCGCCTCGCCGACGGCGAGCCGGCCGATCCAGGCCGGGATCCGCAAGGGCGGATTCGCGCCGGCGACCTCCGCCAGGTACGGCAGCCAGTCGGAGACCTTGGCCGGCTCGTCGTCGACGACGTTGTAGATGCCGCGGCGACCGTGCTCGAGCGCGGCGACGGTTGCGGCGGCCGCGTCGTCGAGATGGATCCACGACGTGACGCCGGCGCCGCTCCCCAGGATGGGCAGCTTGCGCTTGCGGACCAGCTCCACGAATAGCTCGGTTGCTCCCGGCCCGTAGAAGCTCCCATACCGCAGCACGATGCCCTCGAGCGGCGCGTCGACGACGGTCTGCTCGAGAAAGCGGATGGCCGCCAGCGACTCCCGCTGCGCTTTCGCCGGGCTCGGGTCGAGCGGGTCATCCTCCGTCTTGACCGGCCCACCCTCGCGGATATTCGTCCAGCCGGTGTAGCTCTGCGCGACGAAGCGCTTGACGCCGGTTGCGTTCGCGGCAGCGAGCAGGTGTTCTGTCCCCTTGGTCCGCAATTCGTTGGTGACTGCGAACCACCGGTCGAAGCGCTTCATGTCCGGCATCCCTGCGAGCGCGGTCATCTGATGAATGATCGCGTCCGGCGCGGCGCGGGCGACGGTCTCGCCGACAGCGACTGCATCGAGCCCGTCGACGACGACGGCCTCAGCCCCGAGGGAGCGCAGCCGATCGAGCTTCTCGGCGCTCCGCGTCGTTGCGGTGACGTGGTGTTCGCCGGCGACCAGCTGTGGCACGAGCCGGGTCCCGATCGCGCCCGCACCCCCTGCAAGATAGACACGCACTGTTGACTTCCTTTCCTCGTCGTTGCCTGTCTGGACCTGAGACGAGGTGGGACGACGGGCTGTGACATCGGCGTGGTCCGCTCCGGGCGGCTGTAGACAGCTCGTCGCACTCTCGTGCGAATGGACATCTAGGCGGGCCGTCCGGGCGGCGGTACGGTCGGCGCATGTCAGCCGCGCTGATCGTCGCCGAGCCGGAGACCGCCACTCGCGGCTTCCTCGAGCGCCACCTGGCGGACGACGGCTTCGAGGTGCTCGGTGCCGAAGTCGCGGCGGAGGCGCTCGACCTCGCCGAGCAGCTGCGGCCCGCACTCGTGCTCGCGGCCGAGCTGGAGCTCTGCCGGCGGCTGCGCGAGGGCGAGCCGGGGCGGTTCTGGGACCGCGACGTGCCGGTGATCCTGCTCGGCCGCGCAGAGGAGGACGTCGTCGACCGCGTCCGCGCGCTCGAGCGTGGGGCGGACGACTACCTGGGCCGCCCGTTCAGCTACGAGGAGCTGCTGGCGCGTATCCGCGCCGTGCTGCGGCGCGCGGCGCCGCGCGAGAGCGACGTCGTCGAGGCGGGGGAGATCGCGATCGACCGGCCGACGCGGTGCGTCCATGTCCGCGGCCGGCGGCTGCTGTTCCCCGCGAGGGAGTACGAGCTGCTGCTGAAGCTCGCCGAGCAGCCGACGCGCGTGTTCACGAAGGAGGAGCTGCTGCGGGAGGTGTGGGGCTTCCGGGCGATGGGGCGGACGCGGACCCTGGACTCACACGCTTCGCGCTTGCGCCGGAAGATCGCGGCCGTAACCGACACCCCGTACGTGCTCAACGAGTGGGGCGTCGGGTACAGGTTGATGCTGCCGGCCTAGCCGTTCGCGGCGGGACGCCGATCCAGCCGCCGCCGTCCTCGTGCCGCTCGAAGACCCGGCCACGACCTGCTCCTCGGGTCTATGGCGTTCAGGCGTTTGAGAAGTCGCCTTGCTCGGAATCGTCTTCGGCTGGGTTCCGATGACGACGGCAATCTCCTTGTGATTCGTCAGCAGGATCGTGCGTGGGTCGTTGCTGTAGCGCTTGCCGTTCACGAAGATCTGGATGCTGACGTGCCGGCAGTAGCCGCCAACGCACGCGCGGCTCAACCGCACACCCCATTCGGTGAAGAGCTGGCCGAGCCGGTTCGGGACAGCGGAGGCTGATTCGGTGTGGAGAATGCCGGTGTCGTCGTGCGTGTGCAGGGGCGAAATGCACGGCTTGCTGCAAAGCTGGATGCCCCCGTATGCTGTCGAGCCGTCCGGAGCCTTAAACCTCTTTACGCCGGGATCGCGGATGTTGATCCCGATTCCCGCTGGCACGATCACGCGCGCACCGTTGACGAAGACGTCGAGGTGGGAGTGGACATGATGGATGAGAGTCTCCTTCCGTTCCGGCCGGAGGCCCGCGGCAAAGATCAGGCGTAGCGGGTCGGCAGGGGCGGCCCAGGGAGCAGCACCACGCGCGGGCTTGGGGGCCGGGGCCGGAGGGGTAACGGTTTTGGCCATCACCGGGCCGATCCCCACAGTTCCGATGACGGCAACGAGGCTCCCACCTACGAAGATCCGGCGGACGCGCTTCATCGGCCGCATGATGGCAGGAGCCTCCATCGGGCGACACGGGAAAGGATCGTTGCCGTGTGTTGCTTCATGCGGGGGCGGAGTCTCGCCTGAATCGCGGGCGCCCACTCATCCAGTCTTGGCGGCCGACGGCTCGGCGAAGCCGGCGAGTCGGCGCTGTTCAGCGGCTCGTTCGGCGGCCACGCCTGCGACGCCGGCGGCCATGCGCTGCAGCGACAACGATTTCGACGAGATCTGGGCCGAGTCTGCCTTTGTCAACGAAATCGACCGCGCCTGCCGTGCTCACCTCGAGAGCACGCTCCTCGTAAGCCAAGCCGGTCATCCCGACGACCGGAATGGTGGGCTGCCTCCGCCGGATCTCACGGGTGGCCTCGACGCCGTCCATCACCGGTAACACGATGTCCATCAGCACGACGTCGGGCCGAAGCGTCTCTGCGAGCTCTACCCCCTCGCGGCCGTCTCGGGCCGCGCCAACGACTTCCAGGCGACCGTCTGCCTCCAGCAGCGTCCTCACCGCCTGGGTAAAGGAATCATCGTCCTCAACCACAAGCACCCGCCACCGGCGAGAACGCTGTCGTCTCCTCGTGCCCAGCATCTGACCAAGGTAACTGTAAGCAGCCGCGGATCAGGTCGCGATCTCCACCTCGACGCCGATGGGCAGGTGTCAGGTCTTGCATTGCCACATTGCCACGACCGCGCCTGCCGTCGGCAGGTGAGCCCAGAGCGTCGTGGGGGCGCGCTCGCGGTGAATACGTGAATGCAAGACCTGACACCGAAGGTCTGCTCGTGGGCCTCCTCTCAGCCAGAAGCGGCGCCAAGCCAATGAATAGCCGGAATATTGGTTGCGAACGGTGGAAGGCAGACTGCGCGCGTCGTACTCTCTTGGCAGGCTGATGACCGAGCTTCCAACGGGCACGATCACGTTTCTCTTCACCGACGTTGAGGGCTCGACGAGGCTGCTCCGCGAGTACGGTGAGCGTTACGGGGCACTGCTAGCCGAGCACCGGCGGGTGTTGCGCGGGGTTTTCGCCCGTTACGAGGGGGTTGAGGTCGATACGGAAGGAGACGCCTTCTTCGTTGCCTTCGCCTCGGCGCGGAAGGCGCTAGCCGCTGCCCGCGAGGCGCAGCAGTTACTCGATGACGGGCCGCTCCGCGTCCGGATGGGTCTTCACACCGGCGAGGCGCAGAGGTCGGATGAGGGGTACGTCGGCTTGGACGTCCACCGTGCGGCGCGCATCGCCGCCGTTGGCCACGGTGGGCAGGTCTTGGTCAGCGCGGCAACGAGTGCGCTCGTCGAGGTCGAGCTCAGTGACCTCGGCGCGCATCGACTGAAGGATCTCTCCGCGCCTGAGCGGCTCTACCAGCTCGGCGACCGCACGTTTCCACCCCTGAGGACGCTCTCTCACACGAATTTGCCCATTCCTGCGACTGCGTTCCTCGGAAGGGAGAGTGAACTCGAAGAAGTCACTGGGCTCCTCAGGCGTGACGATGTTCGCGTTCTCACGCTGACTGGTCCTGGCGGCACCGGGAAGACACGGTTGGCGTTGCAGGCGGCGGGCACGCTCGCTGACGACTACCCGGACGGCGTCTTCTGGGTGCCGCTCGCACCGCTGCGTGATCCGACCTTGGTGCTCCCCCAGGTTGCGCAGGCACTTGGGGTGAAACTGGACCCGCGTGAGTACATCGGAAGCAGGCGGCTCCTGCTCCTATTGGACAACCTCGAGCACTTGCTCGACGCGGCCGAAGCCGTCGGCGAGCTGGTCGCGAGCTGCCCACGGCTTGGGCTTCTGGTCACGAGTCGCGCGCCGCTCCATCTCGATGGCGAATGGGAGTACGCCGTCGACCCTCTGGCCGAGAACGAAGCGGTCGCGCTCTTCGAGCAGCGCGCGCGCGCCGTGTCCCGCGCATTCGCGGCCAACGGCGAGGTTGCTGAGATCTGCAGGCGGCTGGACTGCCTCCCGCTCGCGATCGAGCTGGCCGCCGCGCGGGCCAAGCTTCTCCCCGCCCACGCGATTCTCGCCCGCTTGGAGCAGCGCCTTCCGCTGCTTGCGGCCGGGTCTCGGAACGCGCCGGAGCGGCAGCGGACGCTGCGGGCGACGATCGAGTGGAGCCACAGCCTGCTCAACGAGGAGGAACAGCGCCTGTTTGCCAGACTCGCCGTCTTCGCCGGCGGCTGGGAGCTCGAGGCGGCGGAGGAGATCTGTGACGCAGATCTCGAAGTCCTCGGCTCGCTCGTCGACCAGAGCCTCGTCCGACGGAGCGGCGAGCGCTTCTGGATGCTTGAAACGATCCGAGAGTACGCTGTCGAACGACTCGAGAAATCGGGTGAGGCAAACAGTCTCCGCGCCCGACACGCCGCCTGGTATCTCGAGCTTGCGGAGCGCGCGCGCCCCGAGATCCATCGTGCTCAAGCGCTCCAGTGGCTCGATCGCCTCGAGGCCGAGCACGCGAACCTGCGACTCGCGATCGACCGCGCACTTGAGGACGGTGATGCAGCGCGTGCGCTCCGTCTCACTGGCGCCGTTTGGGTTTACTGGCTCACCCGTGGTCACTGGACAGAGGGCCGACGCTCGCTCGAGGCGGCGCTGAATCTAGCGGCCGACCGAGACTTGGAGTCTGGCGAGGATGCACTCTGGGGCGCGGCACTTCTCGCCCTCTGGCAGGACGACGAGGAGCGCGGGCTCATGCACGCGACGAACCTCCTCGACTCTTCACGCGTTCGGGGCAGTAGGCGCGGGGAAGCAATCGCGCTCGAACTAATCGCGATCGCTGCCTCCCACCGCGGCGACTTCGATCGTGCACGGGTGCTCTTCGATGAGTCGCTTGTGATTGCACGGGAGGTGCGCGACGAGTGGTTGATCACCGTGGTGCTCAACAACCTCGGCGATGCGGAGCTGAACGCCGGAAACTTCGAGCGCGCGATCGAGCTTTTCGAGGAGAGTTTGGCCCTTGGAGAGAAGCGCGGCGATCTCGACAGACGCGCGCGGCAACTCACGAACCTTGGATCGGCAAGTCTTGCGCTTGGTGACAAGTTGGCGGCGCGGGTCCGTTTCGACGACGCACTTGACGCGGCGCGAGTCATAGGCCTCCGCGAGATCTACGTTTACGCGCTGCTCGGCCTGGCGTCAGCGTGGGTCACAGAGGACCCGTCCCGTGCGGCGCGCCTGCAAGGAGTCTCGGACGCGCTCGCCGAGCAACTGGGGACGTCGGCTCAGTCTTTCGAGGCGCAAGTGCGTGAGGAAACTCTCGAAACGCTTCGCGCAGCCTCAGCGGAGGACACGTACCTCGGCGCCGCCGCTCACGGGCGTGCCTTATCTCCGAACGACGCCGTCGCCTACGCGCTTGCGAATGTCGATCATCCTGGCGGTGGATCCGTCCAAACACGTTCGGCTTCGAGCTGATGAACGCAAAGTCCAATCAGGCGCGGCTGAAAGACATCTTGCTTTGGCTATAGCGTTTTGAGAGACGGCAGACTCGAGCGTGGGGGAGGGGCGGACGCGGACGCTGGACTCGCACGCGTCGCGCCTGAGGCGCAAGATTGCGGCGGTAACCGACACCCGTACGTCCTCAACGAATGGGCGTCGGCGACCGCCTGATGCTGCCGGCCTAGCTGTTCGCGGCGGTCTCGAAGTGACCGAGGACGCCGATCCAGCCGCCGTCGTACTGGCTGCGCGTGTCCGTGGCCTGCTCGCCGAGGATCTCCCAGCCGCGATGCTCGAGGTCGACGCGCGTACCGTCGCCCTCGGGCGCGAAGCGCACCTCGAGCTCGGTCGCCTCGGCCGGGGTGCCGCCCGGGTACCAGCTCATCGCGAACCGGTTCGGCGGCTCCCATGCGAGCACGCGGCCCCACTCGCCCTCGCCGCCGTCGTTGTGCCGCTCGAAGATTCGGCCGCCGACCTTCTCCTCGAAGACGACCTCGGTGATCTTCTCCTGGCCGATCGAGTACTGGCTCAGCGGCCACCAGTCGCCGATCTCTCGCGTGAACACCTCGAACGCCCGCTCGGGGCTGCACCTGACCGCGAGGCTCTTCTTGACCGCCTCGACGGTCGTCTGTGCGCTGCTCATCCCTTTCTCCCTTCGCTCTCGGCCGCCGCCTTGTAGCCGGCGAGGGCCTGCTCCCAGAAGCTGTCGAGGTACGCGCGGAGGTCGGCGAGCGCCTTCGGCTCGACCCGGTAGATCCTCCGCGTCCCGTCCTTGCGCTCGGTCACGAGCCCCGCCTCCTTCAGGACGCGCAGGTGCTGGGAGACCGCGGGCCGGGAGACCGGCAGCCCCGCGGCGATCTCACCCACCGGGCGAGGGCCGCCGCGCAACCGCTCCATGATCTCCCGCCGGGTCGCATCGCCCAGCGCGTCCAGCGCGGAGAAACCCATGGTTCCCCCGCGGGCCCCCTCCTTCGCTCGTTCGCTTCGCTCACGTCGCCCGCTGCCGGCCTGCGTCTGTGTGCCGCGCCCGTCATGCCGGTCGCGGCGACGGTGCTGGTGCTGTGCGGATCCGTAAGTCATAGCTTACGGTAAGCATACACTTACGAAACCAGAGTGTCAATCATCGCGCCCTCGAGCTTCAGGAGGAGCTCCTTGCGGTCGAGGCCGCCGCCGTAGCCGACGAGCGAGCCGTTCGCGCCGATCACTCGGTGGCACGGCAGCACGATCGGGATCGGGTTGCGGTTCATCGCGCCGCCGATCGCACGGGCGGCGCGCGGCTTGCCGATCTTCGCCGCGAGCGCGCCGTAGGTCGTCACCTGCCCGAACGGCACCCGGGCGAGCTCGCGCAGCGCCTGCTGCTGGAAGGCGGGGACGGGGGAGAGGTCGGTCTCGAGATCGAACTCGCGGCGATTGCCGGCGAAGTACTCGTCCAGTTCGCGGATGACCCGGTCGACCCGCTTTGGGAGGCGAAGCACGCGGGCGCCGAAGTCGGCCGAGAGCTCGTCCAGGGCGGCGTCGGGCCGGTAGGCGATCCGGCAGAGCCCTCGGTCGGTGACGGCGACGAGCAGGTCGCCGACCGGCGAGTCGGCCAGGTCGTAGGCGACGTCGACGAGGCCTTCGCGCTGGGCGGCCTCGCGGAAGCGGCGGTCGAGTTCGGTGGGAACGTTCATGAAGGCTCCTTTCTGCGCAGCCGCCGGACTCCAGCGGAGGCGGCCTGGCGCGCCGCGTCCTCGGAGGAGCCCAGCGCCGCGCCGATTGCGGCATACGGCAGGTCGTAGGCGTAACGGAGGACGACGGCGGCGCGCTCGGTCGGCGGCAGGCCGTCGGTGAGGTGCTCGAGCTCGGCGTAGGCGGGCCGCTTGGGCAGCTCGACCGGCTCGTCGAGCTCGGCCGTCGGCTTCTCGCGGCGATGCGCGTCGACGGCGACATTCCGTGCGATTGTCAGCACCCAGGCCCGCAGGTAGTCGCCGTTGCGGAGCGCCGGGTAGGCTCGCAGGGCCCGCAGGAACGTCTCCTGGAAGGCATCCTCGGCGCGTTGCTGCCCGAGCCTGCGCGCGAGCACCCCGAACACCTCGTCACAGTGCTGGGCGTAGAAGCGCTCGAACGGCGGGATCACGGCGACTTCCATCATCGAGGAAACGCGGTGCGACGTCGCGCTGTGAGATCGCCGTCACCCGCGTGGGGGATTTGGGGGATTGGGGTTGTGCTGTGGGGAATTGTGGGGTAAAGTGGGGCCGCGTGGACGATGCTACTCGGCGAGTACGAACACACCATCGATGACAAGAGCCGCCTCACCTTGCCGGCCAAGTTCCGCCAGGCAATGGCGGGAGGGATCGTGCTGACCCGAGGTCTCGACGCCTGTGTCGAGGCGTACCCGGCCGACGACTGGCACACGCTCGTCGAGTCGAGCCTCGCCGGGCTGAACCCGCTCAGCCGGGAGACGCGCGTGATCGAGCGCTTCTACTACACCGGCGCCGTGGAGGTGCAGCCCGACAAGCAGGGCCGCGTGATGCTGCCGCCGGCTCTCGTCGAGCACGGCGGGCTCGGCCGCGAGGTGGTTGTGGTCGGGATGCGCGACCGCCTGGAGATCTGGGACCGCGCCGCCTGGCGCACGCAGCTGAAGGAGGTCATGGGAAGTGCTGAGCATGTTGCCGAACGTCTTGCAACCCAACACAACTGACCACGTTCCCGTCCTCGCGGACGAGGTGCGTGCGCTGCTGGCCCTCGAGCCCGGGGACACCCTGATCGACGCCACCTTCGGCGGCGGCGGCCACGCGTCGCTGCTCGCGCTCGACCTGAAGGGCAAGGGCAAGGTGATCGCGATCGACCGCGACCCGACCGTTCGTCCCTACTTCGAGCGCTTCCGGCGCACGTCCGGCGTGACCGCGCGCTTCCTCCGCGGCGACTTCTCCATCGTGCTGACGCAGCTCGCGGACAACGGCGTCAAGGCCGACGCCGTCCTGCTCGACCTCGGCGTCTCCAGCATGCAGCTGGACCGGCCCGAACGCGGCTTCTCATACGCGACGGACGCCCCGCTGGACATGCGCATGGACCCCTCCGCGGACTTCTCCGCGCGGGAGCTCGTCAACGAGGCAGAGGAGCGCGAGCTGGAGCGGATCTTCCGCCGCTACGGGGAGGAGCGCTTCGCTCGCGCAATCGCCCGGTCGATCGGCCGCCGGCGGCACAGCCGCCCGTTCGAGCGCACCGGCGACCTCGTCGAGACGATCAAGGCCGCCATCCCCGCGCCTGCCCGTTTCGGCGACGGGCACCCGGCGAAGCGGGTCTTCCAGGCGCTGCGCATCGCCGTCAACGACGAGCTGGGCGCGCTGGAGACCGCGCTCCCGGCCGCGATCGAGATGCTCCGCCCTGGCGGTCGCGTGGCGGTGATCAGCTTCCACTCGCTCGAGGACCGGATCGTCAAGCACACCTTCAGGCAGCTGGCGAAGGGCTGCACGTGCCCGCCCGACTTCCCGGTGTGCGTCTGCGGCCACGAGCCCGAGCTGCGCGTCCTGACGCCGAGACCGGTCCGCCCGAGCGCCCGCGAAGCCGCGCTCAACCCGCGGAGCGCCTCCGCCCGGCTGCGCGTCGGCGAGAAGGCGTAGTTGGCCGCGGTTGCCCCCCACGCGCGGGCAGCCGCGCCCGCCGAAGTAGCTGTCCCCAGGCCGCGCCCGAGGGCGAGGCCGGAGCGCAGGCCGAAGGTGGCGAGCGGGGTCGTCTGGATCGTGATCATCGGTGCGCTTCTGGGCGGCGTCGTCTTCATGAACGTGGCCGTGCTGCGACTGAACATCAAGCTCGATCAGGTCGGCCGCGACCGGACGCGGTTGCGGGCGGATGTGGCCCAGCAATCGTCTGAGCTCTCGAGCGCGCAGGCCGCCGCACGGATCCAGGCGCAGGCGCGCGGGCTCGGGCTCGTGCAGGCGAAGGCGGCCGAGACCACGTACCTCGATCTGAACCCCTAGGGTGGCCGCCGCCGCGAGCACAATTGTCTACCTGGCCGGCTGCAAACTGTCGCATGCCGGCGTCCTCAGTCGCCCCCGTACTTGTTCAGTACGGGGGCTCCCTGCGTCCTTGGCCTGCTCGGTTTTCACCGGCCAGACAGGAATGAGCTCACGGCGGCGACCACTATGAGCCCGAGGCTGGCGAACCGCCGGATTCGCCTGGTCCTCGCGGGGCTGGCGCTCGCGTTCGCGCTGACGCTCGGGCGGGCGGTCTGGCTGCAGGTGATCCGCGCGCCCGTCCTGGAGCGGCTCGCCGCCCAGCAGCACCACGAGCTCGTGACCACGCCTGCCGGCCGCGGCACGATCTTCGACCGGATGGGCGTCCAGCTCGCGATCGGAGAGCAGGCGACCACCGTCTACGCCGATCCCCGTCAGGTGCGGAATGCGCACCGCGTCGCCGTCGAGGCTGGGCACGCACTCAACGTCGATCCGAACAGGATCTACCCGCAGCTGCTCGACAAGAAGCGAAGCTTCGTCTACGTCCAGCGCAAGGCGAGCCCCGAGCGGGCAGCGGCGCTCCAGCGACGCGGACTCGCCGGCCTCGACTTCTATCCGGAGGAGCGCCGGAGCTACCCCCAGCACACCGTCGGCGCTCAAGTGCTCGGCTACGCCGGCGTGGACAACAAGGGGCTCGCCGGCCTCGAGCTCGGGCTGGAGCGGGCCCTCGCCGGCCACGCGGGCAAGGAGACGATCGTTCGCGACCCGTTCGGGCGCACGATCGACGTCGTCAACTCCACCCAGGAGCGGCCGGGCCACGACGTCTTCCTGACGCTCGACCACACGTTGCAGGCGAAGGTCGAGTCGGTGCTCCGGACGGCGGTTGCCCGGTGGCACGCGACCAACGGGACGGCGATCGTCCTCGATCCCAAGACCGGGGGCATTCTGGCGATGGCGGTCGCGCCGGGCTTCGACGCCAACGACTTCTCCCGTGTGCCGAGCGCGTTTCAGCGCAACCGCGCCGTCACCGACACCTACGAGCCAGGCTCGACGTTCAAGGTAGTCACCTACGCGGCCGCGATCTCGGACGGGGTCGTGTCGCCGAACACGAAGTTCACATTGCAGCCGACGATCAAGGTCGCCGACCGCGAGATCGAGGAGGCGGAGCCGAGGCCGACCGAGACGATGAGCGTCGCGGAGATGCTAGCCCGCTCGTCGAACGTCGGCACGATCACGCTTGCCGAGCTGCTGGGTCGAGAGCGGCTGGGGCGCTGGATCTCGCGCTTCGGCTTCGGTAAACCGACAGGGATCGACTTTCCGGGCGAGAGCCCTGGGATCGTGCTACCGGTCGATCGCTGGTCCGGCTCGACGATCGGCAACGTGCCGATCGGCCAGGGAATCGCGGTGACGCCGATCCAGATGGCTTCCGCGTACGGCGCCCTCGCCAACCGCGGGGTCCGGGTCCAGCCGCACCTCGTCGATCACGTGCGCGGGCAGAGGCCGAAGAAGCTCGCGCGGCACCGCGTGGTCACTCCCGCGGTCGCGCAACAGTTGCTCGGGATGCTCCAGGGCGTCGTCTCCGCGCAGGGAACAGGCGGCGAGGCGGCGGTGCCCGGATACCGCGTCGCCGGGAAGACGGGGACGGCGGCGAAGCCCGACTCGACCGGCGGCTACTCCGACACGAACTACGTTGCCTCCTTCGTCGGGATCGTGCCGGCCAGCGCGCCGCGACTCGTCATCCTGGTCTCGATCGACGAGCCACAGGGACAGATCTTCGGCGGCCTGGTCGCAGCGCCGGCGTTCCGCGAGATCGCCCGCTTTGCACTGCAGTATCTCGACGTGCCGCCGGACGACCTCGCGTCGCTGCGGGACGCGGGCGGCGCGCCGCTGGGCTAGAGCGGACGAGGCTCTGCGGTTAGCCCAACCTCCTCCCCACGGCGATCATAGGTCTGGAGGTCATGAGACCGCCAGTGTCAGTCACGGAAAAGTCCAGCATTTGCGCCACTTCGGTGACGATTTGGGCCCGCAGGGGCCGTGTGATCGGCCCTGCGAGTTAGACTCGGCCGTCGTGGACCTGGAGCGGCTGATCGCCGCGCTCGCGCCGACTCACGTCGTCGGACGCGTCCCGGCCGAGGTGCGCGACCTGGCCTACGACGCGCGTTCGGCCGACGCGGGGACGCTGTTCTTCTGCGTGCCGGGACAGCGTGCGGACGGCCACGACTTCGCGGGGGAGGCGGTCGCGAACGGCGCGGTCGCGCTCGTCGTCGAGCGGCCGCTGGACCTCCCGATGCCGCAGCTCGTCGTCCCCGACTCTCGCGCCGCCATGGCCGTTGCCGCGGACGAGTTCTTCGGCCACCCGACCGGCGACCTCGCCGTGGCCGGGGTGACCGGCACGAACGGGAAGACGACGACGGCGTTTCTGCTCTATGCGGTGCTCGCGGCCGCCGGGCGCCGCCCGGGGCTGCTCGGGACGATCGAGACCCGCGTCGACGGCGAGCGCCGCCCGGCGACGCGCACGACCGCCGAGGCGATCGACCTCCAGCGCCTGTTCCGCGAAATGCTCGACGCAGGCGACCGCAGCTGCGCGATGGAGGCGACCTCCCACGGCTCGGCGCTGAAGCGACTCGACCGGGTTCGCTTCGCGGCACTTGCCTTTACGAACCTGAGCCAGGACCACCTGGACTTCCACCGTGACCTCGAGGACTACTTCGACGCGAAGCGCCGGCTCTTCCTCGGAGACGGTGCCCCGCCCGCGGCCGTCAACATCGGCGACGCCCACGGCCGGCGGCTCGCCAAGGAGCTCCGCGCCCAGGGGACGCCGCTCATCACCTTCGGCTTCGCCGACGATGCCGAGATCCGGCCGGAGGGGCTGGACCTCTCGGCGCCCGTGACCACGCTGACCGCGGGCGGGATCCCGCTGCGCACGCGCCTCCGCGGCCGCTTCAACGTCGAGAACGTGCTCGCCACGGTCGCTGTCGCCCGGCTGCTCGAGATTGCGGACGACGCGGTCGCGGCGGGGGTGGGGTCGATCGCCGGCGTCCCCGGCCGCTTCGAGGCGGTCGACGAGGGGCAGCCCTTCACCGTCGTGGTCGACTACGCGCACAAGCCGGTCGCGCTCGAGAACGTGCTCCGCACCGCCCGCGGGCTGACGGCGGGGCGCGTGATCTGCATCTTTGGCTGCGGGGGCGACCGCGATCGCGGGAAGCGGCCGCAAATGGGCCGGATCGCGTCCGAGCTCGCGGACGTCGTGATCGTCACCTCCGACAATCCGCGCAGCGAGGACCCGCAGGCGATCATCGACGAGGTGCTCTCGGGCACCGTCGGCGAACCGGAGGTCGAGCCGGACCGCCGCGCGGCGATCGGGCGGGCGGTCGAGCTGGCCGAGCCCGGCGACGTCGTCGTGATCGCCGGCAAGGGACACGAGTTGGGACAGGAGATCGGCGGCCGCGTCACGCCCTTCGACGACCGGGACGTGGCGCGCGACGCGCTCCGAGCCCTGCGGGCCACGGCGTGATCCCGCTCACGCTGGCGGAGGTGGAGGAGCTCGCTCCCGGCCGGCTCGAGGCCGCGCCGTGGGCAGATCAGATCACAGGTTTGAAGACGGACTCGCGCCTCGTCGAGGAAGGCGATCTCTTCGTCGCCGTCGGCGGGGGCGGCGATTTCGTCAAGCACGCCTTCGCCCGGGGCGCGGCGGCGACGCTCGTCCCCGACGACGCCTTCGCCGCTCTCGCTGCGCTCGCCGGCGCCGTGCGCGACCGCAGCAGTGCGCGCTTCATCGCGATCACGGGCTCGATGGGCAAGACCTCGACGAAGGATATTCTCGCCGCGATCTGCGCGCCTCAGCGGAAGACCGTCGCGGCCGAGCGCAGCTACAACGCGGAGATCGGCGTGCCGCTGACGATCGGACGCGTCGAGCCCGAGACGGAGCTCTGCATCCTCGAGCTCGCGATGCGCGGTTTCGGGCAGATCTCCGAGCTGTGCGCGTTCGCCCGGCCCGACACGGGCGTGATCACCAACGTCGGCCCGGTGCACCTGGAGAAGGTCGGCGATCTGGACGGCGTCACGCGCGCGAAGGGAGAGCTGATCACCGCGCTCCCTCCGGGCGGCACGGCCGTCGTCCCGGCCGCGTTCCCCGTCGAGCGCAACGACCTGGAGGTCGTGCGCGTCGGCGAGGACGTGACGCTCCTCTCGTTCGTCCCGCCTGTCGTGGCCACCTCGCTCGGGTCGGTCGAAGTGGACTTCACCGCCCGCCACCTCGCCGGAAACGCGCTGACCGCGTTCGCCGCCGCCGACGTGCTCGGGCTCGAGCTCCCCGACCGACTGCGGGTCGAGTTCACCGAGTGGCGCAACCAGGAGCTGCCGCTGCCGGGCGGCGGGGTGCTCGTCAACGACGCCTGGAACGCGAACCCGGTCTCGATGCGCGCCGCCCTGGAGCATCTCGTCCAGCTCGCCGCCGGCCGCCGGACGGTCGCCGTGCTCGGCGACATGGCCGAGCTCGGCAGCCACAGTGCAGAGGGCCACCAGGAGGTCGGACGGGCACTCGCAGAGCTCGGGATCACCGAGGTGGTCGCGATCGGCCCGCAGGCGCTCGCCTACGGCGGACGCCAGGTGGATACCGTCGACGAGGCGGTCGCACTCCTCGAGGAGCTGCTGAGCCCCGGCGACTGCGTGCTGGTCAAGGGCGCAAGAGCGATGGGCCTCGAGCGCGTCGCGGAAGCCCTGACGTCGGTGAACGCTTAGTGGTCGACGTCCTGATCGCGACGATCGTGGCGATGGTGATCTCGATCGTCGCCGGCCCGCGCTTCATCAGCTTCCTGCGCCTGCGCGAGTACGGCCAGCAGATCCGCGAGGAAGGGCCGGTCGGCCACGTCGTCAAGCAGGGGACGCCGACGATGGGTGGGTTGCTGATCCTGTTCTCGGCGGCGGTGCCCTATCTGATCCTCAGCAACTACTCGACCCCCGCGCTGACCGTGTTCTTCTGCATGGTCGGCTGCGGCACGATCGGTTTCCTCGACGACTTCGTCAAGCTCACCCACCGGCGGTCGCTGGGGCTCAACGCGCGCTGGAAGCTGCTGCTGCTCGCGCTGATCACGGCCGGGGTCGCCTATGCGGCGCGCAACCTCTCGACCGACCTCTACATCCCGGGGATCGGCAGCATCCCCCTCTCCTACGCCTGGTACCCGTTCCTGTTCTTGATCATCGCCGGCGCGGCGAACGGCGTGAACCTCACCGACGGGATCGACGGGCTCGCGGCGGGCACGGGAATCATCGCCGTCTTCACCTTCACCGCGATGACGGTGATCGCGTTCATTCGCTCGGGCGCCCCGGGATCGCGCTCGGACACCTACCTCGACCTGTCGATCGTCGGTGCCGCCCTGATCGGGGCGACCGTTGGATTCCTCTGGTACAACGCCTTCCCCGCGGAGGTCTTCATGGGCGATACCGGCTCGATGGCGATCGGCGGCGCGCTCGCGGGCTTCGCGATCATGACGAAGACCGAGTTCCTCCTCCTGCTGGTCGGCGGCATCTTCCTGATCGAGGCGCTGTCGGTGATCGTGCAGGTGGCCAGCTTCAAGTACTACGGGAAGCGCGTCTTCCTGATGACGCCGATCCACCACCACTTCGAGATGAAGGCGTGGTCGGAGACGAAGATCATGGTCCGCTTCTGGATCCTGACCGCGATCCTCTGCGCCTGCGGGTTCGCGCTCTACTACCGCTACTACTTCCGCTTCTTCAGAGGATGACGATACTCGTCCTGGACGGAGATCTCCTGGGGCAGGCGCTCGAGCAGCTGGCCGAAGACGAGCTGCTGATCGTGGTCGACACGTCGGCCGATCGGCTCGAGGAGCTCGAGGAGCGAAACCCCGATCCGCGGATCACGTTCCTGATCGGAGACAGGGACGTGATCCCGGTGCCCGATGGAGCGGTCGACAGGGTGCTCGGCGAGGGCTCCGAGTCGGAGCTGCGCCGCGTGCTCCGCACGTGAAGCGGGCGGTCGTCCTCGGCATGGCGCGCTCCGGGCAGGCGGCGGCTGCGCTCCTCGAGCGGCACGGGGTGGAGGTCGTCCGCGCCGACCGGACGCTGGGAAACGACGACGACGTCGCGCTGCTCGACGGCGCCGACGTGCTCGTCAAGAGCCCCGGTGTGCCGCGCGACAACGCGCTGGTGCGCGAAGCCCGCATACCGATCTGGAGCGAGGTCGAGCTCGGCTACCGCCTGCTGCCGAACCCGATCCTGGGAGTGACAGGCACCAACGGCAAGACGACCACCGTGGAGTGGCTGGGCGCGATGTTCCGCGCCGCCGGCCAGGAGGTCGCGGTCGCCGGCAACGTCGGCCGCGCGCTGACCGGCGTCGAGGCCGCTCCCGACGCCTGGATCGTCTGCGAGCTGTCCAGCTTCCAGCTCGAGGACGTGGACGAGCTCCGTCCCCGCATCGCCGTGCTGATCAACCTCGAGCCCGACCATCTCGACCGGCACGGCACCTTCGGGGCCTACCGGGATGCCAAGCTGGGGATCTTCGAGCGGCAGGCTGCGGAGGACACGGCGGTCGTCCCATACGGGTTCGCTCCCGTGCCCGGGCACGCCCGCCGGGTGGAGTTCGGCGCGACCGACTCTTTGCCGGCGGAGCCGGGACTGCCCGGCCTGCACAACCGCGAGAACGCCGCGGCCGCCACCGCTGCGGCACGGGCCGCCGGGCTTCCGGACGAGGCGATCGCCGAGGCTCTGGGCTCGTTCCCGGGCGTCGCGCACCGGCTCGAGCTCGTGGCGGAGGTCGGCGGAGTCCGCTACGTCAACGACTCCAAGGCGACGAACACCGCCGCGGCCAGGCGAGCGCTCGGCGCGTACGACGTGCCGCTGCACGTGATTCTCGGCGGATCGCGGAAGGGCGAGCCGTTCGACGAGCTCGCAACGGAAGTGCATGGCCGGGCGTACCTGATCGGAGAGACGGCGGCGGAGCTGGCGGGCGCCCTCGACCGCGCCGGCGTCCCGTACGTCCGCTGCGGCGACCTCCCTGCGGCCGTCGCGGCGGCGGCGCACGATGCCCGGCCCGGCGAGGTCGTACTGCTCTCGCCGGCCTGCGCGAGCTACGACCAGTTCAAGGATTTCGAGCACCGCGGCGAGGAATTCAGGAGGCTGGTGCAGAACCTGTCCGGGTGAAGCGCGGACACCTCGAGACCAACATCCTCGTCCTCGTCACGCTCGGCCTCGTCGCCTTCGGGATGGTGATGGTGTACAGCGCGACGTCGGCGTCCGCGGCGATCGGCGGCGGCAACCCTGCCTACTACCTCAAGCGCCAGGGGATCTACGCGCTACTCGGCGTCGTGCTGCTCGTGGCCGCTTCGCGGTGGAACTACCGGTCGCTGCGCCACCTGGCGCCGGCGCTCGTGCTGGGCAGCCTGGTACTGCTCGTCGTCGTGCTCGCCGGAGGCGAGAGCATCAACGGCGCCCGCCGCTGGATCCAGGTGGGCGGCGTGACCTTCCAGCCCTCGGAGCTCGCCAAGCTTGCGCTCGGGGTCTGGACGGCGCTCTTCCTCGCGCGGCGGCCCGTGCCACGCACGCTCGGCGAGCTGACGAAGCCGATCGGGCTCCTGAGCGCCGCGTTCTGCGCGCTGATCCTGGCCGAGCCGGACCTCGGCACGGTGATCGTGCTCTGCCTGATGGTCGGGGCGATGCTGGTCGTAGCCGGTGCCCCGGTGCGGATGCTCGGGAGCGCGTCGGCGATCGTCGGCGCGGTCATCCTGTTTGCGATCTGGTTCGAGCCGTACCGCCGCACGCGGATCTTCAGCTTCATCAACCCGTGGCACGATGCGCAGGGCGCCGGCTACCAGCAGGTGCAATCGATGATCGGCATGGGCTCGGGCGGCTTCTTCGGGGTCGGCCTCGGTGAGAGCGTCCAGAAGATCTTCTATCTCCCGGAGGCACGCACCGACATGATCTTCGCGATCGTCGGCGAGGAGCTCGGCCTCGTCGGCGTCACGCTCGTGGTCGCCGCCTACGCCGCCTTCGCCTGGGCGGGTCTGCGGATCGCGCTCGGCTGCCGTGACCCGTTCGGGAAGGCGCTCGCCGCCGCTCTGACGGCGCTCGTCTGCGGGCAGGCGGCTCTGAACCTGGCGGCGGTCGTCGGGATCGCCCCGCTGACCGGCATCCCGCTCCCGCTCGTCTCCTATGGGGGCACGAGCCTCGTTGTCGTGCTCACGGCGGTCGGCATCCTCCTTAACATCGCCCGTAGCGATGGCATCGAACTCGCTCAGGTGCGTGATCGCCGCCGGCGGGACGGCCGGTCACGTGATGCCGTCGCTCGCCGTCGCGGAAGCGCTTCGCGCCCGCGGCGTCAGCGTGACCTTCGCCGGTTCGCCTGACCGAATCGAGGCGCAGCTCGTCCCGGGGTCGGGCTTTCCGTTCGACGCGTTTCACGTCTCCGGGCTGCCGCGCCGGCCCGGGCTCGCCCAGGCGCGCGCGCTGCTCCTTGCGGGCCGGGCGCCCGCCGCCTGTGGGCGGATCCTCGCCGCCCGGGAGCCAGACGTCGTCTTCGGCGGCGGTGGGTACGTTGCCGGGCCGATGGTCTACGCGGCCTGGCGCAGACGGATCCCGGCGGCGCTGGCCGAGGCAGACGCCCACCTCGGGCTGGCGAACCGCCTCGCCGCGCCGTTTGCGAAGCGCGTCTTCCTCGCCTATCCGGTTTCTGGGCGGGATGGCCCGAAGTACCGCGTGGTCGGTCGGCCGGTGCGGCCGCCGACTGCCGTCCCCCCGGCCGAGGCCCGCGGCCGGTTCGGCCTGCCGGAGGAGGGGAAGGTCCTGCTCGTCTTCGGAGGCAGCCTCGGCGCGCAGGCGCTGAACGAGCTCGCGCTCGAGACCTGGGCCGAGACCGGGCCGGCCGTCCTGCATCTCTGCGGCGAGCGCTACCTCGCCGGGCTGGACGAGCGCCCGCGGCGCTCCGAGTACCGCCTGCTGGCCTGGACCGACGACTTTGCCGCTGCGCTCGCCGCGGCCGACCTCGTGCTCGCGCGCGCCGGTGGATCGATCTGGGAGGTGGCCGCCGCCGGCCGGCCGGCCGTGCTCGTCCCCTCCCCGAACGTCACCGCCGACCACCAGACCAAGAACGCGCGGCACTTCGAAGCCGCCGGCGGCGCAGTCGTCGTCCCGGAGCGGGAGCTCGCCCGCGTGCCGAAGGTCGTGCAGGAGCTGCTCGCCGACCACGAGCGGCTCGCCACGATGGGAGCGGCGATGCGCCGCGCGGCGAAGCCCGAAGCCGCCGACCGGATCGCGGAGGAGCTGATCGCGCTTGCAGCCGCTCGCCGGTAGGCGCATCTGGCTGATCGGGATCGGCGGCGCCGGCCTCTCGGCCTACGGACTGCTCGCGCGGGCCTGGGGGGCAGAGGTGGGCGGGTGGGACCGGAACGAGACTCCCTACCTTGCCCCCGTGCGCGAATCGGGGATCGAGGTGCGCGTCTCGCCGGCGCCGGAAGCTCCGGAAGGCTGGGAGGTGTTCGTCTCAAGCGCATACCCCGACGTGGATGGGCGGCCGCGTGCCGACCTCCTCGCCGAGCTCGTCGCGTTGCGGCCGTCGATCGTCGTTGCCGGCGCGCACGGGAAGACGACGACCGCGGCGATGATCGCGTTCGCGCTCCGAGAGACGGGAGAGGACCCGAGCTGGATCGTGGGCGGCGAGGTGCCGCAGCTCGGCGCGAACGCGGGCTCCGGGCAGGGTTGGCTCGTCGTCGAAGGCGACGAGTCGGACCGCTCCGTCGCAGCTCTCCGTCCGCGCGTCGCCGTGGTCACCAACGTCGACCTCGACCACCACGCGACCTTCGGCTCCCGGGCCGAGGTCGAGCGCCTGTTCGAGGAGTGGCTGGCGGAGGTTCCGCAGGTCGTACGCGGATGGGAGCTCGACCCGGTCGACTTCGAGCTGGCCGTCCCCGGCGAGCACAACCGACACAACGCTGCGGCGGCGCTCGCGGCCCTGGAGCTGGCCGGCGTTCCGCGCAACGGCGCGGCCGGCGCGCTCGCGCGGTTCGAGGGTGTCGGCCGGCGCTTCGAGCGAGTCGGCGAGACGAGAGGTGTGACCGTCTACGACGACTACGCGCACAACCCGGCGAAGCTTCGGGCCGCGCTCGCAACCGCACGGGGGAAGACCGACGGGCGGCTGCTCGTCCTCTTCCAGCCGCATCTGTACTCGAGGACGCAGCACCTCGCGCGCGAGCTCGGGGCCGAGTTGGCCGCTGCAGACGTGGTCGCCGTCGCGGACGTCTACCCCGCGCGTGAGACGCCGCTCGAAGGGGTGACCGGCAAGCTCGTGGTCGACGCGCTCTCGGAGGTTCGGCCCGGCTTCGCGCCCGGCTGGACGGCCTCGCTGGAGGACGGCGCGCGGTTCCTGGCGCGGCGTGCGCGGCCCGGTGACGTCGTGCTGACGGTCGGCGCCGGGGACGTCGACCGCGCAGCGCGCCTGATCCTCGCGGAGCTGGGGGCGTGAAGATCGAGGAAGGCGTGCGGCTGGCGCGGCTGACGACCGTCGGGATCGGCGGGCCCGCGCGGGGCTTTGCCCGCCCAGGGTCCCTCGAAGAGTTGCAGCAGGCGCTCGCCTGGGCGGCCGAGCACGACCTGCCCGTGCGGCCCGTCGGGCTCGGCTCGAACCTCCTGGCCGAGGACGAGGGCGTGGAGGCGCTGGTCGTCCGCCTCGACGGCGGGCTGGCGGGGGTGGACGTCCAGGACGAGGTGCTGGTTGCCGGCGGGGGCGCGGCGAACGCCGTCTGCCTCCACCGTGCGCGGGCGGCCGGGCTCGGCGGCTTCGAGTTCGCGTGCGCGATCCCCGGCACGGCAGGCGGCGGCGTCCGGATGAACGCCGGCGCGTACGGCAGCGACTGGAAGGCGATCCTGATCAGGGCGCTCGTGGCCGACGCCGGCGGAGCACGCTGGCACAGCGCCCAGGAGCTCGACCTCGGCTACCGGCACTCGGCGCTCGCGACCGGCGAGGTCGTCGCCCAGGTCGAATTCCGGCTGACGCCCCGGCCGGCGGAGGAGATCAAGGCGACCGTGGGGGAGATGCAGGCTCAGCGGAAGGCGACGCAGCCGACCAACAAGCGCACCTTCGGCAGCGTCTTCAAGAACCCCGCGCACGAGTACGGCGCGGGTCGGATGCTCGAGGAGTGCGGCCTGAAGGGACACCGCATCGGCGATGCGCTTATCTCGCCGCGCCACGCGAACTTCATCGAGAACGCCGGCGCCGCCGCCGCCCTCGACGCACTCGCGCTGATGGCCGAGGCGCGCCGGCGCGCGCTCGACCGCTTCGGGGTCGTTCTCGAGCGCGAGGTGGAGTTGCTCGGCGACCTCGAGCTCCCGCCCGCAGGCGGGACCTTGTAGGACGGCCGCGCAGGACCGCGCTTGCCTGCGGCGAACCGAGTCTGCCCATGCCCGCCAGCGACCCACGGAACCGGCCGCCGGCCCAGGGGCGGCGCCTGCTGCCGATTCTGGCCGCGCTCGTGCTCGTGGCGTCGGCGATCGGCACCTACGTGGCTGCCCGCGAGACCGGACTCTTCGCCCTGGAGCGCATCGAGGTCGTCGGTGCTCCGCCGCGCGTCGTCGCTCAGGTGCGGGCCACATTGCGTCCGTACGTGGGACGCAGCCTGGTCCGCTTCGACTCGGGCGCAGCTGCACGGCGGCTGTCGAGCGTCGCGGAGGTTGCGGACACCCGCTTCGACCGGGCCTTCCCGCACACGCTGAGAGTGCGCGTCCGCACCGAGCGCGCCGTTGCCGTGCTGCGCCAGGGCTCGGTTGCCTGGCTCGTCTCCTCGACCGCGCGCGTGCTGCGGCGGATCGGGCGCCCCTACCCGCGCCTGCCGCGGATCTGGGTGCCGCGCTCGGCCGAGATCGAGGTCAATTCGACCCTCGGCGGGCTAGGCGCGCAGGGCGTCGCTGCGCTCGCGCCGCTCAGGTCGCTTCGCGTGGGCGCGGACGTGCGACAGGTGCGGACCGGCGACGGGGAGCTGACCCTGCTGCTCGGCTCGGGCACCGAAATCCGGCTCGGCGACAGCGGCGATCTCCGCCTGAAGCTCGCGATCGCAAAGCAGTTGCTGCCGGTCACGGCCGGGGCGCGCTACCTCGACATCAGCGTCCCCGAGCGGCCTGTCGCCAACTTCAACCCTCAAGTCGGAGGTTGAGGTTTAGAGTTACTCCCTGCAATCCGCATTGACAGGCGCGTCCGGGGTCCCTACCCTGAGGCGGCCAGAAGGTTTTTTGCCCCCAATCCTGAAGTAGACATCGAGAATCGACGACTGGACGTCATCATGAGCATGGGAGATCAAAGCGGAAGTTACCTCGCCGTCCTGAAAGTGATCGGCGTCGGCGGCGGCGGCACGAACGCCGTCAACCGGATGGTCGAAGCAGGACTGACCGGCTGCGAGTTCATCGCGGTGAACACGGACGCGCAGGCGCTGCTGATGAGCGACGCCGACGTGAAGATCCACATCGGCTCGAAGGTCACGCGCGGGCTCGGCGCGGGCGCCGACCCCGACGTCGGCCGCGCGGCCGCGCACGAGTCGCGCGACGAGCTGAAGGATGCGCTCAAGGGCGCCGACATGATCTTCGTCACAGCCGGCGAGGGCGGAGGCACCGGCACAGGTGCAGCGCCCACGGTCGCCGAGCTGGGCCAGGAGATCGGCGCGCTGACGGTCGGCGTGGTCACAAAGCCGTTCGCCTTCGAGGGCCGCGTTCGGTCCGAGCGCGCCGAGGTCGGGATTAACCAGATCCGCGACTACGTCGACACGCTGATCGTGATCGAGAACGACCGGCTGCTGCAGGTGATCGAGAAGACCACGTCGGTGCTCGAGTCGTTTCGCCTTGCCGACGATGTGCTGCGCCAGGGCGTCCAGGGGATCACCGACCTGATCACCGTTCCCGGCCTCGTCAACCTGGACTTCGCCGACGTTCGCACGATCATGCGCGACGCCGGGTCAGCCCTGATGGGGATCGGCAGCGCTGCCGGCGAGAACCGCGCGGCCGAGGCCGCCAGGATCGCCGTCTCGTCGCCGCTCCTCGAGTCGTCGATCGAGGGCGCCACGGGCGTGCTGCTCAACATCACCGCCGGTCCCGAGATCGGGCTGTTCGAGGTGAACGAGGCTGCCGAGGTCGTCACTGCCGCAGCGGACTCGAACGCGAACGTGATCTTCGGCGCCGTGATCGACCCCGCGATGGGCGAGGAGGTGCGCGTGACGGTGATCGCCACAGGCTTCGGCCAGCAGCGCCGGCGGCAGCGGCGACCAGAGCGTCAGCGCGTGCCCGCCTCGGAGCCGCCGACCGCACGCGAGCCGAGCGAGGGCTTCGAGATTCCGGCCGAGATGCTCGACGTGCCGTCGTTCCTCCGCGACGGGTAAAAGGAGACAGCTCACGGGGGCGTAGGGCGGCCTGGTCGGAGTAGCATCCGCGCCGGTGCAGACCCTCCGCCGCACGCCGCTGCACGAGCGCCACGTCGCCCTCGGGGCGCGGATCGTGCCGTTCGCCGGGTGGGAGATGCCCGTCCAGTACGAGGGCGTGATTCCCGAGCACCGTGCGGCGCGGAAGGACTGCGGTGCGTTCGACGTCTCGCACATGGGCGAGCTCGAGGTCGAAGGGCCGAAGGCGCGCGAGCTGCTCCAGTCGCTTCTCTCCAACGACCTCGACCGAGTCGAGCCGGGCGGCGCGCAGTACACGCTGCTGACGAACGAGCGCGGCGGGATCGTCGACGACCTGATCGTCTACGAGCTCGATCCGTTCCGCTTCCTGCTGATCGTCAACGCGTCGAACCGCGAGATCGACTTCGACTGGTTGAAGGAGCGCGAGGTGCCGGGCTCGGACGTGCGCGACATCTCCGACGAGTACGGCCTGATCGCCGTGCAGGGCCCTCGGACGCTCGAGCGGCTCGAGCTGCCGCCTGCGCCGGCCTTTACCTTCGCGGAGGGCGAGGTCGCCGCGATCACGTGCATGGTCAACCGCACCGGCTACACCGGCGAGCAGGGGGTTGAGCTGCTCGTGATGGCCGACGAGGCAGCGGCGCTCTGGGACGCGGTGCTCGACCGCGGAGCGAAGCCGTGCGGCCTCGGCGCCCGCGACAGCCTCCGCCTCGAGGTCTGCTACCCGCTGCACGGCAACGACATCGGCCCGGACACCGACGCCATCTCGGCCGGCCTCGGGTGGGTATGCGCGCTCGACAAGGACTTCACCGGCGCGGACGAGCTCCGGCAGATCAAGGAGCGGGGGCCGGAGCGCCGGCTCGTCGCCTTCGTGATGGAGGAGCGCGCCGTGCCCCGACAAGGGATGCCGATCCTCGAGGGCGGCGAGGTGACCTCGGGGACGCACTCGCCGATACTCGACCAGGGCATCGGCCTGGGCTACGTGCCCGCAGCGCTCGCCGAGCCGGGCCGGGAGTTGACGATCGACGTGCGCGGCCGGCACCGCCGCGCGCGGGTCGTCAGGAAGCCGATCTACCGACGAGAGGAGAGCTGACGTGGCGGCCGAGAGCTACCCCGACGAACTCAGGTACCACCCCGAGCACGACTGGGCCCGGCTCGCGGGCGACACGGCCACGCTCGGGATCACCTGGTACGGCCAGGACGCGCTCGGCGAGCTGGTCCACTACGAACCCCCCGACGTCGGCGCGACGCTCTCCAAGGACGGCGCGTACGGCGAGGTCGAGTCGGTCAAGGCGGTCTCCGACCTGATCGCGCCGCTCTCGGGCGAGGTGCTCGAGGTCAACCAGAAGGTCGTCGACGAGCCCGAGACGGTGAACGAGGATCCCTACGGCGAGGGCTGGCTCGTGCGCATCCGGGTCGCCGACCCGTCCGAGGTCGATGCCCTGATGAACGCCGAGGCGTACAAAGCACACCTGGCCCAGCTGTGAGCTGCCATCTTGCTGCGCAAGATGGTTAGAAGGGCCTGAAAAGATGAAGGGCGAAACGTGGTGCTCTAGCCATTTGCCGACCAACGGGAGGGAAATGGCGTGAGGTTCTTGTCGCTGACCGACGCCGACCGCGAGGAGATGCTCGCCGCGATCGGCGTCTCTTCCATCGAGGACCTTTTCCGCGAGATCCCCGCCGGGGTTCGCTTCCAGGGCCGGCTGAACCTCGAGCCGGCTCTCTCCGAGCCGGAGCTCGTCGCGCACCTCGAGGAGCTCGCCGCGCGCAACGTTCATGCGGGCGTGGAGCTGTCGTTTCTCGGCGCCGGGATCTACGACCACTACGTCCCGGCCGTGGTGGACACCGTCCTCCAGCGAGGCGAGTTCCTGACCGCCTACACGCCGTACCAGCCGGAGATGAGCCAGGGCGTCCTGCAGACCATCTTCGAGTACCAGACCGCGATCTGCGAGCTGACCGGCATGGACGTCTCGAACGCGTCCGGCTACGACGGGACGACCGTCGCCGCGGACGCGTGCTACATCGCCAAGCACGCGACCGGCCGTACGAAAGTCGTCCTCTGCGAGACCGTCAACCCGCAGGTGCGCCAGGTCGTCAAGACCTACGCACCCGGCTTCGGGCTCGAGGTCGTCGAGGTCCCGCACCGCGGCGGGACGACCGATCCCGAAGAGCTCGGGGCCGCGGCGGTCGAGGCCGCGGCGGTGATCTTCCAGCAGCCGAACTTCTTCGGCTGCCTCGAGCCGGCGCCCGACCTTGCCGCCACGGCCAACGACGCGGGAGCGCTGGCGGTCGCGCACGTCGATCCCGTCTCGCTGGGCGTGCTGGAGGCTCCCGGCAACTACGGGTGCTCGATCGCGATCGGCGAAGGCCAGGGAGCGGGCAACTACCAGGCGTTCGGAGGCCCGCACTACGGCTTCATCGCCGCGCGGGGAGAGTTCACCCGGAAGATGCCGGGCCGCATCGTCGGCGAGACCACTGACAGCGCGGGCAGGCGCGGCTATGTCCTCACCCTGCAGACCCGCGAGCAGCACATCCGCCGTGAGAAGGCCACCTCCAACATCACGACGAATCAGACACTGTTGGCGCTGGCCGGCCTCGTCCACCTGACGTGGCTGGGCCCGCAGGGGCTCAGAGAGGTGGGGGAGACCTGCATGGCGCTGTCCGCGCACGCGAAGGAGCAGCTCGCTGCCGCCGGAGCAGAGCTTGTGTTTCCCGGAAAGGCAACATTCAAGGAGTTTGCCGTCAGGGTCGGACGGAGCGCACGCGAGGTCGTCCGGGACGCCCGCGTGCGCGGTGTCCACCCGGGCTACGCGCTCGGCCGCGACTACGAGGGAATGGATGATGCCTTGCTGGTCGCCCTCACCGAGAAGAGGACGCCCGCGGACGTCGACCGGCTCGCCACCGTGCTAGCCGAGGTGGCGCGTTGACGAAGCTGATCTACGAGCGCTCGCAGGCCGGACGCCGCGCCTCGAGCCTTCCGCGCTACGACCTGCCCGTCCCCGAGCTGCCCGCCGGGCTCGTCCGCGTCCGTCCGCCGCGCCTCCCCGAGGTTGCCGAGCCGGAGCTCGTTCGCCATTTCACCGAGCTCTCGACCCGCAACTTCGGGATCGACACCGGCTTCTACCCGCTCGGCTCGTGCACGATGAAGCACAACCCGCGCGTCAACGAGCGCGTGGTCGGGCTGCCGGGCTTCCGCGACCTCCACCCGCTCCAGGAGGAGGAGGGGGCCCAGGGCGCGCTCGAGCTGATGTGGCGGCTGCAGGAGATCCTGGCGGAGGTCTGCGGGCTCGACGCCGTCTCGCTCCAGCCCGCCGCCGGCAGCCAGGGCGAGCTGACCGGTCTGATGCTGATGCGCGCCTACTTCGCCGACCGCGGGGAGAGCGACCGGCGCGAGATCGTCATCCCCGACACGGCGCACGGCACGAACCCGGCCTCGGTGACGATGGCGGGATACGAGCTCGTCGGGGTCAAGACGGACGCGCGCGGGAACGTCGCCGTCGAGGACCTGCGCGGCAAGGTCGGTCCGCAGACCGCCGGCCTGATGCTGACGAACCCGTCCACGCTCGGGCTCTTCGACGAGAACATCGAGGAGATCGAGGGCATCTTCCACGGCGCCGGAGCGCTCATGTACTACGACGGCGCCAACCTGAACGCCGTCTGCGGGATCTCGCGGCCGGGTGACATGGGCTTCGACATCGTCCACATCAACCTCCACAAGACCTTCTCGCAGCCGCACGGCGGCGGCGGCCCCGGCGGCGGCCCGATCGCGGTCGGCGGGCGGCTGGAGCCGTTCCTGCCCGCGCCTGCCGTGATCAGGCGTGACGACGGCACCTTCGGCCTCGACTTCGACCGGCCGAAGTCGATCGGCAAGGTGCGCGGCTTCACGGGCCCGTTCGGCGTCTTCGTCCGCTCCTATGCGTACATCCGCTCGTACGGCCCGCAGCTCCGCGAGATGTCGGAGGTCGCGGTCCTGAACGCCAACTACCTGCTGGCGAGGCTGAAGGACGCGTACGAGCTCCCCTTCGACCGCCTCTGCATGCACGAGTTCGTGCTCTCGGCCCGGCGCCTGAAGAAGGACTACGGGGTCTCGGCGCTCGACGTCGCCAAGCGGCTGATGGACTTCGACATCCACCCGCCGACGGTCTACTTCCCGCTGATCGTTCCGGAGGCGCTGATGATCGAGCCGACCGAGACGGAGCCGAAGGAACGGCTGGACAACTTCTGCGAGGCGATGCTCGCGATCGCCGCGGAGGCCGCGACGCAGCCGGACATCCTGCACGAGGCGCCGCACAGCCGGCCCGTCACACGCCTAGACGAGGTCAAGGCGGCCAAGCGCATGATTCTGCGCTACGGGTTCGAGGAGCATCCGAACCTGACCGACGAGTCTGCGGCCGCTCCCGTCGCGGAGGCACCGAAGGGGGTCTGAGGGTGGACCGGCGGGAGCGCGAGTGGATTCTCGGCGAGCATGTGCCGCGCCCCCACGCGCTGCTCGAGCGGAAGCTCGCAGACCGGATTGCCGAGGATCTCGAGGGTAGCCCGCTCGCCGGCCGGCCGCTCCCGAGGCGCCTGCGGAACTTCTCACTCGCGGCCGACCGGTACGCGGTCTCGCTCGCGGGCCCGCCCGCCTACTCGCGCCGGTTGCGCGAGATCGAGGACGAGACCGCGGCCCACGAGCAGGCCCTGCAGGCCGCCTGGACGGAGCTGGCGGGGCGGCACGCGGCCCACCCGGGTGAGCTGGCCCGCCGCCGGCGCGAGCTCGCCGGCCGGTGGAACTTCACGGCCGTGAACCTGCTGATCGAGCAGCACAACGCCTACTACCCGATCGAGGCCCGCCTGCCGATGGACCCGCGGACCGGTGACTTCGTCCTCGTCGGCGGCGCGCCCTATCGCCTCCGGCCGCTCGACGCGGCCTGGGTACTCCGCCGCTTCCCGGTCCAGGTCGACGCCGCCGCATGATCTGGGCCGCGACGGCCTGGAGATGAGCCGAACGGCCCATTGACCCACCCGGCCGCGAAGCCGATCCTGTAAGCATGCCCTGGAGCTGGCATCGCGATCGCGCCGAGCGGATCGAGCTTGTCATGACCCATTGGCGGGACAGGCTTCTGGCAGAGGCGCCGACCGCCTCCGAGCCTGCCCTCGAGGACGACCTGCGCCTCTTTCCGATCGTCCGTGCCGACCTCTGCTACCCCGTCGCGGCGCTGCTCGCCCGCGGCAAGCTCGAAGACGCAGGGCGGCTCGTGTCGGACCGCGCCTGGGTCGCCTCGACGCCGCTGTACGGCTAGGTACTACGCGGCCTTCGCAGCCAGCTGCCCACAGGCGGCGTCGATGTCGCGGCCCCGGGTGAGACGCACCGTCGCCGGGAGCCGCGCGCGGTCGAGGACTTCTTTGAAGGCCGCGATCGCCGTGCGCGAGGAGCCCTCGAAGGCCCCGGTCGGGTTGTAGGGGATCAGGTTGACCTTGAAGGCGTTCCGGTCGAGCAGGCGCGCCAGCTCCGCCGCGTGCTCGGGGCGGTCGTTGACGCCCGCAAGCAACACGTACTCGACGAAGACCTTGCGCCGGCGCAGCTCGGCGTAGCGGCGGCACTCCGCGACCACGTCCTCGAGCGGGTAGCGCTCGTTGACGGGCATCAGCTCCGTGCGCAGGGCGGGGTCGGCCGCGTGGAGCGAGAGTGCGAGTCTGATCGGATCTTCCACCTCGTCCACGAACCGGCGCAGACCGGGCAGCCAGCCCACGGTCGAGATCGTCGTCCGGCGGTGCGTGATCCCGAGCTCGGGGAGCCGTCGCGCGGCCACGAGCACATGATCGAGGTTCAGCATCGGCTCGCCCATCCCCATGAACACGCAGTGGTTGACCGGCTCGAGCCGCCGGAAGTGCAGAGCCTGGTCGAGGATCTCGGAGGCGGTCAGGTTCCGGCCGAAGCGCATCTGCCCGGTGGCACAGAAGGTGCACGTCAGCGGGCAGCCCGACTGCGACGAGACGCAGATCGACCGGCGGCCGTCGCGGTAGCGCATCAGCACCGCCTCGACCGGCTTCCCGTCGGCTGTCCTGAAGAGCGTCTTCACCGTTCCGTCGCGCGCCTCCGACTCGCGCTCGACCTCGAGCGTCGAGAAGGGCACGTCTTCGGCGAGCGCCGAGCGCAGCCCCGCCGGCACGTTGGTCATCCTCTCGTAGCCGGTCGCGCCGCCCGCGGCCCAGCGCCAGATCTGTGTGGCGCGGTAAGCCGGCTCGCCCCGCAGCGAGAGGACGTCGGTGAGCAGGGTGAGATCCACGGTTCCACGGTAGCTCGCTAGGCTCCGCGTCGTGATCGACCTCCGCTCCGACACGGCCACGATCCCGAGCCCGGAGATGCTCGCCGCCATGGCCGCGGCCGAGGTCGGCGACGAGCAGGCGCAGGAAGATCCGACGGTCAACGAGCTGCAGCGGCGTGCGGCGGAGCTGCTCGGCCATGAAGCGGCGCTGTTCCTGCCGACCGCGACGATGGCGAACCAGATCGCGCTGCGCGTGCTTACCCGCCCCGGGACGGTGCTCATCGCCGAGGAGCGGACGCACATCCTGATCTTCGAGGCCGGCGGGCCTGCGGCTCACTCGGGCCTGATCACCCGCGGGCTGCCGGGGATCGCAGGGCGGATCACCCCTGAGCAGCTTCGGACGGCGGTGGAGACCGCTGACTGGCTCCAGCCCGCGAGCATCGTCGTGCTCGAGCAGACGCACCGCAGCGCCGGCGGGCGCGTGTGGCCACTCGAAGAGCTGGCGGAGGTCATCGCTGCGGCACGCGGGCTCGGTCTGGCCGTCCACCTGGACGGAGCGCGGCTGCTGAACGCCTCGGTGGCGAGCGGGATCCCCGCCGCCGAGTACGGACGGCTCGCCGACACCGTCCAGATCTGCTTCTCGAAGGGCCTCGGCTGCGCGATGGGCGCCGTCCTGGCCGGCTCGAGCGACAGGATCGAGCAGGCCTGGCGGCTGAAGTTCCTGTTCGGCGGCGCGCTGCGGCAGGCGGGCGTCGTCGCGGGTGCGATGCTCTACGCGCTCGACCACAATGTCGAACGGCTCGCGGAGGACCACGCCCGCGCCAAGCGGCTCGCCGAGGGGCTGGCGGCGGCGGGCCTGCCGGTCGACGTCGAGGCGACCGAGACGAACTTTGTCGGAATCGACGTGGCCTCCGCCGGGCTGGACGCCCGCGAGGCCCAGGGACGCATCGCCGAGCACGGCGTTCGCGTCGGTCTCCTGCGGCCGGGAGTCCTGCGCGTAGCCGTGCACCTGGGCGTCTCCGACGAGGACGTCGACCGCGCGATCGAGCTGATCCCCCGAGCGCTGGGCGTCCTTGCAGCCGCCTGACCTAGCCCGCCTAGCGGTTGCCGGCCTGGTAGAAGACCACAGCCGCAACGACGTAGCCGGCGACGAGCAAGGCGCCGAACCAGGTGCTCGATCGTCCGCGCGCGACCAGAAGCGCGACCAGCAGTGCGGCACCGCCCATGACCGCGATCTCGACCTCCCGGAACGCGAGGGTGATGGGCTCGAGCGCCCACGAGAGGAGCGCGACGGCCGGGATCAGAAAGACCGCGACCTGCGCGCTCGAGGAGAGCGCGATCTCGGTGGCCAGCTTGACGTGGCCTCGCCGCGCGACGATGACGGCTCCGCCGTGCTCGGCCGCGTTGCCGACGATCGCCACGATCACCGCCGCCACGAAGAAGTCACTCAGGTGAGCCTTGTGCGCGAAGGTCTCGATCGAGCCGACAAGGATCTCCGCGATGATCGCCGTCGCGGCCGTCGCGACCGAGAGCACGGCCAGCGTCACCCCGAGCGGCCAGGCGCCCTCTTCGCGCGGTGCCAGCGCGAAGAGCGCGCGATGCCGACGGAGCTGTAGCCAGGTGACGACGACGTAGACGACCAGCAGCGCGATCGAGACGGGAAGCGAGAGCACCTGCAGAAGGTGACGGTTCGTGTCGCCGTGCCAGCTCGGCACCGCGACGATCATGAACAGCACCACTGAGCCGAGGACCAGCGCCACCGAGATCAGCCCCGATTGCCTGTCGATGTCCTTCGTAGGCCCGACCAGCAGCGAGAACCCGAGGACGAGCAGGAGGTTGCCGACGACGCTACCGGTGAGCGAGCCGCGGACGACCTCGTACAGGCCGTCGTTGACCGCGAACAGCGCGATGATCAGCTCCGGCGCGTTGCCGAAGGTGGCGTTGAGGAAGCCGCCGATGCCCGGCCCGGTGTGGCTCGCCGCATGCTCCGTGGCCTCTCCGATCAGCCACGCGAGCGGGACGAGCGCGCTCGCCGCGAGCACGAACAGGAGGACGTCGCCCGGGTGGAACGCGTAGCGAACGACCATGACGACGGGCGCGAGGCCAAGTGATGCCCAGAGGAGCCGTCGCGCCACGACCTCGAACCCTATCCGGGACCTTCTGAGCGCCATGCCTGAACCGCGCTCGTTTGTCAAGACTTGCGCAGCAGAAAACTCCTTGCCCACAATCCACGTTGTGGAGGTCCATCGCGTTGCTTCGGAAGCGCTGCCGCTCCGGCCGCAGGACGAGGTCGAGTGCCGGCGGTGCGGGGTGCACTGCGACAAGATCGTCTACCCGGCCGCCTGTCTCGATCGCGCCTGCCCCTTCGTCTATGCCTACGAGGAGTTCGGCCACACGTACATCGGCTGCATGCAGAAGGTGTACGAGGTCGAGATCGACGTCGACCTGCTGCGGGAGGCGGAGTCGCGGCGCGGTGGCTTCGGCGCCGTCCGCTCGGTCCGCCAGCCGCTGCCGATGTGCCGGGTCGAGGTCGAGGAGACCTACCGGCACCGCAGCGACGACCTCGGCTGCGTGAACCCGGAGTTCTCGGAGCTGCCTGTGGGCCGGCCGACCTTCCGCGTCTTCGCCCAGCTCCGCTGAAGGGTCTCCCGACCCTAGAATCCCCCGTCTGGGGGTCAGGCCCGGGACGGTGTCCTCCGCCGCCGCGACCGACATGGCGGGCGCGGCTACCTACCGCCCGCCGCGAGTGCGGCGCTCTTGGGGAAGGGGGCACACGGGGGAAACCGGCCGTTTCCCCCGTGGGAGCGAGCCCGGCGGCGAAGCCGCCGCGAGCGTTAGACCCAGCGGGCGTGGAGCTCGCGCACCTTCTTCATCTCTCCGGCGTCCGGCCCGTGGTTGTCCGGGCCTGGCACCTCCATCACGGCGGGGAGGCGCTGCAGCGACGGGTGGCCGAGGAAGACGCCGAGCTGCTCGCCCATCAGCCCGTCGAGGATGTTGGCGTGCCGGTCGCGGTTCGAGCCGAGGGGCGCCTGCGCGTCGTTGATGTGCAGCGCGCGCACCCGGTCGAGGCCGATCCGCGCATCGACGTTCTCGAGCGTCCGGTCGAGTTCCCCCCGGTCGGTGACATCGAAGCCGGAGACCCAGAGGTGGCACGAATCGAGACAGATCCCGAGCCGCGGGTGCCGGTCGAGTGCCTCGTACAGCGCCGCCAGCTCGTCGATCGAGCGGCCGATCGTCCCGCCGGCGCCTGCCGAGTTCTCCATCAGCAGCCAGGTCGTCTCCGAGCAGCGCTCGAGCGCCTCCCCGAGCGCCGGCACGACCCGCTTCAGGCCCTCTTCGAAGCCGGCACCCTGGTGCGAGCCGACGTGGAAGACGACGTCGGCCTCGATCGCGCCGGCGGCGTCGACGGTCGAGCGGAGGGTGCTGAGGCTCTTGTCGTAGAAGTCGTCGTTCGGCGTTGCGAGGTTGACGAGATAGATCGCGTGGACGAGCACGGCGCCGATCCCGAGCTCCTTCCGCCGCTCGCGGAACGCCGCCAGGTCGGCCGGGTCGTGTTCGGGGAACCGCCACGCGCGCGGGCTCTGCACGAAGAGTTGCATCGAGTCGACGCCGAGCTCGGCGGCGCGGTCGAGCGCCTTCTTGACCCCGCCTCCGCAGTGGGCGCCGAAGAGCACGCCTCTACGATAAGGGCGTGATGAGCCGTAGGCTCGACGGAGGCTCCCAGGAGCGGAGGTACCGGCTTTGCCGGTGCCGGAGCGGGGCGTGAGCGTCCGCGTCCGTATGGCACCGAGCCCGACCGGCTTCCTGCACATCGGCGGCGTTCGCACCTTCCTGTTCAACTGGCTCTTCGCTCGCGGCCACGACGGCGAATGCCTGCTCCGGATCGAGAACACCGACACGAGCCGTGAGGTCGCGGAGGCGACCGAGCAGATCCAGCGCTCGCTGCGCTGGCTCGGCATCGACTGGGACGGCCCCGTCACCTTCCAGCTCGACGCGATGGAGCGCTGCGGTGAGCTCGCCCGGCAGTTGGTCGAGGAGAGCAGTGCGTACGAGGACGAGGGCGCGATCCGCTTTCGGATGCCGGACGAGGGCGTGACCGCGTGGGAGGATGCCGTCCTGGGCCGGATCGAGGTCCAGAACGAGCAGCTCGAGGATCTCGTCATCGTCCGCTCGGACGGCCGCGCGACCTACAACTTCGCCAATCCGGTC
>WNFV01002585.1_pt1 | contig 37150 bp, 40 predicted proteins | sample 5400101 | NCBI WGS metagenome assembly WNFV01 (sample SAMN13153361, study PRJNA577476) | soil metagenome | isolation source: 115 cm soil or saprolite under grassland replicate 1 | place: USA:California | collected 2016-06-15 | reverse complement strand
TGGCATGTCTTGTGGCCTAACGAGATTCAAGACCAGCGACCGCGCCCGAGAGCGCGCATGGCTGCAAGCTGAATGACCTAAAAACGCGAAAGCTACGCATCGAAGTGGGGCGCGGTTCGCTGCATCGCATGGTTAGTCCCTTATGTTGTCGTTGGACATCGAATGACATCATTTGGTTGGCGTTTGTAAGGTCCCATGCTCCCGTGGATCGAATCCAAGACTCGCCGAAAGAGCGCTTTCATCTGTTTATCGTAGTCCTGTGCATTATTCGCCAGGTGGGGCCAGGCCAGCCTGATCGCCACGGCCACGTCGGCTATTTTTGTTTTGCCATCGAGAATCGTATATAGGGTGTCGCCCTGCTTAGATTCCTGAGCGTAAATGATCCAATTATTCCGGTGATCGATCATCGGCGGCTTTCGATCATATGCCTTTCCTACGGCGCCGAGGGCTTCACGCCCTTTAGCTATCGTTTCGTCGTACAAGGTGATTGCTAAGTTTGTCGAATCGGAGGTGTTTTCATCTGCCGGGTTTGGAATCTGGAATCCAGCAGCCGCAATCGGTAGTTTCGACTGCATCGCGATCACAGGCCATTCGCTTCCAACAGAAAAGGCGACGAACCCTTTCGGAGTAATTATCTTGAATTCAATGCCGGAAGCCGTCGTGGACGTGGCGACACAACCTTCAAGTGAAGAAGTGTCCGCAGAAATCTGCGGGGCGATTACAACACCGAAAAGGAAGAAGAAGATTTGATTCACGCCGCACCTCACAGCACCTAACTATGATTAGACGAAAGTTCGTAACACATCGCGAATCATTTTTCGTCTAATTCGGCCGTTACAGCTGTTGCTCTGTCGCGCTGGTGATTGTGCGCGGCTTTGACAGGAAACGGTCGACTTCGTCGTTGTAAGTCTCGAAGGGATTACCCATGACGAGAAAATCGCGGCTGTCGCAGGCGATGGAGTCCCAATTGATTACATAGGGGAAATTGCAGTTCTGGAAAAAAGTAACAGCACGGGCGCGGCCGGATGCGCGGGTGTTGGCCGGAGGCACGTGCATCGCGCTGGGACGGCGAACACCGTTGTTCCAGTCTGAGATTCGTTTGCCCGGTGTGATGCTGAAAAATAATCCGCGGCGCGGATCGATGTTGTGATATTCGAGATCGATGCTTTGCAGCCATGGATCGTCCCAGCTCAGTCCTTCGGCTTGGACAAAAGTTTCCAGCAACCATTTCTTAGTGATCCAGTCAACGCCGCCAATCAGCGCCTGGCGGTTGTGCGGAATTGCTTCGAGAACGTATCCCCAGTTTTCCAGTAACCAGTTGGTTTCCGCGCCGCTATGTCGCAGATGTTTCCGGACGATCCATTGCTCGCTCGTATCGCGAGAGATATCGCGCGTGCTTTGCACGGCATCAGCCAAAACAAGGTTTCGCGGCAAACGGCCTTCCTCTAGCAAGGACAAAACGCACGCGGTCGTCCCAATCTTTAGCGCCGTGGCATATGGACTCATGTTCGAATCGCCGATGAGCAAATGCAGCCGCCGATATTTCCGGTAATCGGCCAGCGGCTCGTCGCGCGCATTGATGATGGCGCGATTGAATTGCACCCATTGATAAATGTCGTTGACGATGTGATCGGCGCGTTGGCTCAGCTGGAAGTTCACCTGGCTCTCTGGTTGCGGCGGCTCGAAATCGAACGCCAGCGGATTCGACTGCCCGACGCGTCCGGCACCGGTAAAAATCTGACGCGTCGCTAAAAAAGTCAGCAGCGTTCCGAGAATCGGCGGCGTGAACTGCGCCTCGCGTCGCATCAAATAATTCTCGTGGCAACCAAACGTCGCCCCGGTGTGATGGTCCACGTTGTTCTTGATGAACGAGACGCGGTCTTCCGCGCCGAGAGCAAAGAGCGCCGATTGCAACAGGTCGTCTCCGGCCAGCTCGTACGTGACAAGATCGTGCAGATGCAAGCATTCCGGCGATGCGTACTCGATGTGCCCCATGTCGAGATAGAGCCGCCCGCCGTTCAGGAGAAATCCGCCATTGCCCGGCGGTTCCTCGTAATCGCGGTAATGAAGATCGATCGTGCCGGCGTCGGCCTTGCGGAACAGATAATTTTTGACCTTCGCCGGCCAAAGCTCGGAATTCACGTGCGGCTCGTCTTCGCTGAGAAGACAACCGTACTCGGTTTCGATTCCAACCACTCGATCCATTCCAACCAGATTACCCGTCGAATGGCGACTTGGCTAAGCCAAAAAGATGTCCCTCACCTTCATCCTCTCCCCAAAATGGGGAGCAGCGGATCGCATGATTTCAGGGCAGCGCGAGCGCCTCGCGGGATACGCCTTCGTGCTTTTCGGCGAGGGCGCCGAAAAAAGCGGGCGGGGCGCCCGCGCTCCCCAACAAAAAAAGGCGCAGAGAGCAAAGCACACAAGCGACCCATTCTTCCCCGCGCCTGGCACTTTGCTCTCTACCGCCTTGTCCAGGGGGACCTGCAATTCTACGTAAATTTCATTGTAGCTCAGGGGATGCGTCTGCCCCGCCACCCGAAAATCAAAGAGATCACGAACAGTACAAGGAATATAAAGAACAGAAGTTTCGCGATGCCCGCTGATGCTGCTGCGATACCGCCAAATCCAAAGACCGCTGCCACAAGTGCGATGATTAGAAAAACTACAGCCCAACCTAACATATCTTCACCTCCTCAGAGACTGAATCGTATCTGCAGATTAATACGCGCGCCTCAGTTTGGCTGTTCACGTTGACACTCGGAACAGCCTAACGAGCTGCCCCAGCCGGAAACATTACCTTCTCGGGAGCAGCATTGAGCGCCGCAAGAAGCTTTTTGATCAAACGAGTTTTGACGCGCCCTGCTTCACGCGGCGCAACCAGATAACGCACGATCGCTTCCAACCAGGTATTCTCGCCGACGCGAAAAATCACACGTGGATGCTCATGCACGTCCAATTCGTCCACCGGGGTGCGGGCGAGCAACTCGCGAAAAGTTTGCACGCGTTCGAGCATTTCCTTTCCTAGCTCTTCCTCCGTGATCTTCTGCATCGTGCTGGCGATGAATTCCAGGTCAGCATTGTAACCGATCTGGAATTTTACCTCGTTCCAGATATACGGGAAAAGAGGCCACGAATAATTGTAAACGAGTTCGTCGAGCACCTTTTCATTCGGGAACTTGATCAGGCGCCCGCTGGGATGATCGCTAGAGAGATATTGGCCGCCGAATTCCCACAAGGTGGTGTCGAGGTAGCCGACATCGATCACGTCGCCGGTGGCATCGGCTATTTTGATGCGGTCGCCCACGCGAAAAGGCTGGCGCACCAGGATGTAAATCCAGGCGATGAAGCTTTTCATCGGAGTTTGTACAGCTAACCCAATAATGATCGACCCGACGCCAAACGCAGCGACCGCCGCGTACCAATTAACAAAAATAATCGAGATAACAATAATCGCGACGGCCAGCGCAACGGCCAGCCGCTCGACGCGCTGGAGAGTAAAACGGGTGGAAGCATCTTCGATCCGGCCAATGCCATAGAATGAAATCGCCCGCGCGACGGCCAGCACCACCGTGATCAGCGCTATGCCCCGGAGAATTCGCTGCGCTATACCAATCCCGACGTCCGGCAACGGAATGAGTTTCGCGCCAATCAGAAAGTAAACAGCAGCGCAGACGGCAAGAACAACCACGTATATGACGAACCAAAATCTGTCGCGACCGTGAGTTTCAACCTTTTCGTGACGTTCTTCTCCCCTCGCCCGCTCCAATTCTTTGCGAATTTCGGGTCGCTTACGAAGTTCCTCTGTCGTTTCGGCCATCAACATTGGATTCGAAGCAGGCGCAGAAACAGGTCGCACTGGTTGAGGCACTTCCCATCGTCCAAGCCACAGAATTTCCCTCCGGAAACGAATTCACAGTGTGCTATCTAACACTGACATTGCGGAGTTGCTCGCTCAGCAGGCAGAAACCGAGACAGGAATTCTTTCGCGCGCGTTTCGTCGAGCGGCGCGCAGCGCATTTCTGTGGCCGGACGAAGTATCTGATCTCGTCGTGCAGAACCGGTCATTGACCGAGCTGCGCAGCATCGGCCCGTTTATCGAGAAACAAATTCGGCAGTGGATCGAGGAACCGCGTCGCCCGAAAACGGTACCCGCAATTCGCCGGGATTTTCTCTCCCTCGCAGAGGCCCGACGCCTCCTCTCGGCGCGACCTGCCTGGCCTAGGAAGTTGCGCGGCGATCTACAGATGCACACTCGCTGGAGCGACGGATCCGGCACGGTCGCGGAAATGGCCGATGCCGCTGCGAACCGTTCCTACGAGTACATGGCCATTACCGATCACTCCAAAACATTGAAGATTGCGGGCGGAATCGACGAGCTCGCGATGAAACGCCAGGGAGTGGAAATAGCAAAGCTCAACGCGGCACTATCAAAATCGGCCGTACCCTTGACTGTTCTTCGCTCGATCGAAATGAATCTGAACCCGCGCGGTGAAGGCGACATGTCGCCGGACTCGCTGCGATCTTTGGATCTTGTTCTCGGCTCGTTCCATTCGGCTTTACGTACCACCGAAGATCAAACCGAACGTTATCTCGCAGCATTGCGCAATCCACACGTTCACATCCTCGGTCACCCGCGCGGTCGTATTTACAACTTTCGTATCGGCTTGAAGGCAGATTGGCCCCGTGTCTTTGCAGAAGCCGCCCGGCTCGATAAGGCGCTGGAAATTGACAGCTATCCGGACCGGCAGGACTTGAACGTTGCGCTACTCAAAATCACGCGCGAGCACGGAACGCATATTTCGCTCGGCACAGATGCTCATCACGGCTGGCAGCTAGAGTTTATTGATCTGGGGCTGGCCGCGGCACTCCGCGCAAAAATTCCGGCCGACCGCATCCTCAATTTCATGCCCATTCTCGAGCTAAAGACTTGGGCGAAATGCGTACGTGATCGCGGTATGTCCAAAAGATAACTTTTGGGAATAGCATCATTTTCTCTCGTCGCGACCGTGCCGTCGCCGAGGCTGCCAAATCAGAAGCGCGGCCCGTTTCACCGTGATTTCAACTCCGCCGCGCGTTTTTCCATTGTTCTTCTTCTTGGCCGGCCACGGTTCGCCATCAAGATGCATCGCGCCGGGCGGCGACGTAATTTTGAGCTCACGAAATTTGCGCGGCGTTAGCGGGACCCGCTTCTTTCGTCCGGCCAGGTGCGTATCGACATGCTTAATGAAGTCCTTCCGCTGATGCTCGCGCACCGCGACAAAGTCCAGCCGGCCATCGTCCGTTTTCGCTTTTGGAGCGAGATGTAGCCCAGGGCCAGCCGAACGGATATTCATTGCTCCCCAAAGGATGTAGCGACCGGAAATATCTCTGCCATCGACACTCATCCTCCAGAGGCGCGTCTGATAATCGAGGGACAACTGGCGCAGAAGCGATAGGTGCGCATTCAGTTCTTCCTCCGGCGAAGCATCCTTTTTTGCGTTCGCCCTGGCGGCGGGAAAGTAGTCAGCGAACAGCCCGCCGCCCGCGGCTTCAAAAAAGTAATCGGTCTGCGATCCGTTGTGCGCCACGCCGATGTCGAACGGCTGGCTTTTTCCGCAGTGAAGCGATTGAAGGATTTCGTCAACAGATCCGGTGAAGCCGAGGTTGCGCGCCAGATTGTTCGCCGTGCCGAGCGGCAAAATCGACAGCGGAATCCCGCTATCCAGGAGTTGCCACGCAGTTTTGTGCACCGTGCCGTCTCCTCCCGCTGCGATGACGAGATCCACTGGCTTTTTGAATGCCTTGTTCCAGCCACGCACCTTTGCCGATTGATAGAACGCCTGATGTCCGCACCTGGTCAGGCTCGCCATCAATTGTTTCTTGCTGTGTTTACGGTCTCCGGCTTTCGGGTTATGAATCAACAGGACTCGCATGATTTGCTCGCTATTTGAATCATTCTTACCACCTAATCGGCCAAAACCATTTCGATACGCGTTTTGTTTGTGAAGATGCGGATTCTGATCTCAAACGATGATGGTGTTTACAGTCCGGGAATCCTGGCTCTGGCGAAAGCAGCAAAGCAGCTCGGAGAGGTGCGCATCGTCGCCCCCGATGTGGAGCAATCTTCAATGGGACATGCGATCACGGCGTCGCGACCACTGCGCCTTAAACGTATTCAGCTCGACAGCCTCGACGCGTATCGGGTCAACGGCACGCCGGCCGATTGCGTTGCACTCGGCATGCATCGCTGGGGCCATGTTGATGTCGTTCTTTCGGGAATCAATCTTGGGTTAAACCTCGGCAACTCGTGCTGGCATTCCGGCACGCTCGCAGCGGCAAAGCAGGCAGCACTGCTCGGTTCGCGCGGCATCGCGTTCAGCACAAATGTGAGCGACAGTCGCGAACCGGATTTCGCAACGCTCGAACCCTACGTTGTGCGTGTGTTCGAGTTGCTGTTGCCGATCAAAACGCTTTCGCTGGTCAATGTAAATCTGCCGGAAAAGCCGAAGGGCATCCGTTGGACGCGACAGTCTGTACGGCATTACGACGGCAAAGTTGTTCCCGACAAAGACCCGGCCGGCCGGCCGATTTTTTGGTTCACAGTGACGCCGCTCGAAGGCGCTGCGGAAGGGACGGATCGCTGGGCAATCGAGCACGGTTGGGTATCGATTACTCCGCTGCGTCTCGATCTCACAGATGAAGCAGATCTTGCTCGCGCGTTGGCGCTTTCAAATACTCCGGCCGCGAAGGTCCCCGGCAAACGCGCTCGTTCTGGACGGTCTCGCGCAAAGAAGCAATGATAACGCGCAGCCACGAACCTGTAGCCACCGGCCTGTGGCCGGTTAATGACAGCGCGGCGTGATCTCTTCAGATTGGACGGCCCACAAGGCCGTGGCTACAGGGTTTGGGTTCAAAGACATCGGGTGACTGCAGCTGCCACTGGCGCCGGCGAGTAATTCTTCAATAAAATTATTTTTGTCCAGGGGGAACCAGATCAGAGGAAAAGTTCGAATCGTATTCGAGATTTGCCGCCGCAGCCGATGTCTAAGAAGTTGCCCAGCAGCGTCGCACTGCACGAGACCGTCGAACAATTCCACATTCTGGTGGATAGCGTCGAGGAGTACGCCATTTACCTGCTGGATCCCAACGGCAACGTGATCACCTGGAACACAGGCGCGGAGAAAATCAAAGGTTACTCCACGGACGAAATCATCGGAAAAAACTTCGCCTCTTTCTATACAGCAGACGATGTTGCCGCCGGCAAACCGCAACGCAATCTACGCGAAGCGGGCCGTCGCGGATACATTCGTGATCAGGGTCTGCGAGTCCGAAAAGACGGATCAACTTTCGAAGCGGAGGTTGTCATCACTGCCCTTCGTGATGATTCCGGGGAAATTCGTGGTTTCTCCAAAGTCACACGTGACATCACCGACCAAGTACGGAGCCGGGAGTTTGAAGCGGAAAAAATTGCGGCGCAAAAAGCAAACAAGGCAAAGGACGATTTTCTGGCGGCGCTCAGCCATGAATTGCGCACGCCACTGACCCCGGCTTTGGCAGCAGCCACATACCTTCAAGATAACACCGAGAAATTTCCGCGAGAGTTCGCGGAAGATGTTGAGATCATAAAGCGCAACGTGCAACTGCAGGCCCGATTGATCGACGACCTTCTCGATCTCACCCGGATTGCCCGCGGCAAGCTTCATCTTGAACTGGAAGATTGCGACGCGCACAAAATTGTCGAAAACGCGCTCGAGATGGCACACTCCGCCATCGCGGCGAAGCAGTTGAACGTCTTAACCGGGCTTGAGGCAAAACAGTATCACATCCTGGCTGATTGCATCCGGCTTCAGCAGGTGTTCTGGAACTTGATCAACAACGCTGTGAAATTCACCCCCAAAAGCGGACAGATCACGATCCGCACATTGAACGACAAGGCTGGACGCTTTCATTTCGAAATAGCCGACACAGGGATTGGAATTGAGCCGCAGCGGTTGGCTTCGTTGTTTCAGCCATTTGAGCAGGCTGATCCTTCTGTAACCCGTCAGTTTGGCGGACTTGGTCTCGGACTCGCGATTTCCAAACGTCTCATCGATCTCCACCATGGCAAAATTGAAGCGGAGAGCCGTGGCCGAAGTTTCGGCGCGACGTTCAAGGTTACGTTGGACACTGTGCCACAGGGAGCCACAGCGATCGGCCTTAACCATCGCCCCGGCGGCAAAACATCAAAACCGCTGCGTATACTGCTTGTGGAAGATCACCAGGACACCCGGCGCACATTGTCGCGTCTACTTACCCATTTTGGTCACAACGTTGTAACTGCAGATAATGTGGAAGGCGCGATGGCCATCATGGCCTCGAACAACATCGACGCGGTGTTGTGTGACATCGGCCTGCCTGATGGGAGTGGTTACGAGGTGGCCGCACAAGCGCGGGTAAACGGGGGAATCAAGGCAATCGCGCTCACCGGCTTCGGCACCGAGCGAGACGTGCAACGTTCTAAAGAAGCCGGATTCGATTTTCACCTGGTCAAGCCCATTAACTTCAAAGAGCTGCAAACAGTTCTCGACCAATCAGGCGCCTAGCCTTCAGAGAACAAAGGGAAACGGACCGCGCGCGATCATTAACGTCCACTCGAGCGAAGCTGATTGCGTAATCGAGTGTTCTGATATGCGCGAATTACGCCACGCGTTCCAGTAGCCTTTGGAAGTAATTGTGGAGGTGCTGGATGCGAAAACTATTGCGACAGCTTAAGCGCGAGCTGAAGACGGCAAAACACTGCGCTGTTTACGAGGAAGAACTCAGCCGCGTCTGGCCCGACGGAAATCAGCGCGAACCAAAAATCGCGCGATTTGCGGAGGACCATGGCTTTCGCCTCCACTTTTATCGCGACGGCTTATGCGCCATTTTCGATAAAGAGCATGGCACGTGCAACGAAAAGTAACCTATCACCACCCGTTCAACCATAGGGTTAAAACCAGATGGGGAGCGGGTCCTCTGCACGCCGCGGCGCTGATGAATTACTTGCGCCCGACGCTGCGTAGCGGCACGAGCTGCAAGCAATGCATCCCAGTCAGTGGTCGCCAAACTGGTGAAGAATTACCGCGCTGAAGAAGCCGACGCCAGCTCCGGCTCCATCAAAGCCTCTGGGTTTACGATGTCTTCGGCGAGCTTGTTCAAAAGCTCGTTTGCCTCAGATTCCTCATCCAAAGTTTGTTGGAGAAGCTCGGCGGATTTATCTTGCCCGAGCAGTTGCGCAAAGGTGCGCACACTACCGTAGCTGGCGATCTCGTAGTGCTCGACTTTCTGCGCTGCTACGATGATGCCTGCATCGATAACGGAATCGTCGCCATCTGCCTTAAGAACCTCCGATCCCTCTTCGATCAAGCCTTTCATGGCCTGGCAGGTTTTGCCCTTTGTCTTCTCGCCGAGTTCTTCGAAGACTTGCTCAATCCTCTGCACGTGACCCTTCGTCTGTTCGAGATGCTTTTCGAAAGCTTCCCTCAATTCGTCTGATGAAGCCCCTTTCGCCATCTTCGGCAACGCTTTGATTAGTTGGTTCTCGGCATTGTACAAATCCCGAAGTTCGTTCACGTAAAGCTCTTTTAGTGTGTCTAAATTCATTCCCTTTTTTCCTTTCTGTTTCTGGTTTGGTTACGAGTTGTTGTACGCGCGGTACGCTTGCACCGGCTACAAAAAGGAAACGTGGCAAGACATCGAAGTGCGCGTCTTTGATCTTGAAAATTGTGGAACCGAGAGAGGAGCCGGCAATTCCGATAGATCCGGCCATCAACAGTCCGAAAGGATGCCGAAACAAATGCGGGTTCGATTTTCAGATTAATGCTTACGAGTTGAAAACGGTTTTGCCTTAGGGAGTCGTTTTTTTGTTCGATTCTGGAAACGGTAGCTGACGACGGCGACCCTCGACGTGTATGTTACTGAGGATGAGCCGTCCTTTGTTAGATGTCTTGTCAGCGCAAGGCTGCTCAGCTGGCAACGAGTTAAGCGTTTTACTCGCAGTGGAACACGCAAAAGCCCTGCCAATTCGATTTACTGGAAAGGACACGTTATGAAGTTCAATAAAACAATGCAGCAGGCGGGTGCGACCGGCTACATCTTATTGTGGCTCCTCGGCATACCAATTCCGATTTTGCTCCTCATCTTTCTATTGCGTGGCTGCACGTAAGAGCAGCGGTGACATTGTCCCTAGCCGGATTGAATTAGTTGGGGCGAGGTTTGCGTTTTGCAGCGATGCCTTTCCGGATTCGCGGCATGCCGGGGACGTAACACCATGCGAGAAGCCGCGCGTGTATCAGCTTTCAAGAACTTCTTCATTAGCCGAAGCGCTGAGTCATTCTCCCTCTGTGTATTGGAGACCGTGCAATCCGAGGGCACAAACAAATTAAAGTCGCGCATGTACGCGTCGTTTGCGGTGAAAAGAACGCAAAAGTTCCCAGCAATCCCAGTGAGAATCAAAGTTTGAGTCTGCAGGTAGCGGAGCAGAGTGTCGAGAGCGCTGGAAAAAAATCCGGAATGCTTTGGTTTGAGTACAAAGTAATCATTGTCTTCCGGTCGCAATAATTTCACCAAATCCCGGCCGCGGCCATATCGTGCACAATGGCCAAGAGTTCGTCGAAAGTCAGATTTCCATCGGCCAAAATTATCATTTACATAAATTACCGGGACTCCCGCTTTGTAAGCGCGTCGCTTCAAGCGTAAAAGGTTTCTGGCCATCGGACGCGTGTACCTCAGTAGTTGATCCGCGTCTGGAAAATCAAAGTCGTTGATCACGTCGATCAAAAGGAGGGTGATCTCGTGTTTGTCTGGTGCGCTGCCGTGGAGATCGATGTTTTTCTCTGGTATGGAAACGCTCATTTCTGAGCCCGTCGCTTCAAGCGCAGGAGATTTCTCAGCATTGGATGTATATATTTCAGTAGCTGTTCCTTTTCGGAAAAATCAAATCATCGATGCTGTTCGTTTATGCGCTTATGAGAGCACGCGGTGACGTTGATAGGTCGGTTCGAGTTCTCTCCACATCGCTATCAATCAGCCGCTTGTAAACGTCGACATAGTCGCTGGCCATCCGGTCCGCCGCGAAGCGTTTCTCAAACACTTCCCTGCAACGCGATCGACTAAGATTGCGAATCCGGTTAACCCCTTTCGCTGCATCGTCCAGATCTCGTACGATGAAACCTGTTACTCCGTGTTCCATCACCTCAGGAACAGATCCACAGTCGTAAGCGATTATGGGCGTGCCGCACGCCATCGCCTCAATCATCACAAGGCCAAACGGTTCCGGCCAATCAATGGGAAACAGCAGAGCGTAGGCGTTCCCGAGAAATTCGTTCTTCTGTTGATCGCTGATTTCGCCAACCCATTCCACGTGCGACTGTGTCAGCAGCGCTTCGATGTCCCGCTTGAAATACCGCCTGTCAGCGCGATCGACTTTCGCTGCGACCTTAAGCGGCATTGACACGCGCTTTGCGATTTCGATTGCCCGGTCCACTCTCTTTTCTGGCGAGATCCGTCCTAAGAAAGCCAGGTAATCTCCCTGGTTCGGCCGAAACACAAACAGGTCTTTCGGTAAACCATGGTAGATGGTCCCTTGCCAGTTAGCCCAGGGCAGAGGTTGTCGTTGAGCGTTCGAGATGGATGTAAGGGGCTCATTTCGAAACCGGTCGAAGACAGGAACCAAGTCAGGAAGGTCGAGGCGTCCGTGTAACGTGGTGACATGTGGAACCGGCAGATAGCGACACACAGGAAAATGAAGGTATCCAGTGTGAAAATGGATCAGATCGAACTCGTTAACGTACTCAATGACGTGATCTACCAGAAGGACTTCCCGCGCCACGGGATCTTTGCACCGTTCATTTTTCCGCAGCGACCTCTCGCACGACGCAACAAGCCGCGCATTTGTAACAGAATCGCCGCTGGCAAACAAAGTCACGTCGTGACCGGCGCGAACCAATTCCTCAGTGAGGTACGAGACGATCCGTTCCGTTCCTCCATAGTGTTTCGGAGGAACGCTCTCGATGAGTGGCGCAACCTGAGCAATTCGCATTCTACCTTTTTTCCCTGGAGTGCTGGTTCGAATAATTGAGATCCATCTGTGGATATTCGAACTGGACGCCAGCTTTGGTTTTGTCGCGTTCGGCACGAAATGAACGCGGAGAACAATGTTACATCCGTTGCTCACAGCGTTCTCGAAACACTTAGACAAACGCGGCAAGAAACTTGGAACTAGGACATTGCTTGCTCATGAGAATAGGTCTCACAACTAGCTACGAAATTTTATATGCAGAACTTCGAAACCATAGCGTTGGTACTTAGCTGCATCGGAATGCTGTGCTGGATCGTATGCTTTTGGTGGATGCATCGCATCTCATCCCGTCAGGCTGCGACGTTGGAAGAACTCCATGAAATGACAACCCGCATTGAAAAGCTTTCTCGGGCCGAGCACGATTTGATTAGTGACGTGCATCCGCAGGTAAGCGAAATCAAGGAGCAGGTCGAAAACGTTAAAGAAGTTGTTGCGTCCGAAAAGAGCTGATCGCGTGTCGTTTGATCCCTCGGACGCTCAGGATTTGTCACCGGCTACCGAATTGCGGGGGGTCTCTGCCTTGATGGGTCAAGTTTTTGCTTGATTGCTTCACGAGACTCTGTCGGAATACAACGCTTAAACCAACTTAACGGAAAGGCATATCCATGCTCTGGACCATAATAGTCATCCTGATCGTTCTTTGGCTTCTTGGCTTCATCGGCCACGTTGGCGGCAGTCTAATTCATCTCCTGCTCGTGATTGCCGTTGTCGTCCTGATCATTAACCTGCTCAGAGGCAGGCGAGGTCTCTGAACGAACGCCCTTCAGAATTGCTGCAGGGGGGGTCAGCGGAACGCGCCACCGTTCACAGGTGTCCCGTTAAAGCGAGAATTATTAAGATCAAAACAATCAAGCCGAGACCTCCGCTCGGCCAATAGCCCCAGCCCGAGCTATAGGGCCAGGCCGGCAAAGCGCCGATCAGCAGCAAGATTAGTATGATTAGTAGAATTGTGCCCATGGCTACTCCTTTCCGAAGTATGTTCGGCGCAGCGAGGCACTTTGGACGTTGTCATATCTCCGATGGCAGAAGCTAAAGAGTCCGCGTAGGAAGGAAAGATGACGGACGTTGCGGCTAAGCATCCTAAAAATTTGGTCTAGCCGCTGTACGTGTACGCAAAACACGCCCTTCCTATTCGCCATCGGCGAAACAGGAAAGGCGCGCTGGTAGATTTGCTCTTCTACTCTTAATCTTCGTCGAGAATCACTCGATCAACCATCACGTTGTCGCCTGTGCCAACGTAGTGAACCCGGACTGGAGCGCCAACTTTCACTCTCGTCCTTACGACATCTTCATCGAGCACCTTACCGCTTCGCGTCAAGTAAGTGACTGTCTTACCAAAATGGTATGTCCGCGGTCCGCTGCTTTCCTTGAGCACGATAACGCTGCCCGGAGTGTACTCGGTGATCGTGCCGCTGCCCTCGGTAGTGGTCGTTGTTGTAGTTGTCTCTGAGACCTGCGCCCATGCGAACGGAGCTGCAATCGCGAGGGCCATACTAATTACTGTTTTTTCCATTTGTTTTCTCTTTCTATTACGCGGCGGGTAAACACTTCCGCGAACGAGCTTTCGTCGGTCACGGAAGCGCCTCCCGCTGTTCTTCTGCAGTAATCGGGCGCCGCGCTTGGTTCGGATGCAAGAGCGCCACGCTCCCCATCCGATTGACACAAGCGACCATGCTTTAACGTCTTTCTACTTCTTTTTGTTTCAATGCGCACCGCGTATTCATCCGGTTTGACTTCGCGCCTCGCTTGATCAGCATACACCTGAGTAAACTCAGCGCCGAACAACAGGATCTGTGATGAGTAATAAACCCAGAGTAACAGTGTGATTAGAGAACTGGCCGGTCCATAAGCTGATCCGGCTGCGCCGCTGCCCAGATACAAACCGAGCAGCCATTTGCCGATACCGAAAAGAATCGCCGTCATGACTGCGCCAATCCAAACGTCTCGCCACTGAATCTCGGCATCAGGCAGAAACTTAAAAATCATCGCGAAGAGCAGAACAATGACCGCAAAATCGAATATGAGATAAACGCTCATCGCGACCACAAGGCCACCCGGCAAGACAGATTGTACGTCGTGGCTGAAGGCTTTGAGCAGACTTTCGAGCGTCAGTGAGACGAGTAACAGAAAACAGACGCCCGCCACCATTGCAAACGAAAGGAATCGGTTCCGCAGAAATCCCCAAATACCGCGAGTGGGTTTTGCTTTCACATCCCAAATTGTGTTTAACGCGTCCTGAAGTTGACCAAACACCCCGCTTGCGCCGAAAAGCGCGAGGGCAACGCCGATGATCGTAGCACCGCCGCTTTTACCCGGCTGCGATGCTTGTTGCGCGATGTTTTGCACGACCTGCACAGCACTCGGGTCGAGAAAGTAGCTCATTTGCTGCGTGATCTTCTCCCAGGCTCCCGCAGGATCATCCCGGAAAATGATTCCGACGACTGCGAGCAAAACGAGAATCAGCGGCGCGAGTGAAAAGACTGTGTAATATGCAAGCGCCGCGCCTAACTGTGGCGCTTTGTCCTCCAGAAATTCCTGTCCCGTTTGCTTGAGCAGGCCAAAAGCGTTGGCGAAGAACGATAGGTTTGATGTCGATGATTTATTTCCTTTCATCACGAAACTCTTTCAAACAGATCGCTGATAGGTATGTCTTTGGCTGTTGAATAGAAGCTCTGTTAAGCCTTTGCTGGTCGGACGCCCCACCGCGGCGTGGCTACAGTGCGTCCAGGAATGCTCGCGCTGCGAAACTTAGTTTAAGATGGTGCTGAAACCGCCCATACCACCGATGGAAGCACGCTCGGTCGAAGAAATTCCGACCGGTGACGGATGGCAGTATGAGCCGAAATGGGACGGGTTTCGCTGTCTCGCGTTCCGCAATGGTGACAAGATTTTTTTGCAATCAAAGAACGGACAGCCGCTTGCGCGTTACTTTCCCGACGTTGCGGAGGCTGTCGCTCGGTTGCCCGCGAAATACCTCGTTCTGGATGGCGAACTTGTTGTCCGCATTAGGAGCGCACTTTCATTTGATGAGTTGCAACTGCGTCTGCACCCTGCCGCGAGTCGCGTTGCGAAACTCGCCAAAGCGCATCCGGCGATATACATCGTGTTTGATCTTCTCGCGGAGAGTGAACGATTGTACTTGAAGCAGCCCTTACGCAAACGGCGCGAACGTCTCGCAAAGTTCGCGCGTTCAAATTTCAAGTTGGCTACGAATCTTCGGCTTTCTCCAGCGACGACTGATCTCAGCCTCGCCAACAAATGGTTCAAAAGAACCGGCGGCGACCTTGACGGGATCATCGCTAAACGTCTCGACGCTGCGTATGCTTCCGGTGAGCGCACTGCGGCGGTTAAGGTAAAACAAATTCGGAGCGCTGATTGTGTCGTTGGCGGATTTCGTTATGCCACCGGGGCGCGCATCATTGGATCATTGTTGCTCGGTCTCTACGCAGACGACGGTTTGCTCCATCACGTCGGATTCACCTCTGCTTTCACAAGAGAACAACGACGTGAGCTAACGAAAAAATTTGAAGCGCTAAGAAAATCTCCGGGATTCACGGGCAACGCACCCGGCGGACCGAGCCGTTGGAGCACGGAACGCACTGGTGAATGGGAGCCAGTCGATCCAAAAGTAGTGGTGGAAGTTGCGTACGACCATTTTACCGGCGGTCGATTCCGGCACGGCACAAGACTTCGTCGATGGCGTCCAGACAAAGATCCTCGCCAGTGCACGATGGACCAGGTGGAACATCGCGAAGGCAAATCGCTCGCGCTGTTGAACTGCTAGCACAGAAGTTAGGAAGTCTATGGGCTGACGAGAGCGCGATTAATCCTGTCGCTGCAGGTGGCGATAGTCGATGACCTGGCGCGCTCGAGCGTCATCAGTGCCGGCTATCAAGATCACCGAGGGCGTGCGCGGTGGCGGCTATCCGAGATAAACTCGATGGGCCTGGCGATCTAGACCAGGGAATCGAAGTGGACGGCAAAGCCAACTTCGTGCCTTCGACCCCCGACGGAATCGCCTTCAGCAGGACACCGCAGCAAGTGCTGCGAATCGTCTACCTCGCCAACGAAAGCGGCGTTTCTAAAGGTGGATTGTTTCCAAATGGCATGAACGGCAATTTGAAAACAACCTGAGCCACTTCCGGGCGCTCCCGCGCCTAACGCTAGAAGAGCTGTTCTGATACGAAAGCAAAAGCAACATTACTCAGTCACTTATTGGATCATCGCCGCAGGAATTATCGGCGCGTTAATCGCGGCCGTGCTTGGATTTGCCGATTGGCTCGGCATCCCGGACGGCACACATGCGAAGTACATTAGAAGCTGGGAGCCAATGCTGCGACGAGCCAGCGACCCGGCTGGTTAAAGTTGACGACTGTATCGTCCTCGCTCGTATTTCGCTAGGCGGACTTTTTTTCGCGAAGGAACTTCAGAACCGCACGCTCGGCTGCCCGCAGATTAACACTGCCAAGTGTCTTGGCGCCGTTCAGACCAGCAATTTGCCGACCGCTTAAGTAAGCTTCGACAATCGCCGGGTGCACATAGCATTTGCGGCAAATAGCCGGGGTGTTGCCGAGAAGTTGTGCGACCGCGCAAATGGCTGTTTTGACATTCGCCTTCGCCTGTTTTTTTGTTTCGAACAGGTCTTGCGCATTGAATGCGATTGACCCCAGCACCGTTCCTGCCCACGTCCGGAAATCTTTAGCCGTGAAATCTTCGCCTGTTATTTCACGCAAGTAGTCGTTCACGTCCTGCGACGTTACGTTGCGCACCTCGCCGTCGCCGTTGACGTACTGGAACAAGTCCTGGCCTGGCAAATCCTGGCATTTCGAAACGATTTTCGCGATTCGCGGATCCCGTACGTCCACCTCGTGCTGGCGTCCACTCTTTCCGTGAAAACGAAAAAGAAGTCGGGCGCCCTTTACCTTCACATGCCGATCTTTCATGGTGGTTAGGCCAAACGATTTATTCTCGCGCGCGTATTCCGGGTTTCCAATCCGAATGAATGTTCGTTCGAGCAAACGCACGACAGTTCCGAGCACTTTTTCTCTTGGCAGACCGGGCAATTTCATGTGCTGGGCGACTTGCCGGCGAATTTTTGGCAGCGCTTCAGCAAAATCGGCGAGACGCTCGAATTTGTTTTCATCGCGTACCTCGCGCCAGCGCTCGTGATAACGGTATTGCTTGCGGCGACGTGCATCGCGACCGGTCGCCTGGATATGGCCGTTTGGCGAAGGGCAGATCCAGACATCCGTCCACGCCGGCGGAATTGCCAGGCGTTTGATTCGAAAAAGACGCTGCTCATCACGGATGGGTTTGCCTTCAATGTCGAAGTAATCGAAGTGCCCACTGTTTCCCCTTCGACTATAGCCTGGCGACTCATCGCTGACATAACGCAGCCCGGCTTCTTCTGCCGCCGCGACGTGTTCTTTAGGAGCGCCTTCGACTAATTTGTTCTTCGCCGCCTTTTTTACAGGCTTACCCATCGAAAAATCCAAATCTACGCATTGTTGTTCGCAAGCACGCGATGCGCTGCGCGCGTTCTTTCGGCGTCCATTCGCGCAATTTGCTGTTCGGCCCGACGCTGTAGCTCGTCAAAATTGAACCCTTTGGCGCTTGTCAACTTCGCTGCGGCTAATGCGGACCACATGAGTTTTTTGCCGAGCACTCCCATGATCAATCCTTCTAACGTGAGCACTAATCCCAACCCATTCGGCTCATCGCCTGCAAGCATCATGCGCGCGCGGCCAATCTTTTCGGCCACCCATGCGCCTGCCTGACGCACATTGCTTTCTTCGACCTTAAGCGCGCGCATGACCTCGTGTAATTTATCGCGATCTGCGCGCACTTCCGTTTCAATGTCCATGAAGAAGTCGCCGACCGGTTTTCCGTTGTGTTCGTGTGCCCAATGCTCAATCAGTTCCAGCGCGCTGACCGAGCCGGCGAGATGATCATTTAAATATGAGTCCAAGTCTTTCATAGGGTCGAATGGCATGCGCGAGATTCAGATGGGAGGCAGCGGTTCTTCAGCCGGACCGGCGATCACTTCACCGGTAGGTTTGAAACGTGAGCCGTGACAGGGGCAATCCCACGTCGATTCAGAGCGGTTCCACCTGACCAAACAACCGAGATGGGTACAAACAGGCGAGAGCCGCTGGATGTTCCCGTTAGGATCACGGAAAGCGGCAACTTTCTTTCCACGCCGACCAATAATCATCCCGTCGCCCGGTCTCAACTCGCGGATGGAATCAGCTTCAGGGCGAGCAAGCCGATCTTTGATCATATAGTAAGGATAATCCTTGTTTTCTCTTAAATAATTCCAGGCAGCGCCTTTGATTTTTTTCCGATCCACGGCAAACAGCTCCGTCCATGGATTTTTTTGTCCCGCAGCCCAGTCGCGCGCCATCATTGCCGCTACTGTCCCGAACGTGATGCCGTTGCCGCAATAACCGGTGGCAATGAATTGCCGCTCGGCGTTCTCGCCAATGTAAGGCAAGCCGTCGGATGTGGAGATGATCTGTCCCGACCAACGATGATCGACACGCGCCGGTGGAATTATCTTTTTCAAGCGAACAAGCAAGCGCGCATGAGCCGTCTTCGTGTTTCTCTTTTGACCCGTTTTGTGATCTCCCCCGCCGAACACGACGTAATCGAAGCCCCGGTGTCTATCGATTCTGAGATAATCGTAAGGATCTCGCGTATCCCAAAAGAGGGCTTCCGGAATTGTCCCGATTGGGATCCGGGCGCCGACCGCATAGCTGGTATACAGAGAGAGTTTTGTCTGCAAAAGCGTCGCGGCCGTCGTACTCGCAAGGCCGACAAGGGGGTTATTCGTTGCCATCACCACGCGATCGAAACTGATCCAGTTGCGGTTAACCTTAACTCGGCGCTTCTTCGGATCGAATTCATTGGCTGCACTTTTTTCGAAAACGTGCGAGCCGTTGCCAGGAATTTTCGCAACCAAAGATCGAAGATATTTTCTGGGGTGAAACTTGGCCTGATTGGCAAAGCGCACCGCCGGCAAATCAAAGTATGGGGCCGAGCTTAGGTAGGCGGCGTCAAATCCAAGCTTCGCAGCGCAATCAGCCTCTTCCTGGAGTGATGAGGCCTCTTTTTTCGAAGAAGCGCCCACGCGCGCGTGCAGATACGCTGGAACGCGCGCGAACTCGCACTCGACCCCTTCTTCTTGGACAATCCTCTCAATTTCATCGATCGCGGCTGCGCCTGCATCCCAAGCCGCTTGGGCGTGATCCTTGCCAAAATTGCGCACCAGCTGGTGGAGCTGGATGTCGGTGACATACGTGAGGTGAGCAGTTGTATGGCCGGTGTCGATTGAGGCCGCCCGTTCGCGCTCGATTAATGCGACTGTCGATCCGGCCTTTTTCAAGAGGTAGGCAACTGTGATACCAGTCACGCCGGCTCCGACAACAAGAACGTCGGCACTTATGTCCCTCTGTAACTTCGGGAACTTTTGAATTGGTGTGTCATCGATCCAAACAGGAACATTTCTCATCTTTCATTGTTCGCTGCGCGTGTGCATTTCAGCCGTGCGGAGCCGGCCGTTTGAGTCGCCAAAATCACGAAAAAGACGCGCGCACGCGCCGCGGGATACGACTCACTTTTATATGAAAAAGGAAATTACTGTTCTCAACAATTTAATCGAAACGCTCAAAGATGGTCAGGAAGGTTTTAAGCAAGCCGCAGAAAGCGTTAGCGACCCGAAATTGAAGTCGCTCTTTCGCGATTACTCGGAGCAGCGTTCGCGCTTCGCCACAGCGCTGCAGGGCGAGGTTCGTCGCCATGGAGAAACCGACCCGGAAACCAGCAGCAGCGCCTCCGGCGCGTTGCATCGCGGTTGGATCAACCTAAAATCGGCGCTCACAGGCGGGGATGAACATGCGATCCTCGCTGAATGCGAACGAGGCGAAGATTCAGCAGTAGAAGAATACAAAAAAGCCCTGGAGAACGCTTTAACGCCATCAGCTCAGGAGCTTGTTTCCCGTCAATTCGCCGAGATCAAAGCGGCCCATGATCGGATCAAAACCCTGCGTGACGCTACCAAAAGCTGATCGGAACTGCGGAGAAGCACAGATTTTGGTTGGCATATTACAAAACAGGGACGTTGCGCGATCTTTGTAGAAGACTCCACCGGCCACGACATCAGAACTCGCGAACTTCGCCGCGGCGCTCATGCGTCTCAATAAGATTTTCGCGATATGGAGTTCATGCGCGTCGAGCAATAAACCTCCGCAAATTTAATGTTTTGCGTCGGCTAGAACCGCGTCCGGCGAGTTAAAACCGGAACCTGTCCGCGCGGCGAATTTAAGATAGGACTATGCAGCTCTGTGATTTCGAGGGAGCAGATTTTCTCAATGGATCAAGCAGTGCCGCGGCAAAATTTCTGGAGTTAGCTTTCCTGCTGAATACCGGCGCGCAGATACGCCAGTTGAGGTCAACACCAAAGCTCAAGCGGGCGAAGTGCAGATTTTATCATGCCAGAGCAAAGCCGAGCGCTGATTGAAGCGTGCGTATATCGACGGTCAGGAGCAAGATGCTTTTCAAATTCTACATCTAAGCGTACGAGCGTCAGCGATGCTTTATCGAGAGCGCTGACTACACGGTTTCTAAAAAGCTTATGAAGACGTTAATCTGGTACGGAGCCACTGCTGTCATTGTAGCTGTGGTTGCTAGGATATCAGGCCAAAGTGAGATTCCTGACGGTTCGAGGAGCAGCTCGAGCTACATTCAAACCAGCAAGCTAGTTGGCAGGAAAGTTAAATCCTCGGACGGTACGGAAATAGGCGTGGTTAAAGACGTCGTAATCGACCGTAGCAACGGCTGCATGGCTTACACTGTTGTTTCCACTGCTGGTGCAGGGACAGGTTTTATTAGCGGTGACGGCAAGATTGTTGCAATTCCATGGACGGTATATTCTCCCACATCCGATCTGAGCGTTCTTACGGTTAACGTCGATCGGGAAAAGATCTACCACGCTCCGGCGTTCGAGTACACCCGGATGGATGAATATGCGAGGCCCGATTACATCAACAACGTCTATAGCTACTACGGTGTTAGCCCGGGTCCGCGAACGGCCGTTGCGGCCTCGAACGGAGCCAAAGCGGGAACAGATGTAACCGGAACAGCCGGAGCGACCGCCAGTCCAGGAGAAGTGGCTTCGCCGGCTGCAGCTGAAACCGGCTCGCCCAACAAAAAATCTTCAGCGCGTATGCACGCTTCTTCCGCGGCGAATTCCTATGGGGCTTCAAGCGCGAATCCTTCACCAAAAGCAATACGAAGCGCGAAGGCAAATACGCGGCCCTCGATTGGTCGCGGCGAAACCGCATCACCACCGACAACCGGGAAGTTTCCTTCGGAAAGCACAACCAGTCCGAATGAGAACAAAAAATCGCGGCGCCAAGTTATTGAGGACACGTCTCCACGCAGGCCAAGCACGACGCCAGAATTAGCCGAAGGACAAGACTAAACTTACAGATGTTTTGGTTTCTCGGTACGTCGCGCCCGCTTCTTGCGACGGACTAACAGCGAGTATGGTCACAGTGAAGCAGGAATTTGTTTCAGGCTTGGCACGCATGACGCACGCGATGCGCAGATTGAATTCCGCAACTCAAAGCACCTTGCCAGATTCATCATAAGCGCCAATCACAGCGTCATGTGAACGGCTGAGAAACCTGGCGACCATAGCTGCCAAACGACAACATGTCTTAACCAGATCACATGATTTGTGTCCATAGGGTTTTGCCTGATGAGATAACCATCCGCCAGCCCGATTGTGTGTTTCAGTCCAAATCGTTTTCCACACCGATTTGATTAAAAACGGTCCAGTCGCGAAGTGCGAACGACCTAAATACCTAATTCAATAAGAAAGGCATCATGGACACACAAAAAAATCCGAACGAACCAGGCAAACCGAACGCCCCCGGACAGCAAGGCGGGCAGCAAGATCGCGAGAGAGAAGAGCGTGAACGTCAGCGGCGCGAGCGTGAAAAACAGGGTGGTGGCGGTCAACAAGGCGGCGGCGGTCAACAGGGTGGTGGTGGCCAACAAAGCGGACGATAAGATCGGTTCTTTTGAAACAACAAAGCGGCGGGAGGTAACTCTCGCCGCTTTGTTATAAAGATAATTCGTTAGGCAATCGGCTGCACACCCCGCCTCGTGAAGTACTGAAAAGCCGTCGCCGAAGATATTCGCATCGACAACAAGGTTTCAGTATGACGTTATTGCGCAAGTTAAAGCCGTTTAATCATAAATCGGGAAATCTAAACGTTGTCATCGATACTCCGAAAGGCAGCCGCAACAAATACGCGTTCGATTTCAAGATTAAAGCTTACAAACTGAAGACAGTTTTGCCTCATGGCACTGTCCTTCCGTTCGACTTCGGATCGATCCCGGGCACGGTCGCCGAAGACGGCGATCCTCTCGATGTCCTTGTGCTTATGGATGAGCCGTGTTTATCGGATGCCTCGTCGAAACGCGGCTCCTCGGAGTGATCGAAGCGGAGCAAACTGAGGCCGGCAAAACCGAACGCAATGACCGTCTAATTGCGGTCGCTGCAGAATCACACATTAATGGAGCTTTGAAATCGCTGCAGAAACTGGATTCAAAGTTAATCGGCGAAATTGAACACTTCTTTGTTTCTTATAACGATGCACGCGGCAAGGAATTCAAGCCGACAGCCCGCAAGGACCAGCCGTGGCGAAACGCCTGATCAGAAATCAGAGGAAGAAGCGAAAGTAAGGCGTTTGGGCGTCTCAAATCAGGGATTCGATTGGAATGCGGTCCGCACAAATCCTCTTTTCATCCATACCTAAAGTAAACGCAAGAAATGCCGGCGCGGCTGCGTTTCCAGACGGGCATCTGCGGCACGCCAAATTTCTTCGCATTCGCGACCCGCAAATCTGCGTGAAAAGCCACGGGCACAGGTGAAAACCGACTGGCGAGCCCTGCTCTCGAGTACATTCCGTTATTTATTACGTCCAAACGGATGGCTAAAGGCGAAATCATTTTGTTATGCCAGAAGAAGAACCAATTGAACACGCGCGCGAAGACGAGCGTGAAGGCAAGTCGCCTTCCACTCAGGCGGGCGAGTTTGTGCGCGAAGAAATGGAACACATTCGAGAAGGCGAGCATGGCGCCCGATCGCCAGAGCAAGCGATCGCCATTGGTCTGTCCAAGGCGCGGCGAGCCGGAGTAAAGTTGCCGCCTCCAAAACGCGGCAAGCGACGAACCAAGCGCCAAGCAAAGCGCGATCTCGCGAAGGGCCGCGCGAGGCGTCGCAAAAAGCCTTCTCGAAAACGCTCTCGCGCAACGAAACGAGCGCTTAAACGCGAGAGCCGTCGCTCAGCATCAAGGCAGGCATTGTCGAGACACGCGAAGCGCGTGTCGACGCAACGCTCTGCGCGCTCGCGTTCGGCCGCCGCGAAGAAAGCAGCGCGCACGCGGAAGCGTCGGCGCTGAAATGCTAGCGTGCCTGGTGGCGCGCGGAGGTCGCATGCCCAAAGAAAAGAAGCTTCAGCCGCCGCAGCACCAGCGACGGCAACCCGGCCGCGAATACAAGATGAGGCCGCGGCCACGTGCTGAGGACGAAAAGCACCGCGGCACCGGCAAATTGCAAGACAAAGTGGCAATCATTACTGGCGGGGACAGTGGAATCGGCCGCGCGGTTGCCATCGCGTTCGCCAAGGAAGGCGCTCACATTTCAGTCGTTTACCTGGAAGAACAAAGGGATGCGACTGACACCAAGCATCTGGTGGAAGAACATGGGCGCAAATGCCTGTTGATCAAAGGCGATGTCGGCCAGGAAGAATTTTGCCGAAAAGCTGTTGCGCAAACCGTAAAAGAGTTTGGCGGAGTCGATGTCGTTGTAAATAACGCAGCCGAACAGCACCCCCAGGATTCGATTGAAAGAATTACTGAAAAGCAGCTCGAGCGGACATTCCGGACAAACATTTTCTCGTTCTTTTTCATGGTGAAGGCAGCCATGAAGCATTTGAAAAAAGGCGCTGTAATTATCAACACGACTTCGGTCACTGCCTACAAAGGCAGCGGGCATCTGCTCGATTACTCGTCAACTAAAGGCGCAATAACTACTTTTACACGTTCGCTCTCGCAGGCGCTGGCCGACAAATGCATTCGTGTCAATGGCGTCGCGCCGGGACCAATCTGGACGCCACTCATTCCATCGACGTTCCCAGCGAAAGAGGTTGAAACATTTGGCTCCGATGTTGCGTTCGGTCGAGCTGGTCAGCCGGAGGAAATCGCGCCGAGCTACGTGTTTCTCGCGTCCGACGATTCTTCGTACATGACAGGCCAGGTCCTACATCCAAATGGTGGGACCGTAGTGAATGGCTGAGTGCGAGCTATGCGCAGTCCTTTGATCGACTGACGTGTCCGCCGGGGGATATGACAACAAAAAAACAACGCGCCGCTGCGAAGCGGAACATTAACAAAGCGGCCAAAGCTGCACGGCGAAAGAGAACGATTGCGCATCTGCCGAAAAGAACGCGTACCGCTCTCGGAAAAGAAGGAGCCAAGGCAGCGCGAAGGAAACTAAACCGCTCAAGATAAAGATTGGGTCAGGTGTTCATCGCTGCTGATGCGATGTTTTTTGCGATTATCAACGACTTATTTCCGGCCGCCTTTTCTCCCACCTTTGCGGGAACTTGATGTGCTTCGCTTTTTCCCGCGACCTCCGCCACCTTTTTTCCGGCCGCCCCGATCTGATTTATTTACTGTCGCCCATGCGCGGCGTTCCGCTTCTTTGCTGCTGACGCCGCGCTTTTTATAACCCTTCTCGATGTCGTGGGCTTTCCGCTTTTGCTTAGACGTGTACTTCTTTTTGCTCCCTCGTGCCATAGGTCCTCCATCTGAAGTGTTCGATAAAACGAACGCATTTCGCCGACCGATCGGATTTGATTACTTCGCAAGGTTAACATGTCTGCATCGCGACTCTGATAATGATGAGAGTGGGCAGTAAACGTTCGCTTGCCGAGAAGACCGCGTTCGATGCCGTTTTAGTAGTTATCATCGGCTCCATGCTGGCACGCGCCATTAATGGATCGGAGGCCTTTTTCCCGACGCTGGGCGCTGGATTTGTTCTGGTGCTCCTGCACCGGCTTTTCGGTGTCGCCGCGTACTATTCACATGCTTTTGGAATCCTGGTTAAGGGAGAACCAGTGATTCTCGTGCGGGACGGCAGATTGCAGCGGAAAAACATGCTCTGGGAACACATTTCCAAACATGATCTGGAAGAAGATATGCGCCTCGATGCGAAAACCGAGGACCTGTCAAAAATACAAGTTGCGCGACTCGAACGCAGCGGAGACATCAGCTTTATCGAAGCGAATAGCGTCAAGCAACAGGGGACGTAATTGAAACTGTGACATCGTTTGGTGAACGGTATTAATTCATCGAGAGGAAAACGATATGTCTGAACAAAACTTAACGATTACGGACGATCGCACTGGCAAATCGTACACCTTGCCAATCGAGAATGGGACGGTCCGCGCGATGGACTTGCGCCAGATCAAAACGGACGCGGACGATTTCGGGCTAATGACCTACGACCCTGCGTTGATGAACACCGCGTCCACCAAAAGCGCGATCACGTTTATTGACGGCGACAAGGGAATTCTCGAATACCGCGGCTACCCGGTCGAGCAGCTCGCGGAGAGATGCAATTTTTTGGAAGTCGCCTATCTGATCCTTTTTGGCGAGCTGCCTAACGAGGAAGAGTTGGCGGGGTGGACCTACGACATCACGCATCACACCTTCGTCCACGAAAATATCAAGACGTTGATGCAGGCGTTCCGCTACGACGCGCATCCCATGGGAATGTTCATCAGTACGGTCGCTGCGCTTTCAACCTTTTATCCCGACGCTAACAAGGTCAGTGACGCGGACAATCGGCTGGCGCAAATCAAACGACTCATCGCCAAGGTACCGACGATCGCCGCGTACACTTATCGCCACAATCGTGGCTTGCGTTACATCTACGCCGATAACGACCTGAGCTATACCGGCAACTTCTTGAACATGATGTTCAAGATGACCGACGCCAAGTACACGCCGAACCCGTCGCTCGAGCGCGCCCTCGACGTGCTTTTCATTCTGCACGCGGACCACGAACAGAATTGCAGCAGCAACGCGATGCGCGCGATTGGTTCAAGCTGCGTTGATCCCTACAGTGCCATGGCTGGAGCGGCAGCCGCGCTTTATGGCCCTTTGCACGGCGGTGCGAATGAAGAAGTGCTCAAGATGCTCTCGCGCATCGACCACACGCGCAACATACCCGAATTCATCCAACGCGTTAAAAACGGCGAAGGCAAATTGATGGGTTTCGGGCATCGCGTTTACAAAAATTACGATCCCCGCGCGCGCATCATCAAACGCGTAGCGGACCAAGTATTCGAGATGACCGGGCACAATCGTTTGCTCGACATCGCGCTGGAACTCGAACGTATCGCGCTGGAGGACGAATATTTCATCTCGCGCAAACTTTACCCGAACGTGGATTTTTATTCCGGCATTATCTATCAGGCGATGGGCCTACCGGAGGCAATGTTCCCGGTGATGTTCGCCATCCCGCGCACCGTAGGCTGGTTGGCGCAATGGCAGGAGATGATCACTGATCCGGAGCAAAAGATCGCCAGGCCACGCCAGATCTTTGTCGGCCAGCCGCGCCGCGAATTGCCGAAGAAGACTTAACGCATCAGTGCCTGAACCATCACTTGGTCTAAAGCAGGAACGGCATTGCCTTTCACATTAGAGAATCGCTCATCGTAGACCGCGGTACCTGCAAATCCTTTCTGGATGGTGACCTGAGTGACCGCGCCCTGGGCATCAACAGTCAAGCGGTAAGTGCCTCTACTGCCTTCCGCGACACGCTAAAGTCATTCAAGATGAAATGTTCGTTGACTGATCACCCTTCACTCATCATTTATAACTCTCTTCGAATAGGGGCGGTTAGCTCAGTGGTAGAGCGTCTCGTTTGCGCCGATTCCTAGCTGATTTTTTCACTTTATCCCGACTTGATCTGACGTGCTCAACGCTAGGTAAATCGCGAAAATCGCTTTATCTGATTTGCGCTCACAATATGCCGAAATTTTTCCACCGGTGGATAAAACGGTGGATAAAGCACCTTATTACTTTTTGCGCTTGCGACGCTTCGTAGCCGCCCCTTTTTTCCCTAGTCGAGACAGGTAGCATCACCCGCTTTCCTACAGATTGTCTGGATTGCTTTCCTGCCAGCGGCAGACCTTTTAGGGTCTTTCTTCCTCATGTTGTGATTGGCTTAATTCACCGTCGCGCTTGTAGGCAAGCGAGTCAACGAAGCGCGTAGGATCGCGCCAGAATCGCCGATGATCGGCGGACGTTGAATGCTCCGTCGCCCCCAATATCAACGAATCCTGCACGCTTTACGGCACACGGCGCTTTGTGATTGAATGCCGCTCCATGAGCACGGACCTCGATCAGTTCCTCAGCTCTTTGAAACGGTTGAACGATGCTGGTGTAATCAACACGCTCGGGGTAATTGCTACGTTCGCCGTAGCGTTCATTGCGCTTGCTCCGTCGATTTGGAAATGGAAGAAACGGCCAAAGCTCGCGATCCAGCTTAAGCAGCCAACGGTCAAGAATGTTCCGGGAGATCAACGGGCAACAACCGTCAGCATTTTAGGTCAACCGACACCGCCGGAGATCACCACAACCGCTGGCATGCTCATACACAATACGGGAGCTTCCGCTGCTCTTAGGGTGCGCTGTGTCATAACAGACTTATACATAGATTCGGGCAAGTCATTCCAATGGCGCGACCATCCACAAGAAACTCTCGCTGCGGACTCAGATCTTCCGCCCGGTTTGCCACTTTCGATTTCGTTACTCGGACGCAAGCAAATCCGTGATTTTGATTCGGGATTTCTCTTTGGGAAACTTCCGCCGGTTGCGACGAGCGTCAGCGTCGTCGCGACTAAAATTACCATGCCGGGCGAGCGCACCCCATTACCGGCGGGAACATATATCGTTCGAATCGTAGCATCCGCCAACAATGCCGCTCCCAGAACACATTTAATTCGAATTGAACTTACGAATGGATTGCAGCTCCAATTTGCAAAATGGCGCGAGCGAAGGGCGATCCGCAAAGCTGACCGTCAAGCGATGAAGGGTCAGATTAGCAAGGCATGATGGCGATGCACGTTTACGAAGTCCGCCCGCGCAAAGATCATCGCGGCGTCGATCTGATCTCTGATGCGCTGCCAATTGCCCGGCTGTGGTACGGCGAGCCAAACGAGTCCGCAACGCTATCGGCTACGCAATGCTAGCGACTCTAACTTAGTCCTCGTCTTCCTATCGTCCCTTCGGCGCAGGTTTGTATCCCGCCTGCTTTGCGTCCTGCTCGGTCATGTATTTGCCCTTCCTCGTCGTGCCGTAAAAACTCGAGCCTTCCCTGTGGTAAACACCTGTCTCGGTGTTAACCCACACTTGGCCATGGCCGCCGCCCGGCGCGGGCGGGTTAGTCGCTTCCTCGGCACTGCGCGCTGCAGGCGCTGGAGTTGCCGCCGGCGACGCTTTCCTCTCAGCCTTCGCTTTCTTGGGAGTGGGTTTTGCTTTCGGCGAAGCCGTTGGTGACTCGGCGGGTGAAGGCGATGCAGCTTTCTCCGCCGGTGAAGGCGACGCAGCGGGCGACTCGGCCGGGGTGGGTGATTGACCTTGCGCAACGCAGATGGTGGCAAGTCCGATTACAGACATGAGGGCAAGAAATTTAGTAATCATAAGATTTTCCTTTTGCCCGCTGGGATTACTTTTTGGGTTGCGGGTCCGGAACGAGCGAAGAACCCAGCGGGTAAAACTCCTCCGCCGGTTTCAGATCCGCTTGACGGCGTCGACTCTGCAAAAAATACCGCCAGTCTGTCAAGCAAAAAAACCGCAACCCCGACTCGCCGCTTCAACCTCCATAAACGCGGCCACTTTTCATCCGCACGCACAGGCGAAACGCTTTCCGCCGCGATGCGCGTCTGCAATCCAGATCGTTCGCGCGTTGGAATCAATCGCTGAGACGTAGCCCAAACTCGAAGCCGCTTTTTTGACATTACGGCAGATTATTTCCGAGTACTTCACGTAGGCCGCATTCTGCCTCTATTGCTCTCCACAGACCAATCACAAACTGATATGAACGGTCGCAAATGACTCCGACCTTGGCCAGTCGTGATTCCAATTCGGAAACCACGGCTGGTCCCTTTTGTTGAATCGACCCTGCGGGACAAAAATGGCAGCCCCGTCGGGTTGGATGACTTCGGCTGCGTCGGCGAATCGCCACATCGTCGTCGCTGATAGCAGCCACTACAACCAAGTCGAACGATCGCAGGTGGTGGTCGACGCAATCGAGCAGGTCGGCGACGACGCGGTGCGGAACTCGATATAGCCGAGACGATTCTTCACTGCTCTGCACGCTTCACAACGGTTTAGTGGAAGCTCCGTGATAATTACGCCAGAACCTTGCTGAACTACCGCACCGTCAGCATTATGGTCTGCCCTGGCTCTCCGAACAGCGTCATGTAAGCGAGCCCGCTCCCGGGAGGGAGAGAAGTCACAGCGCTTCCTTTTCGGTTCGCCAGGCTCGTGAATGCCGGGTCGTAAAGGTGCCACGCGCCGGTCGTGGTAATAGTGACCTGGACCGCGGTTACGTCACTTGCCACGGCGCGCCACTCGGCGTAGCCCTCGGGGCCGATGGTGACCACGTCCGTCGCACCCCTGGGCAGCACCGGTACCGATGCGAGCGGCTGGTGCATGTAACTCCCGAAGCGGACCCACTCCGCGCCGTCGCGCTCCACGATGTCGAGGTCGTCGAGATCGCGTCCCTTGAGCTGCGGGATGATGAGCATCATCGTCGCAACGGTGTCGCTTGCCGAGGCGTCGACGATATGGAACCGGGTATCGATCTGCCCCGCAGCCGGCGCCGGAACGTCGGAGGGAGGCCGAACGGCGATGAGCCCGTCAAGGTTCGGCACGGCGGCCAGACGCAGGCGCGGGTCCATGCCATTCCACGCGAGCTCAGCCGGATTCTCGTTCACGACGAGCCAGGTCGAGGAGAGCCTGGCCTGCCAGGCCGCCGAGAGGTTGCCGGGCCTGCGCCGCACTCGCTGAGCGAACACGCCGAAGTCGAGGTAATGCCCGTAGCCGGCAGGAGCGCGATTGAGGATGTACTGGGTAGGCACGCCCAGGAGGTCGGCGTCGACGACCTTGAATGCCTTCAGGGGGTCCTGGTCGCTCGCGAACCATCCGTCCTCGCGGTACTTCAGCGCTGATCCGGACTGCTTCCAGCCGGCGTCGGAGCGCAATGAAGCCTGCAGCGAGCCGTCGGGTTGAGCCTGGAGCTGCACGATGAGATTGCCTTGGGCGTATTCTCCGGCAATGGCCGCAAGCAGGCCGTCGGGAACCGGCGCCACAGGGGGTACGACGGGTGGAAGCGGCGATGGAAAGGCCGCGATCCGCCGATTCTCATAGAGCGCGCGCAGCAACACCCGCTCCCCTATGATAATCGCTCGTGCAGAGCCGCCGAACGACGCGGCGAGCACCACGATGCCGAGCTGTGCCTGCGGGGAAACGATGATCGCCGCGCCGTAGTCATTGCTATCGCCGCCCTTGACCCAACCGTCGAAGCCGACTGCCGCAAGGCCGGGTTGCGAGACGCTGTCCCATCCGAGGCCGAAAGCAGCGGAGTCGTTATGGATTGGGTCGAAGCTGCCGATAGTCTGATCCACGGCCATTTCAGCCACCGCAGCGCCGGAAAGAATGCGCGTCGTTCCGACTCTTCCACCGCTCAGGAACATCATGGCGATGTGAGCCATGTCGTCTGCGGTGCCGTAGGCCGCGCCCGCCGCGAGGGTATTCACGAACTCCTGCGGCTTCGCCGCGCCGTTTACGTACGCCTTGGCGTATGATCCGGCCGGGAATGCGCTGAGCGGGTAGCGGGTGTTCGCCATGCCGAGGGGTGTCAGGATCTCGTCGTGTACGAACCGGACGTAGCTCTTGCCGCTCATCGCCTCGACGAGGGCCGCGGTAATGGTGAAGCCGTCATTACAATAGACACTCATGTAGCCCGGCGGGGCCTTGAGCCGCGACATGGAGAGCGTCTGAAGGACCTGATCCAAATATCCCGGCACGGGCGAGCGGATATCGGCGTTGCGATAATCGGTTCCCGGAAAACCCGAGGAGTGGTTGAGGAGCATCCGGACGGTGATGTTCTCATATCCTGGAGACGCCATGCGGAAAGCCGGCAGGTACGTGACCAGCGGTGTGTCAAGGTCGACGACACCCCGATCTACGAGCTGCATCACGGCGATGGCCGCAAACATCTTGCTCACCGAGCCGACGCCGAACATCGTGGTGTTGGTGGGTGGCTGGCCGGTGTCGCGATCGACCAGGCCGAAGCCCTGGCTCCAAATGATGCGTTTGTCATCCACGAGGGCGATCGCGACCGCGGAGGCGCCCTGATTGATGAGCTCTTGGGCAGCGGTCTGCCCTTCCTGAATCGCAGCATCGTAGGTAGGCGGCGACGAGTTCGAATCGAAATCGTACACTTCCACCAGAGCAACCCCGGTGGTGTTGTTCTTACCGCGTACGATAGCGGTATAGTGACCCGGGGGCAGCGTTGCAATGATCGCAGACTCGCTTGCCCGCCCCGGAGCATGGCCGCTGTTTTGGATCTCGACGACTTGGCCGGCCGTGATAATCCCGCCGATGATTGTATGCTGCCAGTTATCATTAGAGGCAATCAAAGCGCCTCCGCCATCGTACAATTCCAATGTCGGATCAGCGAGTGCATTGGGAACGCCATATCGCGTGAGCTCAGGACCAATGGCACGCACAATCACTCTCTTTGGTTCAGTCCCTGCAACGATGAAACCGCCAATCATCACGTTGTCAGCCGTCTGCACAAAACTGCGAGTGCTGATGTTGGCTAGAATTGAAGGAGAATTACTACCGAGGCTGAGATCGTACACTTCCACGAGAGCAACACCGACAATGAGGTTCTTGCCACGTACGATCGCGGTGTATTTTCCCGGTGGCAGGGTTGCTACGATTGCCGACTCGCTCGGATCCCCTGGAGCATGCCCGCTGTTTTGAATTTCGGCGACCTGGCCGGCCGTGATAATCCCGCCAATGATTGTATGCTGCCAGTTATCATTAGAGGCAATCAAAGCGCCTCCGCCATCGTGCAGTTCCAATGTCGGATCGGCTAATACATTGGGAACCCCATATAGCGTGAGCTGAGGACCAATGGCACGCACGATGACCCTCTTTGGTTGGATTCCTTGAATAATGAATCCGGCAATCATTACGTTGTCGCCCGTCTGAACAAAGCCCCGAGCGCTGATGTTGCTTAGTTGCGATGCAATAATCGGCGCAGCGCTGGTTGTGACAGTAGTCGCACGCGTATTGGTGTCGTTTACAAGGCAAACGATGACGAACAACGGCAGAAGAAGCTTTTTTACATTGCAGAAGAATTGGGGGATGCCGCGCAAATTTTTCTTTAAGCGTAGAGGAGTTGTCATCTTTGGTTTTTTATTGAGGCTGGATTATTGAATTGCTTTAACTGCAATCAGTTTCGCCCGGAACCAGGAACCATCCTCACGAGGAGCTATAAAGAAGCGGGCCTTCCTTCGGCTAATTCAGGGCTCCAGTTGGGATCTGGAGATCGCGTAAAGCGACTGTTCCAGCGAAGGTCCAGCCCCACGAACTTCTTCAGTCCAGCCAAAGATGCGTTGAAACGTCGGGTGACGTAATCGAAGAGGCTTTTACTTAATCCACGACAGTCTGTCGAGCTTTATTTCACGCGCTGCGCAGTGCTCTGGATGTTCCGCCGCACGAATCACCGATTCAAGCTCCACAAACGCGGTCAGCTTTCCCTCCGCCCCGCACAACGAAACGCTTCCCATCGTCGCGATATGCCTCAATTCAGATCGTTCGCGCCTCGGAATCAGCGGCTGAGAGCTCGGCCTAAATCACAACAGCGTTGTTGGGACTACAGGCGTTACTGTGATCCATTAGATTTCCCGTAGTTCACCCACGGACGTGTTCCAAAACTCCAATAAATATCCACGACGCGCATCGGTCCGGGTTTGGCTCGCCAGCGCATCAGTGCCTGAACCATCACTTTGTCTAAGGCAGGAACGGTAGTGCCTTTCACATTGGAGAATCGCTCATCGTAGATTGCGGTAACAGTAAATGCTTTCAAGATCGTTACCTGAGTGACCGCGCCCTGGGCATCAACGCTCAGGCGGTAAGTGCCTGTACCGCCTACTTGAGAGCCCGCGTAACCCCCAAGTTCGTCGGGAACGGCGGGGTACGGAGAGTAAGTAAATGTCTGTTTTATCTCCGCCGAAGACCTCACGATAAGATGGACAAGTCTTCCTTCCGAACGACTCGCGTTTCCCGAACTCCCTTGCTTTGGCTTTAGCGCGTCCGCGCTGTAGCCCGTATTAAGCAAAACGCTGGTTAGACCAATGCCTGCAAAACCAATCTTGTGATAGAAGTATTTGCGACACAGGCGGCTGTGCCTGTCAATCACGAAGAGGCATTTAGCAACGGTTTGTATCCGACAATTGCAAACTGCTTTAAGAAATGAGGCCGCGAACGCGACCCTGACGGAAGAGACAAGCTCATCTGCCATGGCTAACGAGGGGCAAGACCACTCTAGTGATTGTTAAGTACAGTCTTTGGTGCCGGCTTGCTCAATTCGAGTTGCGCGCTCACTTCCTGAAGGCCTATGGCAAGCGCTTCGATTCGCTTTTCCAAACGCGTGATAATCGCCTGTTGTTCCGCGTTCTTGCGGCGCTCTTTCAGGAACTCGTTTAATAACATTGCGTTCACTGCATCGTAACGCACCGTATAAATTTCACCGTTTTCATCGCGCACCACTAAATCGGGATTTACGTCAGCTACCTGCTCCGCAATCAATCCGTATTGCGGCGTGTTTGTGTGGTCGTTCTTGTATTCGAAGGTCACGGGCTCAAGTGCCAGGATCGCTTCGCTGGCTTTTTCCATTGGTTTGATCTCCTTCTTGAAGCGACGCGAAGAACTAGCCGTGCCGAGCTGGCCCAACGAGTCGATCAGCACGGGTATGGCGTTCGCAATGCCCGTCGTAACTCCGCGAATACCTGTGATGAAGGTTCTTGTGTGCTGGTTGTTACCGATGCGGATCGTGCTCGACTCACCAGCAAGACCGGGATTGCCAATGTCGATATTGGAATTGCCCGTGGTGAGAAATAAGCCGGCGCTGTTTCCCAGTGCGATGTTGCTATCGCCACTTGTGTTATTGAAAAGAGCGAATGCTCCGTTCGCCGTGTTGTTGTGGCCAGTAACATTGTTAAGAAGCGCCCCAGCCCCAGTGGCAGTATTCTGATGGGCATTGTTGAAAAAAAGCGTACCAGCGCCGACGCCTGTATTGAACTCAGCAAAAGTTAGAGCTTTCAGCGAAAAGAAACCAACTGCCGTATTGTAGTTGCCGATCGTGCGGCTCAAAAGCGCGTTTTGGCCTTCGGCTGTATTGCCACCAGGATAGCCGCCGTCCGGTGGAGGACTGACCGCTTGTGCTTTCGGTCCAGCAACGGAGAGACAGAGCAACGCGAAACATAGGCGAATCGTTGTTTTCATAGGCCGAACTTTGAAGGAATCCCGCTCGGGTGTCGATATCAAACCTCAATCACCGTGGCTCTAAGGGCGGAAATGCCGTGGTGATAAAAATGGCATCGCGTTCTGGTTGCCGAGGTCCGCACATCCAAATGCCAAGCTCAACGCGAATTGTTCATCAGACCTACCAACAATGAATTACGCAAAGGATCATTTATTCGCTCGAGATCCGATTGGATATAGCTTCAGAGCACTCATCGACCGGACGATTCGCAAACAGAATCGCGAAGAGCGGCGACTTGCAGAGCAGCGCGCTACGAAGCATCAATTTCGGGCGAGAAACTCGTGTATCTTGGATAGGCGAAATTATCGGTTCGCTCGAGGGCTACTTCTGTTCCCTAAGGCACACTTTTGACTGGAAACACGCCGGAGTTTCTCAAGTAAATTCCGCAGCGCGCGAGATCCCAGGGCATGGAGTCGAAGGAGTTCGGCAGGAATCTCCTGCCTTGGCAATCACCACCGCCCCACAAGATTTGCAGCGCAGACGCTTGCCACTACAGTCAAACGATTCCGGGCGGTTAGCTCAGTGGTAGAGCGTCTCGTTTACACCGAGAGGGTCGGAGGTTCGAAACCTTCACCGCCCATTCTTCGGCTTCGCCGGGTTGAAGCGTTGAATCGTGAGCAAAATTCGGGCTTCGTCATTCAACATTCGGCATTCAGTGCCAATTTGTGTCCATTCGTGGTTGCTCTAAGTCAACATTTCAGCGACGGCGGCTGTGACATGGATTTTTGTTGTGTCGAGAAACGGAATGCCGTTGTGAATGGGATCGCGAAGAATTAGCGGTAGCTCTGTTCCGGCGAGAATTACTCCGCCGATGTCGCTGTTTGCTTTCATCCGATCGACAATGGCTAACAAGCCGGCGCGGGTGTCCGCCAGAAATTTTCCGGGAACCAATTCGTTCATGTATTTATCGTGAATGTAATCCTGGTCGTGTGGGTCCGGCACAAGCAGCTCGATACCGTCGCGCGCGAAGACTTTCGGATAAAAATCTGCCTGCATCGTGTACCGTGTGCCAAACAATGCGACCCGCTGCAGGTTCTGTATTTTGGCCGCAGCGCGCGTCGCTTCAACAACGCTGATCAGTGGAATCGGTGACTTCGGCGCAACCTCGTCGAACACGATGTGCGGCGTGTTAGCGGAGATTATTCCGAAATCTGCGCCCGCCCGCGCGAGTTTGTCGATGCCTTCAAGCAAGTAATTGGCCATGCCGCTCATGTCGTTTGCGTCCATGAAGTCGAGCCCTCTTCTGAGGTCAACGCTAACGATCACAAATTCCGGATAATGCCTGTCGCCGGTGCGCTCGCGAAAAAGTGCGATTATCCTTTGGTAATAGTCGCAGCGCTAAACATTCATGGATCCGTACGCAAAGCCAAAAGAGCAAAACATCGGCGCGCGCCGGCCCAAGATCCGGCACGTGTCGCAGTCCGTGGAACCGCGAACACGGCGCGAACGTCAGGCGGAGAAGCAAGGGGTAGCCGCCGAGCGTCGCGCGATCAAAAAGGCGGCACGGCGACATTTGAAAGATCAGTTATTGCACGAACTCGAAGAAGGTGAGTGAGGATTTTGCGTAACAATTCCTGTAGCCGCTTCGCTGTGCGAAGCACGCCATCCACAGGGCGACGATTACAGTGGAAACCGCTACTGAGCGATGAAGCCTGTGAGGTAACTTTGTAGCGTTGTCATTTCAGATAGCCACGTTACGATTGCGCGGGTGAAGCCAGCTGACTTTCTAATCATTGCTTTCCTTTGCCTTGCTGTGAGCAGTGCGCGCGCCCAGTCGCCGTCACAGCGTAACCCGGACGTTTCGAACAAGGCATTGATCACAAAGTCGACTCCAGGCATCAATGCCGACGCTTTCAAAAATCAAAGTGTGAGCGCGGCAACTGCAACGCTGCACAAGCTCGCCGACGACTACTACGCGTGGCGGAATGAGAATTATCCGGTCCGCAGCAGCGAGGCCGGACTCCATACCTGGGACAATCGGCTGACTGATTATTCGCTGGGTAAAATTGCCGAGCGCGCCCAGCACGTTCGTTCGCTCCTGGACAAGGTGCGTACGATGAAGACTGACAACTGGCCGAAAGACGAACGCATCGATTGGATTCTCTTTCGCGCGCAGCTTGAGAACGTCGAGTTCGGCGATCGCGTCCTGAAGTTCGAGTTCACAAATCCGCAGGTTTACACGGGCGAATGCACGAACGCCATCTTTTCGTTGTTAAAGAAGGACTACGACACGCCGCGGAAACGCGCGCTCGCGGCTACTGCGCGTCTCAAGCAGATGCCAGCGCTCGTGAAGCAAGGTCTGAGCAATTTGCAAAAGCCGGTGAAACTTTATGCGCAGCTCGCGATTCAATCCGCCCGCTCGA
>WNFV01006627.1_pt1 | contig 37285 bp, 29 predicted proteins | sample 5400101 | NCBI WGS metagenome assembly WNFV01 (sample SAMN13153361, study PRJNA577476) | soil metagenome | isolation source: 115 cm soil or saprolite under grassland replicate 1 | place: USA:California | collected 2016-06-15 | reverse complement strand
AACAACAAGATTCGTGTGATCCAGCGACGAAGCTACGGCTTACGCGATGAAGAGTACTTACGTCTCAAGATTCTCACCTGCATGCTTGAGCAGATCTAAAATCATGCGGAAATTACCCACTCAGCAAGGAGAAGACCCAAATATCTTAACGACCTTATAGGCAACCAGCGAAGACCTCAGTGTGTTTGACGGCAACGCACTTCACTTTTTGAATCATATCGAAGTTCAATTCGGTCTTAACCCGCGCCAGTACCTGAATGGGTAACTCAGAGTGTACGTCGGGGAAAGTGCATGATCCGAAAATGTCTTCTCTGTGATCGCTTTTTCCCGTCTCAAGATTCGTGCGAAAGACATTGCAGAGCGTGTCAGGGCGGTAGACGACGCCTTATAAATGAAGAGCCCCGGTCTTACTTCGTTTAATCCTAGATGTTGTCGACGACTATGGCACACGCGGCCAAAGGGAGATCGTTCTCGCGGGGCGATTTTGTCACGGACGCCCGCTCCCACGGTGGTCAACAAAGAGGGTTCTGACGTATTGCTCGGCGGCACTTCTCTAGTCGTTACGGAGAACGGCTACAGAAATCACGGCGAGCGGAAGGTCGAAATGCTAGTGGTGGCGTAGGAGGAACTTACTTCGCCTTGGGCTATACCGGTATCAATTGCGGGAGCTGGTCAAGGAAGGAAAGATCGAATGGCAATCGGTCGTCGAGACTGTGTGATGTCGTTGCGGGTCGAGCGCCCGCACGGATGTCTGCCGAAGAAATTATTGTTTTCAAGGCGATCCGGCGGCGGCTTCGGCGACAGCGCATTTTTGCCAACTGGATTTATGCGCAGGCGCGGCAAAAGGGTTTGCGCCAGGAATGGAATTTTCACTAAGCTGCTACCCAGCTTTTAGCAAAAAGCCAATCATTTCTTGACGAGCAATTTCTTAAAATAGCGCCAGTCCGGATGTTCTCCCTTGACCGCGTCGACTTTGCGCGCGCGGTTGCGCCATCGGGTGCTGTACTCTTCGATGTCCCTCTGCGGAATCGGTTTCGGAGTTCCGATGGCGTACGCCATATAGTTCAATCGGGCCAACTCGAAAACGTTCAAAGTGATCAGCGTCGCGTCCTGAACACTGGCGCCGGCGGTGGTCATGCCGTGACCAAGCAAGAGGCAGGCGTTTTTATTGCCCATGGTCTGCATAAAGTCCTGGCCCAGCTCGTCATTGATGATCGTCACGCTGCGCCCGTAGAGTGGAATGCCTTCGAGGAGCAGTTTTAGTCCCGGCGGGTTGTAAGCGGCATATATCGGCAGCAGCGGCCTTTCGGATGCGGTCAGAGCGACAACCCAATCGGGATGCGTGTGAATGACGCTCATGACTTCCGGCCGGGCTCGGTAGACCGCCAGATGCATGGCAGTTTCCTGCGGCGCGTCTTTGCCCTTGTCGGCCTTCAGTACGTTTCCTTTCATGTCGATGGTAATGATGTCTTTCTCGGTGGCAAATTCGAGCCCCTCTTCCGCGGGACCCTTCGACTTGATCAAGATTCGATCCGTGCCGGGAATGCGCGCGCTGACGTGGCCGAAAGCGCCTCGCGTCACGCCGCGGTCGCCCATGATCCGGCAGGAGAACATCACCTCGTTCGTTAGCTGTTTGATCATTGCGCGTTCGGCTGGTTTTGCCATGGCTGTCTCATTTCCTCCTTGAGTTTGGACGTCAGAAACTTTGAACCTGAAACTAGAAGCTCGGAACCTGATGCGACAGTGAAATTGTGCGTCCTTCCTTCGAAGACTGAAGCATCGCGAGCGCGACTTCCAGGGTCGCCTCGCCCCATTTGCCGTCGGTGAATATCGGCCGGTTGTTTGCGGCAGCTTCGTACAGTCTCTGCAGCTCTCCGGCGGCGCAGCCGAGCTTGATCACCTGTGACATGATGTTCTGTAACGCGAGCTTTACTTCTTTTGTTTCCCCGCTTCGGCCAACGCCTCCTCGAACACGAGAATTATGGGCTTCATCTCCATCCACTCAGGACGGCTATCCAGGTCGAGATATTGGACGCCTTCGACGCGCCGGTTCACCGGCTTCACGTCGTCTTTCGGAATATCTATTCTAAATGAATCCGGAGCCTATTCTGCGCTTTTGGACAAGGTTTTTTGCAAGGTCCTTTGTCCCTCGCGAGAAAGAAACCAGTTGATGAAAACTTTGGCCGCGTTTGGATTGGGGGCTTGGTTCAATAGCCCCAGGGTGCCGTATTGAGTGTGTAGCGCCGCCCCTTCTTTGAGCACGACCGCGAATTCGTCCACGGAAAGTCCCTGGAGCTTCGCTTTATCGATGTCCGAGCAGAAAAAGCAAATGCTGAATTTGCCGCCGGCGAGCCAGTCGACACTTTGGCGGAAGTCGCGGAAAAGGGTAACGTCCATTTCACCGAAAAGACGTTTGATGAATACACTGCCGATGGCGGGATGGTGATAGAAAAAGCGCATCGGAGCATTGCCCAGTCCCGGGCTTCTGATATCCCGCACTAGGATCTTTCCCTTCCATTTTGGCTGCAAAAAATCCTAGATAGACTTGATTTCTTTTGGGTTTACGAGTGTGGAGTTGTACGAAATGTTTCCCGTCTGCGGCAGGCCGACGTAGCGAAAGACAAACTTTCCTTCAGGATCGACATAGCGGTGCTTCCCTTGCCACCAGCGGGATTCATCGGTCACTTCGGGCAGCAGGAGAACGGGCTTGATCGGATCGAAGCTGTTGGCGGCATGAAGCGTCCGGTAGTTTGACCCCACGCCCTCGTTGCTGACGTCGGCGATAAACTTTCCGGCTCTTCGCTCGGCGAGAATGCGTTTGGCGGTTTCACCTCCTCGCCCCGTTACGGCGACCACTTTGATGCCCGGATAAGATTGTTCGAACACGCCCGATTCGAGAACCGCGCCCCAACCACCGATATAGACATTCACCTGCCCTTCTTTTCTCGCCGCCTCTACGGTCCTTTCCCACTCGGTCTTGCCGCTGTCGGCGGTCCATGCTTGTCCCGTCATTCCGAGCAGGGCGAATAACCCAAAAATCACTCCGATTGTGTTCGTTATCTTCGCTAGAACAGGGACCAAGTTTTTCTCATTCGGGCGTATTTGAATTTTTTTGGTCCTTTCGGGTATTCGTCATTTCTAGTTTCCCGTTGCAATCTTCTGGTTACTAGAAATCAAAAAGTAGAAACTTGAAACTGCATTACGCTTGCGCCGCTGCTCTCCGATGCAGCGAATCGAACTCCGGCGCATTCTCCAATTGTTCCACGCGCGCGTAACCGATCTGTTTGTAGATCCGGTTGGTGCCACAGATGAGCTTGGCCGGATGCGCTGGATCGGCGCTGAAATGCTGATGTATGGTATTGTGCGGAATGTAAACCATGTCGCCGGCCTGCCACTCCCAGCGGCTCGGCTGCTTGGCAATGCGCGCGTAATATCTGTCCGTTATGTCGACATCCACGTCCCAGTGAAGATCGTAGCCGCGGCCTTCGAGCACGTAGAAAATTTCATCGGCGACTTGCCACTGCTTGCCCGAACGACTGCCCGGCGCAATCTCGTGTAGCTGGACGTCGATCGCCTTGACGCGGAGAGGCACCGACGCATCGGCAAGCAGGCGGATGCGGCCGTGCGGCGTGGTTTGCCATGGCGTGTCATTGGGTTTGATGACTTTCTTGAGGCGCACATCCTCCGGATCGCGAATCACGGACCATTCCACCGGCGGCCCCCAGCGATCGTCACCGGCGGACGGGGAGGTTCCCAGCGGGCCCTGCTGATGTAGGCCGAGGAAAAGCCAGAGCGGCTTCGCTTTCATCACCAAGATGACGACTCCGTGATCGGGGTCTTCGTTGTTGTGCCAGTGAACGGAATCATTATGCACCGCGACGGCGTCGCCCTTTTCCCAGTCATAGCGCACGCCGTCATGCATGTCGAAGCCGCGTCCCTCGAGAATATAAAAAAAGGCTTCGTTCTGGTGGCCGTGTCCTTTGTCGCGCGCCGCCGGCGGCAGCGTGACGAAATGAGCTTGCAGGCTCTGGGTCACGAAGGGCTCGTTGACCGGGCTGATGATGTTTTTTTCGCGCGCTTTGCCGTCGAGGTAATCGTGGTAGTCTTTGTGGATCACCCGCGGAACCGAGCTGAGGTGCTGGCGCCGCGCTTCGGAAAGCGAATAAGTCTCACTGGCGATACTTTTTACGAAGACACGCGGTTTATCATATCGGGGTGGCGGATTGGCCATATTGCTTGTCTCCTTCTCAAGTTGCGAATTTTTATAGCGGGTTGATTGGCAAGTAGTACATGGCCTACGACATGTCAAGATGCCAAGCGTGCGTCGCGGTTCCATCTTTGCCTGAGCCGCGGCTCAAGAAAGTTCGATCAGCAAAACAACTGCGTCGGAATCGAAAAGCTTCCGTGCTCCGATCTCTGCTGCTAATTTTCACCAAGAATGATGAATGGGATATCTGCAAAATCGAAAGACCCTGAACCGAAGTTGCGAAGGCTTCGTCTGGAACAATTCATTTTAGAATGGTAGGAGTAGCGCACGACAGAGCGAAGGAGGAGCAATGCTGAGCAGGGAAGAGAACGAAATGCTGACGAGGACCGGTCCCGGCACTCCGATGGGAGAGCTTTTACGCAGGTTTTGGTTGCCCGCGTTGTTGCCCGACGAGCTTCCCGCGCCCGACTGCACGCCGGTCCGCGTGCGCTTGCTTGCGGAAGATCTGGTCGCATTCCGAGACACTGAGGGCCGGCTCGGGTTGATCAGCGCCTACTGCGCCCATCGTCGCGCCCATTTGTTTTTCGGACGCAATGAAGAGTGCGGCATCCGCTGCATTTATCATGGGTGGAAATACGACGTCGATGGCAACTGCGTCGATCTGCCGACCGAGCCCGCCCAGTCCAACTTCAAAGACAAGGTAAAATTGCCTTCTTACCCGCTTCGCGAAGCGGGCGGCATTATCTGGGCGTATATGGGAGCGAAGAATCGAATACCGGAGTTGCCGCGGCTGCCGATCACGCAGGTGCCGCCGGACCACAAATTCGTTATCAAGCGGCTGCAGGAATCGAACTTCGCCCAGGCCCTCGAAGGCGGCATAGATTCGGCGCATACACGCTATCTTCACGGTCGGCTCGATGCCTACCGGCACACCGCCAACTATGTGAAGGCTACGGAGCCGTTGCGCAAGAGGTTCAGTGAAAATCCGAACAGCCTGAGCCCTCGTGAACTGGACATATTGTTTCGCATGACGGACAAGGCGCCGAGAGTGATGGCGAAGAGAACTAACTATGGTTTGACTATCGGGGCGCGCGGCACCATCAGCAATGAAAAATATTACTGGCGTTTCAACCAGTTTCTGATGCCCTTTTACACTATGCCACCCAGAGATCCCGGCGGGCATGCATTCGTGCCCATCGACGATGAAAACTGTTGGGTCTGGACTTTCAGAGTCACGACGAACCGACCGCTCACCGCGGACGAAGTCTGGGCGATGCGAACCGGGCAAACCGACGGACGATTTGGCGCGCCGCTGGATAAGGAGTACATACCGATTGCCAACAAGGCCAATGATTTTCAGATCGATCGCGAGCTGCAGCGCACGTACAACTTTACAGGGATCATCGGTACAGGCAACCAAGACATGGCCGCGCAGGTGAGCATGGGCCGAATCACCGATCGTACCAACGAGATGCTCGGCGTCACGGACGTGGGCATCATCGAGATGCGCAAGCTGCTTCTAAGCGCGGCGAACGATCTCTGCGAAGGTAAAGAACCGGCTGAAGCCAACGATGCGGAAGCCTATGAAGGAGTCCGCGGTGTTTCCATTATTCGCGACAAGAATGTTTCATTCGAGGATTGTGCCGCCGACGTCCTGAAAGAAATCGAACGGACGAAGCATCGGTTTCGGGAGTTGAGAGCTCTCGAATAAACTGGGCTTGCGCGAGAGAGATACTCACCACGGAGGACACCAAGAGCACGCAGCAAGGAACAATGAGATTTAGCTAAAACGGTCTTCGCGTTCTTTGAGGAAAGAATGCCCGCGCCGGTGAGAAGCATCCGGGCATTTTGAGAATTTGTTCCAAAGCGTTACCCCGAATATTTTTATCGGGGGTCCAGTCGGAGCTTCGGTCTGGATTCCCGGTAGAATTTCTTATGTAATCTTCCTGTCATGGGATCGTAGAGGCAAGCATGGCTGAAAAGGTTTTAGCGGCGACACAAATCGGCTCGAAGAAAATCGAGGTCCGGCAATATCTCACGCCGGAAATTTCCGCGGATGACGCCCTGCTGAAAATGGAAATAGCGGGGATTTGCGGCAGCGATATCGGCGGTTACGCGCAGTACCCCGGCGAGCCGCGAATCACGGGACACGAAAATGTCGGCTTCATCGCAAAAATCGGCGGCGATGCGGCGAGGCGCTGGGGAGTTAAAGAAGGGGATCGGGTTGTGGTCGAGCAATATCTGCCATGTGGCAACTGCCGCTGGTGCCGCATAGGGGAATATCGTCTGTGCGATCAAACCGACAAGCTTCCCGGTCGAACGATTCTCCGCTACGGCAACACGCCGGTCAGCGTGTCGCCTTCGTTATGGGGCGGCTTCAGCGAGTACCTTTATCTTCCAGCGAATGCGATCGTGCACAAAGTTCCTGCGCACGTGCCCGCGAAAGAGGCGGCCCTTTTCGTCTCCTTAGCCAATGGGATGCAGTGGGCCTATCTGCAGGGCGGCGCGGCTCCTGGCAAAACTGTCGTCATTCAGGGGCCTGGGCAAATGGGTTTGTCGAGCGTGGTGGCGTCGAAAGAGGCGGGCGCCGCCTGCATCATCGTGAGCGGCCTCGCTAAAGACGAGAACCGCTTTCAGGTTGCACGCAAGCTCGGCGCCCATTATACGGTCAACGTCGAGCAGGAAAGTTTGACAGAGCGGGTCAAGGAAATCACCGGTAGTCAGGGTGCCGACGTCGTGGTCAACGTCTCTCGCGGTGGTCAGGACACGGTTCGTGAAGCGCTCGAGATTGCCGCGAAGATCGGCACGATCGTTCTCGCCGGCCCGGGAAATCAGCAGATTCCCAGCAAGGGATTCGGCCGGAAGCTTGTGACCATGAAATGGGTCCAGGGATCATCCTTCACGGCGTTCGAATTGGGTCTACAGGTCATGGCGTCGGGCAGGTATCCCCTCGGCGGGATCAGCACGCATCAATTCGATCTAAATCACGTCAACGAGGCGATCAGAAGTTTTTCCGGCGAAAAAGGAACCGTTGGCGAAGTAATTCACGCCAGCATTGTGCCGCAGGTGTGAAAGGATGAAGGATAGGGGATAAAGGATAATTCATCCTTCCGCCCTTTATCCTTTATCCCTTCTGTTTAAATTGTCTTGCGCGTCTCGTATGCCTCACTCTCCTGTGTGTGCCACTGATAGCTCTTGACTCGATAAGCTTCGTCGGGGATCAAGCTGGTAATCCCTCGCTTCACCAACTCGGCTTCGAACTTCTGGCGAATCCATGGATCCTCATCCGCGTATTCGATCATGTCCTTGGCGCGGTCTTCGATCTTCTCGGCGTGGCCGCGAAACTGCCGCGGCGGATGAAGCGCCAGGTAGCGGGCCGGGTTCTCGCCGACGTTGAAGTGCTGGTGAAACCACTTGTTGGGCGGCACGAACATGCTGCCCTCTTGCCACGGGCAAACGATTTTTTCTTTGCCTTCCTCCCATAAGACCGAATAACCCTCGCCGGCCGGGATGACGATCACGCGCCCGGGCCCATGGCGGTGCGCTTTTTTGTAGGTCCGATTGGGAAAGATCGACATGTGACAGGACATCTCCGAATTGGGAAACATGACCGTGACGCTGAAGCCGCCCCGCTTGTTGGTGCTAAATTTGTCCCACGCTGCCATGTCGGGGAAAAAATTGCCGAACCAATAGATGCTTTTTCCGCCCCAGGCTTGCGTGGCATCCCCGTTCTGCACCAACTTGGCCGCAGAATAAAGCTCGCTCGCCTGCGACAAAAGATCGTCGCCTTCAAAGGAGTTGCCGAAGTAAAAGCTCGGCTCGGTAACAAGTGACATGGCGAGCGGAAGGTAACTGTAGCGCAACACGCGGGCCGGTTTGTCGCCGCGCATGTTGCCCAACTGCTGAAAACAATTGTGCGGAATTTGAAACAAGCTGCGCTCCTGCCATTCGAAAGTTTTTTTCTGCGCGCCGTTTTTTGCCCAGACGTTGGTGATGCCGCGGCCCTGCAAGACATAAATGACCTCATCCAGAGCAAACCTTATGGGCGGCAGCGTTTTCCCAGGCGGAATTTCCATGACGGTGGCCGACGTGATGCCTTCCTGCCCCATCAGTTGAACGAAGGCGGCGTCGCAGCCGCGCTCCTCCCACCAGCCCAATTCGACGGTCCGCAAGTCCTGGATGAAGTAGCCTCGATGAATCGGGATGCCGATGGATTCCATCCAGCGATCGTAAGTATATTCCTTGATCTCCACACCTGACCCTCCGGATGGGTTTTTTTTTGCGCTCGACGCAGATTCTGCCATGGCAATCTTCTCCTCTCGTTTATTGCACAGAAAATAATCCAATCGCAGCCATATGTCTACCATAGCCTCCGACGTTTGAGATTCCAGGTTCAACGTTCATGCTCGTTTTCGGGTCGTGGAGCTTGCTTTGAACGTTGAACTCTAGTCTGGATGGCTATGAAATAGGAGCCTAACATTTTACGGGCTTCCTCGAGAAGAGAGAAAATAGCCGGTGCGTTGTCGTGCCAGGCATCTACACACCACAAAGAGCTCGAAGGCCACGATATCACCTTCGTATTACTGTGGTGCAAAGTTGTCGCGGCTCGCGCAAAATTTCCGGTGAGGTGAAATACTCGAACACGGGGATTGACTCGCGCCAAGGCGCAAAGTACGCCAAGTTCGGAAGGGAAAGTTAGATAATCTTACAAACGATCTTCACCATTTTTCTCCGACCTTTGCGGCCTTGGCGTCTTTGCGCGAGATATTCCGAGTCTCGGTTGCGGCGTAGCCGCGCTGGGCTCTTCGTGATGAGAATCCGGAGATGAGCTACACTCCTCCAGGCTCCAATTCACCCTTGGGTGGAGTGCGCTGCGTGTAGACCCAGGAAGGCATGTTGCTCGTCATCCCTTCGCTTGCCAGCGCCGCCTCGTAGTTTTTACGGATCTCGGGATCTTCGTCCACGTAGGAAATCGCTCTGCCGCCGTCCCGCGTGTCGATGGCGCCACCGTCGATGGCCTGCTCGCCGGGCGCGCCGCCGTGGCGAAAAGCGGGTCCGTAAGGACCGTCGAAGACCAGCAGACGCAAACCTTCCGGATCCGTGCCGAAATGTTGATGAAACCAGTCGCCTCTCATGGGTGCCGCGCTGATCATGCCCACCGGTTCGTAGGTCTGTTTTTTTACCTGGTCGGCCAATCCCGCTTCCCATGGTTTCATGCCGAGGCGGTCGGGCCAGGTGACGCTGTAACCCTTGCCCTTGATGCAGACCAGAATCGCACCCGAGGAATGCTTGTGCGCCTTTGAATATTGTCCGGTCTTGTACTGCGCGATCTTCATGTAAAAGTTGGCGCCCGCCATGTGTGGCTCTATGCGGCGATAATCGAAAGAGCGCCGGTTGTCGCGCGGCAGCTCGCAGGTGAGGATGTCGGGTATCACGTTAGTCTGGCGCATGGCCAGGCCGCGCACCGGGTCGGCGTAGATTTCCTCGACCGGTTTGAAATAGTCCGCCGATGCGTCGAAGCGGTCGCGAAAATCGTAGGGACAGTTCATGACGAAGTCGGGGTTTCTGACGAGATTGATCATGTTGGGGGCGGTGGTCGCGGCGAGCAAGAGCGCCGGCGAGGAGGTGGCGTTGACCACCTGATGCCAGGAGTTGAGCGGCACGGCGAAGAGGGATCCCCGGCTCCACTCGAAGGCAACTTTTTTGCTGCCCTCCTGCCAGACTTCTGTGGTGCCGCGCCCCTCGACGACGTAGTAGATCTCCTCGTAGAGATGGCGCTCGGGATTGAGCGCTCCCGCTCCCGGTACTTCGATGACGTACATGCCCCACAGATGCTCTGTGCCGAGAAGTTGAATCGCGATGCCGCGCCCGCCGAGCCGTTTCCACGGGGCCAGCGGCAGATTTTGAACCTTATGCACGCCGATGTCCCGATGAATCGGGATGCCTTGCGCCTCCATGAATCGGTCGTAAGGCGACCTGGGATTTTGCCACTTGCCGAAGCCCGCCTTCCCGTCAGCTTTCGGTTCACGCCACTCGAACAACTCTGCGCCTGGTTCAACGCCCATGTTTTTTCCCTCCTGGATTCATTAGTTCAAAGTTTAAGGTTCAAAAGTTCAATGTTCAAGGTCCGGAGCGGCTTCACACATTGAGCCTGGAACATCGAACCTTGAAGACTTTTCGTGGCTCGCCTTTCGCTCTAAAAAATTTTCCTCGTAACATCTTCCGGCGAAAACTGGATGCGGCACGGATAAGCGATCGGGCTGTGGCTCATGTGGTTGCGGACGAGCATTTCGGTGAATTGAACGCCGATGGCCTTGGTATTGAGAATAGGAATCCCCGCCTCCGCTTCGATTTCCTCGCAGCTAATCGCGCCTGGAAAGACCCGTCCACCGAGGGGAATTACCAGCTCGGCGCCCTCGGCCTTGAGCTCCTTGGCGAGCTCGATCACTTTTTTCTTGATCGGTTCTCTGACTTTCGCCAGATCGCCGGTCTCGTACATGTTGAGCGCTTTGATACCGGTGACGAGCGGGGTCAAGCCGTAGTCGCGCAGGAGGGTGCGCGTGTACGGGATCATCGATTCGACGAGGATGGTCACGCCGACGCGATGGGCAAGACACGCGGCGACATGGCAGGTGGCTCGGAGAATCCCAACAACCGGGATGCGCACCGCGAGGCGCGCCTGTTCGACACCGGGATCGTAGGTGTTGCTTTGGATCACTGCGTCAAAACCCGCTCGTTCCGCCTCGATGACTTTTTTGATCAGCGCCGGCACGCGCAGCAGATGGTGCAGCCCGTTGATCGCGATTTCTTCCGAAAGTCTTTTATCGATGGCGCCGCCGCCCAGATCTTCCGGCTCGGCCTGAACGATCTCCGTGCCGGGAGAGGCATAGCTCTCCAGTTGGTGCTGGGTTTCGTTGTCGTAGCGGTCGCGGGATTTTCCTCTAGGCGAGTAAGACAGAAACATGATTTTCATTTGTGTACCTCCATTGGTTGCTAACAACGCAGGATAAACTTGCTTAAATTCGAATTTCGAAATCCGCAACAATCTGGGCTTGGAATTTTCCCATCTAGGGTAGCGCAAAAACACTTTTGTAAACTTCGACGACTTGATCAAAGCGTTCGGCCATCGCCGGATCGTTGACAGCGATTTCCAATCCCGACAGGCGTGGGTTGGCGGTCGAAACGCCCGGCCGAGCTGGAGTTCGGCTCATGGCGCTCAGAATCCTTTGTCCCTCTTCCGATAGCATATGATCCATGAAGAGTTTGGCGGCGTTGGGATTTTGGGCGTTTTTGGCGACCGCGATGGGCAGTACATTGGCCGTCGTTGGCTTGGGCGCGACCCATTCCACCGGCGCGCCTTTCTGTTTTAGCTCATCGACGCTCTCCGGCCTGGCGTTGATCAAGATGCCGAACTCGCCAGCCGCAAGTAGATTGGCGAGCAACGTATTGCCGCTGCGAAAGTGGATCGCCTGAGTGGCGAGCCTTTTAAAATAAGCAAGCCCTTTTTCACGTCCCATCACTTTCAGCAGGCCGTCGAACCAAATGTATTGCTTATCGTCGAGGCCCATTTTTCCTTTCCACTTGGCATTCAACAGATCGTCGTATCCTTTGGGCGATTCGGATTTGTTGACGAGCTTGGTGTTGTAACTGATGACGTTCAGTTGCAGGTAAGCGGCGATCCAACCTCCCGCCGGATCACGGAAGGAATCGGGGAAAGACTTTGCTTCGCGCGAAATGTATTGTTCCGTGTGACCTTTTTTGGCCAGGAGATAAAGCGTGAAGGCATTGCCCTGTATGACGTCGGCGAAATGTTTTCCGGCGCGGGCTTCAGTGACGATCCTTTCGAGCAAGGCAGCGCTTCTGGTGGTGTAAGACTTGGGAGTGATGAACGGATATCGTTTGCGAAATCCGTCAAAAATTTGATTGACGTCAGGAGTGTTCATGGAAGTGTAAAGTAAAAACGTTCCTTCTTTTTTGGCTCGTTCGACGAGCTGCGGTTCGGCGCCAAGCAGCGTGCCCCTGCCGATCCCGGACAGAAGAGTGAGAATAAAGCAAAAAGCGAGCAGTCTCGCCTTCACCGACTGTTGAAAAAGGCTCATTTGCACTAGTCGAGGATAGAGGATAGAGAATCGCGATCTTCGATCCTGAACATCCGCTCGTAGACCTTTAACCTAACACTCCAAGACTCCATCGCTCCAATACTCCAGTCTTCTTATGCGAGAGCCGGCCAATTTTCCAGAAGCTTCTGGATCTCAGGCGGAAAAAGTTTTTCGAAATTTCGAAAGTGACCTGAGTTCCTTCCCTCGGGCTTAGAAGGCCGATGTGTGTGTTACTCATAAGTTTCCTAACAACTACGCCTTTGCATTGGCAAAAAACCGAGGATAGAAGATGGAGGATTGAGGATCGATAATCGGATGTCAGCGATCGGAATTGCCATCTTCGATCCTCGATCTTCTATCCTCGACGATTTCCGCTATTCACTTCACGCTCGCGGTCGGAAAGCCCAGTGCCTCGACGACTTTGTTCAGGTAATCGTCGAGCTTGGTGTAATGATTCCAATCGATGATCGACAGTTTTTTTCCGCGCGTGACATCTTCTTGGGCCGAGCCCGGAGCGAAGACCGAGGCGCCCAGCGGCCAGTGATCGTCCATGATCTTTTGACCCTCGGGTGACGCCTGGAACTCGAGCCACAATAGACCGGCGTATGGGTATTCGGCATTGGCCAGGACGCCATTGGCCTCATGAAGCCGAACCGGAATAGGCTCCGGGATTTTATAACCGATCACTCCGGTTGGGTCTTTCATTTGGGATCGTTTTACCGCTCCGAAGTTGGGTCCGAGGAAGATCGGATACTCGCCGGCAAGCAACGAAGCCATCACCCGGGTGTGGCCGCGGCCCCAAACCGGCTGCTGAGCATTTATCTTTTTGGCGAAGTCCACGGCCTTCTCCAACCCCCAAGCGGGCACGAGCATCCCGATGGGCACCGGACGGATGTCGATCACGAATTTTTTTCCTTTGAACTCGGGCTTGAGAAAGTCCTCCCAGCGATCCGGTACCTTTTCCGCCGAGATGAGCTTCTTGTTATAGGCGACGACGGTGATGTTGCTGGCGACGGTCACGAGGGTCCGAAGCTGCGGATCGACTAGCTTGGGCGGAATATTGAGCACTTTTTGTTCGGCCATCCCAAGGATGTCGAATTTTTTCTGGTACGGAAAATATTGGTCATAGAAGTCGGTGTAGGCGCGGTTCACATCCCAACCTTTTGCCGTGCCCGCTTTGAGCTCCAGGAGAAAGCGTTGATTCTCCTCGACCGATCCGAGTTCCTGCACCTGCACGTCGATGAAAGGATATTTCTTCTTGAAGCTATCGCGCATCACTTTAACGACGGCGCTTTCCATGGTGCTGAGAACGCGGAGCTTTCCTTCCTTTTTGGCCTTGGCGACAATCTCGTCATGGCTCGACTCGAAGAGATACCCTTTCGTCTCTGCGTCTTGCTTCGCCTTGAGTAAAGATGAGCTCGGTGCAGCGGCAAAGCCGGTGCCGTTCACGATTAATAAACCACTGGCCAGGAATACGACGGCGAATCTAATGCGAATCACTTTCATTCTTCACCTCCGGAGGCGCCTCTAAGGATCTGTCATTCCCGAATGCTTTTTATGGTGGTTCGACTCGGCTCACCACAGACGAGAGCGGAACTGGACGCCCGATAAATACATTCGCGGTGACGCCTCTCACCAATGAGTTTTGATCTCCTATCAGCTGGTTGGGGGTAGTTCAATCTTCCAGCCTCATTTTTGCTCCCGCGCCGCGACTATCTCCTTCGCCAGCCTCAGCACGGGAGTCATGTCGGTAAACTCATGACGCGCCACATCCAAATATTTTCTTCCTTCGACTAGCCGGTTTTCCGCGCCAAGCATTTCCTTAGGAATATCGATCCGGCGTGAGTTCGGCGGCAGCTCGCCGTAAAGATCATTGGACTTTTGCATGGCGGTCTGCCCCTTGCGCGAGAGAAACCAGTTGATAAAAACCCGCGCTGCATTGGGATTGGGGCTACCCTTGATGAGACCTAACGAACCGCCACCAGTGCTAAGCGGTTGCCCTTCTTTCCAGTCACCGGTTTCAAAATCGTCCACCGGCAACCCTTGACCGGAGGCCTTTTCGATTTGCCTGCAGCCGTGACAGATGGCGAACTTCCCCACTGCCAGCCAATCCGTGATCGTGCGCCGGTCGCCGAAAGTCACGTCCATGGCGCCGAAGGCGCGCCGGATAAACTCCGGACCAAGTTCGGGATGATAATAATAAAATTGCAAATGGGCGCTGAGCCCCGTCTCGGTGGGCCGCTGTGAGGTGATTTTTCCTTTCCACTTTGGATTCGCCAGGTCCCAGTAGGATCTGAAATCTTTCGCGTTGACGAGATTGGAATTGAATGACAGGCCGCGGGAGCCGGGGAGGGCGACGTAGATAAAGATGAATTGATTTTCTTTGTCCGTGAAAACATGGATGCCGCCGTACCATTTGGACTCGTCGAGCACTTCAGGAAGGATGAAGGCCGATTTGATCGAGTCGAGGATCTTGCCGCGGTAAAGAAAATTATAATTCGAGTTCGGCCCGCCGCTGTATACGTCGGCAATCGTTTTACCGGCTCGGACCTCCGCCACGATCCTGGTGGCGATCTGATCTCCGGTCCCGTTGACCGAGACGATCCTGATCTCAGGGTAGTCCTTTTTGAATTCGTCGAGCAGCGGCGCCTGTCCGTAGCGGCCGACGTAAAGATTCAATCGTCCTTCTTTCTTGGCTGCTGCGACGGTTTGTTCCCAATCGCTCTTCCAGTCGGCGCTAAGCCCTAGCGGGAAGATCAAAACAAATAATACACTCAATAGCTCGAGGGCGAGCCAACGTCTCATCTCAGCAGCTCCTCGCGGCTCGTTACAGTGAATTGCCGAGCGCTATTTTTAAACCTACCAACGCGCCACGCTCTGGTCGGCGATATCCTGCCAGCGGACATCTTTTGGGATGACGATGTCAGCGGAGCGCACATTGCGGTAGGTTTTCGGGTCAGTACCAGCAGGCGGGATGCCGCGCTCAAAATCACGCAGGACGTCGAGTAGAATGCGCCGGTAAGTGATGATGGCTTTGTCCGTGGTACCTAGGTGCATGATGGCTTTGTCCGTGGTACCTAGGTGCTCGCGGCTTCGATCGACAATCGGTCCCATGCTTTCCTGCACCGCCAGATCTTGAGTGTTGACTCCCTCGACGCCGGTATAAGTCTTCGTCCGCTGCACTTCGCGGTCGATCAGCCAGTCGTTTTGTCGCGTGCGATGTCGCGTGGTTGTTTCTCCGCCAGGCCCCCGGCCGGCGCTCGTCTCCTGCTTGGCGATGAAGTCCGCGGTTAGTGGTTTGTCTTCGTCGACAGCGAGCATCCAGTTGTAAACCATCGTGCTGTGGTCATCGATGGGCACCCACATATGGCCTTTCATGATCGGGATGGTTTCGCGGTTGCCGCTTCCTTTGCCTTTTCTGCGGACGATTTGTTGGGAGCGAAACTGGTGAAACGGCAGGATGAACTGGTAAAGCCGCAAATAAGTGCCGATCTCGCCGAGATCGCGCAGGCCGACATATCTGAAACCATAATTAGTTCGTTCCACTTCCAACCGCGGCGCTCGGTCGATGCGGTGAAAGGCGGCGAGATCGGCAAGATCGTTGTTGTGGAGAAAAGAGCCGTGGCACGTATCGATGCCGCCTTCGACGCATTGCATGTAATTACAGTATTCATGGGTCTGAGAAACGAAGCGATGATTGTCCGGCGCTCGCGTCCATTCCATGCCGACGGGTTCGGGCTGCGTCTCGCGCGGACCCATGTAAGCCCAGATCACCCCGCCCATTTCTGTGGTGGGATACCATTTCAGTGAGACTTTTTCTTTGAAATTGTGTTCCGCTGGCTCGTTCGGCATATCTACGCAATGACCCTCGACGTCGAATTTCCAGCCGTGATAGACGCAACGTAACCCGTTTTCTTCGTTACGGCCCAGGAACAGCGAGGCGCGCCGGTGCGGGCAGTACTCCTCGACAAGGCCTACTCGCGCTTGCGTATCGCGAAAGGCAACCAGATCTTCGCCCAGGAGTCTAACCCGCACCGGCGGACAGTCAGGCTTCGCCAGCTGATTTGCCAGCAAAGCCGGCATCCAATAACGGCGCATGGCTTCTCCCATCGGCGTTCCGGGTCCGACTTGAGTTACGAGCTCGTTTTCTTCTCTAGTTAGCATCCCTATGCCCTCGCTTCCTTGGTGTGATTATTTGTGAATACCTGTGGCGATCTTAGAAAAACTAGCTCCAACGGGCAAGCGTGACTCTGCGCGCATTTTTTCTGCCCGTGCGATTCATGTAGCTCAGCATGACCCGAGGAGAACCTGCTCAAGCGAGCCGCGGGAATAATCGTTGCGCGTTTGCCCCGAGGATTTTCCTCTTCGCGCTCTGGGTAAGCCCGGGCCGGTCGACCGCGGCTTGAGCGCCGTCGGGAAAGGCAACCCCTGTGTGAGGATAATCGGTTGCGAATAGCCAGATGTCTTCGCCGAGTTCCTGGACACAGTAAGCGATGTAACGCTCCCCTGGATCGATCGAGTGAAACAGCCGTCCCTCAGCGAGAACGTCGGACGGTTTTCGCTTTATATTGGGCACCAGATTTGGCTTGGACTCGTAGCTTTCGTCGAGGCGCTCGATCAGCCATGGCATCCAGCCGGCGCTGGTTTCGAAAATTCCTGCGCGCAGTTTAGAATAGACGGCGCGAATGATAAATCCCGCATGGTCAAGCTCGGTGGCGCCCGGTCCATTGGGCGAGCGCAGCACGCCGCCATGGACCAGGATCGGCAGGTCGAGGTCCTGGGCGCGCTCAAAAAGCGGATGGAGCACGGGAGTATCGAGCAGCTTTCCATCCGGACAAAGCGGCGGCACCAGGACTCCTGCCAGGTTTGAATCTTGCTCTGCCCAATGGGTGATTTCCTCAATGCTGGCGCCCATATCGCGCATCGTCGCAATAGCCACCCAGCGCAACCGCCCGCCCGAGCCGGCGCAGTAATTACTCATGTAGCGGTGATGAGCCCGATGGAGCGCGCCCTCGAATCCGACATCGCGCAAGATGCAGTAACTGGCCGCGTGACTCGGAAAGATCACACTCGAATCGATCCCTGCCCGGTCCATATCGCTGAGTCTGAGGGCCGGCTCCCAGTTGACCTCGCGCGGGATCGCCGTCTGCCGCGTCAAGCGCGTGTCGGTCGGGCGCTCGGCGCCGAAGGTGTCGTAGACGCCGAGCGGGCGCCACTCATCGGAGGGTTCGATAATCGCCATCGGCCCCATAAACAGGTCGGTCGGTTGCCCGGCCGCGCGACGCTTGGCGACGGCGCTGGATAGTTTTTCGAAGGCTGCTCTGTATTCTGAATCGATATTGTCACGGTAAGTCCGGTCGACATCGAGGTATTCGCGGAAATGGGAGTCCGCATCGATGACGGTAAAACCTTGATAGCTCATTTTTTACTTGCGTCCTTTACTTTGCGGTTAAATTCCGGTCCTGATTCCGCCGCCGCTCAGCGCCGCAATTGAGCATAGAAACCTTCGTTTTCGATTTCTCTAAGGATCGTCGTGTCGACGACCTCCGTCGCTTTCTTTGTTTTGAGCCCAGGATTCGCAGCCGTCAAATATTCTATATCAGATTGGACCGATTCGAGTTGCGGGTAGGGCTTTAGCGGAACGTTGCCGGCGATGAAATAATTCCTGTGCATCGCTTCCAATAATTTGGGGTTGTCGATCTGAAGATACTTGCGATAGATCCGATCGGAAAGTTCTCTATTTTGCGTGGCCGTCCAAATTGCTTCGATATAGGCGCGCAGAAACGCTTTGAGTTTGTTCGTATGGTTTCTCAGGAACTGCTGGGTTGTCGACATATCGGTGCCGCTGACATACACGCCCATCTCTTTCAAATCGGCGAGGATGTTTAACTTCTGGCCACTGAGCTCCACCTGGAAAGCATTTTCCATGGTTGCCAGCGTGGCATCGATGCGTCCCTGGAAAATCAACAAGATTCTCTTGTGCGATTCACTAAGCCCGGTCGGCAAGATCGTCACGTCTTTACCTGGAATCAAGCCGAGCTTGGGCAGGAGCTTGCGCAGCGCGAAATCGGCCCCGGAGCCCAGCTGGCTGCTGCCGACAATTTTTCCTTTCAATTGCGCGGCGGAAGTCAAAGAAGGATGAGCCACCAACTTATAAGGCGGCGCGCCGTTCGTGGCGATGATCGCGATCGGGGCGTCGCGTAAGGCGGCCGCCACAGCGGCCGAAGAAGTTGTCATCGCCATGTCCACATCACCCGCGATCAAGGCGTTGATCGAAGTCGTGCCCGCGGTAATCTGAACCAGGCGCGCATCCAAGCCATACTTTTCAAAAAGCTTGAGCTCCTTGGCGATCCACAGCGGTCCTCGGCCGCCGGTGATCCCCGCATAGGAAACTACCAGTCGTTCCAATTTGTCCGGCTGCGCAAAAATAACCGGAAGATTGTAGCGAAGCAGAAACAAATTGAGCAACAAAAGTGACGCAATGGTTTTTCTGAGCATGATTATCTGTGGGCAGTGCCGAGAGACACCCATTAGCTTCACTGACAACCTTTTATCGCCAACATGCGCATTGGAGCAAGGGTCCAAGCTTCGGGTTCGAGTCGGGGTCCGGAAATCCTTGAATAAATGCGCCCAGTATGGCAGCAATTTACTGCTCAGCAGCGAATCCGACTCGTGCTTCGAACAGATAAGCTGGCGTGGAAAGACGGAGTTAATTCAATGAGAATTTTGAGACACTTTGTGTTCCTGTCGCTGGGCCTGCTGTTTCTACTGGGGGCAGCGGCCAAACCGTCCAGGCCCATGGTCATTGCCGTATCGACTGAGCCTTCCACGCTCGATGGGCAGGCGGTGATCGACCGCAATTCCCGGGTCGCGAGCGGCAATATCTTCGAAAGCCTCTTAGATCGCGGGGCGAACGGTCAGGTCATCGCTTGGCTGGCTGAGAGTTATAAGCCGGTCAACGATACTACGTGGCGGTTTCGCTTGAGAAAAAATGTCAAGTTTCACAACGGCGAACCGTTTAATGCGGAAGCAGCGGCATTCAGCGTGAATCGGATCGTCGATAAAGAATATAAGACGCAGCGGGCCTCGTACATTGAAAATATCAAGGGCGCCAAAGCCGTCGACGAATACACGATCGATGTAATGACCGATGGCGCTAATGCTGTCTTGCCCGTGCAGATGACCCAACTGGTCATGGTCCCGCCGAAGGCGGCACGCGAAAAAAACTTCGGCGTGAGTCCTATCGGCACCGGGCCCTACAAATTCGTCAGGTGGGATCGAGGCCGGGAGATTACGTTAGCTGCAAACGAAACGTACTGGCGCGAGAAACCTGCTGTCAAAGAGTTCGCCGTGCGCATCATTCCCGATCCGCAAACCCAGATTGCAGCGTTGCAGGCGGGGGAGATCGATCTCGTGCTCGATTTATTGCCTGAGCAGTCAAAGCTGGCTCCTAAATTCATTTCTGTGCCGGCGACCGAATTCAGTTATATCCAGTTCAATGCGCACAAAAAAGAACTGGCGGATCCGCGCGTGCGCGTCGCGCTTAATCTGGCGGTCGATAAGGAAACTCTCGCAAAGACAATCTATCAAGGGCATGCCCGTCCGATGGATGCGCAGCATTTGGCTAAGGGCATGTTGGGCTACAACCCGAATTTAAAGCCGTATCCTTACGATCTTAAGAGGGCCCGCCAGTTGCTCAAAGAAGCAGGGTACCCGGAGGGCTTCGAATTGGTTCTGCACGCCCCTATCGGCAGATATCTCAAAGGAGAAGAGACTTCAGAGTTCGTGGCGGCGCAACTCAAAGAGGTCGGTGTGAGGGTCAAGCTCCAACTGCATGAATGGAATGCCTATCGCAAGCTCGGTAGAATTCCCGGTAAGGAACCCAATGCCTTTGATCTCAAATATGGCTGGAACTCCAACGAGTGGTTCGACGCTTCGCGGATCGTTTCGCATATTACCTGCGATGGCACTTCGAGCAAGCTCTGTCACAAGAAAGTGGACGAGCTGATGGATAAAGCGATCCAGACGTTGGATCAAAAGGCGCGCGAGAAGCTCTATCAGGAAGTCTGGGCAATCTTGAACAAGGAGCCCCATGCCATTTATCTCCTGCAGCAAAATCTGATTTATGGTTTGGCAAAACGGCTTGAGTGGCAACCCAGACTCGACGATGAAGTGCGGGTCGCCGCCATGCGTATGTCCGAATAGATCTCGGATCATTGTTTGAATCATTTTTCTCTCTTTGCCTTCGCCCTCGCTCGGCTTCGGGATGGACTCATCGTCCTGTTCCTCATCACGCTGGTCATCTTCGTGCTCGGACACGTTATTGGCGATCCCGCCGTGATCATGGCACCCGTCGATGCGAGCGAACGAGACATTGCCCGCCTGAGACACCAACTCGGTCTCGACCGATCTTTTCGTGAGCAATTCGTTAGTTATTTCGGTTCGTTGGTGCGAGGCGATTTCGGTCAGTCGTTGTGGCAGGACCGGCCTGCGTCGACGGTGGTTTTAGAAGCCCTGCCGGCAACTGTCTTATTGACGTTTGTGGGGCTAGTGATCGCGGGACTCGGCGGCTCGGTTTTGGGAGTACTCGCCGGAGCGGGGCCGGAGTCCGTCCTAGATCGAAGCGCTAATTTCTTATCAGTTGCAGCGTTGTCCGTTCCAAACTTTTGGTTCGCGCTGGTTCTGATCGTGATTTTTTCCGTTCATCTCGCAATTCTGCCGACTTCCGGTTTTGCAAACTGGCAGAGCTTGATCCTTCCCGCCGGAGCGCTGGGCGTCACTCATGGCGCGCGCATTTTTCAGCTCACGCGCTCTGCGACATTTGAAGAGATGACCAAGCCGTATGTGTTGGTGGCCCGCAGTAAAGGCTTGCCGCAACGATTGATTCTCTGGAAACATGTTCTGCGCAACATAGCAGTCACCATTGCCACGACGATCGGCTGGGAATATGTGCGTATGATGGGTGGAGTGGCGTTTGCCATTGAAGTTGTTTTTGCTTGGCCGGGCGTTGGCCTGCTGATGATCCAGGCGGCCTCGCGTCAGGACTTTCCCGTGTTGCAGGCGGCCGTCATCGTTGCTGGAGCCTTTGTGATCGTGACCAATGCGCTGGTCGACCTGCTCTATCGTTATTTAGATGCGCGTATCCACGCTGCCTGAGGCCAAGTTGGCTTTTATCGCTCAGGAGTAAAAAGGTGCTTACCACGAAAGAACCGAAGAGACCCTTGGTGTCCTTCGTGCGCTTTGTGGTGAATAAGATGAACCCAATGTCCACTCCCATCAACTGTTTAAAACTCGGCGAGTGAAGCGGAACCCTTATGGTAATCACAGAGGTTCCGGGCGGAGCGCCGACTAACCACAAGTCCGAAACCGTCGGAGTACCCGCGCCTGCGGTGCGACGTTTTACGAGTTGGAGTCTAGTGATGTGGATGGGTTTCCTGCTCGGCATCGCAGTGTTTGCGGTAACCGGCAGCGACCTTGCACCTTACGATCCCGCCACGCAACAGGTGCTGGCGCGCTTGTTACCGCCGCTTTCGTCATCGAGCCGCGGCTTCCATTGGTTAGGCACGGACCAATTAGGTCGCGATCTGCTCTCCAACATGATTGCTGGCGCTCGCTTGACACTCTTCATCGGATTCGTCAGCAATTGTGTCGGCATGGCGCTCGGCGTTGCTTTGGGCATGTTGGCCGGTTATTACGGCGGTGCGGTGGATCGATTCGTCATGCGCCTAAGCGAAGCCCAAACGGCGATGCCTATGTTTTTGGTGGCGATTTTCTTTTTAACCGTGATAGGACCGACGGTGCTCAACGTCGTGATCATTCTGCCGACCCTGATCTGGCCAGCATTCGCGCGTCTCGTGCGCGCTGAAACCATGCGTTTGCGCGGCTGTCTTTTCGTCGAAGCCGCTGTCGCTTCGGGCTCGACAGACTGGGGCGTTCTCTGGGTTCACATTTTACCGAACATCGCTTCCAGAATTGCCGTTCTTGCTGTGATTGAACTGGGCCACGTCATGCTCGCGGAAGCAGGTCTAAGCTTCCTCGGCGTCGGCGTGCAACCGCCGGCGACGACGTGGGGCTTGCTGATCGCGCGTGGCCGAGCTTATCTCGCGGTCGCGTGGTGGCTCGCAATCATGCCGGGCATCATGCTCGGATTGACCGTTTTGGCTTTAAACATGTTGTCGCGCCGTTTCGCGACCCTGAGTGGAACCGCAGCGTGATCAACAAGGCCCCGCTGCTCGAAATTAAAAACCTGTGCACTGAGTTCATCACAGCCAGCGGTGTTTTGCACGCTGTCGACGACGTGACTTTTTCGCTGCTGGATCGAGAAGCACTCGGGGTTGTGGGCGAAAGCGGCAGTGGAAAGAGCGTTACCGCGCTCAGTATCTTACGGCTGTTTGGACCACTGGATCAGGTAGTTACGACCGGCCAAATCCTGTTCGAAGGAGTAAACCTGCTAAACCTATCTGACGCTGAACTGCGGCATATCCGCGGCCGCCAAATCGCCATGGTTTTTCAGGATCCTCTTACATCGTTGAATCCGGTTATGGCAGTGGGTGAACAGATCGCCGAGATGCTGCGTTACCACTGCGATCTACAGCGGGCGGTCGCACGGCGGCGCGCGCAAGAATTGATGGAACTGGTCGGGATTGGCGAGCCTGCGCGTCGGTTCGATGATCTGCCGGAGCAGTTTAGCGGCGGCATGCGCCAGCGGATCATGATCGGTATCGCCATTGCCTGCGAACCGAAACTTCTGATTGCGGATGAGCCGACCACTGCCCTCGACGTTACGGTTCAGTCGCAGGTCTTGATGTTGCTGAATCGACTGCGAGAACAACTAGGTATGGCGCTGATGATGATCAGCCACGATCTCGGAGTGATCGCGGCCACCTGCGACTCCGCCCAGGTAATGTATGGCGGGCGATTGGTTGAACGAGGAAAGATAGAAGACATACTGCATCATCCTAATCACCCTTACACAGCCGCACTTTTGCGACTGGTACCGCGCATCGACGGCGCACTGTCGCGTAAGCTCAGCCCGATCCCCGGGCAGCCCACGCCGATCTTGGGATCATGGCGCGGCTGCCGCTTCGCTCCGCGCTGCGAGTTTGCGCATGACCGCTGCCAAAGCGACGATCCTCCCGCGATCAACCTTGGAAATACACACGTGAGCGCCTGCTGGCTGGCTGAAGAACGATCTGTACCCACGCCCAGGACGATTCGCCACGAAGGAGAACACGAATCCTCGTAGGGGGCAGCATACGGCCAAGGGACCATGCCGAATTCTTGATAGTACCTCGTGGTGAATAGTTGGATGAAAGAATGAGCATTACAGAATCCTTGATTCCTGAAAGGCCAAACACCGAACCACTCCTTTCGGTCGAAGACCTTGAAGTGCGTTTTTTTCTGAGCCAGAACCGGGCGCTCACGGCAGTCGATCGGGTTTCGTTTCAACTATATCCCGGAGAGACGCTCGGTCTGGTCGGTGAAAGTGGTTGCGGCAAGTCGAGCTTAGGGCGCGCCATCCTGCAACTCATTCGGCCTGCGGCGGGCAAAGTTTGGTTTTGTGGTCATGAATTGACGCAGTTAGCCGGCGCATCGCTGCGCTCGATGCGACGTGAAATGCAGATCGTCTTTCAAGATCCGCGCGGTTCCTTGAATCCACGGTGGAGTGTCGGCCGGATCGTCGAGGAACCGTTGCGCGTGCACCGGCTCGCCAAACGCAATGAAAGAAAAAAAATTGTCCTGGAAATGCTTGCGCAAGTTGGCCTCGCCGAGTCCTATGCGAATCAACGTCCCGCGCAATTGAGTGGTGGCCAACAGCAACGCGTCGGCATCGCGCGAGCGCTGGTGACACGACCGAAAATGGTCATCTGCGACGAGCCGGTTTCATCTCTGGACGTGTCGATTCAAGCTCAGATCGTGAATCTGTTACAGGATTTGAAAGAAAGCATGGGCATCGCCTACCTGTTTATTGCTCATAATCTGGCAGTGGTTCGGTCACTCAGCGATCGGGTGGCTGTGATGTACCTTGGGCAAATTGTTGAAACTGCGTCGTCAGAAGCGCTTTTCAGTCGTCCCCTACATCCGTATACACGAGGACTACTCGCTTCCGTGCTTCGTCCTGACCACACTGCTCGCGACCAGCTCAAAAGCGCGGTGAGTTTCACTGGGGGTGATGTTCCGGGTTTGCTCAATACGCCGCAAGCCTGTCGCTATCATCCGCGTTGTCCCTACGCCCAAAAGCGCTGTCATGAAGAGAAACCGGTTTTGGAGAGCGCGGGGGCGCATGGAGGACAACACTGGGTGGCCTGTCATTTTTGGCGCGACATCCGGAACTCGACTTAGCGCCCTCTGGCGCTTCACATCACTGCCCCTTGCTCAAGATCACTCTAATCGTGTAAAGAGTTTGCAGCCCAGCACTGAATTTGAAGGCGAGGAACATGCTCAAAATCGATGAATTAAAGAAAAGCTTTATCGTGGAAAAAGGCGAAGTTCGGGCAGTTCAGAACGTCAGTATCGACATCGCGGACGGACAATTTTTCACGCTGCTGGGGCCGAGCGGCTCAGGCAAGAGCACGACGTTACGTTGCATTGCCGGTCTGGAACAGCCGGAGGACGGCGAAATTTATATCGGCGGTCAATGCGTATTCTCAGCAAAGCGGCAGATTGCAGTTCCTCCCGAAGAGCGGCCGATCGGCATGGTTTTTCAATCCTACGCGATTTGGCCGCACATGGATGTGTTTCACAACGTGGCTTTTCCCTTGCTGTACGGCAACCGCGGTAAGAAAAAGCTTTCCAAGTCGGAAATTGAAAAGTATGTCACCGACGCTTTGACAATGGTTCAAATGGAAGGCCTGGCAAGCCGGCCGGCGACACAGTTGAGCGGCGGCCAGCAACAGCGCGTGGCGCTGGCGCGGGCGCTCGTGCGCAAGCCGCGGCTTCTGCTGCTGGACGAGCCGTTGAGTAACTTGGACGCCAAGCTCCGTGAAGAGATGCGCGTCGAGCTGAAAGAGCTGGCGCGCTCCGTAGGCATTACCACTTTCTTCGTCACCCACGATCAGGTCGAAGCCTTGGCGCTGTCGGACGTGATCGGCGTCATCATGGGCGGCAATTTGGTCGAGATAGGAACGCCATACGAGATGTACGTGCGGCCCAAAAACAAACTCGTCGCTGAGTTTCTCGGGACGGCCAACGCTTTGCAGGGACGGGTCGTGCGCACGGGAAACAACGGCTCGGTTGAAACGGAGTTTGGGCCGATTGCGGTGGACCTGAGCAGCACCGAAGTGAGCTCGAATGAATCGGTGTTCGTTATGATCCGGCCGGAGGACATGAATTGCTCCCGGGAACCGAGCCAGTTCTCCGAAAATATTTTTGAAGGTACCATCATGCGCGCTCTTTTCTTGGGCAATTTTATCGACGGCGAGGTCCAGATCAGAGGGAAAAATTTTCGCGCAATGCTCAACCCGCATCAGGTGTTTCAACCAGGAGAGCGGGTGTATGTCCACGTGCCTCCCGACCGTTGCCAGGTAACGCGGTGAAAACTCGCGCCCGAGACGGTGGCAGGACTCAGAGCTCAATAGTCAAAGTTCGAGGTTCAAGGTCTCGAAAACGAGTTGTAAGATTGAGGCTGGGACCTTGAGTCTTGAACATCGTGATGCGCTCGCTTCCCAAACTCAGCGCGCAAACAGTGCGCCCTAGGAGCACAGAATGTTGTTGGCGCTTCCTTACCCCACGACGAATTTTCTTCCCTTCTACGCAGCCGAAGATCTGGGATTTTTTTCGCGCGCCGGTGTCGGTCTCCACTGCATCCACGTGACAGAAACCAAGGAAAGGAAAGTACGGCTGTGCCTGGCGGGGGATCTAGACTTCTACACCTCTATTTCTACCACGGTCGAAGCAGTTCTGCGCGGCTGGGGTGACGTGAAAGCGCTATGCAGTAATCAGACCACTCTATACTTTTGCGCCGCGCGCCAGGAGATTGCCGAGTTGAACGACCTTCAAGGCAAAAGGGTCATGGTGGGTGGAGGCGCCTCCAACAATCAGATCACCTATCTCTCCAAGAAGCTGGGTTGGATCCTCGGATCGGATATCACGATTGTTCGCGGCGACGCGCTTGACCGCATTCGGGCGTTCGAGGATCCTGCCATCGCCGCGGTCATCGCGCGCGAGGAATACGCTTACTGGGCCGTCAAGGCAGGCTGGCGCCTGATCCCGTACCCGGAACAATATATGCGCTGGCACGGTGGGGGACTTTGTACTTCCGCTCGACTCATTCGCGAACAGCCGGATACGGTTTTCAAGGCCGTGAAGGCGGTGGTTCTAGCCACCGACTATTTGAACCATCATCGTCAAGAAGCCATCGAGCTGGCGTGCAAACGGATCAGTCATTTGAGTCGCGAGGACGCTGAAGGAAACTACGATATTCATATGCGCAACGGCGGCTACACTTGTGCTATTACAGAAGAAGGGATTCGCTATCAGAGCGAAGTGCTTGCCTCAGCAAAAGGAGTCAGCAAGAAAGTATCGTTGCGAGACGTGTCGGACTTGAGTTTTTTGGAAAAGGCGAGGGTGGAGTGTAACATCGACACGAACTAACAGGAGTGACAGCAATGGCAAAGAGTGAACACGATTGGGGCACAAAGGAATACGATCAAGAGTGGGTGTCAAAGGATAGCCAGAGAGCAGCGGAAAGGGAGGCTCAATTCAATGCGGCGATCAGTTGGCTCTCCGTGTTTATCGGCGGGCGATCCCGGGTGATGGATTTGGGCTGCGGTCCAGGGACTTTGGCGGAGAAGCTACTCGCCACGTTTCCAGAGATGAGCGTGATCTGTTCGGATGGATCTGATGAGATGCTAAGATTGGCTCGACAACGTCTCGATGCGTTTGGAGACAGAGCCTCGTTTGTTCAGTCGGACTTCGGCGCTGACAAATGGATAGCCGAGCTACCGCGTGAATTGGACGCCGTCGTGAGCGCTCGTGCCATACACAACTTGAGAAAACTCAAACTCATTGGCCCGGTTTATGGGCAGATTTTTGAGTTACTTCGTCCTGGAGGACTGTTCCTGAATATCGAGCGGGAAATGAAGACTCGGGGCCGGGCAGCTAAGATGGACGGCGCGGCGCCCAATCTCTTGCAGCAGTTTCGTCTGCTCAAACGCGCCGGCTTCAGAGATATCGATTGCTTCTGGCGTGAAGGCAACACCGCCATCATCGGCGGATTCAAAAAAGCGTGAGAGAATTGACCACAAAGAAGAACACAAAGGTCACAAAAACTTTTTTCTCCTCCCACGGAGACCGTGGTGCAATCACGAAACGTTCGGTTGTCATCCCGAACGAAGTGAGGGATGTATTGGACCGAGATCCTTCGGCTGTGCCTCAGGACGCTTCGCGGATTTCTCGCTGGGCTCGAAATGACATAAGGACATTCGCCACGAAGCACAAAATGTTCAATCCTAAATTCTGAATCATGTCCTGATAAATATTGGTCGTATAAACATCGGAGTAAAAGATTTAATGATTTTCTTAAAAAGCCTCGCAGCCGTTGTCTTATTGGCGATGCTGCATGGAACGACCTTTGCGGCTGCAGCCAGTCCCAGCGGTGATGGCGAGTGGGAGCGCACCGTCAAAGCAGCGGAGCAAGAAGGGCAGGTGACCGTATATAAGTTGGGCACCGATGCCGAGTTTCATGCCTTTCAAAAAAGATATCCCAAGATCAAACTCAACTTGGTCACCGGCAGCGGCGCGCAAAATTTGCAGCGCATCATGGCCGAGCGCAGAGCGGGGAAATTTCTCGTCGACGTCGTGCGCTTGGGCGGCGGCACGGCCAACACGTTGCTGAAAGCGCAGGCGCTCGATCCGATCAACTCAGCGCTCGTTATGCCGGAAGTAAAGGATTCGTCGAAGTGGTTCGAAGGAAAGCATCATTATAACGACGGTGAAGGCCGCTATATTTTTATCTACGCGGCCTTCCCCCTGCGCATGCTGGCTTATAATACCAAGTTAGTCGACCCGAAAAGCCTCACATCCTTTTGGGACCTGCTGGATCCTAAATGGAAAGGAAAGGTCAGCGCGAAAGATCCCAATGACCCCGGCGGCGGAAGCCCGCTGCTCTTTTTGCACTATAATCCTCAACTCGGTCCTGAGTATTTAAAAAAGCTCATTACCGCAGGCGGACTCACGCTGGTGCGCGACGAGCGCCAACAAACAGATTGGCTCGCCTCGGGCAAAATTCCATTAGCGATCACTGCCAAGGCAACCGAGGTGGATGAAGCAAAAAAACAAGGATTGCCGGTGGATGTGTTGGATCCCCATGTGTTGAGCAAGGATGGTGTTGCACTGGAAGCAGGAGGAACCATGATCTCGCTTGTCAACAAGGCGCCCCATCCCAACGCGGCCAAGGTGGCGATCAATTGGTTTCTCTCCCGGGAGGGACAGATTGCCGTTCAAAAAGGCGAGCCCAATGATCCTGGTCCGAATTCACTACGCGAAGATATTCCGAAGGACGAATTTCCAACCTGGGCGCTGCGGCAAAAAGGGGTGAAGTATATTCGTTTATGGGGGCCAGAAATTTGGGATCGGGACGTGGTGCGGAAAATGGTAAATGAGCTGCCGAAATGAAAAGAGTGTTGGGATAGGAGTAAGGGCACGGCGTGCCGTGCCCTTACGGGATCATAAGAGCACACAGGGAGGAGTGAGATATGCCTAAGCTACAACTCAGTTTCATAACGGGGACAAATGAAAGGGTCGAGCCGCTTATCAATGGAACCGTTCCGATCGAAGGGGCCGAGCTGATTACAACTTATTCCGATCCGTCGGAGACGTTCTGGCGCCAACTCAAGTTTCAAGAGTTCGAAGTTTCCGAAATGTCGCTCTCTTCATACTTGATTGCAAAATCGCAGGGCATGGACATGATTGCGATTCCGGTCTTTCCATCGCGGCGCTTCATGCATGCTCAGCTTTCCTATCACGTCGATTCCGGCATCAAACAGCCGGGAGATATCGTCGGGAAACGCATCGGCGTCGGCGAGTACCAGCAAACCGCATCGCTATGGGTGCGAGGTGTCTTGGAACATGATTTTGGCGTGTCGCAGTACAAGGTCCACTGGTACATGGAGCGCAGCGAGGAATTGAGCCATGGCGGCGCGACCGGTTTCACGCCGCCGCCGGGAATCTCGTTTCAGCGAATCCCGAAGGACAAGAGCTTGGCGTCGATGATGGTCAATAACGAACTTGACGTGGCGTCGGTCCATCGCGCTTTTTCGCGCGAGAGCAATATCGTCGACCGTTCGACGCAGATTCGCGCGCGCAGCGGCGACTGGAGCAAGGTCAAACCATTGTTTGCCGACAACATCGAAGAGGGAACGCGCTTCTTCAAGAAGCATGGCTACATCCCGGCGAACCACGCCTACGTGATTCGCGGCGACATCGACCGCAAGTATCCCTGGTTGGCGTTCAATTTATACAAAGCGTTTGTCGCCAGTAAAGAATGGTGGCAGGAACGCATGAAGGATAATATTCCCACCGGTCTGATTTTTCGCGACGAGTACTTGGCCAAGACCCGCGAGATTTTTGGCGCCGATCCGTTTCCCTACGGGATCAAGGCGAACCAACCAATGTTGCAGACGATCATCGATTTCTCGCACGAACAGGGGCTGACCAAGCAAAAACTCAAGCTCGAAGAATTATTTGCGCCGGCGACGCTGGAACTATAGAACCCCCACCTTCATCCTCCCCCGCGACGCGGGGCAGGAAAGCATGTCCTGAGCAATGTCGAAGGGAGGAGGGGGCGCTTCGTGGTGAACCATAAATTAAAGTGAGGTAGGACCGATGCTTGAACCGTGGCGAGAAGTTCAACGAGAACCGGATCGAATGAAGCGGTTTGTTTATCAGCAGCAAGAGGACGCCAAGGCGCGCTCGTTGCCGCATGTCCTTAAGCAGCTGCCGATGCAGCCGACGGTGATGGGCATGGATAGCCCACACCAGATGGGTGACCATGTTTGCTACGATATGCTGACGCGGGGACCGCTCTACTGCATGACCAGCCATTTCACCCGCGTCGCGCCGCAAGCGCCTGTGCGCGGCATGCACCGCCATATCGGCGCGCCGACGCTGTTTTGCGTGACCGGCAAAGGCTGGGAATGGAACGACGGCGAGACCTACAATTTTGAGGCCTATGATTTACTCATCGTGCCTCCCTACACGATGCATCAACATGGCGGAGACAAAGACATCGGCTGCACGATCTACGTTCCGGAGACTGGCCGGGTGGGAAATCTCATGGGACTAACCTGGCGCGAGCAACATAAGCTCAACGAAAAACCGACTTTTCGCGACGGCACTGAGCCGATCTACGGTGAAGATGGAACGTTGAAAGGCTACCGCATCAAGAAAGGCGTGCTGGGCATCACCGAAGACATCGAAGTGATCCTTGGCGCGGAACCGAATCGCGAAGCGAGCTTCCAGGCGCGCCGCACGGCGGGATCGTTTAAAGACGCTACCGCAAATACCTACGATCGGTATGTGAAGCTGATGCACGATGAGGCCGACTTTTGCCGCAAGGTCGATCATGTGGCGCGCGACAGCAAAGAATCCTGGGAGCTGACACGCCATGGGAAAATCAAGTGGATGGTTCACCCTGATACTGAAACCGCGACCAACCATGCGTGGATTTATTTTCAGGAAATTGAGCCCGGAGGACGCTCCGGCCAGCATCGCCATGTGGCGGAAGAATTGATTCTCGTTCTCGAAGGAAAGGGATACGACATCCATGACGGTGAGCGCTGGAATTGGGAGCAGGGCGATCTAATCTGCATTCCGCCGATGACTGTGCACCAACACTTTTCTCTCGGGGATAGCCCGGCACTTTTATTCAGTGCGTCGCCCAGCATTTACGCCCATCTCGGCATGGGCGGAATCGAGCAGTTCGAGGACGCGCCGGAGTACCGGTAAAAAAAGTAAGGCGTTAGAGGTAGATGTGAGGGCCGCCTCACGCCCTGCCTTTTTCGACGCATCGCAGCAAGACCGCCACGGTCTTTGTTATACTTCTTTCTTTGCGCTTTTGGGTGTAGGGCGACCGGCCGGTCGCCCCTACATGTGTTTGACCTCCTTTCTTCGTGTCCTTCGTGCTCTCCTTCGAAAATTGGTAGGGGTTCGGGGTGTAGTTTGTAGGATGCGGTGACCAACGGGAACCGCATCGGTTGGGACTCGTTCGATGCGGTTCGCAGACTCACCGCATCCTACGTCTCCTGACCTCCTTTCTTCGTCTCCTTTGCGCTCTTTCTGTTGAATTAGAATTCCGGTCGAACGGAATTCGCTCACGCGGACACGTGAATGGAAACGTCGGCTCGTCCGTTTGTACGCCGGGTCTCAGGTGTGTTATCGATGGGAGATCAAAAGACAAAGCGGAGGATTTATTGATCCATGCTAGAGCCGTGGCGCGAAGTGCAGGACGTTCCGGATCAAATGAAGCGGTTTGTCTACCAGCGGCAAGAAGACACCAAAGCAGGTTCGTTGCCTCATGTACTCAAACAGCTGCCCATGCAGCCCACCGTCATGGGCATGGACAGCCCGCATCAGACCGGCGATCACATTTCTTATGACATGCTTACTCGGGGGCCGCTCTACTGCATGACCAGCCATTTCACCCGCGTGGCGCCGCAGGCGCCAGTGCGCGGCGCGCATCGGCATATCGGCGCCCCTTCCTTATTCTGTCTCACCGGAAAAGGCTGGGAGTGGAACGACGGCGAGACTTACAATTTTGAAACTTTTGATATTCTCACCGTGCCTCCTTACACAATTCACCAGCATGGCGGTGACAAGGACATCGGGTGCACGATTTTTGTTCCCGAAGATGGCCGCATTCACCATGTCTTGGGTTTGATCTGGCGCGAACAACACAAACTGAACGAGAAACCGACATTCCCCCAGGGAACCGAGCCGATCAACGACAGTGAGGGTAAACTGATCGGTTATCGTATCAAGAAAGGCGTGTTGGGGATCGCCAAGGATATCGAGGTGATCCTCGGGCCGGAGCCGAACCGCGAAGCAAGTTTTCAGGCGCGCCGCACGGCCGGAAACTGGAACGGATCGGTTGAAAATACCTATGATCGCTACATGAAACTCATGCACGATGAGGCTGATCTGTGCCGCCATGCGCCGCATGTCGTACTGGAAAAACAAGAGCCCTGGCAGTGGACCCGGCAAGGGCGGATCAAATGGCTGATTCATCCGGAAATGGTAATCGCGACCAAACGCAAATACATCTACTTTCACGAGATACCGCCAGGCAGCCGGTCGGGGCGCCATCGTCATGTCTCCGAAGAGCTTGTCCTGGTGCTCGAGGGAAAAGGTTACGATATCCACGACGGTGAGCGCTGGAACTGGGAGCAGGGCGATCTGATTTGCATTCCCGGGATGACCGAGCACCAGCACTTTAACTCGGGCGCTGACCGGGCGCTGCTGCTCAACGCCATGCCCGCGACTTACATCAATCTGGGCGTTGGCGGCATTGAACAAATCGAGGACGCCCCGGAGTTTAGCGCGGCGTGAGAATGAAAAATGTAAAGTCGAGGATGGAGAATCGAGGATAGAGGATGGCAGCCCCGATCGCTGACGTCTGACGTCTTAACTGCGATCCTCCATCCTCCATCTTCGATCCTCGACCGTAATAGATTTTCCATCCTCGACAGAATTTTCTCACCTAGGTACGAGGTACTGAATGGCCAGCTTAACACCCTGGGAAATTAGCGAAGAACTTACACACTCCGACCGGTTGAAACGGTTCGTGCATCAGCAACGGGAGGAGGTTTTCGTCAACAGTCTGCCGCACGTGCTCAAGCCGCTCCCGCCTAAAGCAACGATGAATGGCCATAGCAGTCCGCATCAGACACATATCAGCGCGCCGACCCTTTTCTGCACTGCCGGTAAGGGGTGGGAATGGAACGACGGGGAGACCTACAATTTCGAGGTTTACGATTTGCTGGTGGTCCCGCCCTACACGATTCATCAGCATGGCGGCGACCGCGACGTCGGTTGTCAGATCTATGTGCCGCAATCGAGAATGATCCATGCGCTCGGTCTCTTGCACCGCGAGCAGATCAAGTTTGCCGACAAGCCCGATTTTCCCGACGGTACCGAGCCGCTTTACGACAGTGAAAAAAAATTGATCGGCTATCGCATCAAGAAAGGCATTTTAGGCATCACGGAGGACATCGACGTTTACCTGGGTCCGTCCCCGGATGTCGAAGGGGTATTCCGCGCCCGCTTGGAAACGAAAGAATGGAGCGGGGCCGTTGGAAATACCTACGATCGGTATCTCAAGTTGCTGGGCGAAGAAGTCAAATTCTGCAAGACGATCACCCATGTGATTCGCTATGAAGAACAGCCCTGGGAATGGACGCGCCAGGGACGCTTAAAATGGTACACCCATCCGCACGTTGATTGTTCTGCCAGGAGGGTTTGGCTGTACCTTCAAGAAATCCCGCCGGGGAGCCGTTCTGGAACGCACCGTCACATGGCCGAAGAGCAAATCTTCATCATCAATGGCAGTGGATATGATATTCACGACGGCGAACGCTGGAACTGGCAAAAGGGAGATTTGATCAATATTCCAGCGATGGTCGAACATCAACATTTCAACGCCGATCGGGAAAACCCAGTCCTGTTAATGAGCTCCATGCCGAGCACGTGCACCGACCTCGGCCTCGGGGGCATAGAACAAATCGAAGATGCGCCGGAATACAGCGAGGAAGGAAGCTAACCAGTCATGGCAGAAAAAGAACGCGTCCGCGAAGGATTGCGCGAACAAGAAGTTGATCCGAAGCTCTACTACGATTATGAGGGGCGCTTTATCAAGCAGAAGCTCGAGCGAGAGCGCATGGAGCTTTTGCCCCGTGTGGTCAAACCGCCGATGTTTGCCAAAGGCGGCCACATCTTGGGCGACTTGCGCGTCTTCGAGCGCTATACGGTCGCGCCGCTGAGCGCTTTGACGAGCAGCTTTCTCGACGTCAAAGCGGGCGACCGGACGGAAAAAATTCGTATGATTCCTTCGATGGTTGCCTACATTCTCGAAGGCACCGGGGTGTGTGTCCAAGAGGGTCAGAGCCACGCTTTTGCCGCCAATGACCTGGTAGTCATTCCGCCTTACACTACGCAAGAGTTCGTCGCCGACGCCAAAACCGGCTTTCGCGCGTGGTTGCCGCAGGTGCGACTCTGGCATGTGTTGGGACTACTCTGGCAGGAGCAGTTTGATTTCAAAAGCATTCCAGAAGGAACCGAGCCGATCAAAGATTCTTCGGGACAGGCGGTCGGTTTTCGCGTGCCGCGGGGCATTTTGGGATTAGAAGAAGATTTGGAAGTGCGCAAAGGCGCGGACGGCAAGCGTGAAGCCGTTTTCACGGCGCGGCGCGGCGTGCAACAAACTCGGTCGGGAAATACCAAGTACGATTGGTTTCTCAAGCGCCTGGTGGAGGAGAATGCGGTCGAAAAGACCGGCCCTCGCGTGATCAAAGGGAATGACACGGCTTGGGAAAATACGCGCCACGGCCGGCTAAAATTCTACATTAGCCTCTGGACCGAAGTCGCAGCCCGCGCCTTGGATTTGATGACAATGGAAATCGAGCCCGCCGGGCATACCGGCAAGCACCGGCATATCTTCGAGGAAATGATTTTCGTGCAGCAAGGGAAAGGTTACGACGTGCATGAGCAAACGAAGTATCCATGGGAAGCCGGCGACGTCATTTGCATTCCGCCGATGACCGCGCATCAGCATTTCAACGATGGTAGCGCACCGGCGTGTCTCGTCTCCACCTGGTCGCGCCAACTCGCCCATGAATTTCTCGGCGGCATCGAACATATCAGCGACGCCTCAGGCTGGAAGCAGTGACGGTTCAAAATCGTTCAAATAGTTCAAGCCGTTCAAACCCTCTCCTTCATCCTCCCCCGCATCGCGGGGGAGGAAAGAGGTGGGGGATTGAACGGAGCGCAGCGGTTGAACGGTTTGACCGTTTTGAACTTTTTGGGATTTGGAGTTTGATTGAGCAGGGAGGAGAGTTGAATGTTGCAGTTGCCGGTTGAGCGGCTACCGAGCGCTGAGAGCGGCCGCAATATCGCCTTTGTCGATCCGCAGATTCTCGCGGAAACAGGCATCGCGGACGGCAGCGTGGTGGAATTGACGACGCAGCGAGCGCGCCGGCTACTGGCCCGCGTGGCTGCTCGATCGCAGGATGAGGGGCGTCGGTGCGTGCGCTTGGACCGTTTCCAAATTCAATTCCTAAAACCCGATCTGCGCGAAAAAATCACGGTCAAACCGGTAAAGATCGAAGAAGCCAAACGCTTGGTTTTGGAGCCGATGGCGCCTTTGAGCGGAAACTTGACTGCGTTGGAGCGAGAGCTCCAGACACGCTTTGTCGAGGAAAAGCAGCTGACATGCAGCGGCATGGTGCTCTCGGTGAAGCTTTTTGAGTTTCCCCGCAACATCATATTCCGCGTCATCTCCGCCGAGCCCGATCGCTCGTTGGTGGGGGAAAACACGCGGGTGGTTTTGCGCACCAGCGCGCTCCGCGCCGGCGTCGCCGCGAACATGGTGACCTTCGACGATGTCGGCGGGCTATCCACGGAAATCGAGACGATCCGCGAGCTGGTGGAGTGTCCGATTCAATTTCCCCAGGTCTACGAACATCTAGGGATCGAAGCGCCGCGCGGCATTCTATTTTACGGACCTCCAGGGGTCGGTAAAACATACTTGGCAAAAGCGATTGCCAACGAGATCGGCGCGCACTTTCTCTACGTCAATGGTCCCGAGTTGGTAAGCTCGGTGCATGGCGGTACCGAGGCCAATCTGCGCCGTGTCTTCGAAGAAGCGATGGAGCATAGCCCGTCGATCGTGATGATGGACGAACTGGACGCGATCGCGCCACGCCGCGGCGAGAGCGGCTCGCAAGCCGATGTCCGCATGGGCACCCAGCTGATTTCATTGCTTGACGGTCTCATCAGCATGGAAGACGTCGTCGTTATCGGCACCACCAACCGCGTTGATTCCGTCGATCCGGCGTTGCGTCGTCCGGGACGTTTCGATCGCGAAATTTTCATTGCCCCGCCGAATGCCGAGGGCAGATTCGAAATTCTCAACATCCATACCCGCCGAGTGCCGATGGACGAAGAGGCCATCGCTTTTTTGCCTGAGGTGGCGCGCCGAACGCATGGTTACGTGGGCGCAGACTTGATGGAGTTGGTGCGCCAGGCGGGGTTGAATGCGCTGCGGAATTCGGCCGGTCCGGGCTTCGCGACCCTGCGCGGCACGGAAGGTCTCGAACAGATCGTCGTCAAGAAAGAAGATTTCATTGGCGCGCTGGATAAAACCTCGCCGTCCGCGCTTCGGGAAACCCTTTGGGTGACGCCCGATGTCAGTTGGAAAGATATCGGCGGAATGAAAAGCGCGATCGAGCAGCTGCGCGAAGCGGTGGAGACGCCTTTGATCTATCCGGATGCCTTCGCGCGGCTCGGGCTGCGCCGTTCGACCGGTATTTTGCTCTACGGTCCGCCCGGGACCGGCAAGACCATGCTGGCCAAGGCGCTGGCGAATGAATGCGGCGCCAATTTTATCCCGGTCAACGGCCCGGAAATCTTCAGCATGTGGCTGGGCGAGTCTGAACAAACGATTCGCGATGTTTTTCAGATGGCGCGGCAAGTTCAACCTACGGTAATTCTTTTCGACCAGATCGATGCGATCGCCCCGAAGCGCCGCGGGGAGGCTGCCAACGCAACAACAGAACGGGTCGTCAATCAACTGCTTGCCGAGATGGATGGCCTGCGCGCGGCGAGCCAGGTGATCGTTCTTGCCGCGACCAACCGGCGCGATCTTCTCGACCCGGCTTTACTCCGGCCCGGCAGGTTGGGATTGGAGATCTACGTCGGTTTGCCTGACCTGGAAGGAAGGAAGGAAATTCTAACCGTGCTTTTGTCCGGCGTTGCTGAAAAACAAAAA
>WNFV01001084.1_pt1 | contig 37288 bp, 49 predicted proteins | sample 5400101 | NCBI WGS metagenome assembly WNFV01 (sample SAMN13153361, study PRJNA577476) | soil metagenome | isolation source: 115 cm soil or saprolite under grassland replicate 1 | place: USA:California | collected 2016-06-15 | reverse complement strand
CAGGTGTCCATGTTGGATGGTCGGGTGGTCGATGACCGGATCGGGGCGATGGCGTGACAAGATCACTGCAACACGGCAGGCTGAATCCGCTCGATGTTGTGCGACTAGCAGGGTATGGGCTGCGGGCCCGCCCATTGCGGATGGTGCTCTCCGCGCTGGGGATCGCGATCGGGATCGCAGCGATGGTCGCCGTCGTCGGGACCTCTACCTCAAGTCGTGCCGAACTCGACCGGCTGCTCGATGCGCTGGGCACCAACCTGCTCAGGGTGGCGCCGGGCAGCACGCTGTTCGGTCAGCAGGCTGTCCTGCCCGCCGAGTCGGTCGCCATGATCCGCCGCATCACCGCGGTCGAGTCTGCGACCGCCATCGGACAGCTCCCTGAGGCGAAGGTGTACCGCACCAACAAGATCCCGCCCCCGCAGTCCGGCGGGATCGGCACCTACGCCGTGCGCATCGACCTCCTTGAAACGGTCGGCGCGTCGGTGGCTGCCGGAACCTGGCTCAACGATGCGACCGCGCAATACCCCGCGGTCGTGCTTGGGGCCAGGACGGCCGAGCGCCTCGGGCTGGGTGCCGTCAACCGAGACGTCCAGATCTGGATCGGCGGGCGATGGTTCACGGTCATCGGCATCCTGGACCCGGTGCCGCTCGCGCCCGAGCTCGACCTCGGCGCGCTCATCGGGTGGCAGGCCGCACAGCGCGATCTCGGCTTCGGCGGCGACATCACGACCCTCTACACGCGGACGGATCCGGACACCGTCGAAGCCGTCCGCGGGCTGCTGGCCAGAACGGCGAACCCTGCGCGGCCGAACGAGGTGGAGGTGTCTCGGCCCTCCGAGGCGCTCGCGGCGCGGGCCGCCGCACAGACGACGTTCATCGGACTGCTCCTCGGCCTCGGCGCCGTCGCGCTGCTGGTCGGTGGCATCGGTGTCGCCAACACCATGGTGATCTCGGTGCTCGAACGCCGCGCTGAAATCGGGTTGCGGCGCTCGCTGGGCGCGACCAGAGGTCACATCCGCATCCAGTTCCTCGCCGAGGCCCTCCTGTTGACGGTCCTCGGCGGGATCGCTGGGATCATGCTCGGATCGGGCGTAACGGCGGCGTACGCGACGGCCCAGGGCTGGCCCACCGTCGTCCCTGCCTGGATCGTGGCGGGTGGCATCGCGGTGACGGTCACGATCGGCGCCGTCGCCGGCTTGTACCCCGCCCTCCGGGCCGCCCGAGTTTCCCCGACCGAGGCGCTGGCGACCGCGTAGCGAGCGGCAGGGGCCATTGATCGCTTCACCGGAGACGAACGACCCACATCGTGGAGCTACCTGTTGCGCTCGGCTCGGACGAAGAGTGCAGTGCCCACGACGATGAAGCCGATGAACGAGAGGACAAGGACCGGGACAACGACCGACAGCGGCGAAAGCTCGGGCGCCCCGGAGCCGGACTGAGTTGCGTAATACACGTTCCGGACGAGCTCGACGGCCCAGCGCATCGGGGACACCGCCGACAGCACCGCCAGTACCGGCGGCAGGTCGTGGATCGGGTTGAACACGCCGGCTAGGAAGAACTGCGGCAGCATGACGAACGGGAAGATCTGGTTCGCCGTTCGCTGGCTGGCGATGTTGGACAAGACGAGGATCCCGAACGCGCCGCCGTAGATCGCCATGGCCAAGACCACCGGCAGGAGCGCGAGGAGCGTCATCGGGGAGAGCGGAATCCCGAGCAGCACGGCTAGGGAGAGGATCGCCAGCGCCTGCGGGAGGGCGACCAGCGACTCGCCGATGATCTTGCCGGCGACGATTGAGTAGCGCGAGATCGGCGACACGAAGATCTCCTGGCTGAAGTCCTCTTCGCGATCAGCGATGAGCGAGATCACGCCCATCGAGGCCGACTGCCAGACCGACTGCGCCAGGACACCCGTGAAGACGAACGTCGTGACCTCGATCCCGCCGGGTCGGCCGTAGCCCGCCTGGAGCGTCGGCCCGAGCAGGAGCACGAGGGTCAGCGGCAGGGCGAAGTCGGCGACGATCCGCAGCCGATCGCGGAGCAGCTTGACGAAGTCGCGGTGAGCGATCACCAGGACCGCCGACGCCTCACTCACGGCTCGGTGCCTCGGCGCGGGCGACGATCTCGAGGTAGGCATCTTCGAGGCTCGGTGACTCGGTCCGCACGAGCGTCAGTGGCGTATCGATCGCTTTGAGCGTGGCGTGAGCGCCGCGGCCGTCGAGCGCGAGCGTGAACGGACCGGACCCGTCCGGCGTCAGCCCAAGACGCTCGAGTTCCAGGCGGAGGTGGCCTCGATCGGCCGCGTCGACGACCACGTACTCGGCCGACAACTCCGCCTTGAGAGCGGCGGGCGTCCCCTGTGCGACGACATGGCCGTCGTCGATGATGCAGATCCGGTCGGCCTGTTCGGCCTCCTCGAGATAGTGGGTCGTGAGGAGGATCGTCGTGCCGTTCTCGCGGCGGACCGTCCGGAGGTGTTCCCACAGCGTCCGCCGGCTGGGCGCATCGAGCCCAGCCGTGGGCTCGTCGAGGAACAGGACCTTGGGGTTGTGCATCAGGCTGCGGACGATCTCGAGCTTGCGGCGCATCCCGCCCGAATAGGTTCGGATCGGGTCGAAGATCTCGCGCTCGAGGCCGAGGAGGCTCGCGAGCTCGCCGACCTGACGGCGGTAGCCGGCCGGCATGAGCCGGTACATCGGTCGGTACGGATACAGTCCGAACAGGACCGCGTGGAAACGGATGTTCTCCTCGGCCGTGAGGTTCTGATCGAGGCTCGGCCGCTGGAAGATGATCCCGACCTGGCGACGGACGGCGCTCGCCTCCGCGACGACGTCGTGGCCGTCGATCTGGGCTCGGCCTCGGGTTGGCGCGAGCGTCGTCGTCAGGATCGAGATCGTCGTCGTCTTGCCGGCGCCGTTCGGGCCAAGGAGCGCGAAGAACTCGCCGGCACGGACATCGAAGCTGATCCAGTCAACGGCGTTCCGCTTGGCCTTCCGATAACGCTTGACGAGCCCCGCGACCTCGATCACAACCCGTAGCCTATGGGTTCGGTATTACGCCTTTGGCCCGTCGCGGACCGCGCTCACGGCGGCCGCACACGAGGCCCAGCCCTCAGAGCCGAGCTCGGCGGCCTCGGTGAGGCCGACCGCCCGGCCGTGGCCGGCCTGCCGTTCGGCCCAGACCGCGGCATGCTCCCGCGAGCACAGTAGAACGGTCGGATCACAGAAGTCGCCCCGCAGGTCCGTTCCGCCGGAGGCGAGCCACAGGCGCTCGGGACGGCCGGCCGGTGGCTGCCCGGCGCGGGTGTCGAACGCGATCGTCTTACTGCATACGGCGCACTCGGTTCTGATGGCGGCGTCGGTCCCCAGAGCCGATGCGATCCCAACCGCGTCGTCGGCGCACCAGGTCCGGAACTCGGCTCCGCTGATCTCGATCCGGTGGGGGCCCGTCGTCAGGCTGAGTCCGGCGGACCCCGTGACCCGGCCGGCCTCGTCGCGGTCGATCCACCCGGCACCCGCGAGCTGATCGAGCATCGCCGGCAGCGCCGCGGACGGCGCGCCAGTCGCGGTGACGATCTCGTCGGGGGCGATCGCTCGCCGCTTCGTCAGGAGCAGGGCGAATGCCGCCTCGCGGATCCGCTCGTGGAGCTCGGCGGCCGGGAGACCCGGGCGGCGGTCGAGGGCGTCGGACATCAGAAGTCTCTCGCCGTCGTTTCCAGCATGGCCCTCACTCCGCGCAACACGAGAGCTTCGAGACGTCACGGGTGAACGCCTGAGCGCCGATCTTGAGCGCCTCGCTCATGGTCGGATAGACGTGGATGAGATCGACGAAGTCGGCCAGCGTGGCCCGGAACTTCATCGCCATCGCCGCTTCGTGGATGATCTCGCTCGCGCCCTCGCCGATGACGTGGACGCCAAGCACCCGCTCGTCGATCGTCGAGGCGATCATCTTCACCCAGCCGGTGGTGCGATGGATCGCCCCCGCGCGCGGCACGTACTCCATCGGCGTCGTCGCGCTGACCGCCGGGAGGTGTTTCGCCTTGACCTCGGCCTCGGTGAGTCCGACCGTCGCGATCGGTGGGTCCGTGAAGATCGCCCGCGGGATGGCGGTCCCATCGAATGTCCGATTGGCGTCCGCGAGCGCGTTCTCGGCCACGATGCGGCCCTGACGAGCGCCGACCGGCGTTGCCATCTGGGAGCCATGCTGGCGGCCGATGACGTCGCCGGCCGCCCAGATGTGCGACTGACTGGTCCGAAGCCGCGAGTCAACCGTAACGAAGCCCGAGCTGTCGACTGTCACTCTCGCGCGCTCGAGCGCGAGGTCGTCAGTGTTCGGGTCGCGGCCCGTCGCGACGATGAGCCGTTGCGCCCGCACGACTCTGCCAGCCTCCGCCGTTTCGCCGTAGATGCGGACCTCGCGATGATCGCCCTCGATTCGCTCGATCCGCGCGCCCGTCACGAACTCGATGCCCTCGTCCGTGAAGACCTTGGCCAGCGTTCGGCCGAGCTCGGGCTCGTAGCCGCGAAGGAGCTCGGAGCGGGCGACGATCGTGACCCGGCTGCCGAGGCGAGCGAACATCTGGGCGAGCTCGACGGCGACGTAGCCGCCGCCCAGGACGGTGACCGAATCGGGCAGCTCGGCCAGCCGCTGCGCCTCGTCGGCGTCGAGCAGGTCGCTCGTGAGGTATGAGATCGAGTCCAGGCCAGGGATCGGCGGGATCGAGGGCCGCGAGCCGGTCGCGACGAGGAACCGGTCGCCTACGATCCGACGGCTCCCGACGGCAATCGCGTGGGGATCCTCGAACCGGGTGTTCCCGGAGATCACCTCGAGCGCGTCCAGCCCGTCGGCCACGCTCGCGTACCTCTTCGAGCGGTAGTCGTGCACCACGTCGTCCTTCTGGCGCACGAGCGCCGGGAAGTCCACGGCGACGGCGGCCGGGCTGAGGCCCGGGTACCGCGGATGTGCCGCCTGGTGGACGATGCGCGCGGCCTCGATCAGGTTCTTCGACGGCAGGCAGCCCCGGTTGGCGCATGTGCCGCCGAGCGTTCGGCGTTCGACCATCGCGACGCGCCCGCCGAGCTCCGAGGCCTTGATCGCCGCGGCGAAGGCGGTCGAGCCCGAGCCAAGGATCACAAGATCGAAGCGATCGATCACGGTGGGCTTCCCTCCGGCGGTCCCATGGATGCCCGGCGTCGGCGCTCGAAGGCGTTGTACCGGTGCCCGGCGGGTGGGCCAGCGTCCCGCACGGCCAGCGCAAGGGCGCCGCCCGTTACGTCTGTCGTTGCCTCGACGAGCGCGCTCCGGCCGTTCAGGCTGACGGTGGCGCGCCGAACCCCGGGCACCGATTCGAGCGCGTCGGTGACGCGGTCGGCGCAATCGTCGCAGGTCATGCCACCGACGCCGAGATCGATGTAGATGATCGGTTGTTGAGGCACGCCGGCGGACACCATGGCGTCGCTTATACCTCGGCGGCGCTCGTTGGCGTCTCGGTCGCCAGCACCAGGCATGACGTCAGCCGGTCGGCGTTGTCGCGGACGATCTCTTCTCCCAGGCGGAGGATCTCGCGGACCCGGTCGTCGATCAGCCGATAGCGGGTGAAGCGCCCGTCGACCTCGCCCAGCACGTAGCCGCACCACCGCAGGCAGCTGAGATGGCTCGAAACCCGTCCCTGGGCGACGCCGAGGTCGGCCACGAGCTCGGTGACGGTCCGCGGTCGTTCACGCAGCAGCTCGAGGATCCGCACCCGGGTGGGGTCGGCCAGCCCTTGGAAGAAGGAGGCGAGCACCTCGTCGCGGGAGAGTGCCGCGCCTCGCTGCGCGATAACCGGGAGGTTGGACGTCATCTCGTGTCAGACCTCTGAATACGGACTGGCCGACAAGAATACGATATTTCGTATCTTCTCGCCTCGCCAATCAACAGGCGCGCAGAGCTGGCCGCCAGACGTCCTCCCGCCCGAGTCAACCCGGGAAGGAGGGAGCCGTATCGAACAGCTCGCCCGGTCTCGTCGGGCGACGCATCCTCGATTCGGGACGGACGGCCGTTGCCGGGCGCCGGTCCACGCTCGAGGCTTACGGGATGGAGCCGACGCAGGATATCGACTCCCTACGAAAGGAGTCCGACATGGAGAAGATCCTGGTCGCGTACGACGGCACCGGGCCGTCGAAGCGTGCGCTGGCGACGGCGGCCATGCTGGGCAAGGCCTTCGGCGCCCAACTCAGCGTCGTGAGTGTCGTCCCGCATCGGCCCGGTCGCCTTCCGATCGATCCCTGGGACGATAAGGAGCTCCACGCGGAGGAACTCCTCGAAGCCCGCGAGCTGCTTTGGGCCGACGGTATGGAGGCCGAGCTCATCGAGCCGGTCGGCGATCCGGCGGTGATGATCGAGCAGGTTGTCCAGAAGGGTGGCTACGACACCGTCATCGTCGGCGCCCGCGGCCTGGGTGCGATCGGTCGGTTCCTTCAGGGCAGCGTCTCGGAGCACGTCGCCACCCACGCCACGACAACGGTTCTCGTCGCCCGCTGACCGCTTTCGGGACGGCATGCTTGGCACCCGTGGGGAGTCATGGATCGGGCCGAACAACCCCGCGTGAGCAGGCCATCCGACACTGCCGTCCTCGGCCCTGGTCGCCCTATGGTGGGGCCGATGGGAACCCACGACTTGAGGTCCGCTCCCGCCGGCGGTGTCGCACTCGAGCGACGCCCCGTTCGCGTCCGGGCGATCCGCCCCACCGACGCCGCCGAGCTCGAGCGGTTCTACGCCGCACTCTCCCCCGACAGCCGACGAACACGGTTCTTCGCGATCGCCTCAAACCTTGACCATGCGCAATCGGTTTCCTTCTGCACGACGGATCACGACCACCGGGAGGGCTTCGTTGCGGTTGTCGACTACGGTCCCGTCGGCCATGTGCGGGTCGTCGGCCACCTATGCCTGGAGCCTGATGGCGTTGACGCCGCAGAGGTGGCGATCGCCGTTGCCGATGAGTTCCAACATCGTGGCATCGGGCGGCGGCTCTTGGCGGCCGGCGCGCATTGGGCCCGCCGCGAACGGATCTCCCGGCTGACGGCGACGATATTCGCGAGCAACGCTCCGATCCACCGGCTCTTGGCTGGGCTCGACTTGCCTACCCACGAGCGGTCAGTCGAGGCGGGCGTAACAGACATCACGATCGACCTGAGCGGTCAGCCCATCGCCGCGTAGGTGCCTCGACTCCTACCGATTGGGGCCGGCCGGACCGTCGGCCATCGCTCGGACCAGATCCGTTGCGGACAGCACGCCGATCGGGGACTCTCCGTCGTCGGCGACCACGACCAGGCGGTGAACGCGGCGCGCCTCCATCAGACGGACGGCGTCATCCACCGGCATCTCGACCGGCACGGTGACGGCCGCCTGGCTCTGATGTGGCGGGCGCACAGTCGCGACCAGTCGGCCGACAGGCTGTCCGATTCACGCACGCGCAACAGATCCATCCTGCTGACGACGCCCACGAGGTAGCCGCTCCAGTCGACGACCGGCACGCCGCCGATGCCTGACCGATCGAGGAGATCGGCCACGTCAGCGACGGGGGCATCCGGCCAGATGAGGATGGGGTCGGAGGACATCAGCCCGCCGACCGTCGGGGTGGGTGCGTCAAGTTGCACGGCTTGTCCGCCCCGCATGTTGCTCACCCGTCGTCGCAGCAGTCAGCGATCTCGCGGACGATGTCGCTCTCGGAGATGACCCCGATTGGTGAACGGTGACCGTCGACGACGACCAAACGGTGGACGTGCTCAGCGGTCATCTGCCGGGCTGCCTCGTCGAGCGACGCCGACCCTGAAATGGTCTTGGCGGGCTTGGTCATCAGATCGCGGACCATCAGACCGTGCCAACCGGTCCAGGGAAGCGCAGAGCCGCGGAGTCGGACCAGGTCGGTCTGACTGATGACACCGACGAGCCGATCGCCGTCGTCGACCACCGGCAGTCCGGTGATCTCATAACCGGCCAGCAGCTCGGCAACGCCAGCGATCGCGTCGTCCTCCGTCACGACGATGAGATCACGGGTCATCAGGCTCTCTACTGTTGGCCCGGTCGATCGTCCAGTCAGCATCTCGTGCTCCTCGATCCCAGCGGCACGTCAGGTTCAAGGCAATGCGCGGTGTCGCCGATTAGGGAAGGCTGCCCGGAACGGGCTCGCTGGTCGAGGTCCGTTCGGCCCGCCTTCGTGGTCCTGATGGCCCCATCCGCCTCCACCGACGAATGAGTTTCATGGTCGCCGCGGAAAGACTTGCGCCTGGGTTTCCGCCGATCGATCGCGGGTCGGCGAGATTACGACGCGGTCGTCACAGGCCACCCAAGATCCAGGCTCCGGCGTTCAGACTCGCTCGAAGGCCATCGCCACGGATCCGCCGCCGCCGAGGCAGAGCGTTGCCAGGCCGTAGCGACCCTCGCGGCGTCGCAGCTCATGAAGGAGCGTCGCCACGATCCGCGCGCCGCTCGCTCCGATCGGGTGTCCGAGCGCGATCGCGCCGCCGTTGACGTTGACCTTGTCCCAGTCGAAGCCAAGCTCGCGGCCGTCGGCGAGCGTCTGGGCGGCGAACGCCTCGTTGATCTCGATGAGATCGAAGGCCTCGATCGGCAGTTCGATCCGGTCGAGGAGGCGGCGAACGTCCTGGACGGGCGCCGACGCTTCACCACTACGACCCTGAGGCGGTCGGATACTGGGTCTCGGAGGGCGGTCGCGGAGTGCGTCGGACCCTCACACGCGGTACGCGCTTGCCAATCGAGACTGAGTTCTCCTGGGGCCTCATTCGGATCGTCGACCGCCTCCACGTCACGAACGAGTACCTCACATTTGGCGGTCGGCTAACCGCCGACTCCGTCGATGGCGTCGTCGTCGCGGTCTTCACCTCGGAAACGCCGATTCTTCGGCGTGGTGGGCACTCCCCAGGGATGGGATGAGGGTGCCGAAAGCCTCGGCGCCTATTTCAGTCGCTTCCTGCTCGCGGTCGACTATGCGCCGGGGTTCGAAGGCCGGGCGGCGCGGGTCGACCCGACCACTCGTTATGCGGCCTTCCTCGTCGACACGATGGCTCGCTTCCGGTCGAGCCCGGCCCTGCGAGCCGAGCACCTCCATCCGTGGGCCCTGCTCCAGGCCGAGGAGCATCGCCTTCGCGCACAGCACCCGGTCGAATGGGCCGTCGGCGAGGCTTTCTGTCGCGAACTGACCGAGGCTCCCAATGCCATCGGCCAACGACGCACGATCGGCACCATTTAACCCTCCCGACGAGGTTCAGATGACCCCGTCAGTTCCCACCGCCGGTACCCCGCAACCGAGCCATATAGGCGGCCGCCTGGGCGCGGCGCTCGAGGTTGAGCTTGGCGAGGATCGAGCTGACGTAGTTCTTGACCGTCTTGTCTGAGAGGAAGACCTCGGCCGCGATCTCCTTGTTGGTCTTTCCCTCGGCGACGAGGAGCAGGATCTTCTGCTCTTGGGCGGTCAGCGCGGCGAGCTCGTCGGTGCGAGCGCCCGTCGCAATCCGGCGGACCCGTTCGAGGACCTTCTCGGTCACAGCCGGATCGAGCAGGGACTCCCCGCGACCGACCGTTTCCAGTGCTGACACCAGGTCGCGCGCACGGATCTGCTTCAGGAGATAGCCGCTCGCCCCGGCGACGATGGCCGACAGGACGGCCTCCTCGTCCGGATAGGAGGTGAGCATCACGACCCGAGTCTCGGGTCGTTCCGCACGGATCTCGCGACAGGCCTCGATCCCGGAACCATCGGGCAGGCGGACATCCATGACGACGATGTCGGGCTGGTAGCGCCGAGCCGCCTCGATCGACTCGGCAACGGTGCCCGCCTCGGCGACAACCTGGAAGCCCTCGCGCCGGTCGAGGAGCGCCACAAGTCCCTGGCGGACGACCTCGTGGTCGTCCACCACGAGCAGACGCAGGGTCCGAGCGGGCGTTGGCTCAGTCACGCAGGGGATCCTTCCCTGAGGGTGCGGCCGGGATGCGGACGATGATACGAGTGCCGGTTGTGGGCGCGCTGTTGACCGCAAGCGAACCGCCCACCGATGCGGCCCTTGCCGCCATGTTCGTTAGACCGAAGTGGCCGGCGCCGCCGACCTCGGCTGGATCAAACCCCCGCCCATTGTCGGCGACGGTGAGGGACAGCCCGTCACTGTCCGAGTGGAGGGTGACATCGACGCGGGTCGCGACCGAGTGGCGTGCCGCGTTGGACAGGGCCTCCCTGGTGATGTAGAGCACTTGCGTTCGGAGATCGAGAGGCAGGTCCTCGGCCGGATCCTCGACGTCGAGCTCGATGTCGATCACTGTGTTGACCCGGAACTCGTCGACCAGGGTCGAGAGACCAGCCACGAGATCGCCCCCCTCGAGCGCCTCCGGCTGCAGGCCGAAGATGAAGCTCCTGATATCGCGGATCGCGACGTTGAGGGCATCGATCGCCCGGTCGACCCTGGCGACGGCCACATCCCTGTCCTCGTCCATGAGGTCAGGCAGGTCCTCGAGCGACAGGGCCACGGCGTAGATGCTCTGGATGATCCCGTCGTGGAGGTCCTGTCCGATCCGCTCGCGTTCCTCGATGACCGCGAGCCGCTGGACCTGCTCGTGCAGCCGCGCATTGTCGATGGCGATGCCGGCGTGGAGCGCGAACATCTCGACGAGGCGCTGGTCCTGTTCGCTGAACTCGGGCGAACCCTCCTTGTCGGTCAGGTACAGGTTGCCCACTGACGAGCCCTTGACGGTGACTGGCACGCCGAGAAACGCGTGCATCGGCGGATGGTTCGCCGGGAAGCCAAAGCTGTCGGGGTGATCCGCGATCTCGGCGATCCGGTACGAGCGGCTCTCCCTGATGATCAGGCCGAGGAGGCCGTGTCCCCTGGGCGGTGGCCCGATCCGAGCTCGCTCCGCGGCCGTGACACCGCTCGTAATGAACCGCTCGATGCGACCTCCGTCGTCGACGATCCCGAGGGCAGCGTACCGCGCCCGAACGAGCTGGCGGACGCGATCGACGATGACCTGGAGGACCTCGTCGACCGACAGGACGCCGGCGATCCCGCGGGTGGCCTCGTCGAGCGCGGCGAGGCCACCGGCCGTCTGGCGCACCATCGCCCGCGACCAGGACGAATCGACCGCCAGCTCGAGCGCCCGCGCCGCGATGGCCGCATCCGCGACCTCTGGGTCGGCGTCGAGCCAGAGCGAACCGAGCCGGCCATCACCCTCCTCGGCCTCGAGCGGATGGAAGCTGACGCCTCGCCCGTCCGAGCCGGGGCCGGCGACAAGCGTTCCCACCCCGATGCGCAGCGGCGGCAGCGGCGGCGCATCGATCATGAGATAGGCGCCGTCCGCGCCAGCCGCCTCCGCGACCGCGCCGAGCGCCCCCTGGAGCACCCCGAGGCGGGCCGGAGTCGGTTCTCGCCGCCAGTCGTCGAGCGCCGACAGGGTCGCCACGACCGGGAAAGCGTTGCTGGGATCGATCGGGGCACCGCGCATCCTGATAGCGTACGGGACCAGCCCCGCGGTCGAGGCGTGGCCGACGCGGCGACGTCGGCAGGTGATCCGAGCGACAGGTGGCCCATTGGGAAGGGGCCGGTCGGCACGTTGCCGAGCGCGACGGCGTGACGACACTCCCACGCATGGATTCAATTGCTTCGCCCAACCGTCACTCAGAACTCAAAGTCTCCTCGGGTGGGGCACGCCTGTCCGAGCTCGTGGCTAGGCGCGGAATGCTTCTGATCGTCATCGCTGCATTGTTCTTCGTGGGCGCCCTGGTGCTCGCCACCAGCATCGTGAGCCCGTGACTTCGATGCATCCGCCGTGGACCGGTCGGAATCCGCCCAGCCGGACCCAGCGGCTCCTGCTCGCAACCGACCTGTCCGCGACTTCGGCTCCGGCAACGAACGAAGCGTTTGAGGTCGCGGGCCGACTTCGAGCCGAACTCCTGATTGTCAGCGTTATCGACACAGCCTCACTTCGCCTGCCCGGCGGCCGCTTCCTAGCCCGAGTCGACCAGGTCCGAGAGCGCCGCCAGGTCGCGGCGCAGGAACTCGTTCAACGAGGTCGTCGTGAGGGCATCCCGGTCACGTTCCTCGTTTGGGAAGGTGAGCCAGGAGAATCCATCCTGGAAGCGGCGAGTGCGGAGCGGGCCGACATGATCATCCTCGGCAGCCACGGCCGCGGGGCGCTCGGCCGAATGCTGCTGGGGAGCGTGTCGCAGCGCGTCGTCAGGCTAGCCGCAGTGCCCGTCGTAGTCGTCCGCCACGACGCCGACGTCGACAAGGGCCTGCGGTCATCGTCCGGCTCGGACCAATGAAGGCGTCCGGTTGGCACGGCTCCAGTTGCTATTCGGCTCTATCCCTGGCCGCGAGGCGACCGCCATTGGGCCCGACCAAACGGCCCCCTGGGTCGTGCCATACGGCTCTCGATGCTGGGTGTGGAAATCAACACGCTCTCTCTGACGACCGGGTGGTCCGGTCGCGAACGGAAGGGACACCATGGAACTCACCGATAGGGAGCTCTTCACCGTTCTCCATGGGCTCGTCCTCGGCACCCTGTTCCTGCTTGCCTTCGCGGGTGGCGTCGCCGGGCTCTGGAGCCTGCGCGAGCGGCTGCTGACGACCGAAGGCATCCAGGAACGGATGCCGAGACTGCTCATCGGGACCTGGGTCATGGCGATCGTCGCCTGGCTGACGGTCATCACCGGAACGTTCATCGCCTATCCCTGGTATCGAGCCGCGCTGCCCACGGGTGTCGACCCGAAGGATCCCAGCCAGCTCGCCGACTACCCGCGTTACCTCCTGCTCGCTCAGGAGAAGACGGCCGGGTGGCACACCTTTGGGATGGAGTGGAAGGAGCACGTCGCCTGGCTCGCTCCATTCCTCGCCACCGCGGTTGCGTTCGCCGTCCTCTACTACGGCGTCCAGTTGGTCCGGCGGGACGAGATTCGGAAGGCCGTGATCGTCTTCTTCATCCTCGCCTTCGCTGCCGCCGGAGCTGCCGGCCTGTTCGGAGCCTTCATCACGAAGGCCGCCCCGGTCGCCTGAAGGAGCTTGGAATGACCACCCTGCAATCCGACACCAAACCAAACGGTCCCGTCGTCGCGGCGTTCCTGGCGGCCGGCGTTGCCTCGCTCGTCATGGGTATCGGCGTCGTCCTCAACGAGGCGAGCGCGACGATCAAGAGCGCCATCGGTATCGACTTCAACGCCTTTCTCCAGTTCGACAAGAACTTCGGCATCGGCTCCGGGGTCGGGCCGCTGTCCGGCAAGGTCGGCCTCGCGGTCATCGCCTTTGTGGTGTCGTGGGTCCTGTTCCACCTCTGGCTGCGAGGCAAAGAGGTCAACTTCAGGAACGGGTTCATCGCGGCCCTGGTCCTGGTCGGGCTGGGCTTCGCCCTGACCTTCCCGCCGATCTTCGATCTCTTCGCTCCGGCGGCGTAGATTCGAGACCGCCCGTCGCGCCACTCTGGTCTGGGCGGCGGGCGGGTCCCTTCCGTTGCCTGGTCGCACCCGGGGCACAGCACCCGGGTGCGACCGCTTCTGCGGGGGTTGACACGCTCTTCCGAAAGCGAGGATGACCCACCATGCCAGCGTCGATTCGTAAGACTGTGCTCGATGCGAACCGTTAGCGCCCACGAGGCTGTCGCCGGCATCGGCTCCCGTGACCAGGTCTATCTCCACTGTGCGGCGGCAACGCCGTCGATCCTCCTCGACGCGTTGGTGGCTCGAGCGCCCGAGCTCAGCGACGTCGGTGTCGTCCACCTTCATTGCGAGGGGCCCGGTCCCCACCTGGCGCCCGACATGGCCGGCCATTTCCGACATCGCGCCCTGTTCATCGGGCCCAACGCCCGGGCCGCGGTCAACGAGGGACGCGCCGACTACGTGCCGGTCTTCCTGTCCGACGTACCAAGATTGTTCGGCTCAGGCGCCCTGCCCCTCGATGCGGTCTTCGTCAATGCGACGCCGCCCGATGTCCATGGGTTCTGCTCCCTCGGGGTCTCGGTCGAGGCGATGCACGCCGCGATCCGAGCGGCAAGGACCGTCATCGTTCAGCTCAACCGGTCGATGCCTCGTACCCTCGGCGAGAGCTTCATCCACGTCGACGACATCGACCTGGCGGTCGAGGTCGACGTTCCGCCATACGAACACCTGGTCGGCCCCATCGGCGATGTCGAGCGGCGGATCGGCGAATTCGTCGCGGAGCTGGTGCCCGACGGCGCGTCGCTCCAGCTCGGGATCGGTGCGATCCCGGCAGCAACGGCACTCGCCCTCCGCGACAAGCTCGATCTGGGGATCCACACCGAGATGTTCACCGACCCGGTCGTCGACCTCGTCGAGGCGGGCGTGGTGACCGGCGCCCGCAAGGAGCGCAACCGCGGCAAGATCGTGACGGCGTTCCTGATGGGCTCGCAGCGCCTCTATCGATTCGTCGACGACAACCCGATGGTCGAGATGCGCGCCGTTGACTTCACGAACGATACCCACGTCATCCGCTCGTTCAGCCGGATGGTGGCGATCAACTCGGCGATCGAGGTCGACCTGACTGGGCAGGTCTGCGCCGACTCGATCGGTCACCGCCTGTACAGCGGCGTCGGTGGCCAGATGGACTTCATCCGTGGAGCTGCCCAGGCTGATGAAGGAAAGGCCATCATCGCCCTTCCGTCCACGGCCTCCGGTGGGACGCGCTCCCGGATCGTCGCGACCCTGGCGGCCGGCGCCGGCGTCGTGACGACGCGCGCCCATGTCCGGACCGTCGTCACGGAGTGGGGTGTCGCCGAGCTCTTTGGCAAGAGCACCCGCGAGCGAGCCGAGGCTTTGATCGCGATCGCTCACCCGGATCACCGCGACGAGATACGCGCCGAGGCCCGATCGACGCACGAGCTCTAGGCCCGACAACAAGCGTTTCGGTCCAAGCGGCATCGAGGTAGGGGACCAACGGCACTCGTTGGGCTGTGCCATTGGAGATAGCGTCAAGACGAAGCAGTTTCGACGGTCGCTGCCCGGTCGACCGATGCACCGTGAAGGAGGCCCCACGAATGAACGTCTTGATCCTGTGCGACTCGAAGTTCGGCAACACTTTGCGCCTCGCGAAGTCGATGACCGCGGCGCTCGACGACACGCATAGCGTGACGTTGCGTAGCGCGGACGAAGGCCTCGGCCCGGTCTCGGGCGTCGACGTCCTGCTCGTCGGCGGTCCGACCCACGCTCACGGGGCATCGGTGCCGCTGAAGGAGGCACTCGCGGCGATTCCTGCAGGCTCGCTCAGGGGGGCGCGCGCAGCCGCGTTCGATACCCGGTTCCGGATGTTGCGGATCCTCACCGGCTCCGCGGCCGCGTCCGCTTCGAAGGTGCTGGAGCGGGCCGGGGCCGATGTTGTCGCCCCGCCTGAGAGCTTCTTCGTCACCCGCGACAATCCGCCGGTCCTGGCTCCAGGGGAGATCGATCGGGCGGGGCCCTGGGCGCGGGCGGTCGTCGGGTAGAGCTGCCCGGAGGAGTCACCGCCCAAGTCGGTGGCCAGACGGCAGGCACCGACTGGCCATTCGGTCAAGCCCGTGGTCCCGACGGATCTGTGGCTCGCGCTGTGACCAATGGACGCTCAAGCCGGGCCATTCGGCCGTCGCTGCGCAGGTTGTCCTGGCCAACACTCACAGCTAACGGACCTCGAGCGGTGCAACCTGAAGCCGAGGACCCAACGAGGGCAGACCATGAGCCGCGAAACAACGGAAATCTCCTGGCAGCTGCGCTTTGATCGCCTGGCTGTCGCCGATGTGATGACCACGGACCCGGTCACGGTCGGTGTCGACGCCACCGTCGAGGCCGCCGAGTCGCTGCTCGCGTCCTACCGGATCAGCGGCCTGCCGGTCGTCGATGGCGCTGGACAACTCGTCGGAGTGCTGAGCCGGACTGACCTGTTGCTCGAAGGAGGGCCAGTCATGACCCAGCTGCTGCGCGGCCGGGCGTCGGGGCTGCGGGTCGGCGAGTTGATGTCCACGCCGCCCTTGACGGTGAGCCTGTCGGCGACGCTTGTCGAGGCCGCTCGGATCATGCGCGACGAACGAGTCCATCGACTCGTCGTCGTGAACGAGCAAGACGAACCAATCGGGGTCCTGAGTGCGACGGACTACGTGACGTTGATCGCGGAAGGGTAGGCGAGAGAGCTTGGGAGGAACGGACGATGGTGATGGTCCTTGAGCCGTGCGCCAGCCTCGAGCGCAAGGTGCGTGAGCGGGTGCGGGATGACGAGTCACACCGACGCGTCGCCGCAGTGCTGACCGAGGTGGCGGTCGATGCGATGCATCCCGCTCGTCATCTCGGTGTCGGTCGCACCGCATCGCCTGCGATGCTCGAGGAGCCGATCGCGAGCGCGACCCAGGCGGCGGTCGAGATTCTGATCGCGCGACTCGAGGAGCTCGTCGAGACTTTGCCACCCACAATAGTCGAGGAGCTCGCGAGCGAGCAGCGGCTGGCCGAGCTCGGTCTTGAATAGGGACCAACCTTCGCTGGCGTGACATGCGGCCCCCTCGGCCCGCCAGTGTGCCATTTCGTTTCAATGGAGGTTCGCCATGAGGGGGGGCCGAGCGGGATGTTCGAGATGATGACGACCTTGGTCGTCGTGCCGGAGAAGGTCCGCGTCGACGCGATCGTCAGGGCCCTCACCAGCTAGAGGCATGGCCGTGGCCGGGCAAAAACCGCGTTCGGTGAGCGATGCCCCGCCCTACCGTTGCGAGGTGGCAATCATGGACGAGCTCCATCACTTGGTCCCCCTTCTCCGGGACGGACGACGACCGCCCGCCCACGCCCGCCGAAGCCGAACGAGCTCTGGCACCTGGGCAAGGTCGTGTTCAACATGGAGTACTGGCACACGGTCCCCAAGAGCGGGGTGAGAGCCAGGATTCGCCGCGAGCCCGGGCTCCATTCTCCGGCCCGCGGCATCGAAACCAGGTTCCGAGGTCGAACGTAGGGCGCAGGTCCCGATTACCGACATGAAACCGACACCCAAGCCTCTCGAGCTGGCCGGCCAGCTGCCGATCGAACTGATCCTGCTCCGCCACGTCGCGAGCTATCTGGAGATGCCAATCTTCCTCGTCGACGCCGACGGCCGCTTAGTCTTCTATAACGAGCCAGCAGAGCCCCTCCTGGGCAGCCGCTTCGATGAAGTCGGCGAGATGTTGATGGCTGACTGGCTCGCGGTCTTCCGTCCGAGCAGGCCGAAGGGACGCCCACTGCCACCGGATGACGTGCCACTCGTGATGGCGCTCCGCGCCCAGCACGCGGTCCAATCGACCCTCGAGATCACCGGCTTGGACGGCGTACGGAGGCCAATCGAAGCGACGGCCTTCCCGCTCCTGGGACACCACGGTCGCCTCCTTGGAGCGATCGCGATCTTCTGGTCAAGCGAGACATAGTGAAGCTCACCCTGTGGGGAACCCGGGGCTCTCTCGCCAGCCCGGGACCCGAGACAGTGCGCTACGGCGGAAACACGGCCTGCGTGGAGGTACGAGGGGACGACGGGACATTGATTGTCCTCGATGCCGGAAGCGGGATTCGACGCCTCTCCGATCGAGTCGGGCCGTCTCGGCGGGTCGATCTCTTCCTATCGCATTTGCACATGGACCACATCCAGGGGCTCGGGTTTTTTGGCCCGCTGTTCCGGCCCGAACTTGCGGTCCACATCTGGGGACCGCCGGCACGATCGGATCTAGCAGCCAGTCTCGGCCGATACCTCTCGCCACCCCTGTTTCCGGTTCGCGTCCGAGACCTTCGGTCTGTTACCTTCCATGACGCTCCGGACCAGTCCGTCCAGGTCGGCGGCTTCTCCGTCGTCGCAGCGCCGGTGATCCACCCTGGCGCGACGGTTGGATACCGGATCTCCGAGGGCCCTCGCTCGATAGCCTACATTCCCGATCACGAGCCAGCACTCGGTGCCCGCATCTTCCCGATGTCGAGGCGCTGGACTTCTGGGGCAGAACTTGGCCGAGGCGTCGACGTTCTTGTCCACGACGCGCAATACACGCCAGGGGAGTACGGGGCCCGGGTCGGATGGGGCCACAGCACGCTCGGCGACGCGCTCGCCCTGGCGCGGCTCGTCGGCGCTGGAACGTTGGTCCCATTCCACCATGACCCCGCACACGCGGATGACCAATTGGACACGATCTTCGACGAGGCCGACGCACAGGGCCTTGAGGTGGTCCCGGGCACGGAAGGCTTGGAGCTCGTCGTGTGAGGTCGACACATCAACGCGGCTTCGAAGACCTGCTTCACCTCAGACCGTCTTCATCTAGCGATTACAGGAAGCCGTTCGATGACGCTTCTAGGTTGCTGGAATTATGTCGCCAAGCTTCGCGCGTGCCAGCGTCGCCAGGAGGTCGTCCTGTGCCGCGGCGAACACAGGGTGAACGGTGCAGACGCCGTTCAGGCGGCATGCTCCGCCGCGCAGCACGCACGTTCGTCGGCGGACGTCGCCCTCGACCGCCTCGACTACGTCGAGGAGCGAGATCCTGGCGGCCGATCGGGCCAGCCTGTAGCCCCCTGATCGGCCGGTCGTTGCCTCGACGATCCCCGCCCGCGTGAGGTCGGCCATGACGCGCGACAGAAAAGCCGGCGGGATCCGCTGCTCGGCCGCGACGCGCCTTACACTCCGCCGCTCATTGCCGGCCTGCGCCAGGGCGATGGTCGCGCGGATCCCGTAGTCGGCTCGCCTCGTCAGCTCCAGGCGCATCGCGTCGCGCTTCTAGTTCGTGGGATCGCCGTCGCCGGCCATGAAGATGCCGACGGCGCCGCGCCCGACGAGGTTGAACGCGTGGGTCACGAGCAGATACATTCCGTCTTCCTGCGGGCTGGACTCGACGATCGCGCCCTGCGCCGGCGCGAGGTCGACCGCCTGGCTGCCCCACCCGCCGCTATTGCCGCGGGACAGTACAACGCCCTCCTTGATGACCGTGTCGAAGATCGTCCCGACCACGTGGAACGAGCTGTCGACGCTCGGGCCGGCATCCAGGACGAACACCCGAACCCGGCCCTTCGTCGCGACCTCGATCGGCACGTCCTTGTACTGGTTGGCCACACCGTTGAACACGACGAAATCGGGCGCGGGATTGGCAGCCGCGGCCTTGGCCAGCGACGCGGGCTCCTTCTGGCCGGCGAGATACCACTCGCTCTGGACGAGGGCGACTTCCTCATTGACCTTCGGCAGGCCGCCCTTCGGCTCAACGATGACCATGCCGAACATGCCGTTCGCGATGTGATGCAGCGCGGGCGCGGTGCCGCAGTGATACATCCAGACCCCGGCGTAGTCCGCCGTGAAGGTGTAGGTGAACGTGCCGCCCGGCTTGATCTCGACCATCTGATGGCTCATCGCGGTTTGGCTGGCGTGGAAGTCGATCGAGTGGGACATCTGGGTCTGGTTCGTCAGGTGGACCCGAACCGTATCACCGAGGTGCACGCGGATCGTGGGACCGGGAACCTGCCCGCCGAACGTCCACGCATGGACGACGAAGCCCTCGGCGACGGTGATGTCCTTGTCGACGATCGGCAGGTCGATGTCGTGGACGGTGCCCTTCATGACCGCCGGCGCGGTTGGGTCGAAGCGGACATAAGGTGGGGCGTTCGGGTCGGCGACCGGCGCGGACACGGAGGCGCCCGTTGACGTCGCCGGCTGGACGCTCGCCGTCGCACCGCCCACGCTGACCGAGCCCTTCATCCCGGCATCGGCGTGGCCGGGGATCGAACAGCGAAACGCCAGACCGGTCGCAGGGACGGTCACCGCGCCCTTGACGGTCTCACCCGGATTCGCCGTGAGCTTCGTTCCGTCGTCGAAAGTCAGGTCGTGAAGCGCGGATCCCGTGTTGTGGAACGACACGTCATACTGCCCGGCCGCAGGAACCGACAGGCTCGCCGGCTTGAAGCCGAGGTCGTACGCCTCGATATCGATCGCCGTCGCCGCGGCCTGCGCCGCCGGCTGAGCAGACGACATCGCCATGTGCATGGCCGCTCCCGCGTCCGTGGCCTGGGGGGCGCCCGCGGCAGACGAGGAGGCCGGTGGATACGTCCAGGTGGGCGCCCCGGCCGAGGTGCACCCGGCGGCCAGGAGGAGGACAAGGGCTACCGCCGCGACGCGGGTGGTGATGGCTCGCACGACGAATCTCCGTTCGGAAGGAAACAGTGACTTGTTTGGTCAGAGTTTTGTTCGGAGCAGCCGGACGGGACATATGCCAAACGGCCCGTTTTCGCGGGCCTCCGAGTGACGTCCGGCATGGCCGAACGGGCGACGTCTCGGAGGTTGTCCTTAATGCCGCGACGTCGTGCGTTCACAGGGCGACTGCCGGTCGAAGAGATCGCCTTACCTCGGTTGATCGGCCGGGCAACGATCGCGGGCCTCGGTATCGATCCGCTCGGCGGCTTCGGTCCGGCAGGTCGACTCCTTCGGGCGGCGGTTCGTTCGCGCCGGAACGGGGTGATGCCACGAAGAACATTGCCGCGACCGTTCGGCCGGCGACCCCCAGCGGTGCGCGCCGGATTCGGGCTTCGCTTTCGCCGGTGGCCAAGCGGCGATCGATCTCCCAGCGCGGTTGGGCGGAGGGAAGGCCTTCAGCGAAGCGTGATCGCGCCGCGCATCCCGGCTTCGAAGTGACCCGGTTCGTGACAGGCGAAGGCGTACGGCCCGGATCCGTCGAAGGTATAGGTCACTGTCTTGATGTGATGGCCGTCGATCTCGTCGGCCTCGACGACGAGCTTGCCGTCGACCTCGTCGGCGTCGACCTTGTCGGACGGTCCGACCGCGAACTCGTGGACCGCCGTTCCTTCGTTTGTCAGGAGGAACGTCACGGTCTCGCCTCGCATGACGGGAATCTGGTCGGGCATGAACTTGAGCTGGTCGGTCATGGCGACTTCGACGAGTCGCGGGTTCGTCGTCGTGCCTACGGCGGGGACGTCGGGCCCGACCACGATCACGTAGCCGAGCATGCCGACTTCGAAGTGGCCTGGTTCGTGGCAGGCAAAGGCGTACGGGCCCGGGCCCGTGAAGGTGAAGGTCAGCGTCTTTGTCTGACCGCCGGCGATGTCGGCGACCTCGGGGGTGCCCTCCTTGTCAGCGAAGGCATCGGCGGCCGGGCCGAGCATGAACTCATGCGGTGCCTTGCCCACGTTCTTGATCTCGAACGTCACCGTTTCGCCCTGGGCGACGGTGACGACGTTCGGGAAGAAGGACAGCTGGTCATCCGCCACCAGGGCAACGACGCGTGGCGTCACCTTGGTTCCGGGTACGAAGCCGAGCGTTGGCGATGGTCCGGGCGTGGTCGTCGGCGCAGGCGTTGCCGAGGGCGCTGACACGGTTCCGGCGGGACCAGAGGTGGTGGGTAGCGGGCTTGAGGAGGGGTTGGTGGAGCCGCACGCGGCGAGCGCCGCGGACACGAGGAGCAGACCAGGCAAGCGGAGGGTCTGACCCCGGAATGGGGAGGCCATCGATGGATCCTCTAGCGGTCCGGACGTTGGTTGACACTCGAGCACGGATGGATGGGACATGGTGACGATTGGTGCCGGTGCCTCGGCTCGTGTCATTCGGCCCCTTTCTTGCAGGCCGAGTGGGCTGAAGCTGCGCGCGCTCCGGGCGGGTGGAGAGTCTTCGAGCCGGCGCTCCCCGGGTGGCGGCCTTCCAGGGGGGTATGTCTGAACTTGCCCCGGTTTCGCTGGCGTGTGGCGCCCACCGAGATGGAGGCGCCCGATGAGGCCGAATGGCCCCTCCGATCGGGACCAAGGACCCTCCCGTCCCGGAGGTCTCGCTTTCATCCTGAGCGTGGACGACCGTCGGTCGCTCCAGGCCCGGCGAACGAGCGTGACCCGATCGGCGGGCCCACCATCACCGGACCGCTCCGCGGATGCGTGCGACGCGGTATCCCGAGAGGTGGTGGCGATGAAAGGGATGGCGATCCTGCTCCCCGGCCTGGCAATGCTCGTGGGACTGTCGGCGTGCGCCAGCCAACCGCCAACGGGGGCGGCGGGAGGCGACAATCAGGTGGTGGTCGTCGCGACGGAAATGCGGTTCAGCCCCAACCGGATCGATGCGCGTGTCGGCCAGCCGGTGATCATCACGATCGTCAACGAGGGCAGCGAGCGCCACGACCTGGCATTCCCGGCGATCGAGATGCCGAAGCTGGAAGGTGTGGAAACGCTCACGATGCCCGGTCAGTCGACCCGCCTGACCATGACCTTCGACCAGCCGGGGACCTATCCGTTTCTGTGCACGATCCCGCGTCATGCAGCGTCCGGCATGACCGGGGCCGTGTTCGTTTCACCATAGATCTTGCGCCGGCGGGCGCTCGAGATGGGTAGTTGAACGAGACATCGGACGTCATCATCGTGGGCGCAGGCGTGCAGGGCGCCAGCCTCGCCTTCCACTTGGCCCGGCGCGGCGCGCGCGTCCTAGTGCTCGAACGCGAGGTGATCGCGGCCGGCGCCACGGCCGCTCGTCGGGCTTCGTTCGCACGCACTACGACCTGGAGAGCGAGTCGCGCCTCGCTTGGGCATCGTTCCCGTACTTCCGGGACTGGGCGGACCTGGTCGGTGCCGGTGACTGCGGCTTCGTGCGAACCGGCTACCTCCAGATCGTGCCCCCGTCGCTCGCCGGTCACCTCCGGGCCAACGTCGAGATGCAGCAGCGCCTCGGCATCGAGGCCCGGGTCGTGGGCCCGACCGAGGTTGCGAGCCTCGTTCCCGGTGCCCGGACGGATGACATCACGGTCGGGGCCTACGAGGCCGAGTCCGGCTACGCCGATCCGTACGGAACCGCGGCCGGCTTCCTGGCCGCGGCGCGGAGCAGCGGGGCGCGGGTCATCACTGGCTGTCGTGTCAATTCCATCCTCGTGGAGGGCGAGTCCGTCGTCGGAGTCGAGACTGATCGCGGTCGGTTCGCCTCGCCCGTCGTTGTCGATGTGGCCGGCGCCTGGGCGGCGGAGCTTGCCGGCACCGTCGGGGTGGATATCCCGGTGGAGCCATGGCGTCACTCGACCGCTTTCTTCGGCCTGCCCGATGGCCGCCGACCCGACTTCCCGATCGTGATCGATGAGATCAACCAGGTGTATTTCCGGCCCGAGGGGCGCGAGATGATGCTCGTGGGCCTCGAAAGTGGCAACGAGCTCGGCGGCTCACCGGACCGGCCCCTCGACTCGCTGGGGTCGGCGCAGCACGAGGAGTTGGTGACGCAAGTCTGCGCCCGGGTTCCCTGGACGGCTCAGGGCGCGCTGCGGACGTTCCAAGGTGGCCAGGATGGGATCACACCGGACCAGCGCTCGATCTTGGGCCGGGCCGGGCCGAACGGGTTCTTCCTCGCCTGCGGATTCTCGGGAACCGGCTTCAAGACCGCGCCCGCGGTCGGGGCCTGCCTCACCGAGCTCATCCTCGATGGCCGGGCGACAACCGTGGACGTCGCTGGGTATTCGCCGGACCGATTCGCCGAGGGTCGGCTCCTGGTCGGCGAACACTCCTACGGCAAGCTCTGGCGCTGAGGCGCCGCATCGGACTTGAACATGTCGTTTGCGCATCGTCCCGCGACGGCGGCGAGCCCGATCGCCCGCAAGCGCCTTGTTCAACGCGTGAAGATCGGCCCGATCAGCTGCCCAACGGCGAAGAACACGTACTCGCGGCCCGATCGCGAGCGCCTCGTCACGGCCGCGTTTCGGAGCGCGCTGCGTGATCACCCGATGGAGTGAGCCCCTCGCGTCGAAGCGCCCAACGTCACTTTCTGATGGCCTCGTGAACCCCGGACTACCTGCGAGCGACCAGCGAGGGACGCCGACGGCGGACTTGATGCTCTGTTGATCGAAGTTCGCTGGCCGCGCCGCGGCGTGTGCCAGCCATCTCGATGGGACGGATAGCCCCTCAAAACGGGCCAGAGGTCACTGTCTCGGGCGGCGGCGGGTGGCCACGATTCCATGCAATGACTACCGAGAGCGCAGATCTGCATCCATCGGCTCCGCCAGCCGCCCTTTCCCCGGAAGAGCTGCGAGACGGCGAGCTCACCCGGCGCCGATTCCTCCGCGGCGCAGCGCTTGCCGGGGGTGGCCTCGTGGCAGCCGGCATCGCCGCCTGTGCGCCCGCCGCGGCTCCGAACTGGACCTACGCACCGCCATCGTCGACCGCACCTGGCGCCGGCTCGGCCTCTGCTGCGACGGCGAGTCCGCTGGCCAGCGCAGCTGCGCCGAGCGCGGCCGCGGCCTCGGGCTCGCCGACCGCGTCGGGTTCGATCCCTGCGGGCTGGACCCAGATGGACGTTGACGCTCGGGCCGTCGTCCGCCGCTACATCGGGAACCTCGCCCCGGCGCTCAAGGACATCTACGGCGACGCCGCGTTCGCCAAGCTCGCCGACATCCTGGGCGCGGCCGATGCGTACCCAGAGTTGCAGGCCAAGCCGTCGTTCGCCCAGGTGCCCCAGCTGTTCCTCACCGACGCCCTCCAGCCGCTCAAGCCCGAGCTCGACGGCGGGGTCAAGGTCTTCAGGCTGACGATCGACGAGATCAGTCAGCAGATCGACGAGCTGAAGCCTCCGGTGGCCGCCCTCGGCTACAACAAGCAGTGGCCGGGTCCGACGATTCGGGTCAACCAGGGCGACAAGGTCCGGGCGATCTTCACGAACAACCTGAAGGAGTCGACCGGAGTCCACTTCCACGGAGTCGAGTTCGACGACTTCTTCCAGGACGGGGTGCCGTTCGTCACGCAGAAGCCGATCGCGCCCGGCGAGACGTACACGTACGAATTCACGGCCAACAACGCCGGCTCGCTGATGTACCACTCCCACCACAACGCGACGGACCAGGTCGGACGCGGGCTCCTCGGCGCGTTTCTTGTCGAGCCGAATACCGGCGCGGTCAAGGTCGATCGCGAGTACGTCTGGATCTCGAACGACACGCTCGGCGGGTTCACGATCAACGGCCACGGCTTCCCGGCGACCGTTCCGGTCCTGGCAGCGGTCGGCGAGACGGTCCGGATTCGGTTCATGAACGAGGGCGTGATGATGCATCCCTGGCACAGCCACGGGTACGCAATGAATGTCATCGCGCGAGACGGCCATCCGCTCGGCAGCGCCGCCTTCAAGTGCGACACGCTCGGCGTGAACCCGGGCGAGCGCTACGACGTGACGATCAAGGTCGATCGACCGGGGGTCTGGGCCTTCCACTGTCACATCCTGCCGCACGCCGAAGGGTCATCCGGCATGTATGGCATGGTCAACACGCTGATCGTCGTGCCAAAGAAGGCACACGTCGATGCGATCGTCACCGCACTCGTCGGATAGGGCGCCGCTCAGTGGACACGGGTCAGGGTGTGGGCCCACCCGATCGACCGGCCGACTGGTCGCTGACATGAGCGCGGCGCCGTCAACAGGCCCGACCGGCCAGACCGCCACCAGCGTGGTGGCGCTTCACGTTGCCACGCCGGCCCGAGTGGATCTCGGGCGTGTCTCGGCTGCGTTTGGGCGCCCGAATGCAGTCTGGCTGGGCCAGCGCGTACCAGCAGAAACGCCCGAGATCCGGCGCTTCTCCTGCGACCTCGAACTCACTGTCGGCCCCGAACGGCGAGCGTTGTTTCGAAAGGCCGCGATCGTCGGCCTGGGTGCGCCTGCACGCACGGATGGTGAATGGATCATCCCCATCGAGTGGCGCGCCGCGACGCTCGCGCCGCTCTTCCCCGTGTTTGCCGGACACCTCCGGATCACGGCGGATCGCATCGAGCTGGACGGGCATTATGCGCCGCCCGGCGGAACGATCGGATATGTGCTCGACCGAGCGCTCCTCCGTATCGCCGCGCGTGGCACCGCACGCTGGTTCCTGCGTAAGGTCGTCAATGGGCTTGCAGCTGAGGCGGCGCCGTGACGGCGATCACGCCCAGCGCCTTGGGCACCCGCCTGGAGTCGGTTCACGCACAACAGCGGGTTGCCGACGCCCTGCTCGGCGTCGCCCTCGATGTCCTCGAGCCGTTCGCCTGCGACTACCTTTCCGCAGCCGACTATAGCCAGTTGTGCGCGGTCGTCCGGGCGCCTGTCAGCGCGGCGACCGAGGCAGCCCTGGCGACGTTCACGAGCGAGCTCGTGGTGCTCACCGCGGTCGATCCGGGCATTGAGGCGCGGCTGGATCGAACGCGGCACCCTGCGCACGCAGTGGCAGAGTGACGAATGCCCGACGTATCGCGACGTAACCCCGTCGGCCGGCCGGAAGGACCACCACGCAGAGCTCGATTCCAATGAGGCAGCTCGTATTGATCGTCGACGACGAACCGCCGATCGTCGAGCTCGTGCGTGGCTACCTCGATCGCGACGGCTTTGCCGTCAACGTGGCCGTCGACGGGCCGTCGGCCCTCGTATCGGCCAGGGCGGAACCGCCCGACGTCGTCGTCCTCGACGTGATGCTACCCGGGCTCGACGGCCTCGAGGTCTGCCGACAATTGCGCACCTTCTCCGACGCCTACATCCTGATGTTGACGGCGCGCTCCGAGGAAATCGATCGGATCATCGGGCTGTCGGTTGGTGCTGACGACTACCTCGTCAAGCCGTTCAGCCCGCGTGAGCTGATCGCTCGAGTGAAGGCGCTCTTGCGCCGACCGCGCGCTACTGCCCGATCGACTGCGGCGGGACTGGAAATCGACGCTCGCCGGCACGTGGTCCGGGTCGACGGCCTACTGATTGATCTGACCGCGACCGAGTTCGAGATCCTGGCCGCGCTCGCCCGCGACCCGGGCGTCGTGGTCTCCCGCACCGCCTTGCTCGACTCGGCCTGGGGTCCCGAGTTCGTCGGCGATGACCACCTCGTCGACGTTCACGTGGCCAACCTGCGCCGGAAGCTGGGAGACGAAGCCGACCGCCCCCGGTTCGTGGAGACCGTCCGCGGGTTCGGCTACCGACTCGCCGCCTCAGCCTGATGCGCCGCCCGCGAAGCCTGCGCGCGCGCCTGCTTCTCGCCAACCTCGTCGTCGCGGGAGCGGCCCTTGGCACGGTCGTCGTCGCCGTGAGTTTCGTCGGACCCGGGTACTTCGCCGATGCGATGGGCCACCTTGCCGACGACCCCATGGGGAGGGCCATGGACGCGGCGACGCGGGCGGCGTTCAGCGACGCGGTTCGCAACGCACTCGTGGCGGCCGGGCTGATTGCCGTCGTCACCTCCATTGCCGTGAGCCTGGCCCTCTCCTCCGCCATCGCGGGGCCCGTCGGGCGCCTCGCGGCAGCCGCCCGCCGCATCGCCAAGGGCCACTATGCCGAACGGGTGCCGGAGGAAGGCGAAGGCGAGTTCGGCGACCTGGCTCGATCGTTCAACGCCATGACCAGGTCGCTCGAAGAGATCGAGCACCGTCGCCTCCAGCTCGTCGGGGACGTCGCTCACGAGCTCCGGACGCCCCTCGCGACGGTCGACGGTTACCTGGAGGGCCTCGAGGATGGGGTCATTGCGCCGACCTCGGAGACCTGGCGCCTGCTTCGTGGCGAAACGGCCCGACTGACTCGACTCGTTAGCGACCTTCAGGAGCTCTGGCGGGCGGAGGCATGGCAGCTTCCGCTCAGCGTCGAGCCGGTTGACCCGGCGGTGGTCACCGGCGAGGTCGTCGAGCGGTTCGTGGCACAGGCCGCTGGCCGTGGGATCGCGATCGAGGCGGACCTTCCGTCCGGGCTGACCGTCCGGGCTGACCATGATCGACTCGGTCAGATCGTCGCGAACTTCCTGTCAAACGCGATTCGTTACGGCCCCGCCGGGTCCGTGATTGGAGTAACTGCCTGCCGCCGCGGGTCGAGCGTCGAAGTTGCAGTTCGCGACGAGGGTCCAGGTCTGAGCGCCGACCAACGGACGCGCGTGTTTGAGCGCTTCTACCGGATTGATCCCTCGCGATCGCGAGCCCTCGGTGGTTCAGGCATCGGACTGGCGATCGCTCGGGCGTTGGCCGAGGCCATGGGCGGCAGCGTGCGTGCAGATTCCGACGGGCCGGGCACGGGGTCGACGTTCCTCGTGGCGTTGCCCGACGCCTGAGCGCGGCGGGGGGCTGATCCGGTGTCGCCGTGCCATTCGGGCCAACAGAAGGGTCCGTCCGGCAGGGTCGAGGGCGACCCCTTACGCGCTACGGTTTCGCCATTCGCGGACCGTCGTTGATCCGTGCGTAGAGCTGCTGGAATGACCGTGCGCCGCGCTCGGCTATCTCGTGGCAGGAAGGGTCCGCAAATATGGCCACTGTGTCGATCCCCGAGAAGGGTCGATGGGGCCGAGCTTGGGAAGCGATCGATGAGCGTCTCGGCCTCTCCGGGCTGGCGTATCCGGTCCCGGCCCACGCCAACCGCATCGGCTACATCTTGGGCGGGATCACGTTCTTCGGGTTTTTGATCCTTGCGGTAACCGGCATCTGGCTCGCCCAGTTCTACCACCCGACGCCCGAGGCGGCGCGCGAGAGCGTCGTCTACATCATGAATGTCGCCCCCGCAGGCGACATCGTGCGTGGAATCCACTACTGGACCGCGAACATCGTCATGGCGACGGTCCTGCTCCACCTCGGGCGGATCTTCGTCACCGGCTCGTACAAGCGCCCGCGCGAGGTGAATTGGCTTATCGGCCTGGGCCTTCTCGCGATCACGATGGGCCTGATCTTCACCGGCACCGTGATGAAGTGGGATCAGGAAGGCTACGAGGCACTCGGTCACAATATCGAGGCAGGCAGTCTCCTCGGGGCCCTCGGCTTCTGGTTCTCGAATGACTTCGAGGCGAGCCTGCCGATCCTGGGCCGGCTATATATGGCCCACGTCGTCATCCTGCCGGCGCTCGGCACGATGCTCCTGATCGCCCATTTCCTGCTCGTCAAGCGCCACGGGATCTCAGCCTTGCCCGCGGTCGCGGACGCGGCTGTCGACGGCGGGCCAGAACCGGTGAAGTCGGGCTCGACGTTCGCCGCCCACCTCGTCCGGATGGCCGGTTTCGGTCTGCTCATCCTCGCCGTGACGACGGTGCTCGCGATCGTCCTGCCGGCGGCACTCGGCCCCCGACCGATCCCCGGCACCGAAACCACCAAGCCACCCTGGATGTTCCTGCCGTTCTATCCGTTCGAGAACTGGTTCGGACTGGGGGCGCTGATCTGGGTCCCCGCGATCCTGTTCGGAGCGCTCGCTCTGCTGCCGTTCGTGGATCGGAGCCCCTATCGCTCGCCGGTTAGACGACGAATCCCCATCGCGATCGGCGCCGTCGTCGCGGTCGCCATCGTGGGACTGGTCATCTACGCATACGTGACGGCGCCGCAGTCCCACATCGGGAACATGTGAGATGGGTGCCATCGTGTTCCGGCTCGTCCTGCTTGCAGGCGGGTTCGGTCTCGGCCAGATGGGCCTCGACTCGTTTGCACACGGCGCCGACGTCGCTCTCGTCCAATTCGGCCTGGCGCTTGTCCTGCTCGTCGCCGGCTCGGCCGGCTTCATCGGCCCGCTCCTGGACAGGAGCGCCGGCAAGGAGGTCTCACGTCATGTCTAGCCGACTTCTGCGAGCTGCGGCGGCATCCGTCGCCCTGTTCTTTGCGCTGACGCTTCCGGTCCTTGGCCACTCCGGCGGGGAGGCATCGGGGATCTCCGTCGAGCCTGCCCAGGTCACGGCCGGCGCGACGGTCATCCTCGCCGGCAACGGACTCGAGCCGGACAGCGACCGCCTGATCAACCTCGTCGGACCGGACGTCGTCGTGCCCTTCCCGACAGCCACGACCGACACCGACGGGATGTTCAATGTCACCCTCATGATCCCGGCCCACTTGCCAAGCGGCACTTACACGTTCCAGGCGATCGGCGACGAGACGCTGACGACCGACCTGACCGTGACGGCTGCCGCCGGCCAGGCAGCCTCTGAGCCGAAGAACGAGGCGGCCGCAGCGGTGACAGCTCGCTCGCGTTCGGGACTCGAGCTCGGGATCATCGCCGTCCTGCTCGTCGTGGCGATCGGCCTCGGCCTCGTACTGGTCGCCCGTGCGGAACGCGTCGGCCGAACCCTCCAGCCGTAGGTTGCCTCCTCCCACGGCGGACAGGCCCGGCTGGCGACCCTTCCCCGGCCGGGCTTGTCTCCGCTCCCACTCAATTCCGAGGACCACACCCCAATGATGTTCGGATCGGGTTCGACAATGAGCTTCGCTTGGCTCTGGCTCCTCGGCGTCGCCGCCTTGATCGGCTTCATCGCCGGCATCGCGCTGCTCCTGCTCGGCAGGTCGACCACCGACGAGGCGGGGGCGATCCTCGCTGGCCGCCTGGCTCGAGGCGAGATCGACCAGGACGAGTACGCCGAGCGCCGAGCGGCGCTGGGGCCGGCTCCACGTCGCACAGCGATGGGCCGATTCGGCGGCGTCCTCACGCTTGTGTCGCTCGTCGCGATCATCGCCCTCGGGGGCGCGACGATGGCTGGCGCCTGGCCCCGTCCGGGACCGGCATCGGCCGGGCCGGGCGCCTCGGGCTTCGTCGCCGGCACGGCGGCAGCCCCACGGGTCGTCCGGATCGTCGCCGGACCGGACCTCCGGTTTTACCCGGACGCCGTCCCGATCGTCGCCGGCGAGACGATCACGTTCGAGGTGACGACGATGGGCCTGACAGCCCATGAGTTCGTGGTCGGACCGGCCGCCGACGTCGCTGCCGATGCGGAGGGCACCCCGGAGGTGGCGGACATCGGGATGATGCAGACGCGGTCCCTGACCTACTCGTTCGCCGGATCAGGCCCATTCGCCTTTGCCTGCCACGCCCCGGGCCATTACGAGGCCGGCATGAAGGGCACGATCGCGATCCAGCCCTGACTCGAACCTCAGCCAGTCGCGAAGAGGCGGTACAGGACGAAGCCGAGCACGACGAAGGCGGCGAGCGCCGCGATACCCGAGCGGCGGTCCGTTGCAGGAACGAAGGACCTTGCGAGCGGGAGCAACGCCATCGCGATCGCGGCATAGACGAGATGTAGGCCCTCCTTCGGTTGCGGACCTGAGATCAGCACGCCCAGGCCCGCGACCGAGACCACGATCAGGAGGACGACCGCGAATGCTTGGAAACGGATGAACCGGCGGTCGCCCAACGCTGGATTGCGAGTCACAACGACCGACCAGGCAATCCCGACGACGACCGCCACAACCGCGACATAGCCCAGGATGCGGTGAATCGTTTCCAACAGGGCATCCTCCGCCAGTCGTGCCTTCAGGCTGGCTTGACCCGATCTTGAGCCAAGCTTGCGCCGTCCTCCATGGAGTCCTCGACCCGGTCGTCCTAGCCTTCCGAATCGACCGCTGAACCGAGCGGTGTCGGCGCCTGAAGCGTATCGGACGCGCGGAGCCGCGATGAGACGTTCGTTCCGACAGGACGGATACGAGCGAGCGAGGACACATGGACAACAGGGCAGCTCGGCGGAGGGCCGCCGCCACGTCGAGACGCGTGAAGGACCGTTCCCAAAAGATGCCAGCCGTGGAGCCGAGGTCCACGACGGAGCGCGTCGGCCAGGGGAGACCGCGCGAGAGCACTCAGTCGCGGTGCAAGGATCTCGAACCGGCCGCGCTGGTCGTCAGCCACTGCTTTGACTCGGGTGAGGTTGGCGAACCGTACTCGGCGACCGTCCGCTTGACCGGGCGGCGTGTCGGGGTCCACGGCGTTCGCAACACGGAAGACGAATTCGTCCAGGAGGACAAGGTTGGGCGCGTGGTTCCCGGGAGCGGGCGCGTGTCGATCACCTCGCGGGTCTACGGCCTCGAGCCGGGCGAGTGGAACGTCCGCGCCGAACTGTTGCGGGCGCATGGGGACGGTCGCCGCGGCCTGACGACCGTCGAGCCCATCGGTCCCGCGAGCTGGTCCTGGCGGCGGTGGGCCGTTTCCTCTGGCGCTTCGGGCCTGGTGAAGACCCGCTGGGCGATCCTGGCGCCCTTGGCGCAGATCCCCGGGGTCATCCCGGGCACCTGGCCCGCCCTTGGGGCCCTAGCCGTTCTCGTCGCCCTCGGCACGCAGGCCGCGGTTCTCGCTCACAAGAACGTCGCATTCGGTCAGCCGCAGGTGGTGTTCCTGATCGCGCTGGCCTCCGGGATGATCGCCGCGGAGCTCTGGTATGCGGCCCTCCATCCGGGCCCGTTCCGGCAGGCGATTCTCGGGGGCTGGGCGGTCGACGGCTTCCTCGCGGTGGCACCCGTGGTCGCGGTCGCGATGCTGCTCGTCTTCAGACTCCCGGTCGGCGCGTTTCTCGATGCCACCGCGCCGGGCCTGTTCGTCGGCGTCGCGATCGGCCGCGTCGGTTGTTTCTTCGCCGGTTGCTGTGCGGGCCGCATCAGTCGGTCACGATGGGGCGTGTGGTCCTCGGATCGCAGGGTCGGTGCTCGCCGGGTTCCCGCTCAGCTCCTGGAGTCGGCGGCGGGCCTGGCGATCGCTGTCGCAGCGGCCCTGCTGATCTTCGGCCACGCCGTACCGATCGACGGCGCGATCTTCGTGGGCGCGTTCGCCGTCTACTTCCTCGTTCGGCAGGCCCTTCTTCGGGTGCGAGCCGAACGAGGCGCGTTCTCGTGGCGGCGCCGCAGTACCGCTGTCTCGAACCTGGCCTAGCCACAGGCGAGGACCTCGCTCCTCATGGGCGATCCGGCGGATCCTTCCCGGCCTTGCCGCCTCTCGGCGTCCGGGATGCAGGTCCAGACTTGATCCAATCTTGAGCCAGGCTTGCGGTCCTCTCCATGGACACCTGATGCGAGCCCCCTAGTGTCGAGATCAGCCGGAATGAACCGGCGAACAGAGAACTGGAGGCCCTGATGATGGGCTGGGGATTGGGTATGGACGCTGGCGCCTGGATCTGGATGTTGGTCTGGGTCTTTGCCCTTGTCGCCATGGTCTGGCTGATCGTCCGCGCCGACCACCGAACGCCGGCCGACGACCCCGAAGCGATCCTGCGGGCCCGCTTCGCACGAGGCGAGATCAATGCCGAGGAGTTCGAACGAGCCAGGCTCGTCCTCGGCAATGAAATAAGGAGCACACGATGATCACTACAAGAATTGCCGCAGCCTTCGCCGCCGGCGGACTTGCGGTCGGGATCCTCGCCGGATCGGCAGGCACGATCGTCATTCGCGACGCCACCACCTCGAACGCAATCGATCTGCCGGCTCACATGAGCCAGATGGGCTCGATGATGTCGATCATGGCCAGCTCCGGCGGCATGATGAGCGGGCAGCCCGGGACGACCGCGACGGCGTCGGGGATGCCGGACCCGATGCAGCAGCACCACGCTACGACCTCGCCGGTGCCGTCGCGATGAAGACGGAGCAGACGCGCCTGCGGCACGAACGCCGCGAGGCCGAGCGGCTGGCCGCTCGAGCCGTTGCCAAGCCCAGGCGGACCCAGGTTGAAGCCGCCGAGCGTCGCTCTCGCCGGATCCGGGGCGCCGCCTTCGGAGTGATCGTCGTGGTCGTTCTCGGCGCCGGCGTCTACCTCGCCGGCGGGGTGTTCCTCGGGCAGCGCGACAAGACGACCGCCGCCGACGCCATCCCGGTCCGGCTATCGATGGCGGGTTTCGACCCGAAGATCATCACCGCCAAGGCCGGCGCGACGGTCAACCTCGACTTCTGGAACACCGACAACGCAATGCACCTCGACGGCGGCGGGGTCCACACCTTCATCATGGATGACCAGCAGATCTACGTGAAGATCCCGGCCGAGGCGCGCCAGGCGTTCTCCTTCGCGGCCCCGATGATCCCCGGCGATTACGATTTCTACTGCAACACCTGCTGCGGCGGCAAGGCGTCGCCGACGATGCATGGGACCCTCCGGGTCGAGCAGGCCTGATCGATGGCGGACTGCCATCCGGAAGGGTCTCCGGCTACGCCGCCTTCGATGCGCGTCCTGAGCGCGGGCACCGGGATCCCCCGTCCGGCGCGCGTGCTCGGTGGCGCCCTCGGTCTCGTTGCCGTCGTCGCCGCGGCCGTCGTCGCCCTCGTGCCGTTCGAGACGGCCGCTTTCGGGAATCTGACAGCGCCGATCGTCATCGGCTCGGGATTCGCCGACGGCTTCAACCCGTGTGCCTTCGCCCTGCTTGTCCTGTTTGCGACGTACACGCTGACCCTCGTCAATGCCGTCACCGCCGACGGGACGCCGACGAACGCCGCCCGTCGGACGCTCCTCGGCGCAGGATCCCTTTACGTCGGAGCGGTCTGGATCACCTACTTCCTGATCGGCCTCGGCCTGTTCGGCTTTCTCGGCTGGCTCGGCGAGGACCACCTCGTGGCGCGCGGGGCGTCGGTCCTCGCCCTGATCATGGCCCTGTGGATGCTCAAGGACGTCTTCCTCCCCGGCGTCGGGCCGTCGATGATGGCCCCGGCAGGGACTCATGGCTGGATGAACCGGGCAATGCAACGCGGCGGCTTGGCCGGCATGTTGATCGCCGGCGTTCTGGTCGGAATCTGCACTGTGCCCTGCTCGGGAGCGATCTATCTGCAGGTCATCGCGGTCCTCAATGCTTCGGGAGGCGGACCTGTCGGGCTTGCATTGCTCGCGCTCTACAACCTGGCGTTCATCGCCCCGCTCGTTTTGTTCCTCCTGTTTGTATCGAACAAAAGGGTGCTGGGCAGACTCGGTCGATGGAATCGGCAAAACGCCGGGGCGGTCAAGGCCGTGCTCGCGATCGCCGTCATCGCGATGAGCTTCGGCCTCCTGTACTCGCTGGGGATGTAGACCGATGAATGCCATTCGCCATTGCGCCGCGATGACCCTGGGTGCCATCGCCTTGGGCGTGTTCCTCGTCGCGCTGGGGGTGCCCGGCGCCTTCGTCCTGGCCCTCGCCCCGATTGCGATCTGCCTCTCGATGATCCTGTTGATGACGCGCGAGGGCGACATCGACGCCGGGCTGAGGCGGTATCAGGCGTCGCTGGACGCCAGCGGCAACGCAGGAGACAATACTCCTGGGGAGTATCCCAACAACCACGTTCGGACCGCCAGATGACCCAACCCTCGACGCAGCTCGAGAGCGTCAGCTTCCCGGTCGAGGGGATGACCTGCGCGTCGTGCGTCAACCGGATTACGCGATACCTCCAGAAGGTCGAGGGGGTCGAGGACGCGACCGTCAACCTGGCCACCGAATCAGCCACCGTCCGCTTCGACCCGGCGCTCCCCGACGTCGCGGGGCTTGCGGAGGCGGTCGAGGCGGCCGGATATGTTGCGCGTGTCGACCGGATCGATGCCGATGAGGCCAACGCAGACGAGCCGACCTTCGCTGACCGCCACTTTGCCGACACCCGCCGGCGGCTGGTTATGGCGACCGTGTTCACCGTGCCGCTGCTCCTCGGCCTTGCCCGGATGACCGTGGCGCCGGGGCTCCCGGCCCTGTTCACGAACCAATGGTTCCAGCTCGTTTTGGCCACGCCGGTCCAGTTCTATGCCGGAGCGCCGTTCTATCGTGGCGCCTTCAACGCAGTGCGGCACCGGACCGCCGACATGAACAGCCTCGTCGCCGTCGGGACGAGCGCCGCGTACGGCTACAGCCGGCCTGGAGGATCGTGATCTCGTCCATGCGCTGACTATCGACATATGCGCAGGGGCTGATGAGTGCCGGTCGGCCCAGCACTGAGGGCCATAAGTCACGAGCTTTCGGGCCCGTCGGGATCGATTCAGATTGGTCCGGTCTTCCTTTCGCCCCGGCTCGGTGAGCCGGCGGCGTGCTTGGCTAGGCGGCAACCGGCGTCCAGGCTGACGTCCAAGCCACCCACGCCAGGCCGGCGTTGAGTGCAAGGGGCAACAGGACCCACACGCTCGGGTGGAGGACGAGGAGCGTCACCGAGCAGGCGACGCCGACGAGGACCAGCGGTCGCCAGAGGTTCGCGGGGACCGCCAGGCCGAAAGTCGCGAGGATCCCCAGGAAGAAAGCTAGGACGGCGATGCCGGCGAGCCCGATCATCACGGGGATGAGCAGGACAAGCGGGCCGCCGTCGAGCCCGCCAAACGCCCAGCGGGTTGGAGCGTCGGTAGCAAACGGGAAGATCAGAGCTCCGCCGCTTCCGCCGGCGCTCGGGTTGATGTAACCCATCGCAAAGTGCGCGGCCACGAATAAGGCGGCCGCGGCGATCAGACGCTCGACGAGCAACATGGCTTCATCCTCCAAGGTGTGCGGGACTGGGCAACGCCTCGAGAACGAATGCGTCCTGATGCGCCACGGATAGGCTCCCCGTTTGACGCCCGATCCGACAGGGCCAGACCGCCCGGATCGCCCGCCACATGGCTCTATCGACGCGGCCGCCTCCCGCCCACGATTGTTCGGTAGCCAAACGGGCGCGTGAGCTTCGCGCCTCGACGGCTCAGAGAAAGGCGATGGCGATGACCACCAAAATCCAGTTCGATCGAACGAGACAACCGTTGAGCCGATTCGCGAGGGGCGCACTCGCGCTTGAACTCATCCTGAGCGTCGGCGCGCTCGGAGGCGGCCTGATTCTGATGCTCGCCCCAAGGGGCGAGGTCATCCCGCTCCCGCTGTCGGCGCTGGCCGGATCGCCCTTTGACACCTACTTCGTGCCGGGGCTGATCCTGTTCGGCGTCCTCGGACTCGGGCCGCTCGTCGCAGCTCGTCTGGTCTGGCTGCGGCATCCGCTGGCCCCGGCAGCGACATTCGTCGTCGGCGCCGCGCTTCTCACCTGGATCGGCGTCGAGGTCGCGATCATCGGCTACACCAACGAGCCGCCGCTCCAGGCGATCTACATGGTGCTCGGAGTCGCGATCTTGTTGGTCGCTCTCCGGTGGCTATGGGACGCTGGGATGCCCAGATTGCACGGCGCTCCGGCGGCGCACATCTGATCCGTCGAGGCTACCGATTTTCTCGCTATGAGCCAATGGAGCGTCGCGGGGGGCAACGAGTTGCCAGCGTCGCGTTTCGGCTTGTCGCCGTCAACGGGATCCCCTAGCCAATCCCGGCCGATGCGCGCACAGTTTGCCGACCACCAGGGAGGCAAGGGGGAGCATTCGGGTTCCCAGCAGCGAGGCGTCTTTCAAACGGTCGCCCTGACCGTCGCGCAGTGCCACTGGCGAGACCGACCCTCCGGCCGAGCGGTGTGACGCGCCGACCAAAAGGACGCTCCGCGATGCCCAGGTTCATCACATTCTTCTCTGATACCCGCGAGTCCGCGAAGGCGATGATCGACCGTCCGAGCGATCGTTCCGCCGCCGCAAAGGCGCTGACTGGATCGCTCGGAGGCACGCAGGAAGCCTTCTACTGGATGCAAGGGAAGCACGACGGCTTCCTGCTGATCACGAACCTGCCCGACGGTGTGGCAGCTTCGGCGCTGGCGGCGGCGGTTAGCGCCAGGTGCGCAGTCGTAGGCGCGGAGACCCACCAG
>WNFV01003180.1_pt1 | contig 37298 bp, 30 predicted proteins | sample 5400101 | NCBI WGS metagenome assembly WNFV01 (sample SAMN13153361, study PRJNA577476) | soil metagenome | isolation source: 115 cm soil or saprolite under grassland replicate 1 | place: USA:California | collected 2016-06-15 | reverse complement strand
ATGGCGGCCACGTCGATCTCTGTCATGAGCTGCCTCTCAGATCCTGAAGAAGAGGTTGAGATAGCGGTCGGCGATCGTCCGGTCACCTCTGATCGTCCCCGAGTTGCTCCTGCCGAACGCCGTCAGGACGAAGCTGCCAGGGTCGAACTCGAGGCTGGTCAGGTCGTCGATGTCGCCGGCGGCGTACGAGAAGCCCTCCTCGCTGACCGAGATGCGGGTGTCTCCGGCATTCGGCCCGGACGTGATGCGGACACCGATCTCGCAGGCGTCGTCCGCGGTGACCGGTTCGGTCGTGTACTGCCACACCACGAACATGAACGGCGTGAGCAGGTCGGCGGCCGCGCCGGACAGACCGTGCGCCCGCCCGGTGCCCTGGCGGACGTCCCACGAATGCACCCCGTAGTCCATGAGCTGGAACGCCGGGTAGAAGAACGCCGGCAACGGGCCCATGTAGAAGTGCGGTACCAGCAGGCTGGTCCAGTCCTCGTCGGTCAGCCCGTCGAACGTCTCCAGCATCTTGTCGAAGTCGGTGCGCGCTCGTTCGACGAGCTCCGCACGCGGCACGGACCGGAACGCCTGCGCCATCTCGTCGCAGCGGGCCGCCATGCCCCGCAACCCGTACGGGGGGCCGACCTCGGTGTGCTTGCGAGCGGCGTCGAACGACACGAAGTACGCCTCGGTCGTGTCGACGATGTGGCCCACGATGTCGCGGACCTGCCAATGACCGGCACCCGTGGGCGCCTGCCATGCCTCGTCGCTGTCGACGAGTTCGAAGAACTGTTGTGCTTCCTGGCGCACGACCCGCAGGATCGTGTCCTTGCCGTCAGGGGTCATGGCATTCCACGTGCCCATGCCCAGCCTCCCTACCAGAGGAGCGTCGATGAGCCGGATCGGGTCCGACGAGGCTGCGACCGAGGCTGCGGAATCGTACGCCGAAGGCTCGGCGAGTCGTAGGGTTTGACGACTAAACCCTATCCCCGGAGCGGCCCCCCTCCCAGCGCTCCAGATGGGTGAACGCGTCGACGCCCACCACCGCGCCGTCCCCAGCGGGACGGTGGAGTGCAGCCGGCACTCGATCGAGGCCGGTGACTCGGCCACGCGCGGTGGAGCCGCGACGTTGGAGGGCTTCATTGCCACGCCGACCGCCTCCGCCTCGTCGACGTGCGGCGCGAACTTCGCGTGCCTGCGGGGTGGAGGGCCCCGGTGGCCGGCGCCTGGACTGCGGCCGGCCACCGGGGACGGGATGGGGTCAGGCTTCGGGCTCGAGCGCGAAGTCGTACGACGCCCGGCGGATGCCGGTGCCGTCGTCCTGGGGGTCGAGGACGAGCTCGGGCTTCACGGCCTCGGCGACGTCGGACCCGAGCCAGTCGCCGCCCGCGAAGTACAGCTGCGTCGTGATGGTCCGGTGACCCGCGTGCCGGACCATGATGTGCAGGTGGGCCGGGCGCCAGGGGTGCCAGCCGGTCGCCTCGATCATCTGGCCGGTCGGACCGTCGGTCGGGATCTGGTACGGCGCCGGCTGCACCGTCCGGATCCGGAACCGGCCGTCGTCGTCGCTGACCACGACCCCGCGCAGGTTGCCCTCGGGCAGGTGCGGGGCGAAGCCCGAGTAGTACCCGTCGGCGTCGGCGTGCCAGATGTCGACCTCCGCGCCGGCCAGCGGCGTCCCGTCGAGCGAGCGGACCTGGCCATCGAGCACCAGCGGAGTGCCCTGCTCGTCCTCGCGGTGCGGCAGCTCGCAGTCGGACGACAACCGGATCTGGCCGGCCAGGTAATAGGGGCCTTCGATCGAGCCCTTGGTGCCGCGCTGCCGCTGCGAGGCGATGTCCTCGATGACGTGCTCGACGAACACGTCCATGAACAGCGGCCACTCACCGGTCTCGCCGACGCTCATCAGCCAGCCCTTCGCAGCCTGGAACTCGGGGTAGCTGACCTGGTGCTCGCGCAGCGCGGCGTGGACGCCCTGGAGCACTGCGCCGACCACGGCGGAGACCCGCTCCGGTGGGGTGTCCGCGAAGGCGCGGCGATCCTGGCCGGCCTTGAAGTTCTCGCTGGCCGACGCGCCCGAGCCGGCGGCCGTGGGGGAAGCCTGCGTTGCGGTCATCGGAGGTGCCTCACTTCCGGTTCAGGATGCGGCTGACGTCGGTCGGGTTGACAAGGTCGGGCACGGTCCAGCCGTCGAGGTCGTACTCGGCCATCATCGACTCGGCGAAGCCCTTCATCTGGTCGGTCTGCCCCTGCGCCTCGGCGGCGAAGAGGATCTCGGCACGGACGTTCTCGTGGTTGCCCGAGTAGTTGCGCTCGTAGAGCTCGTGGCGGCCGCCGAACTCGGAGCCGACCGAGTCCCACAGCGCCTTCATCACCTTCACGCGGTCGACCGCGTCGTACCCGTTGGAGCCGCGGACGTACTTGTCGAGGTAGGGCCGGACCTCGGGGGTCTTGAAGTCGATGGCGTTGGAGTTCAGGTAGATCAGGCCGGAGGCGACGTCCTGCTGGATGATCTCCTTGACCCGCGGATAACCCTGGATCATGAAGAGCCGGTAGATCAGGCCGTAGTCGAGCTTCGGCAGGACCGTGCCGTTCGGGCCCTCGTCGGGGTTCATCGCCATCGCGTCGGCGATCGCGCGGAACAGGTTGCGCCAGCCGATGACCTCTCCGATGCGGGTCTGCACGCCGCGGAAGTCCTTGCTGCCGGTGGCCTCGAGGGCCTTGAGCAGCAGGCCGGCGATGAAGTCGAGCTTGACCGAGAGGCGGATGCAGCCGTGGAAGGTGAACCGCGGGATGAAGCCGGACTGCGGGAAGAAGCCGTTGATCTTCTCGACGTCGCCGTAGACGAAGATGTTCTCCCAGGGCACGAGCACCTTGTCGAAGACGAAGATGGTGTCGTTCTCGTCCAATCGGCTGGACAGCGGGTAGTCGAACGGGCTGCCCATCACGTCCGCGGCCATCGTGTACGACGGGCGGCAGATCAGCTTCACGCCCGGGGCGTCCATCGGCACGGTGCAGACGATCGCGTACTCCTTCTTCTTGATCGGCAGACCGTAGTGCGCGATGAAGTTGTAGTTGGTGATCGCCGAGCCGGTCGCGACGACCTTGGCGCCGGAGACGATGACGCCCGCGTCGGTCTCCTTCTCGACCCGCATGAACACCTCGCCGGCCTCGTCCGGCGGGAGGTTGCGGTCGACCGGCGGATTGATGATCGCGTGGTTCCAGTAGAGGACCTTCTCCTGGCTCTCCTTGTACCAGCGCTTCGCGTTCTCCTCGAACGGCGCGTAGAACTCGGTGTTGCCGCCCAGAGTGCCGAGGAAGCTGGCCTTGTAGTCGGGGCTGCGGCCCATCCAGCCCCAGGTCATCCGGGCCCAGGTCTCGATCGCCTGCTTGTCGGCCAGGAGGTCAGCACTGGAGTGCGGCGTCCGGAAGAACGGGTGGGTCCTGCCGCCGCTGCCCGTGTCGGTGGGCACCAGCAGCTTGTCCTGGCGCGCCGGGTCGTGGAGCGCGTCGTACAGCCGGGCGGTCATCCGCACCGGGTTGCGGAACGCCGGGTGCTCGGTGACGTCCTTGACCCGCTCGCCGTAGATCCAGATCTCGCGGTCGTCCTTGAGCGACTCGACGTACTCGTCGCCGGTCATCGGGCGGGTGGTCGGTGCCTCATGGACGGCAGCCTCGGTGCTGGCCGGGCGGTCCTGCGTGGCGGTCATGTCATTCCTTCCTTGGTCCGGCCGGGCAGCCGGGTCGGGGGTCAGGCTGGCGCGCCGGCGGGGGCCGGGAGCGGGGTGAACACGGCGGTGGCGTCGAACCACCCGTGGTCCGGGCAGTCCAGGGATCCCTTCCAGCCGGTTCCGGTCTCGAGCGGGGACAGGTGGCGGAACTGGCCGCCGTGGAACAGCAGCGGATCGCTGTCAGTGATCTCGACCTGCGCGACCTCGCCGATGACGATCAGGTGGTCGCCTCCGTCGTAGGTTCGCCATGGGCGGCACGAGATCGTCGTGGCCGCGCCCGCGAGCAGCGGAGCGGTGGGGCCGTTGACCCACTGCGGCGCGTCCGCGGCGGGCCGGCCGGCGAAGTGCCAGGCCACGTCGAGCTGGTCGGCGGCCAGCACGTTGATCGCGAAGGACTTCCCCGCGAGGTACTGGCACGCCCTCGAGCTGCGCCCGAGCGTGACCTGGGCCAGCGCCGGCTCGAGCGAGACCGCGGTGAACGCGTTGACGGTGGCGCCGTGCGGGCCGCCGTCGCCGTTGGTGCAGGTCACGACGGTGACACCCGTGGCGAACCGGCCGAACGCGTTCCGGAGCTGTCGCGGATCCATCTGTCCCTCCTGTACGCTGTGCGTACCTGACGTACGCTTTCCGTACCTGACGCATCGACTGTGGCTGCTGTCACAGTCGAATGTCAACGGTTCAACCACTTCGTATTGGGTCGCGTTGCCGATGGACTGATCGGCGGTGGTGAAGGATGGAGCGCATGAGCGAGGCCGGAGCCGGGTCCGACCGGGACGTCATCCAGAGCATCGAGCGCGGATTCGCGGTGCTCCTCGCCTTCGACGCGGACCTGCCCAACCCCTCGCTCGCCGAGCTCGCCGCCCGCACCGGGCTGTCCCGGCCCGCGGTCCGGCGCATCCTGATCACGCTGCAGAAGCTCGGGTACGTCGCCGCGGCGGGGCCGCGCTGGTCGCTGACCCCGCGGGTGCTCACCATCGGCCAGCACTACGCCGCCACCCACGGCATCGTCGAGATCAGCCAGCCCCACCTGCTCCGGGTCACCGAGCGCACCGGCGAGTCGGCCTCGCTCGCCCAGCTCGACGGCATCGACGTCGTGTACGTCGCCCGCGTCCACGTCCGCCGCGTGATGAGCCTCAACGTCGACATCGGGACGCGGCTGCCAGCGCACGCCACGTCGATGGGCCGCGTGCTGGCGGCGTACGCCGACGCCTCCGTGGTCGACCGGATCGTCGACGAGGGTGGCCTGCCGGCGCTCACCGCACGCACGATCACCGACCCGATCGCCTTCCGCGACGCGCTGCACGAGACCCGCGCGGCCGGCTACGCAATCGTCGACAGCGAGCTCGAGGACGGCTTCCTCTCCGCCGCTGTCCCGGTCCGGGACTGGAAGGGCGACGTGGTCGCGGCGCTGGCCTACTCGACCTCGAGCAGCCGGAGGACACCCGCCCAGGTCGAGGCCGACGTCATCCCGGTCCTGGTCGAGGCCGCCGAGGAGATCGGCCGCGAGCTGGCACTGCTCGCCGACCGTCCGCGAGTGCTGGCTCCCGGCGCCCGCGACGGCTTCTTCTGAGCCGTCCCCCGGGGCGGCGGCTCAGACTCCCCGCACCAGCTGCGACAGCACGGCGAGGGCCCGGCGCAGTGCCGGCGAGTCATCGTCGACGCGCACCGCGGCGGCGAGCTCGATGCCGGCCGCCCGAGCCGTCAGCGGCCGGTAGGTCGCGCCGGCGACGCCGAGCTGCGCGACCGGCTCGGGCACCACCGCGACGCCCAGGCCGGCAGCCACGAAGGTCACCAGTGTGGACGTCTCCGCCACCTCGTGCCGTACCCGCGGCTCGAAGCCGGCCTCCCGGCACAGCGCCACCACCGTGCCGTGCATGACGGACCCGCGGGAGGCGTGCACCACGAGGTCCTCGCCCCGCAGGTCCGCGACCCGGAGCCGCCGACGGCCGGCCAGCCGGTGGCCCTCGGGCAACGCGACGATGAGCCGGTCCCGCCGCACGGTGATGAGCCGCAGCGCGGGCTCGTCGACGGGCGGTCGCAGCAGCGCGAGGTCGATCTCGCGGTCGAGCAGCGCCTCCACCTGGGCCGGCCCCAGCATCTCGCCCCGGAAGGCGACGTCGACGCCGGGCAGCTCCTCCCGCAGCGTGCGGGCCAGCGCCGGCAACAGGCTGTACGTCGCCGAGCCGACGCACCCGACCACGAGGCGACCCTGCAGGCCCGCCGCCACGCGCCGTGCCTCCTCCCCCGCGTCGTCGACCTCGCCCAGGATCGCCCGCACCCGCTCGAGATACGCCCTCCCGGCGTCCGTCAGCTCCACCCGTCGGGTGTTGCGGTCCAGCAGCCGCACGCCGAGCTCGTCCTCGAGCTGCCGGATCTGCTGGGACAGCGGGGGCTGGGCCATGTGCAGCCGCTCGGCGGCGCGGCCGAAGTGCCGCTCCTCGGCGACGGCCTGGAAGTAGCGCAGGTGGCGGAGCTCCATGCACTCATACTCTCAGAGTCTCACTGATCAGAAAATCACCACTCATGAGTATCAGAGCGCGCCGCTGGTCACGTCGACAGCGAGCGCTCCCTCGTCCAGGTGGCCACCTGGGTACGGGACGAGAAGTCGAGCTTCGCCAGCATGCGCTCGACGTGACCGTCGACCGTCCGTGGCGAGATCACCAGTCGGTCGGCGATCGCACGGTTGCTCAGTCCCTCGGCGATGAGCTGGGCGATCTCGAACTCACGGGCGGTGAGCGGACCCGTCGCCGGCCCGGACCTGACGACCTTCGCGCGTTTCCCGAGCGCGATCTCCACGGCCTCGGCCTTGCTCAGCTCCGACTGTGCAGCCCGCAGTCGCTCCGCCTCGACACGCCCCAGCCGACCATCGATCTCGGCGGCGATCCGGGTGCTGTCCGCGGTGATGTGGGGTCCGAATGCCTCGATCGTGGTCCCCAACCTCCGCCACACGGCGAGGGCACCTCCTGCCAGCTCAGCGGCGCGCTCCGGACGACCGGATCCGAAGGCAAGCCACGACATGAGCTCCAGGGAGAGGGCGATGCAGATGCCGTCCTGGAAAGCAGGCTGCAGCCCGAGTGCGGCCTCGGCAGCCGCGCGGGCGGCCGCTTCCTCTCCTCGATGCCAGCGGCAGATGCCGGTGACCCACAGCGAGTAGGCCCGGCACCACTGCTCACCCCGCTCCTCGCTGAGCGCGAGTACCCGGTCGCACGTCGCGAGGGCGGACTCCGTCGAGCCGTCGTACGTCTGTGCCATGGCCAGCTGGAAGAGTGCGGTCTGGGCGGCGGCGTGGTCACCGACGCGCTCGAACACACTGACCACGGCCTCGAACGACGAGATCGCCGCTCCCGTCTCGCCACTGAACAGGTGCAGCAGGCCCGTCCAGTGAGCGGCGTGGGCGACCAGCACCTCGTCGTCCAGCGCTGCCGCCACCTCGTGGCACTCGGCGAGGAAGCGGCCGGCTGCGGCCCGATCCCCCTGGATGAGCGACACCCAGGCTGCCACCCACAGTGCGGCGCCCCGCTCGGCAGTCCGCCGGGAGTCCACGCCGAGGATCCGCTCCAACCAACGGCGACCGTCGCTGAGGAAGCCGCCCGCGATCCAGTGGTACCGCAGGAGCGAACCGAGCTCGGCGGCGCGGCCGCCCTCGCCCGGCGTGTTCGTCGACCACTCCAGCGCGGCCAGCAGGTTGGCGTGGTCCTGTCGCATCGCGGCGAGCGCCTCGGGCTGGAGGGGGCCGCACCAGTCCCGCACCATGGCTGCGGCCCGCGCGAGGTAGTAGTCCCGGTGACGACGTCTCGCCTCGGTCAGCTCGCCGAGCTCGTCGAGTCGGCGGGCGCCGTACTCCCTCATGGTGACCAGCATCCGGTAGCGCATGGTGGCCCCGCCGGGCTCCGGCGTGACGATCGACTTCGACACCAGCCGGTCCATGACATCGAGGATGCCGGCGCGCGCGAGGTCACCGAAGGCGCACACCGCCTCCGCGGCCTCGAGATCGAAGGTGGCCGGGAACACCGACAGGCGCGCCCACAGCCGCCGCTCACCCTCGGTGCAGAGGTCGTGACTCCAGTCGACCAGGTCCCACAGGGTGCGGTGCCGCGGCAGCTCCGCCCGTGCGCCCCTGGTGAGGAAGGTGAACCGCTCGTCGAGACGTGCCAGGACCTGCTGCACGGACAGGGTCCGGAGCCGGGCGGCAGCGAGCTCGATGGCCAACGGCATCCCGTCCAGCCGTTCGCACAGCTGCACGACCGCGACCCGGTTCTCGTCCGTCACGGCGAAGTCGGGAACGAGGGCACGCGCCCGTTCGACGAGGAGGCGCACCGCTTCCGCGCCGTCGACCGCCGCACGGTCGTCCTCCTTGCCCGCCGCGGGGAGTGCCAGCGGGCCCAGCGGGTAGATCTGCTCGCCGGAAAGGCCGAGCGGTTCCCGGCTCGTGGTCACCACGGACAAGCTGCCCACCGCCTGCAGCAGGTGTCCGATCAGGTCCGAGGCAGCGTCGAGGACGTGCTCGCAGTTGTCCACGACGAGGAGCGTCCTGCGGCCGGCGAGGTGCCGGGCGATCTGCTCCGGCGCCGGCCGGGTCGACTGGTCGGGCACGGCCAGCGCCGCCGCGGTCGCGGAGGCCACCTCGGCACCATCCCCCACGGCAGCGAGCTCGACGACCGCGACCCCATCCGGAAATGCCCTGGCGACACGTCCGCCCAGTTCCAGCGCGAGCCGGGTCTTGCCGATGCCGCCGGTGCCGGTGATGGTCACCAGCCGGGACGACCCCACGAGGTCACGAACCTCGTGCAGGGCGAGCTCCCTACCGACGAAGCTCGTGATCGGGTTCGGCCGGTCCATGGGCGCGCACCCTACGCCGTTCGGCCTCGGCCGTCACCGGCAGCGTGGCACGGCGGCGCGACGGTGCGTTGGTGCGGCGGTGCGGCGTGCACGTGGGGTGGCCAGAGGGGTGCTTTCCCCCTGCCACGTCCATGTGACCGGAGTCACGGTGAGAGCAATGCGGACGACCGCGTCACAGGTGAGGAGAACACCATGTCCATCCATCCGACCACCACGGCCGAGTTCGACGTCATCGTCGTGGGCGCCGGCTTCACCGGGATCTACGCGATCCACAAGTTCCGTGACCACCTGGGCCTTCGGGTGCACGGCTTCGACAGCGCGAACGACGTGGGGGGCACCTGGTACTGGAACCGCTATCCCGGCGCACGCGTCGACATCGAGAGCGTGCACTACTCGTTCTCCTTCGACGAGGACCTGCAACAGGAGTGGCACTGGACCGAGCGCTTCCCGGCGCAGCCCGAGATCCTCGCCTACCTCAACCACGTCGCCGACCGCTTCGACATCCGCAAGGACGTCACGTTCGGGACCCGGGTCGTCGCCGCCACGTGGGACGACGACGGCGACGTGTGGTGCATCCGGACCGACGACGGCCGGACCACGACGGCGCGGTACTTCGTCTCCGGTGGCGGCACGCTCTCCGTGCCCAAGACACCGGACTTCCCGGGCGTGGAGACCTTCGCCGGCCGCACGCTGCTCACCGGCAACTGGCTCGAGGAGGTGGACCTCTCCGGTCAGCGCGTCGGCATCATCGGCACCGGATCCAGCGGGATCCAGGCGATCAGTGAGATGGCCAAGCAGGCGGAGGCCCTCACGGTCTTCCAGCGCACGCCCAACTACGCGACGCCGATCGGCAACTATCCGACGGATCCCGCGGAGGAGATGGCGGAGAAGGCGCGGTACGCCGAGATCCGCGACGCGTCGCGCAACCACTTCCTCGGTGTTCCCTACGACGAGGTACAGCCCTCGGCGCTCGCCGTTTCCCCGGAGGAGCGGCGTGCCGTGTTCGACGATCGCTGGAACCGGGGCGGCTTCCGGCTCTTCATCGACAGCTTCGGCGACATCCTGCTCGACAAGGACGCCAACGACACGGCGGCCGACTACATCCGCGGCAGGATCCGCGAGCGGGTGAGCGACCCGGTCACGGCCGAGAAGCTGTGCCCGACCACCTATCCCTACGGCACGAAGCGCCCGCCGCTGGAGACGGACTACTACGAGGCCTTCAACCGCGACTCCGTGAGCCTCGTCGACGTTGCGGACAACCCCGTCGACGCCATCGTTCCCGAGGGTGTGCGGCTCGCTGACGGGACCGTGCACCGCCTCGACGTCCTCGTCCTCGCCACCGGGTTCGACGCCTGCACCGGACCCCTGCTGGCGATGAACATCACCGGTCGCGACGGGGTCCGTCTCGCACACGTCTGGGCCGACGGCCCGCAGACCTACCTGGGCCTGACCGTTCACCGCTTCCCCAACATGTTCATGGTCACCGGCCCGCAGAGCCCGTCAGTGCTCTACAACATGCCGCTGGCCATCGAGGACCACGTGGACCTGATCGCCGACACGATCTCGTACATGACCGAGCACGGCCACGCGGTCATCGAGCCGAGCGAGCAGGCCCAGGAGCAATGGGTCGCCGAGACCAACGCTCTCGCCGGGATGACGCTGCTGCCGACCTCCGCGACCTCGTGGTACATGGGAGCCAACATCCCCGGGAAACCGAGGCGGGTGCTCGTCTACCTCGGTGGCGCCCCGCGCTACCGAGCCATCTGCGACAACGTGCAGAAGAACGGCTATCGCGGCTTCCGCTTCGCCACCCACTCACGCGACATCGATGTCGCCGGCCACGCCCCGGCACTGGATCCGTCGTTCATGTTCCTGGTCGAGGCGCTCGAGAAGCAGAACTTCACGGGCTTCCGCGACGCCGGTGTGGAGGGCACCCGCGCAGTCGTCGACTCGTTCGTCGACATGCAGGCGCCGGCCAGGGAAGTCGCCTCGATGACCGAGCACATGTACGGCGACGATCCGGAGCAGGCGCTGCGGATCTACCGGCCGGTCAACGACGGAGGACTCCCCGTGGTGGTCTATCTCCACGGCGGCGGCTTCGTCGCCGGCGGTCTCGACGTCGCTGACGAGCCCGCCCGCGACCTGGCCGTGCGCAGCAACGCGCTCGTCGTCTCCGCGACCTACCGCCGTGCGCCGGAACACACGTTCCCGGCCGCCCACGACGACGCCTACGCCGCGCTGCGCTGGACCGTGGCGCACATCGCCGAGCACGGGGGCGACCCGACGCGGATCGCACTCGCGGGCGACTCCGCCGGCGGGAACCTGGCGGCAGGCGCCGCACTGCAGGCGGTCAAGGACGGTGTCGACGTCTCCGCGCTCCTCCTTGTCTACCCGCTCGTGAACGCGTCCATCGCGACCAGATCACGCGAGGAGTTCGCCTCCGGATACCTGATCGAGCTCGACGACCTCGCCTGGTTCGGCGAGCAGTACGTGACGGCCGCAGCGGACCTGACGGACCCACGCCTGGCGCTCGATACCGCCGAGCTCGCCGGCCTGCCGCCGACACTGGTCCTCACCAACGAGTGCGACACGTTGCGGGACGAGGCAGAGCTGCTCGCCGACCGGATGACGCAGGCAGGGGTGCACGCGAGCACGCAGCGCTTCGACGGCCTGGCCCACGGCGTCTTCTGGACGTCACTCGCCGCGGCGCGCTGCCAGGACCAGCGCCAGGCCGCGGCCGACTTCCTCGCCGCGACGCTGACCCGGAAGCTCGTCGGCGCCCCTGCGTGAGCGGCGCCCGACCCCCTCTCCGGTGCCACACCGGAGAGGGGGTCGCGACGCGAGGACGATTGATATTCAGAGAGTGTCAGTAGGCGCAAAATGGATACTTCTCCATATCGCCAGCGGGCCGTAGCGTTCTCGGCATGAACGAAGTCGTGATCTCCGAGCCGGTCCGCACCCCGGTCGGCCGGTTCGGTGGCGCCCTCGCCTCCCTCTCCGCGGCCGACCTCGCCTCGACCCTGCTCACCGAGCTGGTCCGGCGCACCGGCCTGCAGGAGGGCGATGTCGACGACGTCGTCCTCGGCCAGTGCTACCCCAGCGGCGAGGCACCCGCGATCGGCCGCATCGCCGCGCTGAACGCCGGCCTCGGCACCGGGGTCCCCGGGCTCCAGCTCGACCGGAGGTGCGGGTCCGGCCTGCAGGCGGTGCTGTACGCCGCCGGCCAGGTCGCGACCGGAGCGGCGAGCCTCGTCGTCGCCGGCGGCGCCGAGTCGATGTCCCAGGTGGAGCACTACGCGCTCGGCCTCCGCACCGGGGTGCGCGGCGGCAGCGTCGAGCTGATGGACCGCCTGGTGCGCGCGCGGGAGACCGCCGGCGGCCGCGACCACCCGGTGCCCGGCGGCATGCTCGAGACCGCGGAGAACCTCCGCCGCGAGTACGCCATCTCCCGCGATGAGCAGGACGAGCTCGCGCTGCGGTCCCAGCGGCGCGCCGGGGCCGCCCACGACGAGGGCCGCTTCGCCGACGAGCTGGTTCCGGTCACCGTGCCCGGCAGCCGCGGGAGGCAGGACACCGTCGTCGACCGCGACGAGCACCCGCGCCCCGGCACCACCCTCGAGCAGCTTGCCTCGCTCCGCCCGGTCCGGCTCGAGGTCGACCCGGAGTCCACCGTCACCGCGGGCAACGCGAGCGGCCAGAACGACGGCGCGGCGCTGTGCGTCGTCACCACCCGGACCGAGGCCGAGCGCCGCGGACTCCGCCCCCTCCTGGCGCTGCGGTCGTGGGCCGTCGCCGGCGTGGGCCCCGAGGTGATGGGCATCGGCCCGGTGCCGGCCACCGCCGCCGCACTGGAGCGCGCCGGCCTGAGCCTCGACGAGATCGGCGTGCTCGAGGTCAACGAGGCCTTCGCCGCCCAGGTCCTCGCGTGCCTGCGCGAGTGGAAGATCGACCCGACCGACGACCGGCTCAACCCGAACGGGTCCGGCATCTCCCTCGGCCACCCGGTCGGCGCGACGGGCGCACGCATCCTGGCCACGCTGGCCCACGAGATGCGGCGCCGCGAGGCGCGCTACGGGCTCGAGACGATGTGCATCGGCGGCGGCCAGGGCCTCGCCGCGGTCTTCGAGCGGGTGGCGTGATGAGTGCCGTCGCGGTGCACCACGTCGTCACCGGACCCGCGGACGCCCCGGTCGTCGTACTCTCCAACTCCCTCGGCGCCACCCACCGCATGTGGGACGCGCAGGCCGCGGCCCTCGCCGAGCGGTTCCGCGTGGTCCGGTACGACACCCGCGGGCACGGCGACTCCCCCGTGCCGCCCGGCCCGTACTCGATCGACGACCTCGCCGACGACGTCGTCGCGCTGCTCGACCGGCTCGGCGTAGCGAAGGCCCACGTCGTCGGGCTCTCGCTGGGCGGGATGACCGGGATGCGCCTGGCCGCACGGAACCCGGAGCGCGTCGACCGGCTCGTCGTGCTGTGCACGGGCGCGCACCTCACGCCCTCCTCGGCCTGGACCGAGCGTGCCGCCACGGTCCGCGACGGCGGCGCCGTCGCGGTCGCCGAGGCGGTCGTCGCGCGGTGGTACACCCCCGGCTTTCTCGACGCGAACCCCGCCGTCCGCAAGGAGTCCGAGGAGATGGTCGCGACGACGCCCGCCGAAGGGTACGCCGGTTGCTGCGAGGTGATCGCGGCGATGGACCTGCGGCCCGACCTGCCGCATATCACCGCCCCGACACTCGCCATCGCGGGCGCGGACGATCCGGCGACGCCTCCCCCGCACCTCGAGGAGATCGCCGCCGCGGTCCGGGACGGGCGGCTGCTCGTCGTCCCCGACTCGGCGCACCTCGCGAACGCCCAGCAGCCGGGGACGATCACCCCGGCGATCATCGAGCACCTCACCGGAGGAAGGCCATGACCCTCGACAAGGTGGTCGCGAGTGCCGCCGACGCCGTCGCCGACATCCCGAGCGGTTCCAGCCTCGCCGTCGGCGGGTTCGGCCTCTCCGGGATCCCGTGGTTCCTCATCGAGGCGCTGCTCGACCAGGGCGCCGACGACCTGACCATCGTCTCCAACAACTGCGGCGTCGACGGCGCCGGACTGGGCCTGCTCCTGGAGCACGGCCGGGTCAGCCGGGTCGTCGCGTCGTACGTCGGGGAGAACAAGGAGTTCGCCCGGCAGTACCTCGCCGGAGAGCTGCACGTCGAGCTCACTCCTCAGGGCACGCTGGCCGAACGGCTGCGGGCCGGGGGCGCCGGCATCGGCGCCTTCTTCACCCCCACCGGCGTAGGAACGCTCGTCGCGGAGGGCGGCCTGCCCTGGATGTACGCCGCCGACGGCAGCGTCGAGATCGCCTCGCCGCCCAAGGAGGTGCGCACGTTCCACGGCCGGGAGATGGTCCTCGAGGAGTCGATCGTCACCGACGTCGCCCTCGTGCGCGCCGCCGTCGCGGACCGCGCCGGCAACTGCGTCTTCCACAGCGCCGCGCGGAACTTCAACCCGGCCGCGGCGATGGCCGGCCGGCTCACGATCGTCGAGGCCGAGCGGGTCGTCGAGGTCGGCGAGCTCGGGCCGGACGAGGTGCACCTGCCGGGCGTCTTCGTGCAGCGCGTCGTGCCGCTCACGCCCGAGCAGGCCGCCCGCAAGGACATCGAGAAGCGCACCACGCGCGGTGCGCGACCGAAGGAGAGCTGACATGGCCTGGACCCGCGACCAGATGGCCGCCCGTGCCGCGCTCGAGCTGCGCGACGGCGAGTACGTCAACCTCGGCATCGGGCTGCCCACGCTGATCCCCGACCACCTGCCGCCGGGGTCGACCGTCACGTTGCACGCCGAGAACGGCATCCTCGGCGTCGGGCCGTTCCCCTACGAGGACGAGATCGACCCCGACCTGATCAACGCAGGCAAGCAGACCGTCACCGTGCTCCCCGGCGCGACGTACTTCGACTCCTCGACCAGCTTCGCGATGATCCGCGGCGGCCACATCGACGCCGCCGTCCTCGGCGGCATGCAGGTCTCGGTCGCCGGCGACCTGGCCAACTGGATGGTCCCGGGCGCGATGGTCAAGGGTATGGGCGGGGCGATGGACCTCGTCAGCGGCGCACGACGCGTGATCGTGCTGATGGACCACGTCACCAAGGCCGGCGAGCCCAAGCTGGTGGCGGAGTGCTCGCTCCCCCTGACCGGCCGGCACGTGGTCTCCCGGGTGATCACCGACCTGGCGGTGCTCGACGTGACCGGCGACGCGTTCGCCGTGGTCGACCTCGCGCCCGGGGTGACGTACGACGACGTGCTGGCCGCCACCGGGGCGCCGGTCCTCGCCGCCGGTGCGGACCCCGCCGCCTGATGAGGCTGAGGGTGGCGGTCATGACTCGTCTTCTCCCGAGATCTGCCCGCGTGTGGCGGCCAGCTCGGTCCGGGAACGGACGCCGAGCTTCGCGTAGACGCGGGTGAGGTGGTACTGCACGGTCTTGGGCGAGAGGAACAGCTGGGCGGCGACGTCGCGGTTCGAGAGACCGCGGACGACCAGCTCGGTGACGGCCTGCTCCTGCGGGGTCAGGTCGGCGGGCGCCCGGTCGATCCGGGCGGCGTGCACGCCGCCGGCCCTCAGCTCGCGCTCGCACCGGGCGACGTACGTCGTGGCGCCGAGCGTCAGGTACTCGTCCCGCGCCGTGGAGATGAGCGCGTCGGCCTCCCGGCGCTTACCGGCCCGGCGCAGCACCTGCCCGTAGGCGAAGGTGGTGCGCGCGCGGTCGACGCGCAGCGGCAGGCCCTCGAGCGCCTCCAGCGCGGCCTCGAACGAGCGGCGGGCGGCGGGCAGGTCGTTGGTGGCCGCGAGCAGCCGACCGCGGGCACGACCCAGCCGGGCGAGGACCGAGCGGCGGCCCAGCCGCGCGGCCCGCGCCTCGTGCGGCCGCAGCAGCGCATCAGCGTCCCCGGGCCGGCCGGCGCCGACCAGGGCGGAGGCGAAGACGTCCACCCACGGCCAGTAGCCGGGCTCCGCCACGGCCTCCGCCAGGCCGTTGACGGTCAGCGGCGTCAGCGCCCGGATCACCGCCTCGTCGTCCGCGCGGGCCTCCGCGACCGCCGCCCGGGCGAGGGCGGTCGGGATGCGCATCACCTCGTAGTCCTGGGCCGCCGACTCCGCGTCGTTCAGCGCGGCCCGGGCGGCGTGCCAGTCGCCGCGGAGGGCGTGGACCTGGACCGCGGTCCAGTCCAGCAGGGGGCGGGCGAGGACGATGCCGCTGTCCTCGAGCAGTCCGCGCGCCGCCTCCACGGTGCCGAGGGCCTGGTCCCACTCACCCGTGAGGAACTGGGTGCGTGCGAGCCAGGCTCGCGCCCACAGCGAGATCCGGGCCGAGCCGCCCAGGTAGGTGGTCGGCACTGCCGACTCGAGCTCGGCGCGCGCGTCGTCGACCTCGTCGAGACAGAGGTGCAGCCAGCCGCCCCCCAGCGTGATCCGCTGCGCCTGCGCGCCGTGGCGCACCCGCTCTGCCAGGTCGCGGTAGGCGGACACCGCGTCGTCCGGGCGGCCGGCGGCGACCAGGCCGAGGCCCCGGATGGCCGCCGACTCGACACCCGCAGGGTCGTCGGGGCCGACCAGCGCGATGGCGCGGTCGGCCCAGGTGACGAGGTCGTCCCAGCGGCAGCGGGACAGCGCGTGCAGCACGTAGCGCTGGCAGATCAGCCCCGCGGTGGCGGGGTCGCGCTCGGGGTTGACCAGGTCCCACGCCCGGCCGAGTCGCCCCTCGGCCTCGGTCGCGCGGCCGCGCAGGATGGCCAGGTAGCCGAGCACGGCGTTGCGCAGCGGGGTCTCGCGCAGGCTCTCGACCTCGGGCGCCAGCGCGGCGGCGCCGCGCCCGTCGCCCGCACCGACCAGCGCGTCGACGGCGCGGGTCAGGCGCGACTCGCGCAGCAGCCGGTCCTCGGTGAGCCGGCTGGCGTCGGTGAGCAGCCCGGCGGCCTCGCCCCATGCCCCCTCGGCCGCCCGCTGGTCGGCGAGCGTGGCGAGCTCGTCGGCGAGGACCGCGTCCGGGAGCGCGCTGGCGGCGACCCGGTGGCGCAGCGCCGTGGCCAGGTCCGGCACCAGGTCGGCGGCGGCCGTGTGCAGCCGGGCGACACGTGCCGGGCCGAGCTCGGCCCGCACAGCGGCCGCGACCATGGGGTCGGCGGGTGCGACGTCCTGGCCGCCCGCCGGGCCGGTGGCCACGAGCAGTCCGGCCCGGACCGCCTGGTCCAGGGCCGGCCATACCTCGGCGACCCCGGCCAACCGGGCGGCCACGTCGAGCGAGCGGACGCCGGTCAGCACGCTCGCCGCGGCGACCAGCTCGCGTGCGGCCGGGTCGAGTGCCGCCAGCTCGGCACGAACCCGGGCACCGACGGCCGAGGGCGCCGGCAGGTCCGTCTCCTCGTCGCTCCATGCCGCCCGGGGCACCTCGTCGAGCAGCGCGACGACGGCTCCCGGCAGTCCACCGGTGTGGCGGTGCAGTCGCTCGGCCGCCCAGGGGCTGAGTGCCACCCCACGCTCCGCCGCGAGCCGGCGCACGTCGGCGGCGTCGAGGGGTGAGAGCGGGATTCGCTCGGTCGGCTGCGAGGCCAGCAGGGCGACCACCTCGGGCGCCACGTCGTACGACGGCACCGTGGGCGCGCTGAGCAGCACCAGCACCGGCAGCTCGCGGTGGTGGTGCACCAGGCTGACCAGCGCCTGGACTGACGGCAGGTCCGCGTGGTGGGCGTCGTCGATGACGAGGAGCACCGGGCGGGTCCCATCGTTGGCCAGGCCGGCAGCCAGCGCGTCGGCGGCCATCAGCGGGTCGTCCGGCACGGCCTCGCCGGCCAGCTGCGCCAGCACCGCGCCGGCCCGCCCGGCCTCCCAGGCGGCCCCCGCCGCCCGGCGTACCGGCCCGGGATGATCCGCGACCGTGGCGCCGAGGAGCGCGGTCCGGCCCACGGCCCTCGGACCGGTGACCAGGGCCAGGACAGCGCCGTGCACGCGGACCCGTTGCACCAGCTGCACCAGGTCCGCGAGCTCGGTGTCTCGTCCCACGAGCACCGGGACCGTCACAAGCTCACAGTAGAGGCGGGAGCGGGCTCGGGGCTCAGCCCAGGTCGCCGCCGGCGACGGGCAGGACCGTGCCGGTGATGTAGGACGCCTCGGGCGAGGCGAGGAACGTGATCGCGGCGGCCTGCTCGTCGAGCGTTCCGTAGCGCTTGAGGAAGGACGAGTCGACGGTCTGGTCGACGATCGTCCGGTACCAGTCGCGCTCCTGGTCGGACTCCGGACCAGGCCCGCGCGGGATCCGCCGCGGCGGCGCCTCGGTCCCGCCGGGAGCCGTGGCGACGACGCGGACGCCGTGCGGCGCCAGCTCCATGGCCAGGGCGGTGGTGATGGCGTTGACGCCACCCTTGGCGGCGGCGTACGGCACCCGGTTGAGGCCGCGGGTCGCCACCGACGAGACGTTGACGATCGTGCCGGAGCCGCGCTCCACCATGTGGGGTACGACGGCCCGGCAGGACCACAGGGTCGGGTACAGGGACCGGTTGATCTCCGCCTCGACCTGCTCGGGGGGATAGTGCTCGAAGGGCTTGGCCCAGATGGTTCCGCCGACGGTGTGGATGGCCACGTCGATGCGGCCGAACCGGGCGAGCGCCGCGGCGACGACCGACTCGGCGCCGGCCCAGGCCTCCAGGTCCGCAGTCGTGGCCAGCGCCTCACGGCCGGCCGACGACAGCTCGCGGGCCAGGTCGTGCACGAGGTCGGCGCGATCGGCGAGCACCACCGCGCCGCCCTCGGCGCTGATCCGCCGGGCCGTGGCCTCGCCGATCCCTTGCGCCGCTCCGGTCACGAGGACGACGAGCCCGTCGAACCGCCCGGCGCTGGTGTACGGCGGCCGCAGCCGGGGCTGCGCGTCCGCCATCGCGCGCCGCATCGTGGTCTTGGACCGCTCGGCGTGCTCGACGACGAGGCGACGCGCGGTCTCCCGGTCGCCGGCCTCGAACGCGTCGACGCTCTCGACGTGGTCGCTGGCGCAGCGCGGGTGGCACCACGTGGCGTTGCGCAGCACCTCCTCCATGTGCCCCTTCACGCCCAGCGCCCGGTAGGCCTGCAGCAGGTGCTCGTTGCCGGTCCGGGCGAAGAGGTAGTCGTGGAAGGCCGCGTTGCTCTCGGTGTACGCCGCGGCGTCGGTGAAGCGGTCCCCGTCGACGTAGGCCAGCGTGGACTCCGCGAGCAGCCGGTAGCCGGCCAGCTCCTGCGACGTGAGCCGGCCCAGGGTCAGCTCGACGGCACCGAGCTCGAGCGCCTGCCTGGCCTCGAAGATCGCGTCGGACTCGTGGACCGACGGGTGCTCCTCGCCGATCTCGTAGCCGGCGGCTGCGGCGGCAGGAGCAGCCGCCACCAGGGCGGAGGCCACCGGAGCGGCGGCCAGCGCCGCCTCCCGGGCCGGGAACATCTCCTGGCCCGCGATGCGTCGCGCACCGCAGGGCAGCAGCTCGCCCTCGAAGAGCACCCAGGTGCCGGTCGGAGACTCGGCCGGCTCGTCCGCGGTGACGGTGGCCTCGGCCGGGCCCTCGGGGAGCTCGACCGGCGCCCGCTCGACCGGGGCGGCGGAGAGCGCGAACTTCTCGTAGTAGAAGCCGGTCGGCGTGACGCCCAGTCCGGCGACGTGCCGGCGCACGGCCTCGACCATCGGCGGCGGCCCGCACAGGTAGACCGCCACGTCGCCCGTGTGCAGGTGCTCGGGTCCGAGCAGCCCGGTCACGTAGCCCTTGTGCCGCGCGGTGCTCCCGGGGTCGGACACGCAGTGGTCCCAGGTGAACGACGGGAGGTCGGCGGCCAGCTGCTCGAGCGTGTCCAGCTCGACGAGGTCGTCGTCCGTGCTCACGCCGTACACCAGGTGCACCGGCCGGGTGCTGCCCTGGGCACGCAGGGTGCGCAGGATGGACAGGATCGGTGCGAGCCCGGTCCCGCCGGCCAGCAGCAGTACCGGCCGCTCGGTCTCGCGGAGGAAGAAGCTGCCGAGCGGCCCGGTGAAGGTCACCGTCTTCCCCACCGCGGCACGGGTGCTGAGGTACTCCGACATCAGCCCGCCCGGCGTGAGCTTGACCAGAAAGGTGAGCTCCTTGTCGTCGGGGGCGTTGCTGAACGAGTAGGAGCGGGTCTCCTCCGTCCCGGGGACGGCGATGTTGACGTACTGTCCCGGCAGGAAGACCAGCCGGTCGCGGGCCGGGGTCTCGACGGTGAGCGCCATCGTCGTCGGCGAGACCCGATCGAGCCGGGTGAGGGTCCCGGTATACGTCGCCGCCTCGGTCTTCGCGACCGCCGAGGTGCTCGCGATCTGGAGCACGAGGTCGGACCGCGGCATCATGCTGCACGGCAGCGCGTAGCCCTGCGCGGCCTCGTCGGCGCCGAGCGCGTCCTCGATGTAAGTGCCCCCGTCGTACTCCCCCGACTCGCAGAACGCCTTGCAGGTGCCGCACGCGCCGTCGCGGCAGTCGAGCGGGATGTTGATCCGCGCGCGGTACGACGCGTCCGCGACCGTCTGGTCCTCGGCACAGGTGATGAAACGGGTGACGCCGTCCTCGAAGGCAAGGGCGACCTGGTGGCTGCTGCTCATGGCTGCTCCCTGCTGACCCGGAAAGGGGGTGGCCTAGAAGTGGTAGACGTCGACGACGTGGTGGATGAAGTCGTTCTTCAGCACCACGGTCTTGCGGCGGATCAGCGGGCTCTCGCCGGAGAAGTCGACCGTGTAGAACGACGTCCCGTAGTAGGGGTCGACGGTCTTGTAGCGGAAGTACATGGTGTGCCAGTTGAAGCGCAGGTCCACCACGTCGCCGCGGCGCTCGACGACCTCGACGTTGCTGATGTTGTGGCTGGTCCGCGGCTCGGGGATCGACGTCGCGCTGGAGCGCTCGGTACGGATCCGGAACACGCGGTCCTCCAGCCCGCCCTTGTTCGGGTAGTAGATCAGCGAGATCTCGGTCTGTGGGTCCTCGGTCAGCCGGTCGTCGTCGGCCCAGGCCGGCATCCAGTACTCGCAGTCGTCGGCGTAGCACTCGAGCCACTGCTCGAACTCACGGTCGTCGAGGTGGCGCGCCTCGCGGTAGAGGAACTGCTCGATGTCGTTCTGGGTGATCAGCTTCTGGCCGGACGTGGCGGCCGCGGTCGTCGTGGTCGTCGTGGTCACTTCCCCTGCTCCTTCGCGAGTGCGGTGCGCATCGTCCGCAGCCAGTAGCCGTGCTGGACGGGGTAGAGCCCCTCGTCCTCGTTCTTGAGGCCGGCCGAGACGACGCCGTCCATACCCAGCGCCTCGGCAACCGGGTCGGGTCCGTCGAGCCAGTGCTCGGCACCCCGGCTCATGTCGTTCCAGGGCGCGGCCGAGGCCTGGAAGGTCAGCTGGCAGGAGCGGAACTCCTCCAGGTCGTCGGGGGTGGCCATGCCGGAAGCGTTGAAGAAGTCCTCGTACTGCCGGATCCGCCAGGCCCGGGCCTCGGCGCTCTCCCCCTTGGGCGCGATGCAGTAGATGGTGACCTCGGTCTTGTCCGGCGCGCTGCCCTTCACCATGAACTCGCCCTTCGCCTCGCCGTAGGCCTCCTTGAGCTCGTCGAGGCGGTCCCACAGCGGGCGGTCCTGCGGGTTCGCGGCCCAGGTCCACAGGCACAGGTGGCCGTTCGGGTAGGACCAGTAGCCGCCGCCCGCCTTGCCCCAGCTGCCGGCGTCCAGGGTCTTGGTCTGGTTCTTCGAGTCGCCCGTGCTGCGGCGCGAGGTAGTGGCGGCGTAGTTCCAGTGGGTGGCCGTCACGTGGTAGCCGTCGGCGCCGTTCTCGGCCTGCACCTTCCAGTTGCCGTCGTAGGTGTACGTCGACGACCCGCGCAGCACCTCGAGCCCCTCGGGCGACTGGTCGACCAGCATGTCGATGACCTTGGTGGTGTCGCCGAGGTGCTCGGCAAGGTCGACCACGTCGGGGTTGAGGCTGCCGAAGAGGAACCCGCGGTAGCTGTCGAAGCGGGCGACCTTGGTCAGGTTGTGCGAGCCGTGGGTGTCGAAGGAGTCGGGGTAGCCGGCACCGTCCGGGTCCTTGACCTTGAGCAGCGTCCCGTCGTTGCGGAACGTCCAGCCGTGGAACGGACAGGTGAGCGTCATCCGGTTGTCGGTCTTGCGCCGGCAGATCATCGCGCCGCGGTGCGCGCAGGCGTTGATCATCAGGTGCAGCTCGCCGTCCTTGTCGCGGGTGATCACGACCGGCTGCCGGCCCATGTAGGTGGTGACGTAGTCGCCCGGATCCGGCACCTGGCTCTCGTGCGCGAGGTAGATCCAGTTGCCCTCGAAGATGTGCTTCATCTCGAGCTCGAAGATCTCCTCGTCGGTGAAGATCCGCCGGTTGGCGCGGTAGAGGCCGGCGTCGGCGTCCTCGACCACCGCGTCGGCGAGCACGGTTTCCAGATGCTCCAGCGTCTCGGTCATGGGTCGTCCTCCAGTGCGTGCCAGCCGGCTCTCGTCGGCATCGGTTCGCACCACCGTGGCAGCGTGTGCCGGCCGTCACACGAGGCAAATGCCTAGTCCTGGCCCAGCACCCGATTCATCGCCAGCGCCGATCAATCGATCGAAATTGCGACCTTGTGCTGACTCAATATCCGTACGTACCGTGAATCAATCCCGCCGGACGACCGGCACCGCCCGAGGAGCTGACCGCCATGGAGCTGCGCCACCTGCGCTACTTCGCCGCCGTCGCCGAGACCTGCCACTTCGGCCGTGCGGCCGAGCGGCTGCACATGGCGCAGCCGGCGCTCTCGCAGGCGATCCGGCAGCTCGAGTCCGAGCTGGGTGCCTCCCTGTTCACGCGGACCACGCGGCAGGTCAGCCTGACCCCCGCCGGCGAGTTCCTCCTCGAGGAGGCACAGCGGGTGCTGCGCGCCGTGGACGACAGCACCACCGGCGTACGACGCGTGGCCGAGGGCCGCAAGGGCCTGGCCCGGCTGGGGTTCACCGGCACCGCGGCGTTCAACCAGCTCCCCTTCATCGCCCGGACCCTCCAGCGCGAGCTCCCCGAGGTAGCCCTGGAGATCCACGGCGACCTGCTCACGCCCGACCAGTGCGACGGCCTGCGCGAGGGCACGCTCGACCTGGCCGTGCTGCGCCCACCGGCCACCGGCGAGGGCGTGACCGTGCGCACGATCGAGGTCGAGCCGCTCGTGCTGGCGCTGCCGGCGGACCACCGCCTCGTCGCCGAGCCGGTCATCGCGACCGGCGACCTGCGCACCGAGGGCTTCGTGCTCTACAAGGCTTCGGCCGTGAACGACGCCGTCCAGCGCGCCTGTCGCGACGCCGGCTTCACACCCCACCGCGAGCACGAGGCCCCGGGGACGGCGGTCCTGCTGGCGCTCGTCGCCGCCGGCCTCGGCGTCGCCCTCGTGCCCGCATCGGCCCGCGCCGTGCCCCTGGCCGGCGTGGTGTTCCGCGACATCGTCGACGCCGGCACCGTCGAGCTCGCCCTCGCCTGGCGCGACGAGCCTTCGACCCTCGTCCGTTCCGTGCTGGCCGTCCTCGAGGAGTCCGGCCTGTTCTCCGACCACCCCACTCACGTCACCGAGGGAGCCCGATGAAGATCACGCGGGTGGAGACGATCCCTTACGCGATCCCCTACGCCAAGCCACTCCGCTTCGCCAGCGGCGAGGTCTCCGTCGCCGAGCACGTGCTCGTGCGGGTGCACACCGACGAAGGGGTGGTAGGCATCGCCGACGCCGTGCCACGCCCGTTCACCTACGGCGAGACGCAGACCGGCGTCGTCGCCGTGATCGAGAAGTTCTTCGCCCCGGCGGTGACCGGCATGGGCCTGCTGGAGCGCGAGCGCATCCAGGCGGTGCTGCACCGTACGGTCGGCAACCCCGCGGCCAAGTCAGCCGTCGACATGGCGGTCTGGGACGCACTGGCCCGCAGTCTCGACCTGCCGGTGACCGACCTGCTCGGCGGCTACACCGACCGCATGCGCGTCTCGCACATGCTCGGCTTCGACGAGCCCGCCGCGATGGTCGCCGAGGCCGAGCGGATGCGCGACGTCTACGGCATCACCACGTTCAAGGTGAAGGTCGGCCGCAAGCCTTTCCGGCTCGACACCGCCGTGGTCCGCGCGCTGCGCGAGGGGCTGGGTGCGGAGGTCGAGCTGTACGTCGACGGCAACCGCGGCTGGTCCCCGGCCGAGTCCGCGCGGGCCATGCACGAGATGGCCGACGTGGGCCTGCTCTTCGCCGAGGAGCTGTGCCCCGCCGACGACGTGCTCGGCCGGCGCTGGCTGGTCCAGCAGTGCGACGTCCCCTTCATCGCCGACGAGTCCGCCGTCACCCCCGCCGACGTGACCCGCGAGATCCTCGGCGGCGCGGCCACCGCGGTGAGCATCAAGACCGCGCGCACCGGCTTCACCTACTCCCAGCGGGTCCACCACCTCGCCGAGGGCCTCGGCATCGAGGTGGTCATGGGCAACCAGATCGACGGCCAGCTGGGCTCCATGTGCACCGTCGCCTTCGGGGCGGCGTACCGCCTCACCTCGCGGCGGGCCGGCGAGCTGTCGAACTTCCTCGACATGAGCGACGACCTGCTCACCGAGCCGCTGGAGATCCGCGACGGCCACCTGACCGTCCGTCCGGGAGCCGGGCTCGGGGTGGAGATCGACCCCGACAAGCTCGCCCGCTACCGCACCGACCACTGACGCCGACCCACCCACCGACCATCGAAGTACAGGGAGAGAACAATGACCGAGATCGCCACCGCCGCCGCCTCCGGAGCCTCCGCCACCGAGCGGTTCCGCACCGACAAGTCCACCGCTGCCACCACCTCGCAGGAGCGCGTCGACCTCCTCGCCCGCGAGGTGATCGAGGCCCTGCACGCCACCGTGCGCCGGCACAAGGTCACGTACGACGAGTACAACGCCCTCAAGTCCTGGCTGATCAGCGTCGGCGAGAACGGCGAGTGGCCGCTCTTCCTCGACGTCTGGGTCGAGCACGTCGTCGAGGAGGTCGCCACCGAGCACCGCGAGGGCAACAAGGGCACCATCGAGGGCCCGTACTACGTGCCGAACGCCCCCGACCAGGGCGCGCGCGGTTCCGTCCCGATGCGGGAGGGCGAGGCCGGGACGCCGCTGACCTGGACGGGCCGGGTCACCTCCACGGACGGCCGACCCCTGGCCGGCGCGAAGGTCGAGGTCTGGCACGCCGACGACGACGGCTTCTACTCCCAGTTCGCGCCCGGCCTGCCCGAGTGGAACCTGCGCGCGACCTTCACCGCCGACGAGCAGGGCGCGTTCGAGATCCGCACGGTCAAGCCCGCGCCGTACCAGATCCCCACCGACGGCGCCTGCGGCAAGCTGATCGCCGCCGCGGGCTGGCACGCGTGGCGCCCGGCCCACATCCACGTCAAGGTCTCCGCGCCGGACCACGAGCTGCTCACCGCCCAGCTCTACTTCCCGGGCGACGAGCACAACGACGACGACATCGCCTCGGCCGTCAAGCCGGAGCTGGTGCTCGACCCGAAGCCCGCCGGGGACGGCGAGACCGTGGACTACGGCTTCGTGCTCGACCCCGTCCGCGCCTGACCGATGCCGAGGAGGCTCGCCCGTGCTGTTCCACGCCCGGATGGACGTCCGGATCCCGCACGACCTCGACCCCGAGGTCCGCGCCGACATCGTGGCGCGCGAGAAGGCCTACTCCCAGGAGCTGCAGCGGGCCGGAAAGTGGCCGCACCTGTGGCGGATCGTGGGCGAGTACTCCAACATCTCGATCTTCGACGTCGGGTCCACCGACGAGTTGCACGACCTCATCTCGGGGCTGCCGTTGTTCCCCTACATGGACATCAAGGTCACGCCGCTCGCCACGCACCCGTCGGACGTCAACGCCTGATTCAGTCCGGGCGCGCCTCGCCGTCGTGGTCACCCCGCGACGTCCAGAGCTGAGGCTGGGCTACTCGCGAGATCGCTGGACGATGGCAGACCTCCTCCAGGGCCTCCCCGTGATCGAACTCGCCACTCGCCGCTCCCCAGCTCGAGCAAACGCGATACCACGATCGAGATCTACGTTCACGACGGACCCACCAGACCACCCGACGCGGATGCCATGATCATCGACTTCACCCGCCGGCTCGGACCGGTCTCCGGCTGACGCTTGCGCCGGCGGCCGCTATCGGGCTGCCGGTGCGGAACCTGGTGTACCGCGAGCCGGTGTACGCGCTCGCCGACTGGGGGCCGCTCGACCGGGCGCCCCTCAACGGCGACCGGGTCGGCCGGATGCTGGTTCGGGCCTGTGGGCCACAGCCTCTCCCGGTGCCTCGATGTAGTTCATGCGGCAGAGCCCGCTGGTCCCTCGACCAGGCTGTCGAGGCGTACGCGGAGTTCGACAAGCAGAGCTCTGGCAAGGGCGTCTTCGACTTCTGACCTGCTTCCCTGCGGCCTGTGAAAGCGAGCTGCGGTAATGCCGGAAGTCGAGTCGTGGCTGCGTCTCACCTGGCATCGGCACTTACTTCTTCTCGCCCGCGTTGCTGGTCGTGAACGGCAGCACGAGCCGGGACGGGTGGGCGGCGTCGCGATAGATCTTGTGGGTGACAGCGCGGCCCACGGGCAGGTGGAAGGCGTCCGGCGGCAGAAGCGAGTTGTGCGCGTCGGCCAACGGCTCGTCGTTGGACAGCTCCACCACCAGGCGGTGACCGGGCCGGAACGTCGCCGCGAACGGATAGAGCCGCAGGACGTACTCCTCGATCTTCCCGGGTTCCACGGGTAGGGCCCGGGTGTGCGGGTGGTACGGGTTGCCGTCGGTGGTGCGGTCGTCGAGCTCGCGGTGTGAGGCCTTGAGGTAACCGGTGGTGACGAGCTGGCGCTTGCCGCCGGGAGCCTCGTCCCACAGGCGCAGGATGAAGTTCGTGTCGTCCTGGTCGATCTCCGCGAACAGGTGCGCGGCGCCGGCGCCCATCAGCTCCGTCGGCTCCTCGAACGCTTCCGTGGACCACGTCACCATCTCGACCTTGTCGGTGACCGTGAGCGGCGCCTGGTAGAAGCCGTCCGGGACGGCGTACTCCGCGCCCATGGTCTCGGGCTCGAACGAGAGCTTGTGACGCGGGCGCAGGTACAGCGACTTGTAGTCGATTTCCCTCGGCGGCCACTGCTCTGAGGTGACCACCTCACGCGAGCCCTCGACGAAGACGCTCACGGCCGGCTCGTCCATGATCCCGTTGTCGATGCCCTTCAGCCAATACGCATACCAGCGGAGCATCTTCTCGTGCTCCTCGATCCAGGGGCGAGACTGCATCGGGGGGTAGGAGCCGATGTCCAGCTTCCTGGGACCCTTCAGCACGTTGAACAGCTCGATGTGACCGTCCACGGTCCAGCCGCGGCCCTGGTCGATCTGCAGGTAGACCGGGATGTCGATGTTCTCGGCCAGGGTGATCGGGTTGCGCTCCTCGTACCACTCCCCGTCCAGCTCGTTCATGACGATGTCGAACCAGAACTCACGGTTTTTCGGGTACTTCAGCACGTGCACCAGGTTCGGCCACGCAGCGACGTCGTGGTCCTGCAGACGCTTCTCGACCAGCCTCTCCAGCTCTTCCGGGGAGTACAGCTCGTGCATGCGGGACTTGACGTTGGTGTGCGCGATGCCGGAGTCCCCACCACGACCCTCGCGGGCAGCGCGCGGCATGAACCACATGATGCCGCCGTGGTACGTCGTCTCGTAGAAGTCGAAGTGGCCGCCGCTGACGAAGATCGCCTTCAGGTGCGGCGGACGCTCGGCCGCGGCGAGCACCTGCATGGAGCCGAAGTAGGAGATGCCGATCATGCCGACGTTGCCGTCACACCACGGCTGCTCGGCGACCCACTCGATGAGGTCGTAGAGGTCCTGGCCCTGGGAGACGCCGCCGAAGTTGTAGTTGCCGATCATCTCGCCGCCGGAGTAGCCGGTGCCGCGCATGTCGCCGATGACGTGGACGTAGCCCTCCTGCACGACGCGCGTGATGTCGCCGGCCTCGATGCAGCCGTCCCACATCGGGCTGGGGCGACGCTGTGGCGGCGTGGTGAGCGCCAAGGCTTGCAGCTCCTTGCCGTAGGCGCTCATCGCGACGAGCGCCGGACGCGGTTTGTCCTCCTCCCCGCGGTAGGCGTCGACGGCGAGCTCAATGCCGTCCCGCATCGGAACCCGGAGGTCCTTGAGGATTGAGATCTTCTGGCCACCCGCGTCGAGCGTCCGGAACTCAGACATGGTTCGTCACTCCTTGTGTCAGTGGTCGAGCTGCGTGCGGTAGCCGTGCAGCGTCGTGAAGAACGGCGACGGCTCGAGCGTCGGGTCGCCGGTGTAGCCAAGCTCTGCGGTCACCCCGGCGAACGGGGAGTACGCCGAGTCCGTCTCCTGCAAGCCGGCCCGTACGGCGCGGTGGGCCGCCTCGCGGACCCGCGCCTCGATGTCGAGGCTTCCCTGAAGCGCCTCCCGAGCCTGGCCGCTGTCGAGCTCGACGCCGTAGGGCACGCCGTCGGCGGTGCGGTAGGGGTGCCCGAGGTAGAGGTGGTTGGGGCGGACCTCGTCGCGCAGGTACTGCAGGCTCGCGCGATAGGCGGCCGGTTCCTCGTAGCCGGGGAATCCGTTGGCGGCGCCGTGGACCTGGATGGCGTCGCCGACGAAGACGTCGTTCTGACCGTCGAGAACGTACGCCACTGATCCGGCGGTATGGCCAGGAATGGCGTGCACGGACACGGTGACGTCTCCGCCGAGGGCGAGCGTCTCGCCACCCTGGACGGTCATCGTCGGCTCCATCTCCCCGGAGATGACCGCCTCCGCCGTCGCGAGCTGCTTCTGCATGCCGTCGGGATCGTTCAGGTACTGCTGGCGTACGTCGACGTACTGCTGTGCATGAGCCTTCCGCGAGCGCAGGAGGGGTGCGTCAGCCTCGTGGATCACGACCTGGGCGCGGCGGCCGGTGAGCTCCCACAGGGCGTAGGCACCGCCGACGTGGTCGATGTGGCCGTGGGTCAGCAGGATCCAGCGGACGTCCTTGACGCGGCGCCCCAGGGCCTCGAGCCCGGGCGCCATGCCCTCGGCCGGCGAGGACGCGATCCCGGTGTCGACGATGGTCGGCTCGGGCGCGTCGATGAAGAAGCTGTAGAGACCGAAGCGACCCCAGGGCGACACCAACGGGTGGACCTTCACGTCCTTCGACATCGTCACTTCACCCGCGCCCTCAGGAATTCAGCGGTCTCCTCGAAGGCCGCGTAGCACTGCGGGATCCAGGCGAAGTTCACGACGAAGCCGTGGTTCGCGCGTTCGTACCGGCTCACCGTCACGTCCACGCCAGCTTCTCCGAGCCGCCGGCCGTAGAGCTCGCCCTCGCCGCGCAGCGGGTCGTACTCCGCCGTGATGATCAGGGCGGGAGGAAGGCCGGACAGGTCCTCGCGCTTGATCGGCGACACACGGGGGTCAGCCGGGTCGGCGCCGCTGTCGAGGTAGAAGGCGTTGAACGGCTTCAGCCCGGCAGTCTCCAGGCCGTATCCCTCGGCACATTCCCGCAGCGAGGCGTACCGGTCGACGTCGAAGTCCAGGTCTAGCGACGGGTAGTAGAGGATTTGGTGAGTGATGCGGTCGAATCCCTCGTCGTGCGCCATCGCGGCGACCGCCGCGACGAAGGTGCCGCCGGAGCTGTCTCCGGCGATGGCCAGTGTCGTGCCGTCCCACCTCAGAGAATCACCGATCTCTGCAGCCCAGCGGACCACGCCCCAGCAGTCCTGGAGGCCGGCCGGGAAGGCCGCCTCGGGAGCCAGGCGGTACCCGACGGAGACGACCTTGAGCCCGGTCTCCTTGGCCAGCGACCGCGCAACCTGGTCGTGCGTCTCCACGCTGCCGAGGAAGGAGGCACCGCCGTGAAAGTAGACGAGCAGTCCGTACGACGCCGACTCGGCCGGCGTGTAGATCCGCACCGGCACCGGGCCTGCCGGGGTCTGCGCGGTGGCGTCCTCGACGGCGTACAGCCGGGTCCGCTCCTCGACGGGCACGACCTGCGCCTCCTCACCGGCGCGCATGGCCACAGGGTCGAGTGGCCCCTCGGGCGGAGGCGGCAAGGTGCTGAGCACCTTGGCGATCTCGGGGTGCAACGTCATCGGGTGACCGTCTCCTGCGAGACGGGCTTCTGGCCGGGGAAGACGTCGTTGAGCTCGTCCTCGGTCCAACCCTGACGCGAGATGCGCTGCAGCTCGTCCGTCACCGGCTTGCGGGTGGCCTGGTAGAGCGCCAACGCGTCCTTGAAGGAATCGGCCTCGGCCACGGCGTCGGCGAGAGCGCCGGCGTCGAGGATCGCCGAGTTCGCACCTTGGCCCTGGTGGTGCAGCATCGAGTGGGCGGCATCGCCCAGGAGGACCACGGAGTCCGTGTGCCAGCTCTCGACCGGGTCGATGTCGTAGACAGCGCGGGCGTTCACGGTCTCCAGGTCGATGTCGCGAGTGATCTCCACGATCCGCTCGTCGAAACCCTCCACCATCGCCATGAGGGCGCCCTTGGTGACCTTCGGCGCCCAGGTGGGGTCAGGGCACAGGGCGGTGATGTCGAACGACACCTGGCCGCGGTGGCGCAGTGGCAGGAAGTAGACCTTGGTGCCGCGGCCGATGTACATCCGGAGGTTGTCGTCGACGGCCATCCCGTGGGCGTCATCGACGGAGATCACCGCGCGGTAGGCGTGCTCACCGGCGAACACCGGGACCTGGTCGCTGAACAGCTGCTGGCGCACCACCGACTTGATGCCGTCGGCACCGACGACCAGGTCAGCCTCGACGGTCTCGCCGTTGGCGAAGGTGAGGACGGAGTGGTCGCCCTGGTCCTTGACCATCTCCAGCTTGTAGCCGAGGTGCACCATGCCCTCGGGCAGCACGCCCAGGAGTGCGTCGATGAAGTCCCCGCGGTGGATCAGGTGGGTCTTGGTCGGCACGGCGTAGTCGTCGATGCCGGGCCACGCCTCCTTCATGATCGGGTCGCCGGTGGCAGTGAGGATCTCGAAGTAGTCGCTCGGCGAGCTCACCTTCGCGATCGCGTCGAAGCTCCCCCACTTCCGGAACTGCTCCATCGTGGACGGACGCAGACCTATGCCGGCGCCGACCTCCCGGATCTGGTTCGCCTGCTCGTACACGTCGACGTTGGCGCCGAGCAGGTTCAGGGCCCTGGCCGCGGCGGCGCCGCCGTACCCCGCGCCGACGATGGCGACGTTCAGGTTCTTCAGGGTGGCAGGCTGCATGGTCTTGTCCATTTCAGTGCTGGATGGTCAGGAAGCGTTGGATTGTCAGGAAGGCGGCGGGGTTCTCGACGAAGATCTTGTTGATCGCGGCCTCATCCATGCCGGCCTCACGCAGGTCGGGGATCAGGTCCTCGAAGATGTAGTTGACGGTGTGGCCCTTCACACCCGGCCAGCCCAGCGGGCTGCAGTTGGCGTCGGCCGAGGCGAGCGCCTTGTCGAGGTGCTTGTCGGTGAAGCGGAGGAAGTGATCCAGGCGTTCCTTGCGCGGACGGGCCCAGAACGGCGGGTCCTCGAGCTCTGTCTCGTAGCCGAAGGTGTCGAATCCCACGCGCCCGCCCTGCTCGGCGATCCAGGTGTCGCGCGTCTTCTCCGCGTTCACACCGTCGTCAGCGTGCCCGAACAGCACGCGGTGCAGCGGTAGCCCCTCCTCGTGGAATATCGCGATCGCGGTCTCGGCGTCGATCGCGAGGTGGGTGAGGATGGGTACGCCGGTGGACAGCGCCGCCCGGGCGGCCGCGCGGTAGATCCGCTCGTCGAGGTCGGTCATCGTGCCGCCTCGGCTCACCCCGACCTTGATAACGCCGGCGCGGCTGCCGGTGTTGCCGATGCCGACGGTGATCTCGTGGATGAACTGCTGCGCGAGGTAGTCGACACTCGCTCGGGCGAAGAACGGCAGTGCGGTATCGCCGCCGACGAAGCCGGTGCAGGCAACGATGTGCAGGCCCGTCTTCGCGGACAGCGACTTGTAGTAGTCGACATCACGGCCGTTGCAGATGCCGGTCGCGTCGACGAACGTGCCGCCGCCGTACTCGTGGAACGTGCGCAACTTGGGGACGGTCTCGTCGTACCGCTGCTCGGGGGTCTTCCACCACCTGCTGTCCAGCTCGGAGCCGGGCATTCCGTAGCCGATGTGCTCGTGGATCGCCACGAAGCCCAGCTCGTCGGCCGGAATCGGTCCCAGGACAGTGTTCACTCTCGACACGACATTCACCTCATGAAGGACGCTTGATGGTCAGCACCTCGCGCGGGTTGGCGGCGAGGATGCGCTGGACGTCGTCGTCGCTCACGCCCTGTTCGGTGAGCAGCGGGACGAACGTCGTCAGCACGTAGCTGTAGGGCAGATCGCGGTCGGGCTGACCGAGAGCCTTGCCCATCGCGTTGCTCGACAGCAGGATCCGGTCGCCGTGGCCGGCCGCGACCAGCTCGGCCACCAGGGCGGCACGCTCGTCGTCGCTGACGTGGACGTCGTCGTCGGTGCCGACGTGGTCGAGTGCGACGTAGGCCCCGCGGCGGGCGACCTCGAGGGGCGCTCCGGCTTTGACCGCGTCCACGCGGTCCAGCCCGCCGGCGACGACGCGGTCGGCCGGCAGTCTCTCGTTCAGGACGACCCCGAGGTCGTGGACGGCGTCGGCGCCGTAGCGGATGGAGATCGGGACGCCAGTGGCCAGGGCGGCACGGGCAGCGCCGCGGAACAGGCTCTCGTCGGTGGCCGTCATGCCCTCGTGGGTCGCCGTGGCGGCGACGAGGCCGGCGGCACCCCGCCGCTCCAGGCGGGGGACGACCATGCCCTCGGTGACCTCCTTGGCGAAGAGGTCGGCGAACTTCTCGGCCGGCCACGGCGTCGGAGGGTTGGTCTGAGGCGTCAGGAAGTATCCGCCGAGCATCTCCTCCGGGCCCATGCCCGTCGACGCGACGATGTGTACGCCGGTCCCGCGCGAGAGAGCCTCGTACAGCTTCACGTCTCGGCCGTAGAACATGCCGGTGCTGTCGACGATCGTCCGCCCACCGTGGGCGCGGAAGTCCGTCAGCTTGCCCGCCAGCGTCTCGAAGATCTCGGCGCGGTCCAGGGTGATGTCGAACGCGTACTCGGCTCCCGGAACCACCGACAGCAGTGCCTCGTGAACCGAGACGACTCCGAGCTCGTCGGCGGGAACGGGGCCGAGGACGGTGTTGACGTTCTTGCTCTGTGCAGCGTGGTGGCCTGTCACCGGGACTTCCTTTCGTCCGCGTCAGCCAGCGCGGTAAGGTACGTCACGCTAGACGGTGACTTTACATAATGTCAAGCGAGTTGTCGGCCTGACGTCTCAATGCACGTTGCAGTATGCTTCCCCACATGTCCTTGCGCGCGGCTCAGAAGCGAATGACCTACGAGCTCTTCCTCACCAAGGCCCTGGAGCTGTTCGGGCAGAAGGGGTACGCCGCCACGACGGTGGACGACATCGCTCAGGCAGCCGGGTCCACACGCGCGACCTTCTACCTGCACTTCTCCTCGAAGGCGGAGGTGATGAGCGCGCTGCTCCAGAAGGTCGACACGATCCTCACCGCAGCGGACGACCCCTCGCTGGAGGAGGTGGTCCGGTCCGGCTCGCGAGAGCTGATCCGCGCCTGGCTCGACCGGAAGTTCTCGCAGTGGGACGAGATCAAGCCGTACCTGACGGCGTCCTTCGAGGCGATGCATGAGCCAGACGTGGTGGACCAGACCGAGAAGTGGTTCGAGTCCGCGGTGGGACAGATGACCGCCGGGCTCGACCGCGCCGGCCGACTCAGCAAGAACGTGCGGCGGATCCGCTGCGTGTTGGCCTTCGGCCAGCTGGAGTACCTCTCGCGCCGCTACTTCTCCGCCGGGTGGCGAATCCCGCGCAAGATCTGCCTGGAGCAGCTCACCGAGTCCTGGTACCACCTGCTCGTCGCGGAGGAGTGACGGGCCGGTCCGCTCGACCCCCGCACCACGGGCCCCGGTCTCCCCTGATGGGCGGCAGGGCCGTTCGTACTCTCGAACAACCTGTTGACAGATGTGACAATCAGGACATTCACTTGTCATCATGTCAACCAACTCGACCACTGCCGCTCAGGCGGACCTCGATCTCTTCGCCGACGAGATCCTGCTCGACCCCTACCCGACCTACCGCACGCTGCGCGAGGCCGCGGGCGTGGTCTACCTTCCGACGAACGACGTCTACGCGCTGACCAGGTACGACGTCATCCGCGGCGCTCTAGCCGACTGGGAGTCCTTCTCGTCGTCGTCGATCGGCTTCAACCCGATGGTCAACGAGGCCTTGCAGGGCACGTCCTTGGCTTCCGACCCGCCGGTGCACACGCAGCTGCGGGCCACCCTCAACAGAAACCTCACTCCGCGCGCCCTGCGCGGTCTGAAGGACACGATCGACGCCAAGGCCGACGCGCTCGTCGCCGACCTGGTCTCAAAGGGCTCCTTCGACGCGATCGACTCCCTGGCGCGGGCGTTCCCGCTCGAGGTCGTCGCCGACCTGATCGGGTTCACCGGCGAAGTTCGCGACAACATGCTTCGGTGGGGCCAGGCGGCGATGCAGGTCATCGGCCCCATGAACCAGCGCACAGCCGAGAGCTTCCCGATCGCCGGAGAGCTTTACGCCTGGTGCTCCCAGGTCACCGCCTCCGACCTGTCCCCCGACTCGGTTGGCCGCGGGATCTTCGACGCCGAGGCTCGAGGCGACATCCCTCCCAACACCGCGGGGCACATCATCCACCAGTACCTCGGCGCCGGCGTCGACACCACCATTGCCGCCATCGGCAACATCATCGCGCTCTTCGCCGCCCACCCCGACCAGCTCGAGCTCGTCCGCAAGGACCGGGAGCTGCTGCCCGCGGCGTTCAGCGAGGTGCTCAGGTTCTGGGCACCCGTGCATGCCTGGGGACGCAGAGTGACGAAGGACGTGGAGGTCGACGGCACCGTGATCCCAGCCGGTGCCCAGGTCGCCATCCTCTTCGGCGCCGGCAACCGCGACCCGCGCAAGTACGACGGGCCCGACGCGTTCCTCGTCGAGCGCAACCCCGTCGACCATCTCTCGTTCGGCTACGGACCTCACGGGTGCGCCGGGCAAGGCCTGGCGCGCCTCGAGGCGCACGCCATCATCGACGCGCTGGCGCGACGGGTGGAGCGCTTGGTTGTCGGCGAGGAGAGGCGAGTGCCCAGCAACATCACCCGGAGCATCGAGGAGCTCCCCGTCCTGGAGGTGGTGCCCCGATGAGGATCGTCCTGGACCGGCCACGATGCGAGGGCCACGGCCTGTGCGAAGAGGCCGCACCCCACCTGCTGCACCTCGACGACGAGGGTGAGCTCGTCATTGACGTCGACGAGATCGGGGAGCAAAGCGCCGATGCGGCCGCGGCGAGCGTCGCGATGCGCGTGTGCCCTGTGGCCGCGCTAAGACTCGCATGAGGACACCGCGGCGCATCGTGATCGTCGGCAACGGCATCGCCGGCGTCACTGCCGCCGACACGCTGCGGACCGCGGGGTTCGACGGGGAGATCACCCTGGTTGGCGACGAGCCGCACCCGGCGTACAGCCGGCCGGCGCTGTCCAAGGCACTGCTGCGCGACAGCGAGGACCTCACCAGCCACCTCCTGCCCCCGCCGACGCACGAGGCGGTCGAGCTGCGCGGCGTCAAGGCCACCGAGCTCGACCGCGACTCATGCAGGGTGCTGCTCGATGACGGAGAGCGACTGCCGTACGACGGGCTCGTAGTGGCCACCGGCTGCCGCGCTCGCCCCCTGGGCGACGGGCAGGCGGACCGAGCAGGCGAGCTCACCCTGCGCACCGTCGACGACGCCTGGCAGATCAGCCGGCGGCTGGCCGAGCGCCCTGCCGCCGTTGTCGTGGGCGGCGGCCCCCTCGGCATGGAGATCGCCTCCGCGTGCCTCGATGCCGGCTGCGAGGTGACCCTGGTCTCTCAGGGCCCACCGATGGCAAAGCAGCTGGGCAGCCACCTGTCCGGGATCTTCGTCGCGGCCGCGCAGTCACGTGGTCTGCGCATCGTCGCCACGCCAGCAGTCCGACTGGTCACAACAGGTGGTGCCACCCGCGTGGTGCTGGCCGACGACTCGGCACTGGAAGCCGAGCTGGTGGTGACTGCTGTAGGTGACCTGCCGAACGTGGAGTGGCTCGCGACCAGCGGGCTACTGCGCGCCGGGGCCCTGGTGGTCGATGGAAGCGGCCGGGTGCGACCCGACATCGTGGCGGCTGGGGACGTGGCTGCCGTCCCGACCCCGCACGGTGTCCGCAGAGTTCCTTTGTGGAGCGCGGCCATCGATCAGAGCCGGATCGCGGCCACGGCGCTGCTCCAGGGTGACGCCGTGCCGCTGGACCCTCGGCCCTACTTCTGGACCGAGCAGTTCGGGCTGTCGCTCAAGGCCGTCGGCCACCTGCCTCTCACGGGTGCACCCACGCTGCTGGACGGCGAACTCGACGAAGGTCGGTCACTCCTCCGCTGGGAGGGGACCGGACTCACTGGCGGAGGTGCGGTCGCGGCCATCAACTACCGCATCCCGATCCCCCGGCTTCGGCGCCTGTGCGACCCGGCCGCGTAGCGCCGACGCCATGGCGACCTCCGGTCTGTCCCGCACCCTGGTCATAGAGACAACTTACTGGACATTGCGTCAAGTAAGTGCTACAACTGTTCACCACCGTGAGCCCCATCACCTTCCGTTACGCCCCGTTGGAGAGCATGCGATGAGCCCCGCTGAGACCCCCGCCGTCGCCGCGCCGGCGCCAGGCGCCGCGCGTCCGAGGGAGACCGGCCGGCCCCGGCTCGAGGTCCGAGGGCTCTCGAAGACGTTCGCGGGCGTCACCGTCCTCGATGACGCCCACCTCTCGCTCATGCCCGGTGAGATCCACGCCCTTGTGGGGCAGAACGGGTCCGGCAAGTCCACGCTGATCAAGCTGATCAGCGGCGTCTACCACGCCGACCGGGGCGGGGAGATCCTGGTGGACGGCAAGCACCTCGGGCCGCCCGTCCACGCCGGCCGGCTGCATCACGACGGGCTGGCGTTCGTGCACCAAGACCTCGGCCTCGTGGGCGACCTGAGCGTGCGCGAGAACGTCCGAGTCGGGCGACATGCCACCAGGCGCATCGCCTTCATCGACAAGGCCGCCGACCGCGAGGCCTGCCGTCGCACCTTCGACTTCCTGCGCGTGGCCATCGACCCCGAGGCCCGGGTCGCCGACCTGCTGCCGAGCGAGAAGGTCGCCGTCGCCGTCGCCCGCGCTCTGCAGGAGCGGGCCCAAGGCAGCGGGCTGATCGTCTTCGACGAGTCCTCGCGGGCGATCCCACACGAGGCGCTGCCGGCGTTCTACGACATGGTCCGCCTCCTGGCCGCGCATGGGACCGCGGTCCTCTTCGTGAGCCACGACCTCAAGGAGGTCCTGTCTCTGAGCGACCGTGTTACTGCGCTGCGCAACGGTCGGGTCGTCGAGACCGGGGTGCCGACCGAGTCGCTGGACGAGGCTGCTCTGACCCGGCTGGTGCTCGGCCGCGACGGCGCCGTCGGTGACCTGGTCGCCGAGATCCCGGCCCGGCTCGGCGAGGACGTGATCGAGCTGCAGGGCCTGGCCGGTGGCCGAGTCCGCGACGTCACGGCCACGCTGCGGGCGGGCGAGGTGGTCGGCTTCACCGGCACGGTCAACTCCGGACTGCTCGACCTCGCGGGGCTGCTGGGCGGCACCGGCCGGGGCTCGGGCCGGATCG
>WNFV01003114.1_pt1 | contig 37333 bp, 40 predicted proteins | sample 5400101 | NCBI WGS metagenome assembly WNFV01 (sample SAMN13153361, study PRJNA577476) | soil metagenome | isolation source: 115 cm soil or saprolite under grassland replicate 1 | place: USA:California | collected 2016-06-15 | reverse complement strand
CCGCCCTCCCGCAAATCGCCACTCGATGACGATGTTCTGACCCTCAACCCAGCCGAGATCCTTCAGCCCTCGCTGGAATGTTCGGAGGAAAGGCTCCGCGGACTCGCGCGTGGGGCCGCCTAACCAACCTATGCGCGGAACTTTCCCTGGCTGCTGGGCCACGGCGGCGAGCGGCGCGACGACGATGCCGCCGGTGAGCATCGCCATGAAGGTGCGCCGCTCCATCACCGGGTCTTCCGGCAGGGGGTCTGCGGGTCAGGCGCGAGGGGATGCGGGGCGTGGGGCAATGGGTCCATGGAGGAGCCCGCTTACAGGCTGGGCGGGAGTCTAGCAGAAGCCTCAGCACTTTGCTGATACCCCGACGTCGGGTACGGCCGTATCCGGCTGGACTTCAGTCTCGTCCTTCTGGCAACGTCCGGCGACTTCCCGGGGCTTGGCGATCGGTATCGCGACGAACCGGACTCCTTGACGGGTGTCCGTGGTTTCCCCGACGGCGCAGGCAGATCCCGCAGTCGACGAGAGTTTTGCCTTCGATCTCCTCGCGTCCTGCGAGGGGAGAATCCGCAGACAGGGAAGGTTCGACTGAGGCAGGAACATCTTCCCAGTTAGATCCCATCAGGCACCGGCAGGGAACCGGATCGACCACCCAACGCCTTGGGGACAGAAACTGGTGACAACGCTGGCAATTGCCGTCGAATCGGGCGTGTGGGCCCTCGGCTCCAGGTGGTTGGGCGTACTGGCACTCACGATGCAGCCCGCGGGGGGCGAGGAGGTACTCGCCATGCGAAGAATCCGTTTCGCGCGCGCCGGCATAGTGATGCTGACCTCCATCGCGGCGGGGGTACTCCTGATCGGAATGGCATCCGCCCAAGGGACGAAATCGTCACGGATCCCTGGCACAATCGCTGCGACACCCGAGCACGTCCGCGAGCTTCAGGAGGCCCTCGCGAAGTCCGGGTATGATCCCGGACCCATCGATGGAATCATGGGGCCGCGAACCAAGGCGGCCCTCCGGAAGTACATGTCGGTGCCTCCCCCAGCGGTTCCCACCCAGGCCGACGAGGTCATCAGGCGTTTCAGGACCGAGCGGCGCGAGAGCCCGTAGATTCGGTCAAGGGACAGTCACCGAATTCTTCCATTGCGTCGCCGGTGCCCGCTCCCGGACCAATGTGAGCCTCCGCGGCTGGCGGCTGGGGTGCTTTTCAAGGACCTGATGGCAAAAACCGGAGGGCGATTCGCCCTCCGGTTTTGCGTGCCGCGTATCCGTCGAGACGCGTGGTGGCTCGCTCGGCGAGGGGGATAGTCCGCGCGCTCTACACCTCGGTGGGAGCCTGCGAGACGAGGACCTCGGCGATCTCGTGCAACGTGCTCGGCGCCGCCGCATTGCCCATGGCGGCCAGGAGGTCGTGAGCGTCGGCGGCGCTCATCACCACGGATTCCAGACCTGCCGACCCGTTATGCTGCTCCCGCATCCAGCGCGCCTGCTCCGGCGTGGTGGTGAGCCAGAGGAGCGGATCGGGAAGATACTCCACCTGAACTGCCAGGACTTCGCCTTGGGCGAGGAGCGCCTCGTAGAAAGCTCTCGCGGTGGGCGGGAGCGCTTCGTGATGCTTGAGCACTTCCTGCAATGTCACGATGCGGGGAGTCTGAGGTGTCGCCACTTGGGTCTTCCGGCCCGTCGAGAGTTTTTCGAAGCAGAGCAAGAGCGCGCTGATGACGCCGAGGACCATGAGTCTTTTCACGGGAGCATTCCTCCTGGGCTCCTTGGGATAGCAAGAGGAAGGCCATCAGGCCTACGTCCATACAATCAAGGAGTTCCGTACAGCGCCGGCTCTACGCTGACGGAAAGGGGCAGGGGAGGTGACATCGCCGGAAATGGGCGAGGCGGGGATTCCGGAGCTGAACTATCCTACATGCCCATGTCTACCGGGTGGCCTCTGGCACTCTTGATCGCTCTGATGGTCGGGCTGGTCTCGGCCGCGCCCGTTGATGCTGCCTCGCCGACGGAGACCATGGAGGCGTTCTTCAACCGCGCCAATACCATTCTGCGCGGGGCCGATCGCTCACGCGGCCTCGAAGAAGCCCGCCAGGCTATCCGTCAGCTGGTCAACGAGATGATCGAGTTTCGCGAGGCGGCCGCCCTCGCTCTGGGGGCCGCGTGGTCCTCGAAGCCGCGGGAGACACAGGACGAGTTCATCGAGCTCTTCTCGGGTGTCCTCGAGCGTGGCTTTGTCGCGGCCATCGTGACCAAGGCGAGCGTATCCGGCGGAGTGAAGATCCAATACGTGGGCGAGTCCGTGGCCGGCGATCAGGCTGTCGTCGCCACCACGCTCCTCGGGCGGAACGGGAGTGACGTGCCCGTTGACTACCGGATGGTGCGACGTGGCGATCGCTGGAAGGTACAAGACGTCATCATCGAAGACGTGAGTCTCATTGCCAACTACCGGGCCCAGTTCAGCCGCATCCTGCGCGACTACCCATACACGGGCCTGATCGCCAAGATGCGGGGCGAGGCGACCGAGGCGTCCCCTTCCGACGCCTCCGCGGGCGGACAAGGATCGGAGCCGGTGTCATGGCCACGGTGGGTGATTGGGCACATGGAGGATGAGAAGGGCGTGCCGGAAACCCTGCCGGTGAGAGAGGAGCGCGACTGACCGCGGCTTCTCGAGCTTCGTCGCCGAGAGCGCAAAGGCCGGGACGCATCTCCGGCCTTTTCATTTTGTGGAGCGGTCGGCTCAGCTGGCGTCGGTGGCGACTACCTGATTGCCTCCGCGCTCGCTCGCTTCCTTGAGACGGGCCTGCGCACGGGCCAGGAGGACGGTCTCGTTGTGGCCGTCGCGCGGGAACGATACGAGGCCCATCGAGAGGGTCACCCGGCGGGAGGTCGCCCCCGGGTCCGGCTGGAAGGAGACGTTCTCGATGTGCGAGCGGATCCGCTCGACCACCTTGGCCGCATCGGCGTCCGGAGTGTTCAGGAGGAGGATGGCGATGCCGTCGCGGGTGTGAGCGACCACGTCGGTGGAGCGGAGGAACTGGGTGATCTTGCGCGCTACCGCCTGCTGCATCGTCTCATCGGGCTCGGGGGCTGGACCGTCCGGGCGAACGAGACAGACCGAGAAGAAGTCCTGGTAGCGTGTGGCGCGCGACGCCTCCCGCGTGAGGAGCTGCTGGAAGGCTTCCTCGCCGAAAACGCCGCTTGACGGATCCATGAAGTTGGGCACGGCCTGGCTCCCCCGATCCTGCTGATCGATGTGCCCGCGGCCGCTGGCCGGCAGCGGCGGGTGTTCAAGACAATACACGAAACCGGGGGTTTAGGGGAGTTCTTTAGCGGGAGCTGAAGGGGGCCAGGACCAAGCCGACGGAGTCATTGATGAGCTCGTCCATGCTCCTGCGCCGGATGAGGCGGCCCGTCTTGCAGTCGAGCTCCACGTCGACCGCGCGCAGCTCCTCGCCCGGCGGTTCGACCAAGAGCGGCTTGCCGTCCGATACCCGATCGATCTCGAGCGCGGCGTCCCAGTAGGTGGTAGGGCCGACGAGCCTGCGCCCTTTCTCCTTGCAGTGAGGGAGATCGCCCCGGGACAGGCGAGCGTCCACGATCACGAGGTGCTCCGCCCCCGCCTCGCGCGCGCGCGTGAGAGCGGAGGTGCGATCGATGCCATCCAGCGCCCGGCTACGACCGGAGGGCGCCACCGCCACATCGACGGCGAGGATGCCGAGGCGGTCGAGTCCTTCCACCACGGCGGCCTGGTAGTCCTCGGGGATGCGGGCACGCTCGCGCTCGCCCACGTCGTCGGCGACGTTCACCCGAACGAGGAGGGCGGGCCGGCGGATGGTGGTAGCGCGGAAACCCGATTCGCGTAGCGCGGTGCTGCTGGTGGAAGAGGCGCAGCCGGAGAGCAGACACAGGGCCAGGAGGGCAAGCGGCGCCGTCGGGCAGGATCGGCTGGGCATGACGAAATGCTACAACATTCCTTGACCCACGGGCGGAGCGTGGCCACAATTGGCCCCATGTCCACGCCGCCCAGATTCCCCACGATCACTCCCGAGGCGCTCGCCGGGTTGCGCGAGAGGCTCGGCCAGCCCGTTCGACGGCCGGAGCCCTATATCGAATTCGCCACCCCCGATGCCATACGGCACTGGGCCCACGGCATCGGCGACAGGAATCCCCACTGGGCCGAGGCCGGCCTGGCCCCGCCCACCATCCTCTTCGCCATGGACCGCATTGTCTCCGGGTATGTCGGGGGACTGCCCGGCATCCATGCCATGTATGGCGGCACGGACTTCCGGTGGCATCGGGCCATACGCGAAGGCGACCGCATCGGGGGGGAGAGCGTGCTGAAGGATCTCATCGAAAAGCCGTCCGCCTTCGCCAAGCGTGCCATCCAGCAGGTGTACCGTACGACGGTCCAAAATCAGCGCGGGGAGATCGTATGTGAGGCCGACTCGTGGTGCTTCCGCACCGAGCGAGACACCGCACGCGAGCGCGGCAAATACAAGGCCGTCGAGCCGCACCGCTATAGCGACGACGAGATCGATCACATCGTCCGTGCCTACCGCGACGAAGAGATTCGTGGAGCGAAGCCGCGGCTGTGGGACGACGTGAAGGTCGGCGACGCCTTGCCGACGGTGTGCAAGGGGCCGCTCACCGTCACGTCGGTGGTGGCCTTCGTCCAGGGCTGGGGCAGCCTGTACGTGCGCGCCCACGGGCTCGCTTTCGATCTCTTCGAGCGCCACCCCGCGTTGGGAATCCCCAATGCCTTTGGAGTGCCCGAGCCTCCCGAGCGAGTGCACTGGGACGAGCCCTTCGCCCGCACGGTGGGTGTGCCGGGCGCCTACGACTACGGTCCGGAGCGCGTGGCCTGGCTCGGTCACGTCGTGACCAACTGGATGGGCAACGATGGCCAGCTCCGCCGTCTCTCCGCCCAGGTGCGGCGCCACAACCTGATCGGCGACGTGACCTGGTGCCGCGGCACCGTCACGGGCAAGCGCGAGGAGGGTGGACAGTCGCTGGTGGAGCTGGATCTCGTGGCGGAGAACCAGCGAAGCGAGATCACGGCCAAGGGGTCGGCACTCGTGGCCTTACCGCGCGGGAAGAAATAGATGACCCCGGCCGCCCGCACGCTGGCGGAATGGGCGCACGGATTGCGCGCGGAGGATGTGCCGGCCCCGGTGCGGGACAATGCCGCGCTGCGCGTGCTCGATACGATCGGCTGCGCGCTGGCCGGGGCACGGGAGGACCATGTGCCCGCGGTGCTCGCGCTCGCGGCGCGCTGGGGCGGCCCGGGGCTCAGCACGATCTGGGGCTCGGCGCTCACGGCGGCGCCGCCCCAGGCCGCGCTCGCCAATGGCGCCCTTGCCCACGGCCTCGACTTCGACGACACGCATGCCGACTCGGTCTGCCACGCATCCGCCGTTCTCGTGCCCGCGGTGCTCGCCTTGGCGGAGTCCGAGCACCTCGACGGGAGGGCGGCGTTGACCGCGCTCGTGGCCGGTTACGAGGGGATGATCCGCGTGGGCATGGCGGCTCCGGGTCGCTTTCATGAGCGCGGCTGGCATGCCACCGCGACATGCGGAGCTTTCGGCGCCGCCCTGGCCGCGGGCAAGTGTCTCGGGCTCGATGCCGATCGCCTCACCGCCTCGCTCGGGATCTCGGCCAGCATGGCGTCGGGCGTGATGGAGTTCCTCGAGGATGGCTCGTGGGTCAAGCGCTTGCATCCCGGGTGGGCGGCACAATCGGGGATACAGGCGGCCGCACTGGCTCAGGGGGGCTTCACGGGCCCGGCGACGGCGCTCGAGGGGCGGCTGGGCTTTTACCGTGCGACCCTCGGGGAGACGCCCGACATAGCCAGGCACCTGAAGAATCTTGGAGATGAGTGGGAGACCCTGCGGAGCTCGTTCAAGCTCTACCCGTGCTGCCATCTGAATCACGCCTACCTCGATGCCGTGGCCGGACTCAAGCGAGACAAGGCCCTTCGTGCGGATCACGTGGCAGAGATCGAATGCCTCGTGCCGGCGGGAGAGGTACCCATCGTCTGCGAGCCCGAGGAGGCCAAGCGCCGCCCACGGACGTCCTACGATGCCAAGTTCAGCCTCGCCTTCTGCGTGGCGGCCGCGTTGGGCGACGATCGTGTCGGCATCGGCTCGTTCACCGAGGAGAGCATTCGTGATCCGCGGCTGCTTGCGCTCGCCGATCGCGTGCGCTTCAGCATCGACGCCGCCTCGCGCTATCCGGAGACTTTCCCCGGTTGGGTCAAGGTGCGGCTCAGGGACGGCGACGTGATGGAGGCGCGCGAGGAGAGCCAGCGCGGCGGACCCGACCGGCCCATTGGTGCCGACGAGGTCATCGCCAAGTTTCGTGACAATGCGGCGCGGGCTCTGCCCCCGGATCGCGTCACCGTGCTGGAGCGCACCGTTCTCGATCTCGAGCGCATCGACGATATGGGCGCCATTCCTGCTCTCTGCCGAATCGGCTAAGGGCCTTCGGCGCTGCCTGGTTTCAGGAAGCCTAATGCTCAGGGTTTTCGGTAGGTTCAGGGGGCGGGGGGTTTCGCTTGCCTGAACCTCGGGTATCTGGGAGACTAGATGTATGTCGCCCAGGAGATTGGCAATCGCGTTAGGAGTGGCCCTAGCTCTCTTCGGGGCCGGCCGTGCCATGGCGCAGTCGGGGGTCGAAATCGAGTCGACGGCCACGCCTCCCGCGCCAAAGTTCGAGATCATCCGTCCCGAGAAGCCAGGCAGCGAGCCCACGCGGACCCTCGACAACGATTTCCCCTCGGTCTACGGCGATCCGACCGTGAGATACGACCCGGCGTTCATTGCCCCCTTGACGAAGGAAACCGAGACGGGGCGGATGGGTCTGGCGGGGTGGACGTCGCCGGTAGGCGTGGTGACGGGCGACGGCCCCATGCATACGCGGCAGCCGGGCTGGTTGAGCTTTGGCTTCGCGATCACCTGGGGTGGGCCGCCCAAGACCGCCGTCACGCCAGCTTCCGTTCCCCGCTGACCGCGCTCTCACCCAGCAGGCTGCCGTGTCTCTCCTGAAAGGCAATCTCCACGCCCATACCACGTTCTCCGACGGGCGGCGTCCTGTCGGCGAAGTGATCGAGCGCTACCGTGATCTCGGCTATGACTTCCTGGCTATCACCGACCACGACGACCGGATCGACGAGGACTACTGGTTCAACATCCCGTCCGGTGATGACCGCCTGCTCGTGCTCACGGGAATCGAGATCGACTTTCGGCCGTTGTCGCAGCACGTGGGGAAGGTCATGGGTGATCGGGAGACGCTGTATGTACTCAATCATCCGGCGCGCTATTCCCTGGGGGTCGAGCAGGTCCTCGCCCGCATCGACGTCATTACCAACGCGGGCCTCCCCATTCATGCCGTCGAAATCACGGATACGGGGGTCTACCAGGCCCAGTACGACGTCGAGCGAATCCACCTGCCAAAGATCGCTACCGATGACTCGCATCTGGACGCCGAGTTCGGGCGGGCCTGGATCGAGGTGAACGCGGCGCGCAGCCGCGATGCGATTCTCCGGGCGATCAAGGGTGGGGACTTTCGCCTCGGCTTTTCCCCGGAGCCACCACCTCCACGCGGCCGAGGCTTCGACTTCCTCGACCTCTCCTAGGTGCGGGCGCCTATGCTTCTGAGAAGCATGGGCGTGAGGGCGGGCACGCCTTCCGAGAGCAGGTCGGGCTCTCCACGCGAGAGCCACTGGATCACCACCTCGTTGACCGCCCCCAGCCAGGCGAGCGTGGCCACTCGGGTGTCGAGAGGCGGGATGGAGCCCTCGGCCACCGCCTCGTCGAGATAGCCCCGGATCAGCGAGGCGAACCGCTCGTGGATCTCGGCGCGCTTGGCCTCATAGGCGGGGCCCAGGCTCACCGCCTCGAGGAGGAGGATGCGCGCGAGCGCGCGATTGCCGGCGAAGGTCTCGAGCCCGGCCCGCAGCGCCGCCTCCACTTTGCCGAGAGCGCCGTGGGAGCGGGCGATCGCGTCGGCCACGGCGCGAGCCAGACGCGCCGCGAAGTCATCCACGAGGGAGAGGAAGAGCGCTTCCTTGTTGGGGAAGTGATGATACACGGCGCCCTTCGAGGTTCTGGAGGCGCGGACGATATCGTCCACCAGGGCCTTGTGATACCCTTTGCGGGCGAATACCGTCAGCGCCGCGTGCAGAATGCGCTCGCGCGTGGCCACCCTGATCATGAGGAGAGGCGATGCTGATTCGTATCGGCCACAGCCCTGATCCCGACGACGCCTTCATGTTCTACGCCCTCACCGCGGGCAAAGTGAAGGCCGAGGGCATCGAGGTGGAGCACGTGCTGGAGGACATCGAATCCCTGAACCGCCGCGCCCGTACCGGCGAGCTCGAAGTGACGGCCGTCTCCGCCGCCACGTATGTCCTCGTCCACGAGCAGTATCGGATGATGGATCCGGGCGCTTCCATGGGCAAGGGCTACGGCCCCATCCTCGTGGCTCGTGGGCCGGTCGCCCGGAGCGAGCTCGAGCAGAAGGTGGTCGCCATTCCGGGCAGCCACACCACCGCCGCGCTTCTCCTGCGCCTCTACGTGGGGGATCCGCCTCTCATCGAGGTGGCATTCGACAAGATCCCCAAGGCCGTGCTCGAGGGGCAGGCCGATCTCGGACTGCTCATCCACGAGGGGCAGATCACGCATGAGCAGATGGGGCTCGTCAAAGTGCTCGACATGGGACACGAATGGGAGCGCGAGACGGGGCTGCCCCTGCCCCTCGGCATCAACGTGATGCGCCGCGATCTCGGCGAGACCGTCCACCGCAAGCTGTCGCAGGCCCTCCGCGACTCGATCGACTATGCCTACGCTCACGTGGATGAGGCGCTGGAGTATGCCATGCGGTATGGGCGGGGTATCGACAAGGAAACCTGCCGGAAGTTCGTCCTCATGTACGTGAACGACTACACCAAGCGCCTCGGTCCGGACGGCAAGGCCGCCCTCGAGCGCCTCTATGGCCTCGCCCATTCGAAGAAGCTGATCCCCACCCTCCCGCCCGTCGACCCGATCTGAGCCTCTCCCTCTCCCCTGAGAGAGCGGGGTGAGGGGTCTTCAATGCGGGAGCGCCATCAGTAGACCTTGATGATCTCGTATTCCGTGGTGCGCTGAGCCGGAGTGAAGCCCGCCTCGCGGATGAGCATCACGATCTCGTCCACCGTGGTCTTGTTCACGTAGTCGGCGGCCGCGTGGACATTCTCTTCGAAGAGCGTCCCGCCGAAATCGTCCGCGCCCCAGTGCAGCGCGACCTGTCCCGCCCGCTTGCCCTCCGAGAACCACGAGGCCTGCACGTGGGCGAAATTGTCGAGATAGAGACGCGAGCCCGCGAGCATTCTGAGATAGGCATTCGGAGGCCGCGAGCATTCTGAGATAGGCATTGGGGCCCTGGTAGGTCTTGATCCACTTCTCGAGCAGCGTGTGGCCCGGCTTGAAGGACCACGGCACGAACGCGGTGAACCCTCCGTGCTCGTCCTGGAGATCGCGGATGGCCTCCCAGTGATCGACGATGTCGTCCGGAGCTTCCACATGGCCGTACATCATGGTCGCCGTGGACTTGAAGCCCTGCCGGTGGGCTTCGCGGTGCACGTCGAGCCAGGCTTTGGGGCCGCCCTTTTTGGGCTCGATGCGCCGGCGGACGCGCTCCGAGAGTACCTCGGCGCCGCCCCCGGGGAGGGTGGTCTGCCCCGCGTTCTTGAGGCAGGTCAGCACCTCGGGCATGGACAGTCCCGAGACGTCGGCCATGGTCATGATCTCGGAGGCCGTGAAGAAGTGCGGGGTGACCTGGGGGAAGCGCCGCCGCGTCTCGCGGACGATCGACATGTAGTAGTCGAGGGGGAGGGCGGGGTTGTGCCCTCCCTGGAGCAGGACCGTGGTGGCGCCGCCCTTGGCCGCCGATTCGACCTTCTCCAGCACCTGCTCGACGGTGAGGGTCCAGGCCTCGGGATGGCCGGGCCTGCGGTAGAAAGCGCAGAACTGGCAGTCGGTGATACACACGTTCGTGTAGTTGGGATTGGAGTCGATGACGAATGAGACCTGCCTCTCCGGATGCACGCGGAACCGCATCTCCTGAGCGAGGCTGCCGAGGTCGAGGAGGGGGGCGTCCGTGAGGAGCCATCGGCCGTCGGCGCGATCGAGCCGCTTGCCCGCTTCGACCTTGGCGCGGATCTCGGCGAGCACGCCTAGCTCCAGACCTTCACGACGTGGTAGAGAGCATCGCGTTCCACCGCCACCTTGCCCGCGTCCTTGATCATGCGGAGGATCTGCTCCTGCGCGAGACCGGCTGGGCTGGCCGCCTTCGCCGCGTGGGCGATCTTCTCGTCCTCCAGCGTGCCGTTGACGTCGGAGGCGCCGAAGTGGAGGGCGACGGAGGCCGTCTCTTCGCCGATCATCACCCAGTAGGCCTCGATGTGCGGGAAGTTGTCGAGGAGCAGGCGAGCGGCGGCGATGGTCCGGAGATCGTCCGTGGGCGGCGTCTGGCGCGGCACCAGCTTCGTGTTCCCGATCTGATACGCGAGGGGAATGAAGGTGAGGAAGCCCCCGCTCCTGTCCTGCTGCTCGCGCAGACGCAGGAGGTGCTCGACGCGCTCGGCCATTGTCTCGATGTGCCCATAGAGCATCGTGGCATTGGTCTTGATGCCCAGGGAATGCGCGATGCCGTGGATCTCGAGCCAGCGGTCGGCGTTCGCCTTGCCGGTGTAGTGGAGTTCCTTCTGGAGACGCTTGGAGAAGATCTCCGCCCCGCCGCCCGGCATGGAGTGCAGGCCCGCCTTCTTGAGCCGCGTGAGGGCTTCCAGAGGCTCGATCTTCCAGCGGCGCCAGAAGTAGTCGATCTCCGCCGCCGTGAAGGCCTTGATCTGCGTTTCCGGCCGCGCGGCGTGGATGGCCTCGATCATCCGCTCGAAGTAATCGAAGGGCCAGTCGGGATGGTGGCCGCCCACGATGTGTGCCTCGCGCGTGCCCGGCTTGATCATGTCGAGCACGTCCTCGATGGAATTCTCGAAGGCGCCCGCCTCGCCCTTCTTGCGGGCAAAGTCGCAGAAGGAGCAGGACAGCACGCAGACATTGGTCGGGTTGATGTAGCGGTTGAGCACGAAGAAGACCTGGTCGCCGTGCAGGCGCGACTTGGCGAAGTTGGCCATGCCCCCGAGCCCGTGAAGATCCTCGGTCTCGAAAAGGAGCAGGCCGTCTTCTCGGCCGAGGCGCTGCCCGGTTCGGACCTTGTCCCAAACAGGAGTGAGACGGGGGTCGCGGAAGCGTACGGGAACTGTGTCGAGGGCTAGCAAGCGCGCCTCCCTGGGGTGAAGGTAGACCGACTGGTCGGTCTGATTCTATGAGCGCGTCTCGATCCGTGTCAAGCTTCCCGGCAACTTGCAGGCCCGAAAGATGCTAGACTCGCGGCCCCTCGTGGGCCCCGGGCCGGGTGCAGAGGGCTATTGATCCGAGAGGGAGACAGCCGATGCGGGTTCCCCTGGCGAGATGGGTGGCGATCCTCGCAGCCAGCTTGGTGCTTGCGTCCACGGCGGGCTCCGCATGGTCTCAGGCTCAGCCGATCCCGATCGGGATAGCCCTCGCTCAGACGGGCAAGGTGGCCCCGGCCGGCCAGGAGCAGGTTCTCGGGGCGCAGATCGCCGAGGACTATTTCAACAAGCTGGGCGGGGTCAACGGCCGTCCTATCAAGCTCGTCTTCCAGGACGCGGGGAGTGATGAAGCCACCGCCATCAACGCGTTCCAGAACCTCATCAATGTCGCGAAGGTGGTGGGCATCGTGGGGCCCAGCCTCTCGCAGCAGGCCTTCGTCGCCGATCCCATCGCCAACCGCGCGAAGGTCCCGGTGATCGGCCCCTCGAACACGGCCAAGGGCATCGCGCAGATCGGCGAATACGTGTCGCGCGTCTCCGCTCCGGTGACCATCGTGGCGCCGGCCGCGATCAAGGCGGCCCTCGGGATCAACCCGAAGATCCGCAAGGTGGCCGTGATGTACGCGCAGAACGAGGCGTTCAACAAGTCGGAGACGGAGACTTTCCAGTCCGCGGTCAAGGACACCTTCAAGCTCGATCTGGCGACCGTCCAGACCTTCCAGACGACAGACACGGATTTCACCTCCCCGGTGACCAACGCCCTCGAGGCCAACCCCGACCTCATCATCATCTCGGGGCTGCAGACGGACGGCGCCAACGTGGTCAAGCAGCTCCGCGAGCTCGGGTACAAAGCCCTCATCATCGGAGGCAACGGCCTCAACACCACCAATATCTTCCCGATCTGCAAGGTGCACTGCGACGGACTGCTGATCGCGCAGGCCTACAGCCCGGAGTTCAAGAGCAAGATCAACGACACGTTCCGGTCGATGTACAAGGATAGGCAGACGAAGGACCCGCCCCAGTTCGGCGCGCAGTCCTTCACCGCCATCCAGGTCTTCGTGGAGGCACTGCGGGCGCTCGACAAGAAGACGCCCATCGCCGGCCTGGACCTCGCCGCCCTCCGCGTGGATCTGAACAAGCAGCTCCTGCAGGGCACCTACGACACGCCGCTCGGGGAAATCTCCTTCACGCCGTCGCCGGGCGGGGAGATCAACCAGAAGCAATCCTACGTCGCGCAGGTGAAGATGGATGCCGACGGGGCCAACGGTAAATTCGTCTACGTGAAGTAGGGGGGGCGGGCGTGACCCGGACGCTCCTGCCGCAGCAGGTGCTGAACGCGCTCGCCCTCGGCAGCGAGCGAGGCGGCTACTTGATGGCGCCGATGGTGAAGCCGGCGATGAAGCGATCGAGGAAGAAGTTGTAGATGATGGCGAGGGGCACGCTCGTGATCAGGCACGCGGCCATCAAAGAGCCCCAGTAGTAGACATCGCCTCGCACGAGGGCCACGGGCACGCCCACGCTGACCGTCATGCGCTCGACGGAGGAGATGAAGGTCAGGCTGTAGACGAACTCCTGGATGGTGAGGGTCAGCGCGAAGATGACCACGGTCAGAAGCCCCGGCATGGCGAGGGGTAGCACGATCCGGCCGATGGCCCCCAGCCGGCTGCATCCGTCGACCATGGCCGACTCCTCGACCTCCTTCGGGAGGGTCTTGAAGAATCCCATGAGAAGCCATGTGCAGAAGGGCACGGTGAAGGTGGGGTAGATCAGGACGAGGGCCCCCAGCTGGTTCTGCAGACCCAAGAGCGCCACGAGCCGCGAGAAGGGGATGAAGAGGAGGGTGGAGGGCACGAGATAGGTGAGGAAGATACCGATGGAGAGCCGCTCGCCCCAGCGCCCGGTGAGGCGGGCCAGGCTGTAGGCGGCGGGCACGGCGAGCACGAGCGTGATGAGCACGACGATGGCGCCCACCCAGAGGGCGTTGAAGAGCCAGGTGAGGTAGAGCGTGTTCTGAAAGAGCGTCTCGAGATGAAGGAGCGTGGGCGGCTGATTGAAGATGAAGGGGTTATGGGCGGTGTTGGAGGCGCCGACGTACAGGTCGCTGTTCTGCTTGAAGGTGGTGATGAGCATCCAGTAGAAGGGGAAGATGGCGAAGGCGGTGAAGCCGAGGATGGTGACCCGATGGCCCACGGTGGCGAGCGCCTTGCGCAGGGGGCGGCGGCGCATGACTAGGCCACTTCCGCGCGGCGCGAGCTGCGCAGCATGAGAATCGCCATCACCACGAGAAGGGGCAGGAGGAAGATCGCAATGGAGGCCCCCCGCCCCACGTCACCTCCCAGCACCCCTTCCTGATAGGCGAGGCTCGCGAGGACGTGGGTGCTGTTGTAGGGGCCGCCGCGCGTCAGGAGGTACACCACGTTCATGTCGGTGAAGGTGAAGACGGTGCCGAAGAGGATGGCCACGCTGAGAATCGGCAACATCATGGGGATGGTGACCTGGAAGGCCTTGGCGAGGGGACCCGCTCCATCGATGTGCACGGTGATGATGGCGACCATGCCGAGAGCCGGATCGCCGAGCCAGTAGTACCACTGGCCGGGGCCGAGCCAGCCCACCACCTTCAGCAGCCAGTTGATCACGCTGAACGTGGAGTCGAAGATCCAGAGCCAGCCGAGGGTGGCGAGGGAGATGGGAGCGGCCCACGGCATGAGGATGAGGAAGCGGACGAGGAGCTTGCCGCGGAACGGCTTGAGGAGGGCGCGGGCGAGCATGTTGCCGAGCGCGATGACGAGGAACTGGGAAACGAAGGTGAAGACGAAGGTGTTGCGGAGCGCCCGCAGGAAGACGGGATTTGTCACCACGTTCCTGAAGTTCTGCAGCCCCACGAAGGAGAAGTCGAGACTGCCCGCGGAAGAATTGGTCAGGCTGAGAAGCAGCGCGAGGAGGAAGGGCAGGGCCACGAGCAGGAAGATGTAGGCGAGGGCCGGGGCGAGGAGCCACTGGCCCAGACGACGGTCGCGCGGCGACAGGGTATCCGCGGGCTTGAGGAAGGTCGCGGTGGGTCCGGCCTCTGCAGTGTCCATGGTGGGGTCAAACGCAGGCCGACAGCCAGGCCGTCATGCCCCGGGCCCACCTGTCGGCCTCGATGCGCGGTCGGCGCCGGCGGCTACCGGTCCTTCGCGCCTCCGGGAACCATGCCCTTCTTGCGCCACTTGCCGAAGATCTCCTTGGCGCGGGTGTTTGCCTCGGCCAGCGCGTCCTTGGGCGCGAGGGCGCCCGTGGCCGCCTTGGCAAACATGTCGGTGATCACGTAGGTGTCGAAGATCTCGCCTTCGGCCGGGTTGGCAAAGCCGGGATAGCCCAGGTTGGTCGACCAGGGCAGGGCCTTGGCCAGGAGGGCCAGCTTGTCCGCCGGCTTGGATCCGAACGGGTCATTGTTGCACTGCTTGGAGATCCAGTTCGCTCCCGACTCGTACTTCCGGCTCATGGGGGTGGCGGGATCGGCCACCGCGCCGTAGAACGACGGGAAGTTGTAGAGCTTGCTCGCGAGCATCGACTCCCGCGAGGCGTCGATAAGGGCGACGAGGAACTCCTTGGCCGACTCTTGGCTCTTGGAGAACTTCCAGACCACGTAGCCGCTCATGACGTGCTCGGACGCCAGCATGATGCCCGTGGGCCCCTTGAGGGCGGGCACGAAGAAGTAGTTCTCGAGCACGGGCAGGTTGTTGTCCTGGGCCGTGCGGTACGCGGAGATGGAGTTCAGGATGTACGACGTCTCCTGGGCGTTGAACGCCTGGTTGTTGGAGGCCGCGTTCCACGACAGCACGGCCTGCGTCATGCCCACGGAGTACAGTCGCTTCGCGTACTCGAGCGCGCTGAGGGTCTCCGGAGAATTGAGGACGAGGTTGCCGTCCTTGTCCTGAATGGAGCCGCCGTGGCACCACAGCATGTTGCGCACGGCCATATTGGAGTCGATGTCCTGGCTGAGGCCGATGCCGATGGGGATCTGCATCTGCGGGTACTTCTTCTTGATCTCGGGCGCGGCCTTGACGAGATCTTCATACGTCGACGGGCCGTTGGGCTGGCCGATGTCCGTCCAGATCTTCTTGTGGTAGTTCCCGGGGTCGGGGACCCACATGTCGGAGACGGCGAATTGCTTCTTCGTGAACGCATTGTAGGTGCTGCGATACGCAAGCTCTACCGGCTTGCCGTATTTCTTCTCGAGGTTCGCCATCACGTCCTTGAGGTCGACGACATGCTCTTCGAACGCGCTCCCGAGACCGATGAACATGTGGATGTCGTGGCCTGACTGGGCGGCCACTTCGGCGGTCGCGCGCGGGACGACGTCGGCGAAGCCCACGTGATCCACCGTGACTTCGATACCGTGCTTGGCGCCCCATTCCTTGGCGAAGGGGTCGAACCACTTGTCATAGGCGGGGACGAAGTGGCTCCACTGGAGGATCTTCAAGGTCTTGTCGGCGGCCCCGACGCCGCGGGTGAGCACGGTGGGCCCCGCCGCGGCCGCCGCCATCCCCGCGGCCACCAGCTTGCCCCCCTTGGAAATGAATTGACGGCGAGTCTCCATACCCACCTCCGTTGGTGTGCGCAGGACTCAGGATCGGTCTCGATGTGGTCGACGGCGTCAAGAATATCACAAGTTTATGGCCGGGCCGCTCATGCTATCCTACGGCTTCGTGAGCGGACATCCCGGCGTCTTTTTCGAGGATCTCGCCGTCGGTCAGGAGTTCACCTCTCCCGGGCGCACCGTCACCGAAGCCGACATCGTGATCTTCGCCGGCCTCTCCGGCGACTACAACGTGCTCCACACCGACGCCGAGCACATGAAGGCTTCCATCTTCGGCGAGCGGATCGCCCACGGCCTCCTCGGCCTCAGCATCGAGCAGGGGCTCGCCTCCCGCGGCGAGCCCGCGGCCGCCCATGGCGTGCTCAGCGGGCTCAAGTGGAAGTTCAAGGGGCCGATCAAGATCGGAGACACCGTCCACGTCCGATCGCGTATCGCCGCCAAGAAAGACGGGCCGGATGCGAGCCGAGGCCTCGTCACTGTCGATCGCCAGCTCGTGAACCAGCTCGGGGAGATCGTCCAGGAGGGCGAGACGGAGCACGTGGTGGAGCGCCGGCCGGAATGAGAGACACACCGGTAGCGACGGCGCAATGCTACTTCGAGGACGTCGAGCTCGATGTTTCTCTCGAAACTCCCGGGATCACCCTCACCCGGGCCCACGTGGCGCTCTTCGCCGGTATCACAGGCGAGGCTGCGCCGCAGAATCCCGACACTGTCCCCAGCCTCCTGCCTCTGAGTCTCTCCTCTGGTCTCGGCTGGCGGGTGCCGCGGCCACCGCTCGCCGTGCTGGCCTTCATGGGCTTCGAATGGCGGTTCCTCGCGCCCCTCCGCGTCGGCGACACCATTCACAGCGTGTCGCGTACCCTGACCAAGCGGAACATGCGGGACGGGGGAGTGGTGATCGAAGAGCGGAAAATCGTCAACCAGCGCCACGAAACCGTGCAGGCGGGAAAGCTCACGCTCCTCGTGGCGCGGCGGCCCGCGGCATGAGCGGGGCGCCCCGCCGGGTCCTCATTCTCACCGCCTCGTATGGCTCCGGGCATACCCGGGCCGCGGGCATCCTCGCCGACGAGTTCCGCCGGGTGGGCGCGCTGCCCACCGTGGTGGATCACTTCCGCGATCTCGTGCATCCGGCCTTCGATCGCTGGAGCCGCGCCCTCTACTACGGCATCCTCCATCGGGCGCCCGCGGTGTGGGGCGGGGCGTACTGGCTGGGCGACCGGATCAACGTGGGGTCGCCGCTCCTCCTCGGCTTCAATCACGTCGGGGCGAGGAAACTCCGCCAGATGCTGCGCGCGCAGCACTACGACCAGGTGGTGTCGGTGCAGCCGACGCCCGCGGGGGCGCTGTCCTTCCTGCGCTCGCGCGGCGAGCGGACCCCGCCGCACACCACGGTCTTCACCGACTTCGTCGCTCATACCCAGTGGATTCATCCGCACGTCGATCGGTACTGCGTGCCCTCCGAAGAGATCTCCCACGAGCTCACGGCGCGCGGCCTGCCCCGCGAGAGCGTGGTGGTGACCGGTATACCGGTCGCGCCCGATTTCCTCGAGCAGCCCGACCGGGCGGCCGCCCGTCTCTCCCTCGGTCTCTCGCCCCGGCTCCCCGTCCTCCTCTTCATGGACGGGTCGGGGGGCGGATTCGGGCGTCTGGAGGAGGCGGCGCGCGCCGTGCTCGCCATGGAGCAACCCTTCCAGGCCGTATTCGTGGTCGGCCACGGCCGCGCGCTCGAGGCACGGCTGAAGCGCCTGGTGGCCGGACACGAGCAGCGGATCAAGATCTTCGGCTTCGTGGATCACGTGCGCGCCATGATGGCGGCCGCCGATATCCTGGTGACGAAGGCGGGCGGGCTCACCCTCGCGGAAGCGCTGGCCGCCGAGCTGCCGGTGATCTGCTTCGGCTCGCTCCCCGGCCAGGAGGCGCGCAACGAGCGCTTCGCCGCCATGGCGGGGGTGGGACTGGTAGCCGGATCGGGCGCTCAGCTTCAGCGGGTGATCGCCGCGGCGCTGAGGGATCCAGGTCTCCTGAAGAGCATTCGTGACCGGATCCGGCTCTACCGTCGTGTCCACGCCGCGGAAGAGATCGTGGACCTCGTCCTCGGCGACCGGAGGCTTGCCCGCGAGCGGGCGTCGTGAGCGCCGCCGAGGGCCTCCTCGCCGTTCCCGCCGTGTGGGCCGCCTACGCCTGGGGCTCGCATGCCTTGACCCTCGGCTGCGTGTGGCGTGGTTCGCGTGAGGGACGCAGGGTCTCCCTCACCTTCGACGATGGCCCCGATCCCGCCGCGACGCCGCGAGTGCTCGACATCCTGGCCGCTCACCGAGTCACCGCGACCTTCTTCCTGATCGGGGAACGGGCGGCGAGGAACAGGACCCTCGTGCGGCGCATCACGGAGTCCGGTCACGATCTGGGCAACCACGGCTGGAGCCACCAGAGCCTCTGGCTGGCCGGGCCTCGGCGGACGGTCGACGAGGTGAGGCGCAGCTACGAGACCATTGCCGGGATTGCCGGAGCGCCGCCCCGCTTCTTCAGGCCACCCTGGGGCATGACCAATCTCGCGCTCTTTCCGATCCTCCGGGAGCTCGGCACGCCCTGCGTCTTCTGGACGGTGCAAACCGAGGGGCGACGACCCGCGCCCGCGCCGGTGCAGGTGAGCCGCGCCCTTCGGCGCGCTCGGCCCGGAGCCATATTCGATTTGCACGACGCGGACGGTGTGCCGGGGGCGGGTGAGCGGCTCGTCGCCGCGCTGCCCTCCATGATCGAGGGTCTCAGGGCGGGCGGGTACGCGCTGGCTCCGCTCCGCGACCTGCTGTAGAATCCTCGAACCGCAACCCGACGACTCGAGCGTTCACGACAAGGGAGTCCAGTGATGGCCATCGATCCGCGCCACCAGAGCCGCGTCCTCCTCGAAGGTTCCGACCGCGCCCCCGCCCGCGCCATGATGAAGGCCGTGGGCTTCTCCGACGAGGACCTCGCCCGCCCGCAGATCGGCGTGGCGCATAGCTGGATCGGAACCATGCCGTGCAACTGGAATCACCGGAAGCTCGCCGAGAAGGTGATGCAGGGGGTGCGGGCAGCCGGGGGCACGCCCATCGAGGTCAACACCATCTCGATCACCGACGGCATCACCATGGGCACCGAGGGCATGAAGGGCTCGCTGATCAGCCGCGAGGTGATCGCGGACTCGGTCGAGCTGGTGGCGCGCAGTCACATGTTCGACGGCATCGTCACCATTTCGGGCTGCGACAAGACCATTCCCGCCATGACCATGGTCCTGGGGCGACTGAACATCCCCGGCCTCATGCTCTACTGCGGCTCCATCATGTTTGGGCGTTGCGCGGGCGCCGAGGGTGCCTTCGCCAACCGCAATCTGACCATCCAGGACGTGTTCGAGGCCCTCGGCGCCTACAACGCCGGGAAGATCTCCCTCGAGGAGTTCAAGGACGTGGAGGACCACGCCTGCCCCGGGGCGGGAGCCTGTGGTGGGCAGTTCACCGCCAACACCATGGCCACCGCCTACGAGATGCTCGGCATGTCGCCCATGGGCTGGAACGGCATCCCGGCCATCGACGCGCGCAAGGACGAGGTCGCCTTCGAAAGCGGCAAGCTCGTCATGGACCTGGTGCGCAAGGGCATCACCCCTCGCGCTCTCGTGACGCGACGGAGCTTCGAGAATGCCATCACCGGCGTGCTGGCCACCGGCGGATCCACCAATGCCGTGCTTCACCTGCCCGCCACGGCCAAAGACTTCGGCATCAGGTTGTCCATCGACGACTTCGACCGCCTCTCGAAGAAGACGCCGGTGGTCGCCGACCTCAAGCCCTGGGGCACCTACACCGCGCCCGAGATGCACGAAGCAGGTGGCATGGCCGTGGTGGGCAAGCGCCTGGTCGAGGCGGGGCTGATTCATGTCAACGAGAAAACGGTGACAGGGCGGACCATCGGCGCGGAGATTGCGGCCGCCTCCGAGCCGGCCGGCCAGCAGGTGATCAAGCCGCTCAAGCAGGCGCTCAAGCCGACCGGCGGCATCCTGATCCTTCGCGGCAATCTCGCGCCGGGAGGCTGCGTGATCAAGCTCTCGGGCCAGACGAAGTATGAGCACCGCGGCCCCGCGCGCGTCTTCGAGCGCGAGGAGGGCGCCTTCAAGGCCGTCAAGGAAGGCAAGATCAAGCCGAATGATGTCATCGTCATCCGTTACGAGGGGCCCAAGGGCGGCCCAGGGATGCGGGAGATGCTCCACGTCACGGGAGCGCTTCAGGGGGCGGGTCTTGGGGACTCCGTGGCCCTGATGACCGACGGGCGCTTCTCCGGGGCCAGTCACGGCTTCGTGATGGCTCATATCGTCCCCGAAGCGGCCGAGCGCGGGCCCATCGCCGCCGTCCGGAGCGGCGACATGATTCACATCGACGTCAAGAAGCGGCGCCTCGACGTCGAAATCTCCGCGGCCGAGATGAAGAAGCGGCTCGCCAAGTGGAGGGCGCCCAGGCCCCGCTATACGAGCGGGGTCTTCCACAAGTACGCCATGACGGTGTCCAACGCCTCCGAGGGCGCGGTCACCGGCTGATCTCGCCGCCGGGGTCAACCCAGCGCGGGTGGTGGTGTTCGCGTCGTAGACTTGCCATGGCCCTCCTCTCCGGTCTGGCGGAATTGCGCGCGCAGGTAACCGCCACCTCCGGCCGTCTCGAGAAGCGCCGGCTCGTGGCGGAGTACCTGCGCGAGCTAGCGCCCGAGGATCTGCCTCGCGCCGTGACCTTTCTGAGCGGCCGCGCCTTTCCCGCCTCCGACGCTCGCGTGTTGAACGTGCGGAGGCTGCCCGCACCGGCATCGATCGCGTCGGCTTTCCCTCCGCTCACCCTGGCGGATGTCGCGGAGGGCTTCGGCGGCGTGGCCGACGCCGGCGGCCCGGGCGCGCGTCGTCTCCGCGAGTCTCGCCTTCAGGAGCTGGCCGAGCGGGCCTCCCCGACCGAGCGCGACCTGCTCCAGCGCATCATCTACGGCGAGATGCGAATGGGGCTGTCGGAAGGCCTCGTGCTCGAGGCCATCGCGGAAGCGGCCGGCGTCGCCCCGGCCGCGGTGAGGCGCGCCGCCCTCGTCACGGGCGACGTCACCACGGTGGCCACCCTTGCCCTGGTGGAAGGAGCGGAGGCGCTGTCGGCCGCGCAGCCGCGCGTGTTCGTGCCCCTCCTGCCCATGCTTGCTGAAGTCGCAGATGACGTCGGCGAGGCGCTGATCGCCCATGGGGGAGCCTCCGCGCTGGAGTACAAGTACGACGGCGCGCGCATCCAGCTGCACGGTGACGGCGAGCGCGTGGTCATCTGGAGCCGCCGTCTCTCGGACGTGACGCAGAGCCTGCCGGACCTCGTCGAGATCGTTCGCCGGGACTTGGGCGCTCCCCCCTTTGTCCTCGATGGAGAGGTCGTGGCGCTCGACGCGGCCGGCCGACCCCTGCCGTTCCAGGAGCTCATGCGCCGCTTCCGTCGTGTCCGTGGGGTGGCAGCCGCCGCGGGCGCGCTGCCCCTCACCCTGCATCTCTTCGACTGCCTCATGGCCGAGGGGCGCTCGCTCCTCGACGAGCCCTACACGCGGCGCTGGGAAGCGCTCGAGCGGGTGGCGGGAGGGCGCTGGCTGGCCGAGCGCGCACTCGTCACGTCCACGGCCGAGGCGGAAGCCTTCATGGCCCGCGCGATCGAGGCCGGCCATGAAGGCATCATGGCCAAGGACCCCCGAAGCCCCTACCAGCCCGGCGGGAGAGGGAAGCGATGGTTCAAGCTCAAGACGGCCCTCAGCGTGGATTGCGTGATCGTGGCCGCGGACCGCGGCTCGGGCCGCCGCGTGGGCTGGCTCTCCAACTATCACCTGGCCGTGCGCGACGGCGCGGGGTGGGCGGAGGTGGGCAAGACGTTCAAGGGGCTGACCGATCGAGAATTCGCCGAGATGACCGAGCGGCTGCAGGCCTTGGCCTCGGGCGACGACGGCTATACGGTGCGGGTGCGTCCCGAGGTCGTCGTCGAGGTGGAGTACAATGAAATCCAGAAGAGCCCGACCTACCTCTCCGGAATGGCGTTACGCTTTGCCCGCATCGCCCGCCTTCGTGAGGACAAGGGCCCCGCCGAGGCGACCACCCTCGAGGAGCTCCGACACCTCTTCGAGCGCCAGTTCGCTACTAAGGGCCGCGCCTAGTCAGCTTCCGGTTTCGGGCACGGTCATGACTTCAAGCAGATGACCGTTCGGGTCCTCGAAGTAGAAGCCACGGCCGCCGCGTCGGGTATTGATCTTGCCGTCGGTATGGCTATCCGGCTCGCTGCCGTAGGGGAGCGCCTTGGCCTTGACCCGGCTGAAAATGTCTTCGAACTCCTTGTCGCCGACGTGAAACGCGAAGTGCAGGCTCAGACCGCTCCCCGGCTCGTGGGCAGGATCACCCCAGGCGTCGGGGTCGTCGGCGAAGTCGAAGGTGAGGGCCTCATTGACCTGCACCTGGGCGAAGTAGCCGCGGCCCGGCTTGACCTTCAAGCCGAAGATCTCGGCGAAGAAGCGGGCCGAGGCCACCTTGTCCTTGGCGGGCACGATCGTGTGATCCAGTCGAATGGTCATGATCCACCTCCGGGGCGTCTGCCCTTCGGACGTCCGCCTTCCCACCGGGGATTCAGGAGGATCGGGAACACCGGGGCTCAGTGCTCCGCCTCTGTGGGATTCGGCAACCCTACGCTAGAATGAGCATATGACGTTCCCCGCCGCATCTCCCGTACTTGCTGGGGCCTTCGCGGATCGCATCCTCGTCTTCGACGGGGCCATGGGCACCATGATCCAGGCGCGGGATCTTTCCGCTGAGGATTTCGGCGGGGCGCATCTCGAGGGGTGTAACGAAGGCCTCAATCTCACCCGCCCGGATATCGTCAAGGAGATCCACGAGGCCTACCTCGATGCCGGCGCCGACTGCATCTCTACCAATACCTTCGGGTGTGCTCCCTATGTGCTTGCCGAATATGGCTTAGCCGACCGGTGCCACGACATCGCCCTGGCGGCGGCCCGCCTCGCCAGAGCCGCCGCGGACAGCCGGTCCACCGCCGAGCGACGGCGCTTCGTGCTGGGCGCCATGGGGCCAGGCACACGAACCATCACGGTCACGGGCGGCATCACTTTCGACGAGGTCCTCGACGCCTACTATCGCCAGGCGCGCGCGCTGATCGAGGGGGGCGTGGACACTCTCCTCCTCGAAACCTGCCAGGACACGCTGAACGTCAAGGCGGCCGCCATCGGTGTCAGGCGTGCCATGAGCGAGGCGGGCCGCACGCTGCCCCTGATGGTCAGTGGCACCATCGAGCCCATGGGCACCATGCTCGCGGGGCAGGGGGTCGACGCCTTGTACGCCTCGCTCGAGCATCTCGACCTCTTCTCGGTGGGACTCAACTGCGCGACCGGCCCCGAGTTCATGACCGATCACCTGCGCTCGCTTGGCGAGATCGCCACCTGTTTCGTCACGGTGTATCCGAACGCGGGCCTGCCGGACGACCGGGGACGCTACGAGGAAACGCCGGAAAGCCTGGCCGTGAAGACTCGGCGTTTCGTCGAGGAAGGCTGGGTCAATGCCATCGGCGGATGCTGCGGGACGACGCCGGCGCACATCGCCGCCCTCTCGCGTCTGGTCTACGGGCGTCCTCCGCGTCGGCCCGCCACGACCCGCGCGGCGGCGGTGAGCGGCATCGAGGCGCTCTATCCCACGGATGACAACCGGCCCGTCCTGGTGGGCGAGCGCACCAACGTGATCGGCTCGCGCCGGTTCAAGGACCTCATCGTCGAGGAGAAGTTCGAGGAGGGCGCGGAGATCGGCCGCGCCCAGGTCAAGGGCGGCGCCCAGGTGCTCGATGCCTGTCTCGCCAATCCCGATCGCGACGAGCATGCCGACATGGACCGCTTCATGGATCAGGTCACCCGCAAGGTCAAGGTGCCGCTCATGATCGACTCGACCGACGCGGTCGTGATCGAGAGCGCGCTCCGGGCCTGCCAGGGCAAGGCCATCGTCAACTCCATCAACCTCGAGGATGGTGAAGACCGCTTCGAAAAGGTCGTCCCGCTGCTCAAGAAGTACGGCGGGGCGGTGGTGGTCGGGTGCATCGACGAGGACAAGCAGCAGGGAATGGCGGTGACGCGCGCCCGCAAGCTCGCGGTGGCCGAGCGTTCCCATGCCCTGCTCACCGGGAAGTACGGGTTGCCGGCGCGCGACTTGATCTTCGATGCCCTCGTCTTCCCCGTGGGCACCGGCGACGCGAACTACATCGGCTCGGCGGTGGAGACCATCGAGGGCATCCGGGCCATCAAGGCGCGCTTCCCCGAGTGCAAGACCATCCTCGGCATCTCGAACGTGTCCTTCGGGCTGCCCCCGGCGGGCCGGGAAGTGCTGAACGCCGTCTTCCTCTATCAGTGCACCAAGGCCGGTCTGGACTACGCCATCGTCAACTCGGAGAGGCTCGAGCGCTATGCCTCGATCCCCGAGGAGGAGCGGCGTCTGGCCGAGGACCTGATCTACTGGCGCGGGTCCGATCCGGTGGCTGCCTTCGCCGCCCATTTCCGCGGCCGGAAGAAAGAGGCGAAGAGCAGCGCGGCCCTGCCCCTGGACGAGCGGCTGGCCCGCTGTATCGTCGAGGGCTCGAAAGAGGGACTGATCGAGGATCTCGATCTGAAGCTCGAAGAGGCGCCGCCGCTCGCCATCATCAACGGCCCTCTCATGAAGGGCATGGAAGAGGTCGGGCGCCTCTTCAACGACAATCAGCTCATCGTGGCCGAGGTGCTCCAGTCCGCCGAAGCCATGAAAGCCGCCGTCGGCCACCTCGAGACCTTCATGGAGAAGGACGAGAGCTCGACGCGGGCGACCCTCGTGCTGGCTACCGTCAAGGGCGACGTCCACGACATCGGCAAGAACCTCGTCGAGATCGTGCTCAAGAACAACGGCTACCGGATCATCAACCTCGGCATCAAGGTGCCGCCGGAGGACCTGATCGCCGCCTACCATCAGCACAAGCCGGACGCCTTTGGCCTCTCGGGGCTGCTCGTCAAATCGGCGCAGCAGATGGTGACGACGGCGGAAGACTTGCGGGCGGCCGGGATCGACATCCCGCTCTTCGTGGGCGGGGCGGCGTTGACGCGCAAGTTCACCGCCACCCGGATCTCGGTCGAATACGGCGGGCCCACCATCTACGCCAAGGACGCCATGGACGGGCTCGACCTCGCCAACCGGCTCTTCGGCGCCACCACGCGCGAGGCCATGCTCGACAGGCTCCGCGTCGAGCAGGATGGGCTGCGCGCGGGAGCCGACGCGGCCGCCGCCGCCGAGCCCGCGCCGGCCGGCGCCGATGCCGTGCGCTCGGCCGTCTCGCGGTCGGTGCCGACCCCCAGGCCTCCGGATCTCGATCCCCACGTCCTGCGGCGCGTCCCCCTCGCGCATGTCTATCCCTATCTCAATCTCCAGATGCTCCTGGGCAAGCACCTGGGCGTCAAGGGATCGATCCCGCGCCTCCTTGCCGAGGGCGATGCCAAGACCCTCGAGATCAAAGGGGTGATCGAGGAGCTCGAGCGTCAGTCGGTCGAGCACGGGTGGCTCGAGGCCAACGCGGTCTATCGCTTCTTCGAAGCGCGCTCGTCAGGCGACGATCTCATCCTCTACCGCGAGGGGCGGGAAGCGGCGCGCTTCCACTTTCCCCGGCAGCGCGACGGAGAGCGCCTCTGTCTCTCCGACTACGTGCGCGAGGTGGCGTCGGGCGAGCCTGACTATGTGGCCATGTTCGCCGTGACGTGCGGCGCCGGGGTGCGAGAGTTGGCGGAGCGGTGGAAGGAGGAAGGGCAGTACCTCCGCTCGCATGCCATCCAGGCTCTCGCCATCGAGATGGCCGAGGCGCTGGCCGAGATGCTCCACGCCCGATTGCGCACCCAATGGGGCTTCCCGGATCCGCCGGGCACCGCGATGGAAGACCGGCTCAAGGCGCGCTATCGAGGTCTCCGCGTGTCTTTCGGATACCCCGCCTGTCCCGATCTCGCCGACCAGCGCATCCTCTTCGACCTGCTGGATCCGGCGCAGATCGGACTCGGGCTCACCGAGGGCTTCATGATGGATCCCGAGGCCTCCGTCTCGGCGCTGGTCTTTCACCACCCCGAGGCCAAGTACTTCAAGGCCGGGTAGCGTGTCCCTCTCGCCGCGCTTCCTCGCCTTGCTCGAGGCGGAGGGGCTGGAAGGCAAGCGCGCCCTCGACGTGGGCTGCGGGACGGGGCGACTGACTTTCTGGCTCGCGCCGCGAGTCAAGCACGTCGTCGGACTCGACCGCGACGTCCACGCCCTTGCCGAGGCGCGGCGGCTCGCGGGCGAGGGGGGCCTTGCCAACCTCGAGTTCCACGAGACGGACGTGGAACGAGAGGAATACGGACGCAGGCTGCCCGATCTCATCACCGCGCATCTCTGCGCCTCCGATGCCATCATCGAACGGGCCGGCCGGGCCCTCGCGCCCGGGCACTGCCTCGCCATGGTCGCCTTCCACGTGGACCAGTGGCGAGAGACGGGCAAAGTCTCCCGCTTCGCCTACGATGAGTCGCGGATGAAGCGGGCCCTGCGCTCGGGCGGCTTTACCCCCGAGGTGATCGAGGTCGAGGTGGACGTCAAGCGCTTCGGCTCGGTCGAGGAGGGGCTCGCGGCCGCGGTGGGCCTGGAGGACAGATGGCGCTCCGACGGCCGCTGGTTCCGCTACATCGCCTTTCTCGAGGAGGGCGGCCGCACGCTGACGCGCGCGCATCTGATCGTCAAGGCCCGCCGGTCGTGACCCTCGCCTCCGCGACGCTGACCCGATCGGTGAAGGCGCGAGCCCTCGAGCTCGGATTCGATCGCGTGGCCATCGGCCCGGCCGCGCCTCCCGAGCACGGACCGGCGTTCAGTCGCTGGGTCGCGGCCGGCTACGCGGCCACCATGGACTATCTCGGCCGGCGCGAGGGGGAGCGACTGGATCCCGCCCGCGTGCTTCCCGGCGCCCGCTCCGTCGTTTGTGTAGCCCTGAACTACTATCAGGGTGAGCCGGCCACCGATCCCTCGTGGTCTCCGGTGGCCCGCTACGCGTGGGGGCGCGACTACCATTCCGTGATGACCCCGCGCCTCAGCGACCTCGCTGCGCATCTGGCCGAGGCGGGCGGGGCCGCGAGCAAGGGTTACGTCGACACGGGGCCGGTCCTCGAACGGGACCTGGCGGCCCGCGCCGGCTTGGGCTGGATCGGCAAGAACACGATGCTGCTCCACCCCGAGCTCGGCTCCTGGTTCTTCATCGGCGCCCTTCTGACCACGGCCGCGCTCGATTTCGATGACCCCCTGTCCGACCGCTGCGGCAGCTGTCGCGCCTGTCTCGACGCCTGCCCGACCCAGGCCTTCGTGGCCCCCTACGTGCTCGACGCGCGCCGCTGCATCTCCTACCTCACCATCGAGCATCGTGGCGCGATCGACCCCGTGCTCGAAGGCGAGCTCGGCCCCTGGCAATTCGGCTGCGACATCTGCCAGAGCGTCTGTCCGTGGAACAGGAAAGCGCCTCCCACGCGCGAGCCGTCGTTCCTCCCTTCGAGGCCATACCCCGGAGCCGAGCGGATACTCCAGATGACCGACGAGGAGCTGCGTATGCGGTTTCGGGGCAGCGCCCTGTCGCGCGCCAAGCCGGCCGGGCTCAGGCGCAATGCCACGATCGCGCGCGCGAAGGCGGCCGGGGCGCCACGGGGAAGGGCGTGAGCGAGCCCGGCGCATTGATCTCCTCCGTTACCGTCTTCTGCGGCTCGAGCGACGTGGTGGACGCCAAGTACTTCCGGGCGGCCGCCGAGCTCGGCGAGAAGATGGCGAGGCGGGGATGGCGGCTCGTGTACGGCGGTGGACGCGTAGGTCTCATGGGCGCCCTGTCGCGCTCCGTGCTCGAGCACGGCGGCCATGTCACGGGCGTGATCCCTCGCGCGCTCCTCGACCTCGGGGTGGGCGAGACGAAAGTGAGCGAGCTCGTGGTGACCGACGGTCTGCGTGACCGCAAGGCCATCATGGACGAGCGAGGCGACGCCTTCGTGGTCCTGCCGGGCGGAATCGGGACGCTCGAAGAAGTGCTCGAGGCCCTGACTCTCAAGCAGCTCGGGTACCACCGGAAAGCCATCGCCGTGCTCGATCTCGACGGCTTCTTCGATCCGCTCTGGACGCAATTCCAGCAGGGGGTCGACGCCGGCTTTATCAAGCCAGAATTCCTGGACCTTTGGTATCCTGCCCGCGACGTGGATGCATTGCTCCGATACCTCGAGGCCTACGTGCCGCACGCCTATGGACCGAAGTGGACCGATCGCCGTCCCGACCGCATTCCCGGACTGACGTCACGAGGAGATCGCGCATGAGAAGCGGTGCCGGCCGTGTGGCCTGCGGCGTCATCGGAATGGTGCTGGCGACTTGGGGGGCGGGGGTCGGCGTGGTGGCGGCGGCGGCCATCCGTGGCGTGGTCGTCAACGCCGGACCCGCTCCCGAGCGCAAGCAGATTCCCATCAACATCGACCAGTACGTCTGTGGGAAGGGCAGGGAAAGCGAGGAGCTGGTGGTGGGAGCGAACCGTGGCATCCGCTGGGCGGTGGTCTCCCTGCAGACGCCACCGGCGGGTACCCGCGCCGAGCCGCCCGCCAAGCCCGTGCAGATGGACCAGCAGCAGTGTGTCTACGTTCCGCGCGTGGCCGTGGTCCCCGTCGGGGGGACGGTGGAGTTTCTGAACAGCGACCGGCTGCTCCACAATCTGCACAGCGCGAGCAGCGAGAACCCGACCTTCAACCGCACCCAGCCCAAGGGGCGGACCATTCCCGTGGTCTTCAAAAAGCCGGAGATCGTGCGGGTAGACTGCGATCTGCACACCTGGATGCGGGCGTGGGTCGTGGTGGCCGAGCACCCCTTCTACACGGTGACGGGGGCCAACGGCGAGTTCGCGCTCGACAATGTGCCGCCGGGGAAGTACACCCTGAAGATCTGGCAGGAGACGCTGGGCACCGTCACCCGCGAGGTGACGGTGGGCGACAACGACACGGCCGGCGTGACGGTCGAGATGGGGAAGAAGTAGCCACGATCACGGGGTGACGGCGATGGGCTTCCTCGCTTCCCAGGCCGCGGAGTGGGTCGGCTCCTCCACGGCGCGCAGCACGCCCCCCTCGTCGAGAGCGATGGTGAAGGTGACCTTGGGGAAGGAAAAGACCGGGTGAAGATACACCCGGGAGATCTCCGCGCTATTGATGTAGAGGGCGATGTAGCGGACGAAGTGCTCTGCCAACGACGGATGATCCCCGCCCTCTCCCACGCTGATGGTCACGTCGAACCATTGCCCGCGCTTGACGCTGGCCGGGGCCACGATCTTCGGGGTGTGTTTCGGGTCGGCCGCGCTCCGAAGCTCCTTGTACTCGGGTGTGAACTGATCTTCCTGGCCCGCCCGCGTGCCCGGGGCCGCCGCGAAGACGGTGAGGGTTGCGACGGCTCCCACGGTAATCCAGCGGCCGGCTCTGCTCATGGCTCTCTCCCTCCGTGGGGCGGGTCTCACGCGTCGCCCGCCATCTTGCGAATGGTGTCGAGGAGCTGTCGCGGGCTGTAGGGCTTGGCGAGGTAGGCGGAGGCTCCCGCGTCCATGGCCTTCTTGTCGTCGCCGGAGAGGGCGAAGGAGGTGACGACGATGATCGGGATCTTCGCCGTCTCGGGATGGGCGCGAATGGCGCGGGTGGCGTCGAGGCCGGAGAGCTTGGGGAGCTGAACGTCCATGACGATCACGTCCGGCATGTCGCGCCGGGCCGCCGCCACGCCTGCCTCCCCGTCGTGGGCCTCCAGCAGGTCGTACGGCTGCCGGGCGAGGAGGTCCCGGACGATCTTCCGGTTGAACTCGTTGTCCTCGACGAGGAGGATTTTCTTCTGGCTCATGCGACCTCCGATGGCTCGGCCATGCGCAGGGGTATGGCGAAGTGGAAGGCGGAGCCGCGTCCGGGCTCGCTCTCGACCCAGATGCGCCCGCCGTGGAGCTCGACGAAGGTTTTGGTGATGCTCAGCCCGAGCCCGGTACCGCCGAACTCCCGGCTGATGCTGGCATCGACCTGTCGGAACTCACCGAAGATCTGGTCGAGCTGGTCGGGGGGGATGCCGATGCCCGTGTCCGCGACACTGTAGACGACCTCGTCGCCGTCACGGCGCGCGTGGATGGCCACCTGGCCTTGCTTCGTGAACTTGAGGGCGTTGCCCACGAGGTTGGTCAGGCACTGGGTGATGCGCTTGCCGTCGCCGTAGGCGAGGGGAATGTCGGGCTCCACCTCCGCGGTGAACTCGAGCCCCTTCTCCGCGGCGAGCGAGCGCAGCGAGGTCCGCGCCGTCTCCACCACCTCCTGGACGGAATAGTCGGTGAGGGAGAGCTCCATCCGGCCCGCCTCGATCTTGGAGAGATCGAGCACGTCGTTGATGAGCCGGAGGAGCTGCTGGCCGCAGGTCCGGACGTCCTCGATGGGAGCCCGAACCTCCGGGGGCACCTCTCCATAGATGTCGTCGAGAATCATCTCGGTGAAGCCGAGGATGGCGTTCATGGGGGTGCGCAGCTCGTGGCTCATGTTGGCGAGGAACTCCGACTTGGCCTGGCTCGCCCGCGCCAGCTGCGTGTTGAGCATCTCGAGCTGGCGGGCGGCCGCCCGCTGCTCCTCATAGAGCCGGTTGAGCTGGGCGCTCATCCTGTTCATCTGCGCGGCGAGCTCGCCGAACTCATCGCGATTGTCGACGGTCACCGTGGTGCTGAAGTCTCCCTTGGCCACCTGGCCGAGAAAGCTCTGGGCCTTCCGGACGGGGAGGATGAACGACCACGAGGTGACGAAGCCGAGGAGAAGGGCCAAGAGGAGCGAGGCGATCACGAGGCCGCCCATGAGATAGAACGCGTGGCGATTGGCGAGCGCGGTCGCCTCCCGCTGCTGGTCCATGCTCTTCTCCTCGATGCGGACGACCAGCTCGACGAGACCTTCGACCTGGCGGAAGAGCGGGTAGCCGGACGTGAGCTGAAGCTCCATGGCCTGGTCGACCTTGCCGTCGCGGACCAGGTTGGCCACGTCGGCCACCGTGGCCATGACGTCGCCCTGCGCGCCCCGGATCCGCTGGATGACTTCGCGCTCCTCGGCGGGGGCGGCATTCTCGATCTCGGCAAGCATGGTATTGAGGCGGTTGTTCTCTTTGAGGATACTTCCGATGGTCTCCTCGTCGCGGAGGATGAGGGCCATGGCCGTGTAGTTCATCTGGAGGGCGAGGGCGTGCTGGGCCTGCCGCGCCGCGGTCACACGCTCGTGGGCGTGGTGCATCCGCTCGCTCTGGGCGGCCATGCGGCTCATGATCTCGAGGCTTATGGCGCCCATGACGGCCACGAGGAGGGCGACGAGCATGAAGGCGGCGAGTAGCTTGAAGTGCACGGAAGACCGCATGCGCGCGACCGCGCGCACCAGGGGCCCCAGGGGAGTGTACGAGAGGAGGAGACGGGCGGCGCGATCGCTGAGCCCGGGAGACGGCGCGGCAACGTTCGCGGCGGGGTCACCAAGGTATCCGGCGTCGTGACGGGGCGTCGAAGACAATGCAACGGCATGCTAGCAACCGCTCTGGGAGGAGTCAAGAAACCCCGCCCTCCCGGGATCTTGACACGAGGGTATCGGGAGCTTAGCGTTCACGGCATGCGGCCCAAGAAGATTCTCATCGTCGACGACACGCCCCACAACGTGAAGATGCTCGTGGATCTCCTCTCGGCCAAGGGGTACGAGACCGTCACCGCCGCCTCGGGGCAGGACGGGCTCGATCAGCTCGAGGCCGAGCGGCCCGATCTCGTACTCCTCGACGTGATGATGCCCGGCATGGACGGCTACGAGGTGTGCCGGCGGATCCGCGCAAATCCCGAGCACGGCATGCTTCCCGTCGTCATGGTCACCGCCCTCGACCCGACGCGCGAGCGGATCAAGGGCCTCGATGCCGGCGCGGACGACTTTCTCACCAAGCCCGTCAACATGGCCGAGCTGGCCGCCCGCGTCCGGTCTCTGCTGAGGATCAAGGACCTCTACACCACCGTCCAGGCTCAGGCCACCGAGCTCGCCGACCTCAACAGCAATCTCGAGCAGCGGGTGCAGGCGCAGGTGGCCCAGCTCGAGCGCCTGGGCCGGCTCAAGCGCTTCTTCTCCCCGCAGCTCGCCGAGCTCATCGTCAGCGGGGGCGCGGAGGATCCGCTCAAGAGCCACCGCCGGGAGATCACGGTGGTGTTCGTGGACCTGCGCGGCTTCACCGCCTTCGCGGAGACGGCGCCGCCGGAAGAGGTCATGGGCGTGCTCCACGAGTACCACCGCGAGATGGGCCGGCTCATTTTGGAGTGCGAAGGCACGCTCGAGCACTTCGCGGGCGACGGCCTGATGGTCTTCTTCAACGACCCGGTGGAAATGGCGGACGCGCGAGAGCGAGCCGTGCGCATGGCCGTGGCCATGCGGGGGCGCGTGGAGACCCTCGTGCCCGAGTGGCGGCGGCGCGGCTACGATCTCCATTTCGGCGTCGGCATTGCCCACGGGATCGCGACCATCGGCGCCATAGGCTTCGAGGGCCGCTGGGACTATGGGGCGATCGGCCCCGTGTCGAATCTTGCCGCCCGTCTCTGCGCGGAGGCCAAGCCGGGTCAGGTGCTCATGTCGCGGACTCTCCTGTCCTCCGTGGCCCCGCTGGTGACGGCGGAGTCGGTGGGCGAGCTCACCCTCAAGGGCTTCGCCAAGCCCGTGTCCGCCTACAATGTCCTGAGTCTCCGGGAGGGCTAGGAGGGCCGTGTTACACTCCGGGGCAGAGGAGTGATGACATGGCCATCCTGAAGGTCGCCCGCCTGGGTCATCCCGTGTTGCGCGAAAAGTCCTTGCCCGTTTCCCTCGACGAGATCCGGTCGCCCGAGACTCAGCGCCTCATCGACGACCTGGTCGAGACCATGCGCGAGTACAACGGGGCGGGCCTCGCCGCGCCCCAGGTCCATGTGCTCAAGCAGATCTGCGTCATCGAGGTTCAGGGCAATCCTCGGTATCCGGAGGCGCCCGCCATTCCCCTGACGGTGCTCATCAATCCGGTGGTGACGTCGATGACCGAGGAGATGGAGGACGGCTGGGAGGGGTGTCTCTCCGTGCCCGACATGCGCGGCATGGTCCCGCGGTACACCGCGATCAGGCTCGAAGCCTACGATCGTGAGGGAACGCGGATCGACGGCATGGCCAAGGAATTCTTTGCCCGGGTCATCCAGCACGAGACCGACCATCTCCACGGCCGCGTGTATCTGGACCGGATGCGCGACTTCTCGACGCTGACCCATCTGGCCGAGTGGAACAAATACTGGCTGGGGATGCAGGAGCAGGACGATTAAAGTCGTGGGTGTGGTGAAGGATCTGTTCTTCGCGGCGCGCATCAGAGAGACGGCCAGGATGGTCGACACCCCGCTCACTTTCGCCCGCACGCCCCTCGAGCTCGAATCCGCGCTCACCGCCGCCCCCGATCTGGTGATTCTCGACCTCACCACCGACGGCTGGGACTATGAGGCCTTCTTCGCCGTGCTGGAAACGGCGGCGCCTCGCCCGCCCGTGCTGGGCTTCACCACCCACGCCTTGGCGCGGGCCACCCGGCCGCTGCACGCGCGCTGTGCCCGCGTCGTCACCAAGGAGACGCTGACCCAGGAGCTGCCCGAGCTGCTCAAGAGCGGAGTGGTGGCATGACGGGCGAGGAGTTCGTTCGCGATCTCGACGCGCGCAACCAGATGATCCTCAAGCGCCTGGATCCGGAGTCCACGCTCACGCCCGAGGTCAAGGGCGAGCTGACCGTGCTCAACCTGCTCAAGGTCGCCCTCAAGAACGAGATCGAAGCCACGGAGATCGCCTCGCGATGGCTGGTGACCACCGACGACGTCGAGGTGAAAATGGCCTTTGCCCGGCAGGCCGGCGACGAGGCCAAGCATTACCGGATGATCGCCGACCGCCTGCGCGACCTCGGCTTCGACGCCCGCGCTTTCAATCCCGTGGCCAAGGGCTATGGCCCGCTCTTCCAGTTCCTCGACCGGCTGACCACGACCGTCGAGCGCGTGGCCGCGGGACAGTTCACGCGCGAGGCCATCGCCGTGGTGAAGAATCGCCAGTTCATCGAATTCTGCGAGCGGGCGGGAGACAAGGTGACGGCGACGCTCTATCGAGACGTCATCGAGCCGGATGAGTATTTCCACCACCAGCTCGGGCGCTCGCTCCTCCTCCGCTTCGCCGTGACCGACGAGGCGCAGGAGCTGGCGCGACGGGCATCCGCGCGCACTCTCGCCCTCGCGGAAGAGCTTCAGCAGGCCGCCCTCAAGACGGCCGGCATCCATCACGCTCCCGGCTGCTGATGGATCGCGACCCGTCGCTCCTCGAGCTCTCCGAGCTGGTCTCGCGGCGTGACGGCCGCATCGATCTGGGGAGGGCCGCCCTGTCCATCGCCCGCTGGGAGTATCCGCGGCTCGACGCCGACGCCTACCTGGAGAGGCTGGACGGTCTGGCCCGCGCCGTGGACGGCACCCGCCGCTCCACCGACGCCCTCGGGCGCCTGCACCGCCTTCGCGAATACCTCTTCGTGGAGCAGGGTTTCGCCGGCAATCGCGACGAGTTCTACGATCCGCGCAACAGCTTCCTGAACGACGTGCTGGACCGGCGCCAGGGCATTCCCATCACGCTGAGCCTGGTGCTCATGGAGGTGGGCAAGCGTCTCGGCCTCGCCATCGAGGGCATAGGGCTGCCTGGCCACTTCATCGCGGGGGCGCGGCTCGATGATTCGCAGATTCTCCTCGACCCCTTCAACGGAGGCGCCCTCGTGACTCCCGAGGAATGCGAGGAGCTCGTGGGGCGCGTAGTGGGACGCCCGGTGACGCTCTTGCCCGAGCACTATGCGCCGGTGTCGGGCCGGCAGCTCCTGACGCGCATGCTCGGCAATCTCAAGGGCGCCTTCTGGCAGCGCCAGGAATGGGACCGCGTGGTGGGGGCCATCGACCGCCTGCTCGTGCTGGACCCGAAGGCGGCCACCGAGTGGCGCGACCGCGGCGTGGCCTGGAGCAATCTGGGCGAGGTCCGGCGCGGGCTCGGGGACTGGGAGCGTTATCTGACCGAATTCCCCGATGCCGAGGACCACGAGGCAGTGAAGGGACATCTCCGCAGAGCGCGGCAAAAGCTCGCCCAGCTGAACTAGTGCGCCCCCAACGAGTATTCCCCACACCTCGCGTGACCCCGCAGAGTGCCGGGCCAAACCCGCAGAGTGCCGGGCCAAATTGCGAGCCAGACGAGGCCCGAGGGAGGCCGCAGCCCGAGGCGTACGTGGGTGTACGGTGAGGGCTGCGGCCGACCGAGAACGAAGTATGGCGAAGTCAAGTTGGTCCGGCACTAGCCCGATCGACCCCCAACCCCCCCGCGACCCTGAGGACCCCGGAATGAAAGTGAGAGGCGGCCAGAACATCTACGGTTACTCCGTGGGCATTCTCATGCTCGACACCCAGTTCCCGCGCATTCCGGGCGACATGGGCAATGCCGCGACCTTTGATTTTCCCGTGCTCTACCACCGCGTGCGCGGTGCGTCGCCGGATCTCGTGGTGCGCCATGGCGAGCGGGCACTGCTGCCCACCTTCATCGAAGGGGCGCGCGCCCTGGAGCGCGAGGGGGTGCGGGCCGTCACCACCAATTGCGGGTTCCTCGCCATGTACCAGGCCGACATGGCGGCCGCCGTCTCCGTCCCGGTCTTCACGTCGAGCCTCATGCTGGTGCCCCTCGTCTATCGGATGCTGCCCCCGGGCAAGGCCGTCGGCATCATGACCGTGGATGCCTCGTCGCTCCGCCCCGACCACTTCGCGGGGGCCGGCATCACTCGCGACATCCCCACGGTGATGGCGGGCCTCGAGACGGAGAAGGAGTTCACGCGAGTGATGCTCGACAATCAACTGGAGCTGGACGTCGAAGTCGCCCGCCAGGAGCACCTGACGGTGGCGCGTCGCCTCGTGGAAGCGCATCCCGAGATCGGCGCCATCGTGCTCGAGTGCACCAACATGCCACCGTACCGCGCCGACATCCAGGCGGCCACTGGCCTGCCCGTGTTCGACATCACCACTGTCGTCCGCATGGTTCACGACGCGGTGAGTCCGGGACTACCGCCGAGGCCCGCCTGAGACGTCGCCCCGCGTGAGCACGACCTCCGGCCCGCGGAAGAGGCTCGACCATCTGCCTCGCCTGCGTCTTTTCTGGGCACGGCTCATGCAATCGGCCAGCCTCGGCAGCTCCATGATCGAGATCGTGCTTGACGACCGCGCGACCAGCATGGATATTGACGCATTGTCGCTGGGCCGGTTCCAGGCCGGCCCTCTCTGCCAATATGGGTGAGACAGTGACCCCTCTGGAGTTTAGTGTCGAGGGCGAGCAAGGAACGGAGACCGATGAGCACAGCCGAGCGGGCCCTCGGTGGGCCGGCGATCGAGGTCGTGGCGAAGGCGAGACGGCGGCAGTTCACTCTCGAGTACAAGCGGAAGATTGTACGGGAGGCGGACGGCTGTAAGACCCCCGGTGGGGGGGGGGCATTGCTGCGCCGCGAGGGCTTGTATTCCTCGCACCTGACTACTTGGCGAGCGGCCCGAGAGCGAGGCGAGCTAGTTGGGACGCCGAAGAAAAAAAAACTTGCGGCGTTGCTGGGGACGCCGCTGGACACCGAGCGATCGTGATGGCGACGGTGACCGAGATCGGGCCCCGGCTCGGCATCGCCCCAACGTGCGCGGCGCTCCGGCTGCCGCGCGCGACCTACTACCGCCGCAGGCGGCCCCAGAGTGCCCCGCCGCCGCGGCGCCGCTCGCCCCGCGCGCTCACCACGGGCGAGCGCGACGTCGTCCTCGCCGTGCTGCATGAGCCACGCTTCGTGGATCACGCCCCGGCGGAGGTCTATGCCACGCTGCTCGACGAGGGCGCGTATCTCTGCTCGGAGCGCACGATGTACCGCATGCTCGCCGCGAACCAGGAGGTGCGGGAGCGGCGGGATCAGCTCCGGCATCCCCACTACGCGGCTCCCGAACTCCTGGCCCGTCGGCCCAACGAGCTCTGGAGCTGGGACATCACGAAGCTGCTGGGGGTCGGCGAAGTGGACCTACTTCTACCTGTACGTCATGCTCGACGTCTTCAGCCGGTACGTGGTGGGCTGGATGGTGGCCCATCGCGAGAGCGCCACGCTGGCCGAGCGGTTCATTCATGAGACCTGTGGCCGGCAGGGCATCGACCGCGGCAAGCTCACCATCCACGCCGATCGCGGGCCGGCGATGACCTCCAAACCCGTTGCGCTCCTGCTCGCCGA
>WNFV01001759.1_pt1 | contig 37341 bp, 35 predicted proteins | sample 5400101 | NCBI WGS metagenome assembly WNFV01 (sample SAMN13153361, study PRJNA577476) | soil metagenome | isolation source: 115 cm soil or saprolite under grassland replicate 1 | place: USA:California | collected 2016-06-15 | reverse complement strand
TGGAGCGTGCTCGAGCCGGAGCGCGGCCGCTTCAACGACACCTATATCGATCGCGTGGCCCAGGTCGTCGACTGGGCCGGCGCCCTTGGCATGTACGTGATCGTCGACATGCACCAGAACGGCTACTCGTATTTCGTCGGACCAGGCCCGAACGTGTCGCTCCGCTATCTCAGTGGTGCGCCGGCGTGGGCGACGATGACCGACGGCTTCCCATCACATGTGTACCAGGGGCAGCGCGAGCTCAACCCGGCCGTGTTCGAGGCGACGACGAACTTCTGGTACGACCGCGACGGAATCCAGGACGAGTACATCGCCGCCCTTGCGCACGTTGCGCGCCGATTCAAGGACAGCAGCGTGGTCGCGGGGTACGGCGTCTACAACGAACCCTGGCCGGGATGGAATCTCCCACCCGGTTTCGAGGACCTTCTCCTCTTTCCTTTCTACAGGCGGGTGATCGACGCCATCACCGGCGCACGCGACGGTGTGCCTTGCTGGTCGGGGTTCTTCATGCCCGCGATCTGCGGCTATCGCGACCTCGGCGTCGGCGATCGCAGGCATCTCATGTTTCTCGACACCGGGCTGGACAGAGAGATCACCGACTTTCCGACTCATCTCGGCCTGCCGGTCAGCTCGTATCCCAACGTCGTGCTCGCCATTCACGCCTACACGCACATCTACACGTTCGATGCGCTCCTGAAGGCGCCGCGCACCAGCTATCCGTGGGGCGGCTACGACCAGAGCTACGACTTCGCCGAGCGGGAGGCGAAGGCGATGGATGCAGCGCTGTTTGTGTCCGAGTTCGGCGACGACCCCGGCGACGATTCCATGATCCTCAAGAGCCAGCTGTCCCAGCAGGACCGCCGGCTCCTCGGCTTTGCCTTCTGGACCTGGACGGAGACCGGCGGCACGTGGGGAGTTTTCGAGTCATCGTCGGGGTGCTTGCGCAAAGCTCGCGAACGGCTGCTGGCGCGCGTCTATCCGCGCACTTCGGCGGACAGCCACCTCAGCTTCCGCTACGACCCCGACACTGGGGCCTTCTCACTGGCGGCGAGCGGGCGGGCGGGCGACGCTCCGACGATCGTCTACATCCCGCGCCAGGTCGCGGGCGACGTCTCGGCCGGCGGCGGCGCAATGGTGTCCACGGCCCTGAGGGCGGACGGTAGCAGGCTCGCTGAGATCTCCCCGACCGGCGGCTCGTTCACGGTCTCGCTCTCCCCGCGCCCGCTCGCCTTGACGGGATGCGCCTAGTCCTTTTGTCCCCTTTTTCTGAGGGAGATCCCAGCCGCCGAATCTAGCGTTGGCTCTCTTGATCGGCATGGTCTAATCTGGAGGGCCAAGGGTGGGAAGTCGACCAGGCACGTCTGGCCGCGTTGCCGGGTTGCCAAACGGGAACGGCGACGGTGTTCAGGCGGTAAAGCAGCGGATGGTTAAGAACGGTGCGGTCAAGCGCCGTCCCGTAACCAAGGGCGCGCCGCTCGTAGAGCCGGCCGTGAAGCTTGTCGCGGTCTCGAAAGCCTATGGCCGCAACATGGTCCTCAAGGGCATCAACTTCGCCGTCGCGCCGGGCGAGCTCGTCGAGATCACCGGTCCGAGCGGCGCCGGCAAGACGACATTGCTCAAGCTTGTCCACGGCCAGCTTCGGCCCAACGCCGGCGAGCTGTGGGTGCGCGGCCGGGCCCTGCACAGGCGCTGGCGGCGGCGCCTGGACAACCTCCGGCGCGACGTCGCGTTCGTGTTCCAGGAGCAGCGGCTGCTGCCTCGACTGAACGCACTCGAGAACATAGTCCTTGCGCTGCAGGTCCGCGACCCGCAGGTCCCGGACAAGGTCATCAAACAGCGCGCGCTGGAGGCGCTGGAGTCGGTCAAGCTCGCTCACCGCCGCGGCGCCTACCCGCACCAGCTGTCGGCAGGCGAGCGGCAGCGAGTCGCGGTCGCGCGGGCCCTGGCCACCAGGCCGCGAGTCCTGCTCGCCGACGAACCGCTGGCGTCGCTTGACGAGGAAAACGCCGCCATCGTGAGCCGGCTCATCGAGCAGGCGGCGGCCGAGGGCACGACGGTGATCGTGGCCGGTCACCGGCATACGTTTCTCGCCGCACGCCGGATCCTTCGCCTGCCCAGCGCGAGGGTGATGACGAACGGCGCCAGGCGCCCGCAGGTCATCGCGAGGGGCAACGGTCATGCGAACGGCAACGGCAACGGCGCCTCGAACGGAAACGGGAACGGGAACGGTCATGGCAGCGGCGCTGCGGTGCGCAAGGAGTGGTGGCGGGTCGTCATCCCACCCCGCGCCCGGCCGCACCGCGCTGTCAAGCCTCAACGACTCCCACTCTGGCGGCGGGCGGCGGCGTTCGGCGCGAACGGCTACCGCCTCGTCGCCCTGAGCGGACTTCGCAGCTGGAGCCGGGACCTGCGGCAGACGCTGCCGGTCCTTGGCACCATCGCCCTCCTCCTCATGCTGTGCGGCACGCTCGCCCTGGTCGGGGTCGCGGTGCAGCGGGCGGTCGCCGACCAGGCGGCTCAGGCGGCGATCGTGCGCGTCTACCTGTCGGACACCGCCACGCAAGACGCGATCTCCGCGCTGCGCTCGAAGCTGACGGACGACTCGCGCGTCGCGTCCGTCACATACATCTCGCCCGAGCAGGCTCTCGCCGAGGCGCGCAAGCGGCCCGGCCTCGACAACCTTTCGAGCCTCAGCAACACCAACCCATTCCCCGCGTCCTTCGACGTGCGGGTCCGCATGGTGACCCAGGTCGCGGCGGTGGCGGCGTCGGTCAAGGGCGACCCGGCGGTCGATCCCGCCTATCCGACCTCGTACGACCCCGACACCTACTCGCGGCTGCGCAAGGTCGCGCTCATCGCGGGTGGGATCGCGGCCGGCATCGTCCTGCTGTTCGCGGTGGTTGCGTACGCGGTGGTCGCCAATGCGATGCGCGGTATCGCCGCGGCCCGACGTCCCGAAGTCGGCGTAACCCGGCTGCTCGGCGCGCGGGGCTGGATGATCCGCGGTCCGTTCGTCGTCGAAGGCCTCACGACCGGAGCCCTTGCCGGAGCCCTTGCCGCCGCTGTCGTCGGGGTCGCGTACCTGCTCGCCGTGCGCTTCGAAGGGGCGATCTACGTCCAGATCCTTCCCGGCGTCGACGCGACCGTCGTGCGCTATGTGCTGGCGGCGATCATCACGGCCGGCCTGCTGCTCGGCACCGCAACGGCGATGCTGGGCTTTCGCAAGACGCGGGCATGAGACGCTTTGTCGTCGCGGCCGTCCTGACCGCCGGGCTCCTGGCCCTGCACGCGGGCGGCGCGAGCGCCACCGACCCGACGCCGTCGCCCTGCCCGAGCCCGTCCGCGTCCTCGGGCGCCCGCGTTGACTGCACCGCGCCGGTCGACCCCAACCAGGCGGCGTACGACCAGCTGACGCAGCGCCTGGGCGGAGATGTCGCCAGGGCGCTCAGCGCACAACAGCGCCTCACGAGGACCCTCCACCAGTTCGCCGGCATCCAGACGACCCTCAGTGCCGAGATCTCGCAGGAGGAGGCGGTCATCGCCGACCTCGAGCAGCAGATCGCAAAGCTCGACCACGACATTTCGGACACGGAGGCGCGGATCGAAGTCGAGAAGCAGCAGCTGAGCGCGATGTCGCGCGCGATCTATCGCGAGCCGCAGTCGCTGTGGATTCTCATCGCGCGCACTGGCAACCTGCACGACGCACTGGTGGCGACCGCCGACGCGGTGGTGGCCGGCCAGCGCGCGCGCGTGCTGCAGGACAAGCTGGAGGCGGACCTGGAGAAGCTGCAGGCGGACCGCCACCAGCGGCAGAAAGACCTGGACCGCGAGAGCAACACCCTGGACCTCCTGAGCGCCAACCTGGAATCGCTGCAGGAGGTGATCAGCGCTCAAAACGTCGTCAGCAGAAGTCTAGCGAGCCTCCTCACCCAGCTGACCAACGCCAAGGCGCACATGACCAACCAACCCCCTGACGTAACCGCGACGCTGGCACAGCTGCTCGAGGCGCAGGAGCAGGACCTGATTCTTCGCTCGTATCAGACGGCCTGGATGCAGGCACAGGTCGGAACTGGGCTCGCGCTCGTGAACAGGTTGCTGCCCGCCGGCCAGACGATCGCAGGACTGGCCCTGTCCTGGCCGATGAAGTCGTTTGCGATCACGCAGACCTTCGGGCCGACGACGGTTGCGCTGGAACCACCGCTCGGTGCCTACCGCCACTTCCACACGGGCATCGACATCTCCGCGCCGCTCGGCACACCGGTGATGGCGGCGGCCGACGGTGTCGTGGTCGCGGTGGGACACACAACGTTTGGCTACGGCAACTACGTCGTCATCGCCCATGGCGGTGGCATCGCCACCCTGTACGCCCACCTGCTGTCGACGAAGGCGAACTACGGCGACGTCGTCAGGCGAGGGCAGGTGATCGGGCTGGAGGGTTCGACGGGCCTGTCGACGGGACCGCACGTGCACCTCGAGCTGCGCGTGAGCGAGCAGGTGGTGAACCCGCTGCCTTACCTGCCGATACCGGGTACAAGCTGGTCTGGTCAGTAGACTCTGCCCTTAGCCGCCCCCGTAGCTCAGGGGATAGAGCAGGACGGTCCTAACGTCAAGGTCGGGGGTTCGATTCCCTCCGGGGGCACCATCCCGCCTACGCCGCCCTGGGTCGCTCACCCCACCGGCGCCGGATCGTGAACACCCGCTCCGGTTGGATGAACTTCACACCGTCGCCCGCCCTGATCACCTGCCAGCCACCTTCATGAACGAGGCGGTGGTGATAGAAGCAGAGCGGCAGCAGGTTAGGAAGGTCACTTCGGCCGCCGTGGGCCCAGAACTCGAGGTGATGCGGGTTCGTCCAGTTGATCGGTCGGTCGCAACCCGGCGCCGCGCACGTGCGATGCCTGGCCTTCAGCGCCCGCCACTGCGCGGGGGACACGGAACGCGTCGCACGACCGACATCTACCACGACCGAGTCCGCCTTGAGGATTCGGTGGAGGGTGCCATCGCAAGCCATGCGCTGCACAGTCTTGCTCGACACCGGCATTCCGTTCTGCAGCTCCGAGGCGGTGGCACCTAGCTCACCCTTCAGGCCTTCGATGGTGGTGTTGATGCTGATGTGCGGCCGCGCGCCGTTGCGGCGAGGAATGCGGCCCGCGTCCATCACGTGGTGCGCCAGCTCGACCACTCCATCTGCTCGACGCTGCTTCGAAGTCCGGTTGTCATCCGCACCCAGGGGCCGGGACAGGGCTTCGATTGCGGACTTCAGGGCAGCTCCGCCCACAGGGTCGAGCCAGCCGTCCAGGCGGTACCAACCGCCAATGGTTTCGCTGATATCGAAGGAGCGCAGCTCGTAGTCCTCTTCGGCGCTGCGCTCGAAGCCTTCAGCGTCCCAGAGCTCGCGCGCCCGGTAGGTCAGGTAGCGCAGGTCTTTGATGGAGAAGCGCCTGGCGTTGCCGATCCAGGCTTCTTCATCGATGTACTGCCGCTTCTCACCCAGCTGGTCGCTCAGGTGGGAAATCACGGAGGCCGCCTGGTAGCCGATCTCGCCTGAGCTCAACGCTTCGGCAATGAGAGGCAGATTCCGAAGCTGCTCGCCTACGCAAAGTCGGTCTGCGGCCGCGGACCTCGACATGTGGCACTGCCTGGCGGCCCATGAGCACACGCTTTCCGTGGTCAGGAGATGTTCCTTGCGGTCCCTGGCCGCGACCAGGACCCGGCAGAGCTTGCCTTGCAAGCGATCGATGACCGCGGAAAGGCGCCCGGGGTCGACGAAGTCATCGTCGGCCTCGCGCTCGAAATCGCGAGCCGCCTCCTCGAGCGCGTGCAGTTCGACCGACATGCTGGAATCCTACAAACTTTTTCGAAGCCGATCCCCAACGTTCTCTGAGCAATTTCCCAGGAAACCAGATCAGCATGATCCACGTGAACAACAGCAACGGTGCCCGCGTGCTGGTCGTCGACGACGAGCCCAACATCACGGAGCTGGTCGCCATGGCCCTCCGCTACGAGGGCTTCACCGTCAAGACCGCAGCCACCGGTCGTGGCGCCCTGAGCGCCGTCTCCCAGTTCGCGCCATCGCTCGTAATCCTTGACGTGATGCTTCCCGACATCGACGGCATCGAGGTCCTGAAGCGCCTAAACAGCGCGGGGACGAAGGTGCCGATCATCTTCCTGACCGCCAAAGACGCTACCGAGGACAAGGTCCACGGACTGACCATCGGCGGCGACGACTACGTGACCAAGCCCTTCAGCATCGAGGAGCTGATGGCGCGCGTGCGCGTCGTGCTGCGCCGCCACGGCAACAACTCCGAGAGCGGCAAGCTCGCGCTCGCCGACCTCGAGCTCGACGATGAGGCGCACGAGGTGCGCCGGCACGGCCACGTGATCGACCTCACGAACACCGAGTACAGGCTGCTGCGCTACCTGCTCATCAACGCCGGACGCGTGCTGACCCGCAGCCAGATCCTGGACCACGTCTGGCATTACGACTTCGGCGGCGACGCGAGCGTGCTCGAGACCTACATCAGCTATCTGCGGCGCAAGGTCGACCGCTACGACCCGCATCTGATCCAGACCGTGCGCGGCGTGGGGTACGTCCTCCGAACGCCTAGAAAATGATGCTGTCCCTCCGCGGGCGCTTGCTCATCGGAGTGGTCATGCTGGTCGTCGTCGGAGTGATCGTCTCCGACATCGTCACCTACGCGGCGATGCGCAATTCACTGATCAGCCCCATCGAGAAGCAGCTTGGGGCTCCGTCCACGATGTCGACCGGCCGGACCGTGCTCTCGCACCCCGACTGCCGGGGGGGTGGCCCGGGCGTGTCGACCAACTTCCCGACGGGCAGCGTCACCGAGCGCGTCGACCAGGACGGTACCGTGCTGCAGTCCTGCACGCTCGGTCCGTTCGGGACCGCCGGCGCCGACGCAGGGCTGCAACTGCCGAAGACGCTCCCCACCGCCGGCGTGGATCAGTCATCGCCTCCGTTCTCGATCCAGGGTGCCGGCGGGTCGCACTATCTCGCGACGGCCTGGACGGAGGACTTCTTCGGCGGCGACTCCGTGGTCTTCGCGATCCCGCTCGACGAGGTCAACAAGACGCTGAACAACCTGCTCGTGCTTGAGATCGAGATCGGCCTGGCCGTCGTCCTGGCCACGGTGCTCCTGGCGCTGCTCATCATCCGGCTCGGCCTCCGGCCGCTGGAGAAGATGGGAGCGGCTGCCGGCGAGATCGCCGCGGGCGACTACAGCAAGCGCGTCGAGCCCGCAACCTCCAAGACCGAGATCGGCCGTCTCGGTCTCGCCCTCAACGCCATGCTCGCCCAGATCGAGGCCGCCTTCGCGCAGCGCACCGCGTCCGAGCGCAGGTTGCGGCGCTTCATCGCGGACGCCTCACACGAGCTCCGCACCCCGCTCACGTCGATCCGGGGCTACTCGGAGATGCTGCGCCGGGGCGCCGAGGAATCGCCCCAGGACGCAGACCTGGCAAGGCGACGCATCGAAGAGGAGTCGGTCCGCATGTCGGCCCTGGTCGACGACATGCTTCTCATCGCCCGTCTCGACCAGGGCCGGCCGCTGGAGTCCAGGCCGGTCGACCTGCAGGTCATCGCCCGCGACGCCGCCGCCGACGCGCGCGTGGTGGCGCCCCAGCGCGAGATCACCCTCGACGCGCCGGACACGGTCATCGTCGCCGGCGACGACACCCGGCTCCGGCAGGTCGTGGGCAACCTGGTTCGCAACGCCCTCGTGCACACGCCGCCGACGACGCCCGTCGAGATCGCCGTCACCACTGTAAACGGGACCGCCCATCTATCGGTAGCGGACCACGGGTCGGGGCTGGGAGTCGACGACCGCGACCGCATCTTCGAGCCTTTCTATCGCGCCGACACAAGTCGAAGCCGCGACAGCGGCGGCGCCGGGCTCGGCCTCTCGATCGTGAACGCGGTCGTGGTCGCCCACGGCGGACGGATCCAGGTCAGGGAGACCAGCGGCGGCGGGGCGACGTTCGAGGTGGAGCTGCCGCTCGAGCACTGAACAAACTCCAAGGTTGGTCCCAGCCGGGTCCCAGGCTGCGGCCTCATCGTTTGCGTCGGCGCCCGAAGCCACCTCGGGGCCTTTTTCCCCAAGACGTAGGGGCCGTACCCCTAGCGGCCCCTACACCGCTCCCTTCATCAACTCAGCTTCCACTTGATGCCCGAAAGCACGGGCTTGGCGACGGTCACGTAGGCCTTGAGGTTGTCCTGGCGCGTGATCACCATGACGACGTAGTAGACGCTGCCGCTCGTGTTCGCCCCCGCGAAGAGCGAGGCCGCCGCCGGAATCGAATGGCCTCCCGACGTCAGCGTGAAGCACAGCGACCAGGAGAACCCGCGCGCGCCGTTGAACGTGCTACTGACGACGGACGATCCCGGGCAGAGCCTGGTGTCGGGGTAATTCGACTTGAAGTAAGCCTCGATCGTGTTCTTGTTGTCCCCGGCGGTCTGGACGGGACTCGACGAGCCGCTGGCCGCGGTCACCGACCCTTCGCCGTTCGGATCGGTCAGCACGATGGCCTCGCTGTCCCTGCTGGCGACCGACCAGCCCGCGGGCACGGTCATGGTCACCCCGTCGTTCGACTCGGTCGCCACTCCCGATGGATTGGTGGACGGGCTGGGGATCGGCGAGGCGACCGGGCTCGGCGTCGTCGCGGGGCTCGGACTCGGGACATCGGTGATGGTCGTCCCGGACGTGCTCGGCGAGCCGCGGCTGCCCAGGATGGCGAGCGCCGTCCCACACCCGGCCATCAGGACGACCAGCGCGACCACCGCCGCGACGATCAGCATCCACGGCGTCCGGTGGATCGGCGCCACGGGGCCGGTCGGCGCGTAGTAAGGGCTCTGGTATCCGGCCGGACCCGGCGTCGGAGGAGCGATGTTGGGCGGCGGTCCCTGGATGACGCCCGGCGGCGGCCCTGGAGGTGCCGCGGGTGGCGCCGGGGTCGCGACTCGCGACGGGGCTGTGAGCGGCGTCCCGCACACCTGGCAGTAGAGGTTGCCGTCAGGGTTCTGGGCGCCGCACCTGGCGCACGTCATCGCCATCTACGCCCGCCGCCCCGACGGCGTGTCTCCGACCGGCTTACGCCGGCGCTTGATCGCGTGTGGCGCGGCAGTCAACGCGACGCCGCAGTTGGGACAGAAGCCCGAGGCGACGATGTGCATGTGGCAGTTGGGGCAGATCGTCTCCGCGAAGCCCATGTGCGCCGCCTCTTCGAGCAGCGCGTGGTGCAAGAGGTAGCGGATGTAGATGAGCAGGGCGCCGACGACGACCGCCTGGAACACGAGGACGAGCAGCGGGCTGACCGCTGCATTCTTGAGCAGCAGCGTGCCCAGCGAGAACACGACATGCGCAAGCACCGCCATCGCGATGCCGCCGATCTCTCGCCCGGCCAGCCTGCCACGCCGGTACCGCCAGACGGTCGCCACGATCATGCCTGTCGCGCTGCCCTGCACCAGCGGCTGAAACACGGCGAGGGTGGTCAGGTCGAAGATCCAGTTGCCGGGAGCCAGGTGCGGGGGCAGGTTGGTGAGCGCGCTGGAGAAGGCGACGAGCGACTCCGCGACGCTGAAGCCGAGTCCGGCCGCGACGCCGAAGACCAGGCCGTCGACGGTCTCCGGGAACTCGGCGCGGTTGGTCATGAAGATCGCCGGCAGCGGCTTCAGCACTTCCTGCACGACCGGGACCAGCAGGCCGAGGAAAAGCAGCGTGCCGAAGTTGACCACGCCGCCCTGCAGCGGGTTGCCGATGCCCGGGTAGGGGTTGTACATGGCGCGCTCGACGAGCGTGACGATCAGCCCGACCACGGCACCGCCTCCGATGGTGAAGCCGAGGACGATCGCCGGCTCGTCGCGGTAGACCTGCGCCTCGTAGAGGTAGATGAGGTAGAGCACCGGGACGAGAAACGTGGCGACGAGGATCGCCGCGGTGATCAGGCCTGAGATGTAGAGGACGGCAATCCCCGCCAGGCCCACGACGAAGGCCCAGCGAAACTCATGAATCTTGTGCTCGCCGAGGTGCGGAAAAAGCGTCGTGAAGACTGACGGCTGGACGACGTGCTCGTGGGGGTGCGCGGCGTAGCGGTGCTCCCTGAGCTTCGCGTCGCCCAGCTCGCCCGTGGTCCCCTGGTGGGCACCGCAACGAGTGCAGAACACCCCGTCCGGCACATCGTGGGCACAGTGGTCGCAGCGCACGGGGCGTAAGGATATCCGTCCCCGTGCGCGGCTTACGCCGGTCTTACGCCTGCCTGGTCGCCTCGGTCTCTGCCGGCACCCAGCCACGGATGAAGTGGCAGGAGTAGTGCCCCGGGTGCTTGTCGAAGTAGCGCTGGTGGTACTCCTCGGCGCGCCAGAAATCCGCGGCCGGCACGATCTCGGTCACGATCTTACGGTCGAAGTACTTCTGCGCCTCTTCCATTGACTTCAGCGCCGCCTTCTCCTGTTCGGGGTTGTGGAAGAAGATCGCCGAGCGGTACTGGTGACCCATGTCCGGCCCCTGGCGGTTCAGCGTCGTCGGGTCGTGCATGTTCCAGAAGGTGTTGAGCAGCTCCTCGTAGGAGACCTTGGCCGGGTCGTACGTGACCTCGACCGCCTCCGCGTGCCCTGTCCGGCCCATGCACACCTGCTCGTAAGTAGGATGGTCGACCTTGCCGCCCTCGTAACCCGAAACTGCCTCGATCACTCCTGGCACCTGGTTGAAAAGATGCTCGACGCCCCAGAAGCAACCGCCCGCGAAACTGGCCTTCTCCATCTGACCCTCCAAGATATTCAGTCGCCTCAATGATTCCCCAAGACGACCAATCCGAACCGCTGACCGCCGCTGTCCGAAGGCGGTGGTGGCACCTGGCCACCGTCGACGTCACGCCGTTGCGTCGCCACCGTGACTTCCGGCTTCTCTTCGTCGGAAGGTTTGTGTCGTTCTTCGGGTCGATGGTCACTACCGTCGCCTTTCCGTACCAGGTCTACGAGCTGACCCACAGCGTGCTGCTCGTCGGCGCGCTTGGCGTGCTGGAGTTCGGCGCCATCCTCGGCTTCGCGTTCGTAGGCGGCGCGCTGGCGGACGCGCGTGACCGGCGATTCCTCGTCTTGCTGTCCGAGGCTGCGCTCATGGTCTGCAGCCTCCTCCTGGCGGGCAACGCCGCCCTGCCCCATCCCCAGGTGTGGCTCCTGTTCGCTGTCGCAACCCTGTGGGGAGTGCTGGACGCCCTGCAGCGGCCGTCGCTGGACGCGATGCTCCCTCGCCTTGTCGACAAGGACGAGCTCGCTGCGGCGGCGGCCCTGGGCGGCGTCCGCGGGACGCTCGGCATGATCCTTGGACCCGCGCTGGGAGGGGTGCTGGTGGCCGCGTTCGGCCTGCCCGTGACCTACCTCTTCGACGTGGGCACCTTCGTGGCCGGCCTCGCGTGCCTGTGGCTGATGCGCGCCGTGCCTCCGCCCATCGACGCCGAGCGGCCGAGCCTGCGCCGCGTCGTCGAAGGACTCCGCTACGCGAAGAGCCGCCAGGAGCTCATAGGGACCTACGCGGTTGACATGGTGGCAATGTTCTTCGGCATGCCGATGGCGTTGTTCCCAGCCATCGCCCAGAACCTCGGTGGCCCTAGGGTGCTCGGACTTCTCTACGCGGCGCCCGCGGTCGGCTCGTTCCTCTTCTCGGCGACCAGCGGGTGGACGAACCGCGTCCACCGCCACGGCATCGGCGTGATCATCGCGGCGACCGTATGGGGCCAGGCGATCATCGGCTTCGGGCTCGCACCTGGGCTTGCCCTCGCTCTGTTCTTCCTCGCGCTTGCGGGCGCCGCCGACATGATGAGCGGCGTGTTTCGCTCCGTGATCTGGAACCAGACCATCCCGGACTCTCTGCGCGGACGGCTCGCGTCGATCGAGATGATCAGCTACACCTCGGGTCCGGCGCTCGGCAACTTCGAAGCGGGTGTCGTGGCGTCGCTGTTCAACGTCCGGGTGTCGGTCGTCTCGGGCGGTGTGCTGTGCGTCGTCGCCTGCGTCGTGGCCGCAGTGCTTCTCCCCGCCTTCCGCAGCTACGACGCGCGCCTGTACCATCTCGCGCCAGATCCCCCCTCCGGCAACGTCATGCGAGAGAAGCGATGAGCACCGAGCAGATGCTGGTCCTGATAGCCGCCGCGGCTGCGGTATGGGCGGCCTTCTTCGCCACCCGCGCCGACTGGGCCACCCGCCGGGCCATGAAGCGATTCGACGCGGCCACCAAACCGGTCCCCAACATCGTCTTCGGCCAGGCCGCGCCGGGACAATCGGTCGAGCTCGAGGTCGAGAACCTCGGTGGGACGCTCGTCGCCGGTGGGATCATCGTCCATGTCTCGGACGAGCTGTACGCAGGCGAGCTCACGCTTCCCGACAAGGCTCCTCCGCGGCGCCTCTCTCTACCCTTCGTGGTCAAAGCCTGGAAGCGGCAGCTCGAGCCTCAATGCCTCGTCCTGCTCGCGCGGGATGCGAGCGGCCGCTGCTGGGATTACGTCGACGGCGGCAAGCAGGTCAAGAACCCTCGCCGCTGGCTGAGCAAGCAGCTGCGTGAGCTGCGCATGACGGGGATGATCGACTTCCCGAAGGTGACCGGGAAAGAACCCCGCTAGTGCGTGTGGTCGAGCTCAGCCTTTAGTTTCAGGTCGACGTTTCCCTTCAGCGCCTGCGACACCGGGCATCCGTCCTTGGCTTCCTCGGCCAGCTTCTGAAACTCCCCGGCGTCGATGCCGTGGATGTGACCTCTGACCGTCAGCGTGATCGTCGTGATGCCGGTGCCAGGGATGAACTCGACCTCGGCGGTCGTGTTGAGCCTCTCGGGGTGATGGCCGGCCTTGGCGAGGCCGTTGGAGAATGCCATCGAGTAGCAGGCGGCGTGCGCAGCCGCGATCAGCTCCTCGGGGCTCGTGCCGTGTGTGCGCTCCGCTCGATCGGCCCACGTCACCGGAAACTCGTTGAAAGTTCCGCTGGCGACCGTGACGCGGCCCTTCCCGCTCGTGAGGTCACCCTCCCAGACAGCGTCCGCTCGACTGACTGCAGCCATCAGTTCACCTCCAAGAATCCGTATCGACGATCACCCTTGCAGCCTATCGCCGGCCCAATCGACCACCCAGTCGCCAAGCTCGACGATATTCCCGTCGGGGTCGGTGACAAAGATCGACCGGTTGCCGTGGTCGAACTCGATTGGTCCTTCCACGTCCAGCCCCGCCTGCTCCAGCGCGCCCTGACTCTTCGCGAGAGTACCCGTTTCGACATAGATCGCGAAGTGGACGTGGGCGCCGCCGCGCGAGCCGTGGATGCCCACGCCCGGTCCGCCCGAACTCGCCGGCCACAGGCCCAGCACGCCGTTGCGTCCGATCGAAAGCCACACGCCGGTTCGCGGTGCCGGCCATGCCTCCACCACAGGCAAGCCGAGGACGTCCCGGTAGAAGGTCAAAGACTTCTCCAGGTCGCCCACCTCGAGCACCAGTTCCAGCAGCCCGCGCACGACATGACCTAGCCTAACCAGCCGTGGTAGCGCATGAGATCCCGGAGCTAGACCCGCAGCCGCGCGACGAACAGGGGCACGGTTACGTCGACTTCCTGGCCTCGGAGAAGCTGAGCGTCGGGCTGGCGGTCTGGCCCGCCGGCTCGATCGACCGCCAGCGCCCACATCGAGAGGACGAGGTCTACTACGTGATCAGCGGCCGCGGCACCATCCGCGTCGCGGACGAAGACCGCCCGGTGAAGGCGGGAAGCCTCGTCTTCGTCGCCGCCGAGGTCGAGCACCGCTTCCGCGACATCGAAGAAGACCTGCGCGTGCTCGTCTTCTGGGCGCCGCCGCACAACCCTCCGCAGGCAAGCTGACGCGCAACTACGACGACCCGGCCACGGGTCGCCGCCGGTACCGAGAAGAATCCTGAGCTTCTAGCTTCCGAACTCGCGGGTCGAGATCGGCCTCTGCTCGGTCTCTTCGCCCGGGCCTTTCAGCTCGGCCATCGTCCCCATCGCCTTGTTCCGCAAGTGCCGCGCCTTCCTGCCGCTCCAGTCCGTGACGTCGCGGCCGGTTGCCATGGCCTTGTCGTAGGCCATGTGGCGTCGCGCGCTGCCCTTATGGCTGTCGAAGAAATAGCCCAGCGCCGCCGCGATGGCCATCCCCGCGGCGAACCACATGGCTCCGACATGCCACGCCGGCCGGCGTCTCTGGATGACGACCGGCGAGCGGTCAGCGAGCTCGGCCGACTTCTTCATCAGGTCGGCTGAGCGCTCCCGGAACATGCTCTTGAGGTCTTCCGCCGTCTTCGCGGCCATGCCCGTCAATCGCGATGTTTCCATACAGGGGAAACGATCTCTCGCGGGGCGCTACCCACGCCCCAGCCGGGCCGGGTTGCCCTCGGCGTCGAGGACCACCGGAGGCAGGTAGTCGCCGGCCGGCGATGTCACCCACCAGACCCGCTTCGCGCGCAGATCTGCCAACGACGAGAAGCGGTAGCGATGCAGGGTCGCGCGGACCGCGGCGGGCGGATGGTCGGGGAACGGATTGAACCGCAGCAGCCTGAGAGTCGGGCGGTCGCCTTCCAGCAGCCTGACCATCAGCGCGATGAACCAGCGGTGCCGGAACGGCGACTCGAACGCCGCGAACCACATGAGCCAGTCGAGACGCAGGTGGTACGGCGCGAACTGGCGAGGGACTCGGCGCGGGTCGCCCGGTTTGCCCTTGAACTCGTAGGCCTTCCACCCCGACCCGCCGAGCGAAGGATCGGCCGTTCCCTCGACGATGATCTCGTAGCGCTCCTTGGTCACCGACCCGAACGCGCCATACGTGTTGACCAGGTGGAACGGGTCGAAGCTGAAGTTCATCAGCTGGCGCGGCGAGATGAGGTTCAGGACCGGCCGGTAGCTGAGGACGACCACGAGCACGGTCACCGCAACCACGAGCCACTGCCACCACAGGGGTAGCGGCCCCAGAGTCGGGACCTCGACCGGCAGCACGAGGGAAAGTGCCCGATCGTCGAAGGCGGAGATCGCGAGCGTCATGGTGAGGAAGTTGAGCCAGGAGAAGTTCCCGCTCAACACGAGCCACGACTGGGTCAGGACGATGAAGGCGCCCGCGATCGAAGCGACCGGCTGCGGCGCGAACAGGAAGAACGGCACCACGAGCTGGGCGAAGAAGTTGCCGAGCACCTCGACCCGATGCAGAGGCCTGGGCAGGTGGTGGAAGAACCAGCTCAGAGGGTTGGGCATCGGCTGCGTCTCGTGGTGGTAGAAGAGGCAGGTGAGATCGCGCCAGCACCTGTCGCCCCTCAGCTTGATCAGGCCTGCGCCGAACTCGACACGGAACACTAGCCAGCGATAGAGAAGGATCAGCGGCCACGCCGGCACCGTGGGCCCGGCGCCCAGGAAGATGGCCAGGAATCCCGCCTCCAGGAGCAGCGTCTCCCAGCCGAACCCGTAGAAGATCTGGCCGACGTTGACGATCGACTGGTAGAGCGCCCAGAGCGCGAACCAGACGAGGATCGCGACCCACGGCGGTGCGACGTCGGGCAGGCCGGCGACGACCGCCACGCTGAGCACGACGCCACTCCACGCGACGACCTGCAGCGCCCGGTCGGAGTAGTGGACGTGGAAGAGGCTCGGTGCGTCCATGAACGTGACGCGACGCAGGAAGAGCGGCACCGGGAGCAGGCCGTGCTCGCCGAGCAGGGGACGGAACTGGTTGGCGGCGACCAGGAACGCGACCAGGTAGGTGAGACCGAGGGCGCGCTGGAGGACGAGCCTCGTCAGCCAGTAGTCGGGCGCTTGCAGCCAGTCCACTTCTTCAGCGCAACCGCGAGCGCAGCGCCGAGCGCGCCGCGTTCACTCCGCACATCCCGTGAACGCCTCCGCCGGGCGGAGTCGCCGCGGAGCAGATGAAGATCGTGCGGTCCGGGGTGGCGTAGGGATTCAGCCTCAGCGCAGGGCGCACAGCCAGGCCGCGCAGGTCCATGCGCCCTCCCATGACGTCGCCGCCGACGGCGTTCGGCTCTTCTTGCGCCAGCCTGCGCGCGGTCCACGCGCTTCGCTTGCGCACGACGGAGCGAAATCCGGGCGCGAATCGTTGGACCTGGTCCTCCACCTCCTGGGTCATGTCCACATCCGACCCGTTCGGGACGTGGCAATAGGCCCACGCCACGTGCTTGCCCTCGGGAGCGCGCGTGGAGTCGAAGAGGGTGGGCTGAGTGAGAAGGACGAAGGGACGCTCGGGGTGCTGCCCCTCGGCGACCTGCCGCTCCGACTCGGCGATCTCCTCCATCGTGCCTCCCAGGTGCACCGTCGCCGACCGCGCGCAGTCGGCGGACCGCCATGGGATGGGTCCATCCAGCGTCCAGTCCATCTTGAACGCGCCCGGGCCGTGCCGGTAGGCCGCGAGGCGTTCGCGGTAGCGGCCGCGAAAGCGCGACCCGGCGACCTCGAGGACGCCTTTCGGGACGAGGTCGAGCAAGGCGACCCTGTGCGCCGGAAGGTCGTCGATCGAGCTGACGCGATGATCACCCACGACCTCGCCGCCCAACGCCTGGAGTCGCTTCACCATGGCCTGCGCCACCGATCTCGAGCCGCCACGCGCCACCGGCCAGCCGCCGGCGTGGGCGGAGGCCAGCATGACGAGGGCGACGGCGGCGGTGCCGGCCTCGTCGAGGGCGAGCAGGCTGTGCGCGGCCGCGCCGGCGAGCAGGGCGCGGGCTTCGCGCTCGCGGAACGAGCGCCGGGCGAGGCTGAGTGCGGAGAGGATCCCGGAGAGCCCGAATCGCGCCAGGAGGATCGGGTGACGCGGCGGTCGCGGCGGGCGCAGGATCATCGAAAGAAGGTCGGCCGTCCGCGCCGCCAGCGGCTCCAGCAGGCGCCGGTAGGGGGCTGCGTCGGCCCCCAGCCTCGCCGCGGTCTGCGCGACCGAGCGCGCGACCAGCACCGCGGTCCCGTCGTCGAAGGGATGCGCCAGCGGGCTGGGCGGACGGACCAGGTCTAGCTGCATCGGCTCGAAGAACGGCAGCAGCGGCGGCAGGGCCATGATCGTCGAGCACACGTCATGGCGGAAACCGGGCTCGAGCAGCTCTTCGGTGCGCAGCCCGCCTCCGGGAACGGCGTCGCCTTCGAAGACTACGACCGACCTGCCTGCCTCGGCGATCGTGATCGCGGCGGCGAGCCCGTTCGGCCCGGAACCGACGACCACGGCGTCGTACCGCATACTCTCTAGCCTGACGCGAACGCCAGGCTAGAGCCTCGCGGCCTTACGCCTTGACTTTGGGCGAGTAGTACTCCTTCCAGATGAGCCTGTGGATGGGGACCCACCGAGGGATATCGCGCAGGAGCGGAATGAACGGAACCAGGGCGAGCGCGATAGTGAGGAGCGTCATCAGGATGATGATCCCGAGGTCGGCGTTGCCCTCATTCAGACCCACGAGCCCGGTTTCGCTGTTGAAGGGCCACACCTGGTACCACATGGTGTACAGCCAGAGCCAGGTCTGCCCGGGGTACTGGCCGGTCTCGTTCATCATTCCCCACTGGTCGCCGTGGAGGCTCCACCTGTCGGCCAGGCTGTCGAGATACCCGCCATCGCCGATGAACAGCAACGCAGGGGTGTAGTCGGTTTGGTAGAACCTGCCGCTGATCTGAAGCAGCCCGTCGAGCGCGCCCGACTGGCCCATCAAGAGCAGGTTGGACATCATCAGCGGCAGCGGTCCGTAATCACCATCAGCGACTGTCACCGTGCCGTCGGCCGCCGTCGCGTCCTCGAGCGCCTTGGAGTAGGCGTCCGTCCAGGCCGCCTGCTGGTCGGCGCTGCCCGACTGCCAAGCGGCCAACGCCGCTGCCAGGTCTTTGTTCTCGTTTGCTCCGCGCTGCAAAGGCTCGATGACGAAGGTCCTGGCCGAATCGATCGGAATGCGTACACCAAACCACGCCTGCGGAGAGATCGGTCCCCAAGCCTGGGCGGCGTCCGCCGTCGAGTTGTACGGCTCGCCGTAACCGGCACTTGTCGTCGTGCCGGCCAGCTCGCCCGTGGCCGTGGCGACGAAGTCGACGGGGTCCGACTGCGACCACGCCGCGATGGTCATCGGAGGGACGTCCGGCGACGAAAGGACCGCGGTCACGCCGAGCGCGATCACGCCGACGAAAGCGAGCCCGATCGCCAGCTCTTTGACTAGGTCGTAGGGGACCATGCGCACGCCTCGGTAGTACTCGTCCTGAGTTTCCTGTTTCATGGACGTGCTCCTCCCTCGGCGTCGATCGGTTTGACGACGCCGCGCATGCGCACCATGACGATGTGCCACACCACAAGGAAGGTGACCCCAATGGGCAGCAACATGATGTGCAGCCCGTACATCTGCCCGAAGTTGAGGACGTTGAAGAACGCTCCGACGCCCGCGCCGTTCATCGCGTCCTTGGCATTTATGGCGATGAACTGCCCGTCGAAGTTCTGCTGGGACAGATAACCGGTGAAGGCGGTCAGGATGCTGACGCCGAAGATGACCACGCCAATCAACCAGGTCGCTGCGCGACCGTGCCGCCAGGCGGCCATGAAGTACTGGCCCCAGAGGTGGAGGACCATGAAGATGAAGAAGAGCTGCGTGGACCAGAAATGGAGCCCGTTGAAGAAGCGGCCGACTCCCGAGTCGTGCCACCACTGCGGTCCCATGAAGGCGAGGACCACGCCGCTGGCGACCACCCACACGAGGGCCGCGATCGTGATCACGCCGAAGACGTAGACCCACGAACCGACGTAGTAGGGCTGCCGTTCAGGCAGCAGATGATCCATGGGAAGCCGGCTGGTGATCAGCTCCCGGACGCGACCTGTCCAGCTCTCTGATCGACGCGGCGAGGCCAGGCCGGGGCTAGCGTCCATCGTCGTTCTTGCCTCCGTGCGGGAACGGCGCGACGAGCGCCACCGCGAACAGCAGGACCATCCCCACGATCACGACCAGGTTGGGCAGCGAGATCAGGATGAAGCCCCAATGGAAGTACGTCGTCGGCGAATCCATACATGTCCTCCTTCGACCGGTGGTAGACATCAACTCTGGAGCGCGGGGTCAAGGCAAGACAGTGACCTGGGGCCCCCCGAATAGGGGCCTTCCGGCCCGCTGCTAGGCGGGTCTCGCCGCCAGGACGCGCCGCACCTCGCGCGCGACCTCGACGTCCTCGCGCGACCTGATGACGAGCGTCGGCACCTGCGCACCCGGCGCGCTGATGTCGTTGTCGGGACCCAGGCTCGCGTTCAGGGTCGGGCCGATCTCGAGACCGAGAAAGCGCAACCCGCCGACGGCGGCGGCGCGAACGGCGGGCGCGTTCTCCCCCACGCCGCCGGTGAACACAAGCACGTCGAGCCCGTCCATCGCCGCCACCATGGCCGCGATCGACGCCCGGAGGCGGTGGATGTAAACGTCGAACGCGAGCCGGGCGTGCTCGTCGCCGCCCGACATCCGCTTCATCACCTCGCGCATGTCGGCGGTGCCGGCGAGCGCCAGGAGGCCGCCCGCGCGGTCCAGCGCCTCGGTCAGCTCGGGCTCGCCCACGCCGATATGCCGCTGCAGCCAGAGCAGCATCCCGGGGTCGACCGTGCCCGAACGCGTGGCCATGACCAGGCCCTCCAGCGGAGTGAAACCCATCGTCGTGTCGACGGACTGTCCGCCCCACACAGCGGCCAGTGAAGCGCCGGCGCCGAGGTGACATGTCACGATCCGCAGCTCCGAGGGCGGACGGCCAAGCATCTCGGCCGCGCGGCGTGCCGCGTACGCGTGCGAGAAGCCGTGGAATCCGTAGCGCCGGATACCGTGGCGCTCGCGCCACTCCGCAGGAACGGCATATGTGGAGGCGGCCGCGGGCATACGCGAATGAAAGGCGGTGTCGAGGCACGCGATGCCAGGCACGCGCGGCAGCAACTCCTGCGCCGCCGCGATGCCTGCCAGAGCCGCCGGCAGGTGCAGCGGCGCGAGGTCGGTGATGGTGACCAGGTAGGAGATGACGCGCGCGTCGAGTCGCACAGACTCGCGGTAGCGCGGACCTCCGTGCACGACGCGGTGACCGATCGCCTCGACGCCGTCGGTGCCGCGGATCGCCGTCGCGAGCTGGGTATTGTCTATGCGGCCTTCGGACGCCTCGAACTCGTGCGCCGCAAGCACGCGGTCGTCCCCATCGACCAAGCTCACCTTGAGCGAGCTGGACCCCGCGTTGAGGACGAGGACCCTCAAGGTCTCAGTAGGGCCATGTCCACTGGTTGATCTCCGGCGGATCCTGACCGTGGTCGCGCGTGTACTGCCGGCTGCGCAGCCGGCTGTCGACCATCTCCTGCCGAACGTGCGCGGCCTTCGAGCCCAGTGACGGCACGCGGTCGATGACGTCCATCACGAGGTGGTAGCGGTCGAGGTCGTTGAGCATGACCATGTCGAACGGGGTCGTCGTCGTCCCCTCCTCCTTGTATCCGCGCACGTGCAGGTTGGGATGGTTGGCGCGCCGGTAGGTGAGTCGGTGGATGAGCCATGGGTAGCCGTGGTAGGCGAAGATCACCGGCCGGTCTTTCGTGAAGACCTCGTCGAACTCCGCGTCGCGCAGCCCGTGCGGGTGCTCGCCCGGCGGCTGCAGCCGCATCAGGTCGACGACGTTCACAACGCGGACCGCGAGCTGCGGGAGGTGCTTGCGGATGAGGTCCGCCGCGGCGAGCGTCTCCAGCGTCGGCACGTCGCCGGCGCACGCGAGCACAACATCGGGGTCGCGGCCTTCGTCTGTGCTCGCCCAGTCCCAGATCCCGAGACCGCGCGTGCAGTGCGCGATCGCGTCATCCATGGAGAGGTAGTTCAAGGCAGGCTGCTTGCCGGCGACGATCACGTTGACGTAGTTGCGGCTGCGCAGGCAGTGGTCGGTCACCGAGAGCAGGCAGTTGGCGTCCGGCGCCAGGTACACCCGGATCACCTCCGCCTTCTTGTTCAGGACGTGGTCGATGAAGCCGGGGTCCTGGTGCGAGAAGCCGTTGTGGTCCTGCCGCCATACGTGTGACGAGAGCAGGTAGTTGAGGGAGGCGATCGGCCGCCGCCACGGGATCGTGCGCGTCGTCTTCAGCCACTTGGCGTGCTGGTTGAACATCGAGTCGACGATGTGGATGAACGCCTCATAGCAGTCGAACAGCCCGTGCCGTCCGGTCAGGAGGTAGCCCTCGAGCCAGCCCTCGCAGAGATGCTCACTCAGGATCTCCATCACGCGGCCGTCGGGCGCGAGGTGGTCGTCCCCAGGTACGGATTCCGCGTCCCAGGCGCGGTCGGTGGCCTCGAAGACGGGGTTGAGGCGATTGGACGCCGTCTCGTCCGGACCCATGATCCGGAAGTTGACGGGGTTCATCTTGACTACGTCGCGCAGATAGGTGGCCATCACGCGCGTCGCCTCGCTCGACGTCGTCCCCGGCGTCGGGACGGCCACCGCGTAGTCGCGGAAGTCGGGCAGCCGCAGGTCTTTGAGGAGCTCGCCGCCGTTCGCGTGCGGGTTGGCGCTCATCCGCCGGTCGCCTCGCGGCGGGAGGTTGACGATCTCGTCGAGTGGCTTGCCCGAGCCGTCAAACAGCTCGTCTGGCCGGTAGCTGCGCAGCCAGTCCTCGAGCACCCTGACATGCTCGGGGCGTTCCTTGAACCCGTCGATCGGAACCTGGTGCGCGCGCCATGTGCCTTCGACCTGCTTGCCGTCGACGGTCTTCGGCCCAGTCCAGCCCTTGGGCGTGCGCAGGACGATCATTGGCCAGGCCGGGCGCCGGGCCTGGTGGTCCGACCTTGCAAGTTGCTGAATGCGCCCGATCTCGTCCAGGGCCCAGTCGAGCGCCGCGGCCATCTGCTGGTGCACCTGCGGCGGGTCATCGCCGCTCACGATCACCGCCGCGTGACCGTAGCCGCGCATGAGCTCGAGCAGCTCCGGCTCCGGGATACGGGCGAGCACCGCGGGGTTGGCGATCTTGTAGCCGTTCAGGTGGAGGATCGGCAGCACGGCGCCGTCGCGCGCGGGGTTGAGGAACTTGTTGGAGTGCCAGCTCGCCGCGAGCGGTCCGCTCTCCGCCTCGCCGTCGCCGACGATGCAGAACACCGTGAGGTCCGGATTGTCGAACGCAGCGCCGTAGGCGTGGACGAGCGCGTAGCCCAGCTCGCCGCCTTCGTGTATCGACCCTGGCGTCTCCGGCGCGTTGTGGCTGGGGATGCCGCCCGGAAACGAGAACTGGCGGAACAGCTTGCGCAGCCCGGTCTCGTCCATCGTCACGTCCGGGTAACGCTCCGTGTACGTGCCCTCGAGGTAGGCGTTCGCGACGCCGGCCGGGCCGCCGTGACCCGGGCCCATGATGTAGATCGCGTCGAGGTCGCGCTTCTTGATGACCCGGCTCGCGTGCGCGTAGATGAAGTTCAGTCCGGGCGTGGTGCCCCAGTGACCGAGCAGCCGGGGCTTGATGTCCTCGAGCTTCAACGGCCGGCTGAGCAGCGGGTTGTCGAGCAGGTAGATCTGGCCGACCGAGAGGTAGTTGGCCGCGCGCCAGTAGGCGTGAAGGACGCGCAGCTCCTCGGCGTCGAGCGGAGCGGCCCGCGCGAGGTCGGGCGGCGCGGCGGTCCTGGCTTGCCCCATGTCCTCCAGCGCTCATCATGCCGCCTTTTCGAATCCGGCTCGAGTCGCTAGATTGGCGCTGACTCATATGGACACAAAGCGAATGGGCGCGTACGGAATCGACGCCCCGCCGGTCGTGCGTACCTTCGCGATCATCGGCGGCGTCCTCCTGCTGGTCACGCCGGCCCTCTTCCTCTTCCGCGTCCCGGTGGTGCCCTGGATCGCGCTGATCGGCGCGGCGTTCGCGATCGCGACCCTGGCCACCCTGCTCCACACGACGCTCGCCGGCAAGTTCAGGGTGTGGTCCGAGATCCTGGCCAGGCTCGGCCTGCGGGGCGACGAGAATCTCCTTGACGTCGGGTGCGGGCGAGGGGCCGTGCTGGTGGCGGCTGCCCACCGGCTGGGCGGGGGCCGGGCGACCGGCGTTGACCTCTGGAGCGGCGACGACCAGTCGGGCAACTCGCCTGCAGCGACCCTGGCGAACGCCACCGCCGAGGGGGTCCGCGAGCGGGTGCGCGTGGTTACCGGCGATGCCACGTCCCTGCCGTTTCGGGACGGCGCGTTCGATGTCGTGCTCTCGAGCATGGCGATCCACAACCTCAGAGACGCCACACAACGAAATACGTCGCTGTCCGAGCTGGTGCGCGTGCTGCGACCAGGCGGGCGGTTGGCCGTGGTCGACTTCATGGTGGTGGACCAGTACCCCGAGATTCTTCGGCGCGACGGAATGCGCGACGTGCAGCTGCGGCCGCTGGGATGGCGATTCTGGTACGGCGGTCCGTGGCTCGGAGCAAGCGTCGTCACCGGGATCAAGTCCTGATGCCTGACCGCAAGCCGGCCGTCGTGCTGGCGGCCCTGGAGCAGGAGGCGCACGCCCTGGTGCGGCGGATGCCGCGATCGGAAACCGTCGGCCCACGCCTGTCGATCTGGGAAGGCGACAGGTTGGTGGTCATCGTCGGCGGCGTCGGCAAGGTGGCAGCGGCGATCGCAGCCCAGTACGCGTGCGACGTGTTCAAGCCTCGTTGCTTGATCACGATCGGGCTTGCCGGGGCGCTCGACAGCCGCACCCGACGCGGACGCGTGGTCGTCGCGAGCGGCGCGATCCAGCACGATTTCGACGCCCGGCCGCTCACCGACACCAGGGGAGTCATCCCGAGTCTCGAGATCCGTCTCATCGAAGCAGACTCCGCGGTCACGGAGATGCTGCTGCGCGCCGCGCGGTACAAGGCCGAGGACGCGCAGGCTGGGGTGGTGCTGACCGGTGATCAGATCGTCACCTCGCGCCAGGTCAGGGACGCCCTTCTTCGCGATTTTCCCGACGCTGCCTGCATCGACATGGAGACGGCCGCGGTCGCGCAGGTCGCGCATCAGAATCGCGTGCCATGGTCCGCGCTGCGCGTCACCTCCGACAGCGCCGACGAGACTTTCGACCTGAAAGGCGTGATGGGATTCGGCGCCGAAACCGCGGCCAACCTGTTCGAGAGCATCATTCAAACCGTGGCGGAAGAGCTGTGATCGAAGCCTCGGCGCGCTGGTTGTCCGCCGAGGACGCGATGCGCCAGGTGCGGGCCGGCGAGCTGGACCCGCAAGCTGTCGTCGAGGCGCACCTCGACGCCATCGACCGGCTCGACGGGCGCATCCACGCGTTCATCTACGTCGACCGCGGCGCGCGTTCGACCTCCGGGGTCACGCTGGCCGTCAAGGACAGCCAGCCCGTCGCGGGGATGCCCTACACGTACGGCACGTCGTCGTGGAGAGACCACGTCGCCGGCGAGGATGCCGTGCCGGTGGCGCGGGCCAGGGCGGCGGGCATGGCCGTCCTCGGCAAGACCAACCTGCCCGAGCTGGCCGCCTCGATCGGCACCAACAACGCGCTGTTCGGTCCGACGCACAACCCCTGGCAAGAGGGCTTCACGCCCGGCGGCTCAAGCGGCGGCAGCGCGGCCGCCGTCGCGGCGGGCATGGGGAGCGTGGCGCTCGGAGACGACATGGGGGGCTCCATCCGGATCCCTGCCTCATGCTGCGGCGTGGTCGGCCTGCGCCCGACTCCTAACCGCGTCCCGTCCGAAGAGCGCGACGCCACGGGGCTCTCGTCACGCGGCCCGTTTGCGCGGACCGTCGCTGACGCACGCCTTCTCTTCTCTGTCGCAAGTGGAACAGAGCCAGCGATCCCCGCCTCGCGCCGGCGACTGGTCGGTGTGACGTGGTCGGGGGCCGCGGGTCCATGCGCGGAGGCGTGCCGGCGAGCGGTGGCCGCCATCGAGCAAGCGGGCCACGACGTCGAGGAGATTCCGTGGGACGCAGAACCTGTCACGGAGGGCTACGCCGTCGTGCGGCGCGCCAGCGTGGCGAGCTTTCCGGCCGAGCCATCGACGTACGGACCAGGGCTTCAGAAGCTTGCCGCCGAGGGCCGCCGGCTCTCAGCCCTGGATTACTTGAGCGGCTTTACAAAGGCGACAGACGCCGCCCACGGCATGGTCGGCGCGCCGCTGCAGACGCGCTACGACTTTCTGCTCACGCCCACGCTCGGCCTGCTGCCGATGCCCATCGAGAAAGTGCCGTCCTTCCTCGGCGAGGAGTGGGCGCGCTACGTGCGATTCGTGCTGCCGGTGAGCTTCGCGCACACCCCAGCCGTCTCCATCCCCGCCGGGCTGCACGACGGACTGCCCGTCGGCGTGCAGCTGGTCGGCAAGTTTGCGCTGGAGTACGAGCTGCTTGCCTTCGCCGAAGAGCTGGAGAAGATGCCGGGATTCGGGTTTCAGCGCCCGCCGGAGGTGGATGGATGAAAGCCCAGCGCGTCGACATGTTCGTCTGCCCGAGCGCGACCCCCGCGGACACGTCTGGACTCCAGGCACTGGCGGACGCGGGCAAGATCAAACCCGACACGCTGGTTGCGCTCGTCGGCAAGACCGAGGGCACGGGCGCGCACGACGACTGGGGCCGCGTGTGGGCGGACGTTGCACTGCGCGAGTGGACCGCGAAATTCCTCGGTATTCCCGCCGGGGACGTCGCCAAGCACGTGATCTTCGTCCTTTCCGGAGGATGCCCGGGCGTGATCACGCCCCACATCGCCGCCGTGACGCGCGAGTGGGTCGAGGTCCCGGACCACAGGTCCAACGGCCAGAAGCGGCTGGTCGTCGGACGCGCCGGCTCCGAGGCGATCGCGCCGGAGGAGGTCGGCCGAATGGGCATGATCGACAAGGTCGCGGCGGCGACGCACGAGGCGCTGAAGGACGCGGGGCTGACCGATCCCAAGGACGTCCACCTGGTGATGGTCAAGGTGCCGGGGCTGACCGTGGCGAGCATCGCCGACGCCGAGTCGCGCGGCAAGACGGTGGTCTCGCACGACCTCACCTTCGGGCCGGAGGGCGCCGGCGCGTACGCCAACGATGCGGCCGCGCTGGGCGTGGCGATGGCGCTGGGCGAGGTCCCGGAGTCGAAGCTCTCCGACGATGTCGTGCGCCGGGACTGGGACCTCTACTCCGAGGTGGCGATGACCTCGTCGGGCGGCGAGAAGCGGCACGGCGAGGTGGTCGTCTTCGGCAACTCCAGCACATCGCAGAGCGAGCTCCAGATCGGGCATGCGGTCACGCGGGACTTCATCGACGCGGCCGGAGTTCGCCACGCGCTTCGGGTGGCAGGTCTTCGCTTCAAGGACAGCCTGCCCGACGAGGCCGACCTGGACCGCCTGGTCCACGTCTTCGCCAAGTCTGTGATCCCGGGCAGCGACCGCATTCGCGGTCAGCGGATCACGCTGCTCGACGACGGGCACGCGTACGAGATCGGCAAGGCGTTGGGCGGGATGCTCATCGCGTCCGTGACCGGCCGCACCACCAACTACGTCAGTGGCGGCGAGCGCAACTCGCACCAGGGACCGCCGGGCGGCAACATCGTCGCCGCCGTCGTCAGGGCCGAAACCTAGGCGGTCTGGAAGACCTCGACCGTCGGTTTGTCGTCCAGGGTGCGCTCGAGGCTCGTGAACTCGGGACGGCTGTGGAAGCTCTCCATCGCCTCAGGCGACTCCCAGCGCTCGATGAGGACAACCTGCGTGGGCTCCCTGTCCGAGGTCGCGACCTGGGCGCCGTAGCAACCCTTCGCGTCGCGCGCCGCCTCCGCCGCCGACTTGAGAACCCCGGCCACCTCGTCACGCTTGCCCGCGCCGGGCTCGTGCCTCTCCACCCTGACAACCGTTGCGTGATCGTTCATGAACTCAGTAACGCCTCGTACAGCTTTAGCGGCGAGAGCGGCATCTCGGTGATCGGGACATGGAGGGCGTCCTCGATCGCCGACGCAAGCACGGCGCCGACCGGGATCACGCCGGCCTCCCCCGCCCCCTTCACGCCCAGTGGGTTCAGCGGCGACGGCGTCTCGATGTGGTCGATCTCGACCGGCGGGATCTCGGTCGCGTACGGCATCAGGAACTCCATGAAGGAAGCGTTGCGCAGCTGGCCGTCGGCGTCGTAGGCGAGGCGCTCGTAAAAGGCGCCGCCGATGCCCTGGGCGACGCCGCCCTCGATCTGCCCCTGCAGCACCAGCGGGTTGATGACGCGACCGCAGTCGTGGACGACGACGTACTTGAGGATCTCGAGCCGGAAGGTCTTCGGGTCGACGCGCACGTACGCCGCGTGGCAGCCCGACGCCCATGTCGAGCCGGGCGGGCTGTAGTAGCCGGTCGCCTCGAGGCCGGGCTGCTCACCGTCCTGCAGCGGCGGACCGGGACGCGGCCTGGCCGCGAACTGGGTCGCCGCCTCGGTGCCCCCGCCGAACGCGTATCGCACCGGGTTCGACAGCACCGCCACGGCGCCGAGAGGGATGCCGCGGTCCGGTGAGCCCTTGACGCTGACGCGTCCGCCAACGAGCTCCAGGTCTTCGGGCGCCGCCTCCAGGTGGTCGGAAGCGATCTGCCTCGCTTTATCGGCGACCATGCGCGCCGCGACGTGCATCGCGTTGCCGGCGGTGACGGCGCCGCGCGACGCAAACGTCCCCACCCCCCACGGGAACCGGCGGGTGTCGCCGCCCGTCACCTCGACGTCGGCAACGTCCACCCCCAGCTCGTCGGCGACGACCTGCGCCCACACCGTCGCGTGCGCCTGACCCTGGCTCGGGATGCCGGTGGCCGCGACGACCTTGCCCGAGACGAGGACCTGGACGTGCGCGCCCTCATACGGGCCGACGCCGGTGCCCTCGACGTAGATCCCGATGCCCATGCCAACCTGGTCTCCAGCAGGCTTCGGCCCCAATTTCTGCAGCGCCCGGTCGAGCAGCTCGGGGTAGTTGCCGCTGTCGTAGACCACGGTGTTGCCGTCCTGCCAGCCCACGCCCACGTCGTACGGAAACTCGTCGGGCTGGATCAGGTTGCGACGCCTCACCTCGACCCGCTCGATCCCCAGCTCCGCGGCGATCGCGTCCAGCGTGCGCTCCATGACGAAACACGCGTGCGGGCGCCCGGCCCCCCGGTAGGGCGACGTCGGCACCGCGTTGGTGTAGAGGTCGCGGAACCGGACGCGGTAGTTGGAGATGCGGTACGGGCCCGGCAGCTGGGCCGCGCTGATGATGGGCAGGATGATCCCGTACGGCGTGTAGGCGCCCGCGTCGTGGATGAAGTCGTCGCTGAGCGCGCGCACGTGGCCCTCGTCGTCGAACCCGACTTCGACCTCGTGGACCTGGCCGCGCTCCTGGTTGACGGCGGTAAAGTGCTCCTGCCGGTCCTCGGTCCACTTGACCGGGCGCCCGAGCTGCATCGCCGCGAATGGCACCAGCAGCTCGTCGGGATAGAAGAGCATGATCTTCGGCCCAAAGCCGCCGCCCACGTCGGGCGCGATGACCTCGACGCTCGACTCCGGCAGCCCGAAAAGCACGGCCAGGCCGCCGCGGATCGAGGTCGGCGACTGGGTCGAGTCGTAAACGAGAAGCCTGCGCTCGGAGGCCGACCAGCGCGCCCAGACCGCGCGTCCCTCCATCGGGCTCGCCGCACCGCGCTCGAAGCGCAGCCTCAGATGCTTGCGATGGGGGGCCGCCTTCAGCGCCGCGTCGACATCGCCTTTTTGCTGCAGCATCTCCGCGGCGACGTTGCCGGGCACGTCGTCGTGGACCAGGTGGGCGGCCTCGAGCGCGACCTCGGGGGTGATGACCACGGGCAGCTGTTCGTACTCGACCTCGACGAGCTCGGCCGCGTCCTCGGCGATGTACCTGCTCTCGGCGACGAGAAAGACGACCGCTTCCCCCGCGTAGCGCACGCGCTCCGAAGCGAGGCAGCGCTGCGTGCGGCCATGCGTGAGGTTGGGGTGCGGGATCAGCAGCGGCAGGTCGACGCCGCCAAAGGGTAGGTCGGCCGCGGTGTAGACCGCGACGACGCCAGGCACTGCGCGCGCCGCATCGGCGTTGATCGAGACGATGCGCGCGTGCGCGTAGGGAGAGCGCACGAAGCAGCACTCGAGTGCGCCTTCATCGATGTCGTCGGTGAAGCGGCCGTGGCCGCGCAGGAGCCGGTCGTCCTCGACGCGCTGCACCGGGGCGCCGAACCAGCGGGTGGTCATCGCGAGAGCTCAGCGGCGCGGGTGACGGCGCGACGGATCGACGCGTACCCGGTGCAGCGGCAGAGGTTGCCCGAGATCCCTTCCTCAATCTCCTGCTCGGTCGGGTGCGGGTGCCGGGCGAGCAGTCCGACCACCGACACCACGAACCCTGGAGTGCAGAAGCCGCACTGCAGGCCGTGGCACTCGTGGAACGCCTGCTGCACCGGATGAAGCGGGGCTCCATCGCGCGCCAGGCCCTCGATGGTGGTGACGTCGTGGCCTTCGGCCTGCACCGCGAGCATCAGGCACGAGCGGACCGGCGCCCCATCGAGCAGCACCGTGCAGCACCCGCACACGCCGTGCTCGCAGCCGACGTGGGTCCCGGTCAGGCCGAGGTCGTGGCGAAGATGGTCAGACAGAAGGCGCCTTGCGTCTCGTGGCGCGGGATGCTCGGAGCCGTTGACCCTCACGCCGCAAAGACCCTTTCGGTCAGGACTCGCACCAGGTGGAGCCGGAAGTCGGGCGTGGCCTCGAGGTCGGCGCTCGGCTCGAGCCCCTGCGTCGGGTCGCGGCGTTCCGCGAGCACCGGCGTCGGGGCCACGCCGAAGAGCGCCAGCCGGTCACCGGCCCGCACCGCACCTGCGAGCGCGAAGTCTCCGTGGCGCCGCGACTCTTCGTGGATGGCAAAGGGTTGGGGCGATGCGGGAAACCACGCCTCGGTTAGCAGCTCCTCGGGCCGCAGGCTGGTCTCGAACACGCCCTTGAAGAGCTCCTGCGAATGAATCACCCGCTTCCCCTTCACGGACACGGCGGTCACGCTTCCGCCCAGCGCCAGGAGTACGGCCGGCAGCTCCGACGCCGGGTCGGCATGGGCGATGCTGCCGCACACCGTGCCCCGGTTGCGGATCACGCGGTGCGCGACCAGCCGGACCGCGTCGCGCAGCAGCGGGCAGACGCGCGCCACCAGCTCCGAGTCCTCGACGGCAGACTGGCGCACCAGCGCCTGGACGGCCACGCCTCCGTCCTTCTCGGAGATCCGATCGAGACCGGTGACGTGGTTGATGTCGACGAGATGCTGCGGACGTGCGAGCCGAAAGTTGAGCAGCGGGATCAGGGACTGGCCGCCCGCGAGCACCTTCGCGTCCTCGAGCGACGCAAGCAGTGAGCACGCCTCCTCGACGGACGTCGGCGCGTGGTACTCAAACGGTGGCGGCTTCACTCGAGCATCGCGACCGCGCGGCAGAGCGCGGCCTCGCCGCCCTGGAACCGCCACGGAAAGCAGCCGAAGAGCACCTTCTGGTCGAGCACCTCGTCGATCTGCCCGCCAAGGTTTTCGATGTGGACGATGTCGTGCGGGAACAGAAGCGTGTGCATGATCTGATAGTCGGCCCTTGGGAACACCTCGTCGAGGCTGCGCCCCAGCTTGCGCTCCGCATCCTCGGCCTCGTCGGCGCGGATGCGCCGGATGACCGTGTTCATCGGATGGTCGGCGCTTCCGGCGTCGACGGCGATCCAGCGCACGCCGCGGTCGAGCACCCACTCCGCGAACTCTCGAGCCGGACCGGGATGCCGGATGAAGTATTTGGTCTCGTCGAGCTGCGAGCGGTCGGTCCAGTTCTCGGGGTAGTGGCGGTGGTAGCCGGTATGGATGACCAGGATGTCGCCGCGCTCGATGCGCAGGCCGGTGTCTTGCTCCCAGGTCTCGAAGTGCTCAGGCCCATAGACGTCGTAGTCGCCCAGGCCCATGCGCTCGAGGTCGACGACGCACGCCGGACCGATCAGAAAGTCGAGCGGCAGGTCGCCGATGAACTTGCCGCCGGTCATGAAGTGGGCCGGCGCGTCGAGGTGGGTGCTGACGTGAAGCGTCATCGTGATCTCCTGACCGCCCGCCTTCTCGAATGCGAGCCGCTTGATCCAGCGGATCGCGGGGCCCGGGTAGCCGGCGAACGCCGGCGTGTGCAGGGAGAAGTCCTGCGTGAGGTCGAGGAACCTCACTTCTTGACGCTCTCGGTGAGCACCGAGCGCTGCACCTTGCCCATCGCGTTGCGGGGCAGCCTGTCGACGGCGATCACGCGCTTGGGGCACTTGTAGGCGGCGAGGCGCTGGTGCGCGAACGCGATCAACGCATGTTCATCGAGAGGGGTGGACGGCGAGAGCACCACGAAAGCTGTGACCTCCTCGCCCCACTTCTCGCTGGGCATACCTGCGACGGCGACCTCCTGCACCCCTGGATGCTCCTCGAGCACGAGCTCGACCTCGCGCGGGTAGACGTTGAAGCCGCCGGTGATGATCAGCTCCTTGATCCGGCCCCGGATCGCGAGCGAGCCATCCTCGCCGATCTCTCCCACATCGCCCGTCTTGAAGAAACCGTCCGCCGTGAATGATTCCTCGGTCGCTTTGGAGTTGCGCCAGTAGCCCTTGAAGACCTGGCCCCCTTTGAGCAGGACCTCTCCCTGCTCGCCGAGTGCGACCTCGACGCCCGGGAACGGATAGCCCACGCGGCCCGGCTGTCGAGGGCCGTCGTAGGGGTTGGTGACCACGATCCCGCCCTCGGTGATCCCGTAGCGCTCCACCGGCGCCTGGCCGAGCAGCTTCGCGCAGCGCTCGAACAGAGCGGGCTGTAGCGGGGCCGATCCGCAGACGAAAACGCGCACGTGCGACAGGTCCGTGGGGTGCTCGTCGAGCCACTCGCACAGGCGCTGATACATCGAGGGCACGCCGAAGAACATCGTGCCGCCGTGCGTGAGCTCGCGGACCACGTTCTCGGGTGCGAACGGCACCAGGACGGCGCTGCCCCCGCTGAGCAGCGTTCCATGCAGACCCATGCCGAGGCCGTGGAGGTGGAACAGTGGCAGCGCGTGGACCAACACGTCCTCTGACGTCCAGCGCCATACCTCGAGCGCGCCCCGGCCCTGGGCGAGGAAGTTGCCGTGGTCGAGCACGGCGCCCTTGGGGCGGCCGGTGGTGCCGGAGGTGTAGAGGATGGCGGCGGGGCTCTCGGAAGTGAGGTCCGGCATCGGCGGTGGGCCGGCTCGGGGCAGGTTCTCCAGCGGACACATGCGGGCGCCGATCTGCTGCACGACCTCCGCCCGCGGAGCATCGGCGACGACCAACGCCGGCTCCGAGTCGCGCAGGATGTGCTCGGCCTCGGCGGAGTGATAGTCGGGGTTCATCATCACCGCGACCGCGCCGATCCGCTGCACGCCGAGGTACGCCGTCACCCACCCGAGCGAGTTCGCGGCGTAGATGGCGACCCGGTCCCCGGCCCTGACCCCGCATCCCTGCAACCCACCCGCCACCGACTCCGCCTCACGGCGCAGCTCGTCGCGCGTGATCGTGCGGTCGCCGGAGCGCAGGACGACGTCCTCACCGGGCCGGAGAAGCTGCTGGGGCAGCGTGCCCGAGCGCAACTGCGTTCGCAGCTCCTCGATGCTCGCCGTCACCTGCCAAACAATGCCATACGGCAGAGATCAGCCTGAGGTGACGACCTCCGCCGGCTCGCTCTCCTTGTCGCGGACGTGGCCGGGCCGCAGGAGCTGGTAGAGGACGATCGCGCTCAGCGCGCCGAGACCCAGGTTGTTGAAGGTGAGGGTGGTGAACCCGATGTTGATGGGGATCGCCTGCGTGGCCGGGATGCCGGCGGCGATGATCAGCGGGATCGCCGCCACCGCCAGGTTGGCGCGCTTCGAGAAGTCGACCTTGGCGTCGACCCAGATCTTGCCCCCGATGACGGCGATCAGTCCGAAGAGATAGAGGGTGATGCCGCCCTGGACGCTGACCGGAATGCTGCGCACCAGCGCGCCGAACATGGGGATGAAGCCGAGGAGGATGGCGAAGATCGCGGCGACGACGAAGACCATGATCGAGAAAACCTTGGTGACGCCCATGACGCCGATGTTCTCGGCGTAGGTCGTCTCGCCAGTGCCTCCGAACAGACCGCTGATCGTGGTGCCGATGCCGTCGCCCATGAAGGTGCGGCCGAGCATGTGGCTGAGGTCGCGCTTCATGATGCCGCTGATCGCGTAGACGTGTCCGGCGTTCTCAGCGACCAGGATGACCGGGATGAAGAAGAACAGGCTGAGAGTGGAGCCGAACTGGCTGAAGTCGGGAAAGCTGAAGGTCGGAAAGCCCAGGATGGGCGCGCTGGCGATGGCGTTGAAGTCGATGTGGCAGCCAGGCTTCGGATTGACGCAGCCCGGCCAAAAGCTGGAGACGATGTACCCCACCACGACGCCGATCAGGACCGGCAACAGGCGTGGGAAGCCCCTCAGGTAGACCGCGGCCGCGATGGCGGCCAGCAGCGTGATGGTGGCGGTGACCGGTTCGACCGAGTAGCTGCTGGTGGCGGCGCTGGCCAGCGCGAGACCGATCACGGCGACGACCGTGCCGGTCACCACCGGCGGCATCAGGAAGCGAATCGGGTTGACGCCGACGAAGTGGACAAGGGCGCCGATGGCGAAGTAGATGACGCCCGCGATCACGATGCCCGCGTAGGCGAGACCGTGGTTGGGGTTGGTCGCACCCTGGACGGCGAGCACCGAGCCGATGAAGGAGAAGCTCGAGCCCAGGTAGCTGGGCACCTTGAACCCGGTGACGAACAGGAAGATCAGGGTCGCGACGCCGCTGAAGAAGATGACCGTATTGGGATTGAAGCCGAGGATCAGGGGCACCAGCACGGTGGCGCCGAACATGGCCATCACGTGCTGAAGTCCCATGAGGATGGTCTGCGGCCATCCGAGCCGATCCTCTGGGTAGACGACGTCCCGTTCGCGAGTGCCGGTTGCGACCGCCATGGCGCTTCCCCTCCTGTGTGCGCCCGGGGCACCCGGGCCCGGCGCTAAGGTAAGCCCCCGATGTGGGCTTTGCAAGATGCCCGCCTGCCCGACGGGTCGACGGCCGACATCGTGGTCGACCGGGAGCGGATCGCGCGGGTCGGGCCCGGCTCCGCGGAGGGTGTCGCCGAGCGGATCGACTGCTCGGGCCGGATGGTGCTGCCCGCCTTCATCGACGGGCACGTCCACCTCGACAAGGTCCTGATCCGGGAGGAGCTCCGGGAGCACGACGGGACGCTTTCCGGGGCGATCGGGGCCATCCACGAGCGCAAGCGCCGGTACACCGTCGACGACGTGAGCGCCAGGGCTGTCAGCGTGATCGAGGAGTCAGTGCGCCTGGGCACCACCCGCCTTCGCTCGCACGTGGACGTCGACACCATCGGCGGCCTGACGCCGCTCGAGGGCGTGATGGCCGCCGCTCGCGAATGTGCCGACATCGCCGAGGTGCGTACGATCGCGTTTCCGCAGGAGGGTTTGCTCCGCGACCCCGGCGCGTACTCGCTCATGGAAGCTGCGCTGGAAGCGGGCGCCGAGGTCGTGGGTGGCATGCCGCACTGGGAGCTCGATGAGTCGGCGCAGCGGGAGCACGTCCGCCTGTGCTTCGAGCTCGCGGAGCGCTTCGACCGCGACCTCGACATGCACGTCGACGAGACCGACGACGGAGGCGTGCGCACGCTGGAGATGGTCGCCGACGAAGCACTCGCCCGCGGCTTCGTCGGCCGGGTTTGCGCCGGTCACGTCTGCTCCCTCGCGGCCGCCGACCACGACTACGCCGACCGCGTCATCGAAAAGTGCCGGCGGGCCGAGATCTCCATCGCCTCCAACCCGGTGACCAACCTGGTCCTCCAGGGACGAGGCGACCGCGGCCTGATCCGGCGCGGCACCACGCGCATCGCAGAGCTTCGCGCGGCCGGTGTGAACGTCCTGTTCGGACAGGACTGCGTGAAGGACGGTTTCTATCCGTTCGGGCGCGGCTCGATGCTGGAGGTGGCTCTGATCTCGGCGCACGCCGCCCACCTGACCGACTACGGCCTGGTCGCGGGCGCACGCGCGGACATGCAGCTCTTGCCCGTGCCGACATGGGATGAAGCGCTGCGCCTGCAGCCCATGCCCGAAAAGGTTTGGTCTCGGGGACGCCTGGTGGCCGAGAACTCAGTGCGGTCGAAGCTGTATCGCGCGCCCCTCCGGCCGGCTTCGCCGGCCACCTCCCCATGAATGGGGAGGAGTTACATCCGCCGACACTAGACTCTCCACAATGCCTGACGCCGTGGTCTTGCGGCCTCCAAGATCCAGGCGTGCGCCCGGGCGGGCGATGATCTCCTCCGGGCGAATCTCCAAACGCGTGCGCCAGCTGGGGCACGATATCTCCGAGGTCTACGCCGACATTACGCCGACATCGACACCCCGCTCGTCCTCGTCGCCATCCTCAAAGGCGCGACCGTCTTCGCCGCGGACCTGCTCCGCAGCCTCAACATCCCCGCCGAGCTCGAGTTCGTGAGGGCGGCGAGCTATGGCACCGGCACCAAGACCACCGGCCGCGTGAAGATCGCCCACATGGTCGAGGGCTCACTCAAGGACAGGCACGTGCTGCTGGTGGAGGACATCGTCGACTCGGGTCGAACCATCGACACCATCCAGAAGAGGTTTCGGAAGATGAAGCCCGCGAGCATCAGGGTCGCCGCGCTCCTCGACCGGCCGGCGCGTCGCGAGATCCCCGTGAAGATCGAATTCACCGGCTTCGTCATCCCCGACCGATTCGTGATCGGCTACGGGCTCGACTACGCCGGGCTCTACCGTGAGCTGCCGGGGATCTACGCCCTGAGCTAGGTCCCTCCGGCGCTCCCCACCGGCGGCTTCGCCGCCACCTCCCCACCAAGTGGGGAGGAGCTGCTGGGTTTCAGGAAATCGACCGGCTCCTCGCGGTCGTTCCACATCACGGTCGTGTGCGACGGCTCCGTGCGCGCCACGATCTTGCCGCCGCGCAGCACCAGCTTCCGAGGTGCGATCAGCCGGATCGCGTCCAGCTCGGTCGGCACTGTGAAAGCGCAGATGTCGGCACGGCAACCCGGCAGCAAGCCATAGTGCTCCAACCCCAGGGCGCTGGCGGGATTCCACGTGACCATGTCCATCAGCGTCCTCAGCTCCCCGTGACCCGACATCTGGCCGTAGTGCGCGAGCACGAACGCCGCCTGCATCGGGTCGCCGTAGCCCAGGGGATACCACGGGTCCATCACCGAGTCGTGACCGATGCAGACATTGACCCCGGCAGCCAGCAGCTCCTTGACCCGTGTGTGCCCGCGCCGGATCGGGTAGCTGTCGAACCGACCCTGCAGAGTCGAGTTGTCCAGCGGGTTGGTGACCATGTGCATCTGCGCGCGCTTCAGGTTGTTGATCAACCGGTAGGCGTAGGCGTTGTTGTAGGAGTGCATCGCGGTCGTGTGTGACGCGGTGACCCGCCCGCCCATGCCCAACCGAATCGTCTCGGCGGCCATCACCTCGGTGAACCGCGAGTGGTCGTCGTCGGTCTCGTCGCAGTGGATGTCCACGCGCAGGCCCTTGTTGGAGGCGAGTGCGAACGCGAACTTCACCGAGTCGACGCCGTACTCGCGCGTGAGCTCGAAGTGTGGGATGGCGCCCACCACGTCGACGCCCAGATCGACGGCCTTGCGCATCAGGTCCTCCCCGCCCTCGAACGAGAAGATGCCCTGCTGAGGGAATGCGACGAGCTGGATGCCCATCTGGTCGCCGATCTCCTCACGCAGCTCGACCAGGGCCCGCACCGCCTTGAGCTCCGGATCGCACACATCGACGTGGCTCCGCACGTACTGGACACCATTCGCGAGCTGCCAGCGCAGCACCGTGCGCACGCGCTGCTTGACGTCCTCGACCGTGAGCGACTTGACGCGCTCCGCCCAGATCGCGATGCCCTCGAACAGCGAACCGGTCTGGTTGTGCCGCGGTTCGCCGACGGTCAGCACCGCGTCGAGGTGGATGTGCGGCTCGACCAGCGCGGGCGTGACGAGTGCTCCGCCAAGGTCGATCGTCTGCCGCGCCTCCGCCTCGGGCTCGCTGATCATGCCGTCCTTGATCCCGATGTCCCTGGTCTCGAGCTCCCCGGGCAGATGCGCCCCGCGGAGCAGCAAATCCAGCATTCGACGGAATGCTAATGGACGCTTACACTTCGGGCGTACCTGCCGGCGGTCGGTCGCTTTTTTGAGGGGGAAGCGCCTATGCAATCGGTCCAGGAAGTCGAAAAGCACGTACCGGTTCGGGAGGGCGACTACGGGGAGAGAGTCGCCACCGTCGAGCCGGGAGGCGTCGAGTACATCTCGCTCAAGGAGCGACACGGGAAACCAATCGATCTCTTCTGGACGTGGCTCTCCCCGAACCTGGAGTTCGC
>WNFV01001539.1_pt1 | contig 37356 bp, 39 predicted proteins | sample 5400101 | NCBI WGS metagenome assembly WNFV01 (sample SAMN13153361, study PRJNA577476) | soil metagenome | isolation source: 115 cm soil or saprolite under grassland replicate 1 | place: USA:California | collected 2016-06-15 | reverse complement strand
CCACGACGCGGCCGGGCGATCCGGCCAGACTCGCCTCGACGGCGTCGCCGACGCGGTCGAGGGGAAAGGTCGGCCCGACCAGCGGGCCCAGGTCGAGCCGGCCCGCGCGCACGTGCTCCAGCAGGAGCGGCAGTGCGACGGCAGGGTCCTCCGAGCCGTACATCGTCCCGGTCAGCCACTTCTCGCGGCGGTTGAACTCCGCCGGGTCGATCTCGAGGCGCGCCCCCGCCGCCGGCAGACCGACGACGACGCACGTGCCTCCGCTTCGCGTCCAGCGCAGCGCGAGCAACGTCGTCTCGGGCTCGCCGACGGCATCGAACGTGTAGTCGGCGCCGTCGGGAAGGAGCTCGCGCATCGTCGGCTTGAGCTCTTCCGGCGAGACCGCGGCGGCGGCACCCAGCCGCAGCGCCTGCTCGCGTCTCGACTCGGCCGGCTCGACACACACCACCGTTCGCGCGCCGACGAGTCGCGCGCCCTGGAGGACGAACTGGCCGACGCCGCCCGCGCCGACGACGACCACCGTCGCGCCGGCCCGCATCCGCGCGGCGAACAGCACCGCCCCCACGCCGGTCAGCGCGGCGCAGCCGAGCAGCGCCGCCTGCTCGAGCGGGATGTCGTCGCCGAGCGGGAGCGCCACACGCTCGGTCACGACGACGTGCTCGGCGAGTGCGCCGGTCGCGGTGCCGCGGTACACCGTTGCGCCGTCCAGCGACATCCCCGTCCGCCCGTCCACCAGCGTGCCGGCGCCGATCGCCCGGTGGAGCGGCACGCACGCAGCCGGCCGGCCGCGTCGGCAGTCCGGACACTCGCCGCACGACGGCGCCCAGGAGAGGACGACGCGGTCGCCGGGGCGCAGCGTCGAGACGGCGCTCCCGACCTCCTCGACCACTCCCGCGCCCTCGTGTCCGAGCACCATCGGCGTCGGCCGCTGCCACTCGCCCTTGACGTTGTGTAGATCGGTGCCGCAGATCCCGACGGCGGACATGCGCACGAGGACCTCGTCGTCGCGCGGCTCGTCGAGCTCGATCTCGCGCACCTCAAGCGGCCGCCCGGGACCTTCGAAGAGGGCGGCCCTGGTCTTCAAGACGGCGCCGCTATGCGGGCGCGGCCGCGCCGAGCGCCTCCATCACGGCCGTGCAGTTCGTCACCGTCGCGACGTTCTGGAGCGCGAAGTTGATCGAGGCGTTCTGCCAGTCGGCGTTCATCGTCGAACAGCCGTCCTCGGGAACGATCATGTAGAAGCCCTTGTCGGCACCGGTGCGGGCCGTGTGCTCGACGGACATGTTCGTCCACGCTCCCGTGACGATCACCGTGTCGCGTCCGAGGCCCTCGAGCAGAAGCTCGAGCTTCGTCCCCTGCCAGGCGTTCATCCGCATCTTTTCGACGACGAAGTCGCCTTCTTGCGGCTCGAGCCCCTCGGCGGGCGCCGCGCCCCACGTTCCGCGCACGAGCGCGTTCGCATCCTTGACGCCTTGGAAGAGCGGTGCGTTCTGCTTCAGCCCCGGTGCGCCGTCCTCGACGATGTAGTGAACGTGGATGACGGGGATTCCCGCTGCACGGCACGCGTCCGCCAACCGCTTCACGTTCTCGACGACGTTCTGCTCCTTCGCGTGCTGCGGCGCGCCGGTGTCGGCGAAGGCCCCGCCGTCCATCATCACGTCGTTCTGCAGGTCCTGAACGATCAGCGCCGCCCGGCCGGGGTCGATGTCGACGCGTTCGCTCTCGCTCTCGCTCACGGTCTCCTCCTCACGTCATGTAGCTCAGCCGGTTGCCGGACACCTTCAGCTGAATCCGGTACAGCGACGTCGTGCTCGGCATGTAGAGCACGTTCCAATCGTCGCCGCCCCAGTTGAGGTTGCCGACGTTCTCCGGCACCTCGATCACGCCGAGCAGCTCGGCCGCGGGACTGATCACCCACACGCCGCCCGGGCCGGTCACGTAGATGTTGCCCTGCTCGTCGCACTTCATCCCGTCCGGGATGCCCTCCTCGATGATGCCTGAACCGATGTTGTCGAAGAACATCCGCCCGTTGGCGATCGTCCCGTCGGCCCGGCGATCGAAGACGCGGATGTGCGCCCGCGGCGTGTCGTTGATGTAGAGCAGCGACTCGTCCGGCGAGAAGCAGAGGCCGTTCGGCTGCTCGAAGTCGTCGACGAGTACCTGCGGGTCGCCGCCGCCGGACGCGATGCGGTACACGCCCTGGAACCCGAGCTCCCGCTCGCGCTCGACGCCGAACACCGGCATGCGGCCGTACCACGGGTCGCTGAAGTAGATGGAGCCGTCGTCCGCGACGATCACGTCGTTCGGGCTGTTCAGCTCCTTGCCGCCGTAGTGCGACGCGAGCACGTCCCGGCCGGTGCCGACGCCGTCCGGGTCCATGCGCACGAGCGAGCTCGTCACGTGCTCGCACACCAGCAGCCGGCCCTCGGCGTCGTACGTCATGCCGTTGCCCTTGTTGCTGGGGTTGGCGACCTCCGTGACGCCGTCGTCCTCGCTCCAGCGCCGGCGGATGTCGGCGGGCATATCGCTGAAGAGGAGGAAACGTCCTTCCTTGTTCCAGAGAGGTCCTTCGGTAAAGGTGAAGCCCGTCGCGAGCTTCTCAACCTGGGCCTGCGGGTCGACGAGCTCGCGAAGCTTCTCCGACTTGACGTCAACGGCCATCTGGGGCTCCTTTCGCGAAAGCTCGCGCTTTCGCGCGATTCTAGTACGCCGCTTCGCGGGAAAAGTGCGCGGGCGAAGCCCGCGCACTTCTTTGGGGGTTTCGGTTGGCAACGGCTGCGGTCCGCAGGCGGTGGCGCTGCGCGTCCCCGCCCGCGTGAGTTCGGCCTCCGGTTAGCGCGGCTGCGCCTGCACTAACCTCCGGCCCTTGGTCTTGCTGGAGGTGGAAGCGGTCGAACGCCCGACTGCCCCAACGACCAAAGCCGGAGGCTAAGAGGTCCTAACTCAATGAGGTCTCCAGCTGCAGAGGTCCTAACTCAATGAGGTCTCCAGCTGCCGCCAGCAGATGAGGCAGCAGGCGAGTGCGAGGAAGCCTTCGTGGATGTCGTCGCGGCGGTCGGTGCGGACGAGTAGTCGGCGGCGGTTGTGCAGCCAGGCGAAGGTGCGTTCGACGACCCAGCGGTGGCGGCCGAGCCCGGAGCCGTGTTCGGTCTGGCGGCGGGCGATCAGCGGCTTGACGCCGCGCTGCCAGACCAGGCGGCGGTACTTGTCGTGGTCGTAGCCGCGGTCAGCGATCAGCGTCCGGGGTCGGCGTCGTGGCCGGCCGACGCGGCCGCGGACGGGCGGCACCCGGTCGAGCAGCTCGAGCAACTGGGTGGCGTCGTTGCGGTTGCCGCCGGTGAGCGTCCAGGCGAGCGGGATGCCGCTGCCGTCTACGAGCAGGTGGTGCTTGCTGCCGGTTCGGCCGCGGTCGACCGGGCTGGGACCCGTTTTGGCGCCCCCTTTTTCGCTTGCAGATGGCTGGAGTCGGCGATCGCTCGCTCCCACTCGAGCTGCTCGGCGGCGTGCAGCTCGGCCAGCAGCAACTCGTGCAGCCTCTGCCAGACGCCGGCCTGCTGCCACGCTCGCAGCCGCCGCCAAGCGGTCATCCCGCAGCCGAAGCCGAGCTCCTGTGGCAGGTGCTCCCAGCCGATCCCCGTGTGCAACACAAACAAGATCCCCTGCAGCACCTGCCGGTCATCAAGCGGCTTGCGACAACGGCTCGATCCGCTCCCACAACCCGTCCGGCACCTCCCACGGCTTCGCCCTCATCGACACCCTCCCGAACGTTGACGACAGGTGCCGACGGACTTCGCTACCGGCGAACGGGTCCCTTCATTGAGTTAGAGGTTCTAAGACGAGCGCAGCCGGCTTAGCCACCGGCGAACTGATGCGGGCGCGGCCGCGAAGCGCCCGTGCCCGCACGGAAGGGAACAGACGCCAACCGCACCAACAGTGAGAGTGCGCGGGCTCCGCCCGCGCACATTTCGCGCGAAGCGCCGTACCTATACTCCGCGCGAAAGCGAAGCTTTCGCGTGGGCCTCTTCTACGTGGATGCGCGTTTTTGAGTCGCGTAGGAAGCCGCCTGACCGGCCGGCGCGAGTGGCGAGGATCTCGCCGAGGATCGACAGGGCCGTCTCGGCGGGGCTGTCGGCGCCGATGTCGAGTCCCGTCGGGCCGGAGACGCGCTCGAGCTGCCCCTCCTCCACGCCGGCCTCGAGCAGACGCTCCCGTCTCCGCTGCTGGTTTCGGCGCGAGCCAAGCGCGCCGATGTAGAACGCCTCCGTCGCGAGCGATCCCTGGATCGCGGGCACGTCGAACTTGTCGTCGTGCGTCAGCACGACCACTGCGGTCTGGTAGTCGGGTTGTACCTGGTCGATCGCTTCCTGCGGCCACGAGACGAGCAGCTCGTGTGCGCTCGGGATGCGCTCCTTCGTCGCGAACTTGCCGCGAGCGTCGGCGACGATCGTGTGCCAGCCGAGCTGCTTCGCGGCTGCGCAGAGCGCCTCTGCGGTGTCGACCGCACCGATCACGAGCAGCCGCGGCGCCGGTCCGTAGATCTCGGCAAAGACCTTGCGGCCGTCGTCGAGCTCCAGCAGCGTGTTTCGGCCCCGCCGCAAGAGCTCGTCCACGTGGCCGCCCAGCTCTTCGGGGCCCTCTCCAACCTTCTCCCCGGCCTCGGTCACGAGCATTTCGGCGCCGAGCGGCTCACCCTCGACGACCGTGAAGAGGACCGCCCGCTCCTCGGTCTCGATGATCCTGAGTAGGCGCTCGACGAGCTCGTCCGGAGCACTCTCGACGAAGACGTCGATCTCACCGCCGCACGGGAGCCCCACGGAGAACGCAAGCTCATCCGCGATCCCGTACGAGAGGAACTGCGGGCGCGCTCCCTCCAGGACCTCACACGCGTGTTCGTAGACGTCGCTCTCCACGCAACCCCCCGAGACGGAACCGGCCATCTCACCGCTTTCGGAGACTGCGAACTTCGCGCCGACCGGCCGGGGCGCGGAGCGCCTCGTCGCGATCACGGTTGCCACGGCAAAGCGCTCGCCGCGCGCGCGCCAGCGCTCGATGTCCGGCAAGACCTCCTTCACGCCGCGTGCCTCCTTTCGATACCCGCAAGCACCTCGCCAAGGTCCTCGAGGCTCGCGAGATTATGTCCGGCCACGAAGCGGTCAACGTACGGCAGTGCCGCCCTCATCCCGGCCGCGAGTGGCTGGTACTCCGGATTTCCCTTCAGCGGGTTGACCCAGACCACCGCGTAGGCGGCGCGCTGCAGGCGCTCCATCTCCTGCGCCACGAGCATCGGATCCTGACGCTCCCAGCCGTCAGAGACGATCACGACGGCCGCACCGCGCGTGAGCGCGCGGCGGCCCCAGATGTCGTTGAACGTCCGGAGCGACGCACCGATCCGCGTCCCGCCCGCCCAATCGACCACGCGTCGGGCTGCGGCCGCGAGCGCCTGCTCCGGATCGCGCGTCCTGAACTCCTCCGTCAGCCGGATCAGCCGCGTTCCGAACACGAACACCTCGACGCGCCGCCCCGAGCCGACCGCCGCATGCAGGAAGAGCAAGAGCGCGCGTGTGTACGCCTCCATCGAACCCGAGACGTCGCACAGCACGACGAGCTTGCGCGGGACGTCGATCCGCCGCCGGAAGGTGCGCTCGATCGGATCGCCGCCCCGGGCCAGCGACCGGCGCAGGAGCCGGCGGAGGTCGAGCCTGCGACCCCGTGCGTGCGGGCGCAGGCGCCGCGACCGGCGGAGCGGACGCGCGGCGGCGACCTCTGCGATCGCCTTCGCGACGAGTCCGAACTCCTCGGGCGTCATCGCCGCGAAATCCTTGCGGCGCAGCACCTCGTGGGCGCTCCAGCCGATCTCGGTCGGCTCCTCGCCGCGACTGTCGTCGCGGTCGCGCCCGTCGGTACGCGTGCGCTCCGAGAGGCGGGCCTGCCGCTCGGCCGGCTTCGCGCCGCGGTACCGCGGCGGCGAGGGCGAGCGCAGGAACCACGCCGCGGAACGTGACGACATGGCGGACGAAGCCGCCTTCAGGAAGCGCCTGCTGCCGCGACAGAGCGCGCCTCCTCGACGAGGGCGACGAGGGCCTCGTCGCGGACCGCAGCGAAATCCTCGTGGTACTTCAAGACCGAGCCGAGCGTCTCCTCCACGGTTCGCGCATCGAGGTCCTGCCGTCCAAGGGCCGCGAGCGCCTGTGCCCAGTCGATCGTCTCGGCGACACCCGGCGGCTTCGCGAGATCGAGTCTGCGCAGCCCCTGCACGAACGCGGCCGCCTGCGCGGCAAGCCGGTCGGGAAGGCCCGGGACGCGCAGCGTTACGATCTCGATCTCGCGCTCGAGCGCCGGGTGCCCGATCCAGTGGAAGAGGCAGCGACGCTTCAGCGCGTCGTGGAGCTCGCGCGTGCGGTTGGAGGTCAGGATCACGGCAGGCCGCCGGTGCGCGGTGACCGTTCCGATCTCGGGAATCGTGATCTGGAAGTCCGACAGCATCTCGAGCAGGAAGGCTTCGAACTCGTCGTCTGCACGATCGATCTCGTCGATGAGCAGCACCACCGGCTCCGTACTCGCGATCGCCTCCAGCAGCGGGCGCCGGATCAGGAAGTCCGGCCCGAAGAGCTCCTGCTCGGACACGGTTCCTTCTTGCGCCGCGCGGATGTGCAGGAGCTGGCGCGAGTAGTTCCACTCGTACACGGCATGCGCGACATCCAGGCCCTCGTAACACTGCAGGCGGATCAGCCGTGCCGACGTCGCGGCCGCCAGAGCCTTCGCGGCCTCCGTCTTCCCGACCCCCGCCTCTCCCTCGAGCAAGAGGGGCTTCTCGAGTTCGACCGACAGGAACAGCGCCGTAGCGAGCCCGCGTTCCGGCAGGTAGGCAGCCGCGCGAAGGCCGGCCTCGAGCTCGTCGATCGTCGCGAACGCCATCTGCTCTCACGATATCCCCGGATGGCCGGCTGAGCACCGTGTTGCGCGCGGTGACAGAATCGGGTTGGCTATCGGTTTCGAGGGAGGAGCGGCCCACGTGACATCGACAGCTCTCCAGGCAGCGGACGTCGTCGTCCCCGCTTCCCGCGACGAAGCGGTCGCGGCATTCGGTGACGGCTCGGGCGTGACGGTCCTCGGGGGAGGAACGATCCTCATGCCCGAGATCAACTACGGACGCCTCCGGCCCGCGCGCGTCGTCCTCCTGCAGAACGCCGGCCTCTCCGGCCTTCGCCGCAACGGATCCTCGTTGACGATCGGCGCGATGACGACGGTCGCGGAACTCGAGCAGGCGCCGGAACCGCTCGCAACCGCTGCCCGGCACGTTGCGGATCACGAAGTCCGCGCTCAGGCCACCCTTGGCGGCAATCTGTGCGCGCCGCCCGGGGAGACGCCGCGCGGGGACCTGCAGGCGGCGCTCATCGCACTCGGCGCGACCGTCCGCTCCGCGGGCAAGGACGGCGAGCGCGAAGAGCCGGTCGAAGACTTCGTCGCCCGCGGCCCCAACGGTCGCCTCGTGCTGGAGATCGAGCTCGAGGCGCCGCAGCGCGCCGGTTACGCATCCGCGCGGCGCCCGCACGCGCACGCGTACACGATCCTCGCCGCGTGCACCGCCGAGACGTCCACCGGCGTTCGCGTCGGTATCACCGGCGCCGGCCCGCACGGCTTGCGTGCGCGCAGCGTCGAGCAAGCCCTTGCCGGAGGCGCCTCCTCGGCGGAGGCGGCTCAGAAGGTGCTCGACGACGGCGAGCCGCACGACGACGCACTCGCGTCCGCGTGGTACCGGCAACGCCTGCTGCCGGTGATCGTGCGGCGCGCACTCGACCATCTCGAAGGAGGCAAATGAGAGTCACCGTCAACGGCGTGCAGCACGACGTTCACAGCCCGCCCCTTGCCTCACTCCTGTACGCGCTCCGTGAGGAGCTCGACATCACCAGTCCGAAGGCCGGCTGTCAGCAGGGCGGCTGCGGCGCCTGCACGGTGCTCGTCGACGGCGAGCCCCGGCGTTCCTGCCTCCTTCCGCTCGCCGCGCTCGACGGCACTTCGATCACCACCGTCGAAGGCCTCGGCGCGCCGGACGAGCTCTCACCCATGCAGGCCGCGTTCGACGAGCAATACGCGGCGCAGTGCGGTTTTTGCACGTCCGGGTTCGTGCTGGCGGCGACCGCGCTCGTCGACCGGAATCCGAACCCGAGCCGCGAGGACATCCTCGAAGGTCTGTCGGGCCATGTCTGCCGGTGCACCGGCTACGTCAAGATCGTCAATGCCGTCGAAGCGGCGGCCAAGGGCGACATCCATCCCGAGCACGTCGAGCCGAGCTTCGAGCCGGAAGAGGCCGAGGTATTGATTCCAGGGAGCCCGGCATGAAGGCCGTCGGCGCACGACTTCCCCGTTACGACGGCGTCGCGCACGTCACCGGCCGGACGCAATACGTCGACGACATCCGCATCCGGGGCATGCTCTGGGCGAAGGCACTCCGTTCGCCGCACCACCACGCAGCGATCACGCATGTCGATGCGAGCAAGGCGGAAGCGCTGCCCGGCGTGCACGCGGTCGTCACGCACCAAGACGTTCCGAAGAACGTCTACGGCCACCTCGAAGCGCTCGGGATCCCGGCGGACGAGCCGCTGCTGGCCAGCGACGACGTGCGGTACAAGGGACAGCCGATCGTCGCGGTTGCCGCGGTGGACGAGGACACGGCTCGCCAGGCGCTCGACCTGATCAAGATCGAGTACGAGGAGCGCCCCGCCTTCTTCGACATGCGGAAAGCCATGGATCCCGACCGGCCGACCATCCATCAGTGGGGTCCGGTGTATCCCCACTTCGGCCCGTACAACCACCGACGCGTGCGCAAGGGCGACGTGGAGGCAGCCTTCGACCAGGCGGACACGGTCGTGGAAGGCGTTTACCGCCCCCAGGCGATCGAGCACTGCCCGATCGAGCCGCAGACCGCGCTTGTCGTGCCGGAGGCGAACGGCAGGCTCACGATCTATTCGTGCACGCAGGCGATGTACTTCTCGATGGGCGTGGTTGCCGCACACCTGCAGTGGCCGCTCAACAAGCTGAAGTTCGTCGGCGGGACGGTCGGCGGCGGCTTCGGGGGCAAGGTTGACACGGCGAGCGAGACTATCTCCGCACTCCTCGCGCTGAAGGCGAAGGCACCTGTCAAGTGGCGTTGGACCCGCGAAGAGGAGTTCCTCGCCTCCTCGACCCGGGCGCCGTGGCACATGGAGATCGCCGACGCCCTCACCAGCGACGGCTGGATCCTCGGTCGCAGGATGCTGACGCTCCACGACGCGGGCGCATATGCACGCTTCTCGCCCTACGGGGTGACGAAGCACGCCTTCCACCACACGGGCGCCTACACGATTCCAAACGTCCACTTCGACGGCTTCGTCGTCTTCACGAACCGTGTCCCGACGACCGCGATGCGCGGCTTCGGCGTCACGTCCGTCTCCTTCGCGGTCGAGACGCACATGAACCGAGTCGCGGCCGTGCTCGGTCTGGATCCGTTCGCGATCCGCCTGAAGAACGCGAACCGCGTCGGCGACACAACCGCGAATCGCGTCGTGTTGAAGGACCCGTCCACGGTTCCGGTTGTGATCGCTGCCGCCGACCGCGTCAGCTATGACCTGCCGCCGGACTATCGGTCGATGACGAACGAGCGTCGCTCCGGCGACCTCCTGCCCGAGCATCTCATCGACCAGCTCGCCGACCCAGGAGACTCGACCAACGGAGGCGGACCGTAATGGCCAAGCACAAGGGACGCGGGATCGCCACGATCGAGTACCCGACCGGCATGAACCAGAATGGCGACCCGAGCCAGGCCTGGGTCAAGCTGAAGCCGGACGGTCGCGTCGACGTCTTCTCCGGCACGGTCGACATCGGCCAGGGATCTCGCACCGTGCATACCCAGATCGTCGCTGACACGCTCGGCGTTCCCTTCGACTGGGTCACCAACGACAACACGAACACCGATTCGTCCGCGGTCTGCACCGGCAGCTTCGCCTCGCGCGGCACGTTCATCGGGGGTAATGCGGTCCGGTTCGCGGCCGAGCAGGCGCGCGAGCGCATCCTCGACATCGCGTCGAAGGAGCTGGAGATCGCTCCGTCCGACCTCGACATTGTCGAAGGCGAGGTGATCGCGAAGGGAGCCCCGGACCGAAAGATCGGCATCCCCGACGTCGCCGCGGCCGCCACCTGGAACTACGGCGAGCTGATCACCGGCACGGGGGCGGCGCTCAAGCCGTTCGCGGACGTGAACGATGACGACGGGTCCGTCGAGATCGAGCCGCACTCGGCGATCTCGTACGCCGCCTGCGTCGCGGACGTCGAGGTCGACGACGAGACCGGAGAGGTGAGGGTCGAACGGATGATCCAGGTGTACGACGTCGGCCGCGCCATCAACCCGATGCTGGTCGAGGGCCAGATCGAAGGCGGGGCGATGATGGGGCTCGGCCTCGGCCTCCTGGAGCAGGCATATCCGTACTATCCGGAGCCCGATCATCGCGGCGACGAGTTCGGCGCCTATCTCGCACCGTCGCTCGAGGATCTCCCGGATCTCGACAACGTCATCCTCGAGAACCCGTCCGAGGACGGGCCGTTCGGCGCCAAGGCGATCGGCGAGATGGCGAACAACGCACAACCGCCGGCGATCGCGTCCGCGATCTACGACGCGGTCGGCGTCTGGGTGACGGAAATGCCAGCCACACCCGAGCGGGTCCTGCGCGCGCTGGAGGCGAAGAAGGAGCCGCGCCGGGAGGGAAAGCGCGTGATCTTCGACGACGAGATCTCGATCCGGACGGTGAGCTCTGACGGCGGCGAGGGCTTCTTCGCAACGGATGGCTGAGCCCTCCTCGCCGTTTCGCAGCTGGAACGGCGTGGAGGCATGGCAGTTCGCCGACGGGGTCCGTCTGCATGCCATCGGCGGCGAGCAGATCCTGCTCTGCCGTGTCACGTATGAGCCGGGGAAGCAGGTGCCCGAGCACGATCACGAGCACACCGAGCAGGTGATGGCGATCGTCGACGGCGAGGTGACCATCACCGTCGAGGGCGAGACGCGCGACGTGAAGGCGGGAGACGTCATCGTCATCAACCGGGGTGTGAAGCACAGCCTGTACTCGCAGACCGGTGTGACGTTCTTCGAGGCGCTGGCGCCGGTCCCGCTCGACCACGTCCCCGACCGCGATCGCGATCTCGTGCTCGGTGCCGACGGCGGCAGCGGTCACGTCGAGCGCTGACTTCGAAGGGAGAAAGGAGCGACGGAATGCCAGTGATCGAGGTCAAGCTCTATGACCATCGGGTGACCGACGAATCGGTCCCCAAGATGATCGAGAAGCTCACCGACGCGCTCGCGGAGTCGAGCGGCGCCTCCAAGGAGCACATCCAGGTCGTGATCCACGGCGTCTCGCCGAAGCACTGGGGAATCGCCGGCAAGCCGGCGGGTTAGACCATGCCCCTGATCGAGGTCAAGCTCTTCGACTTCCGGATGAGCGAGGAGACGAGCCGCAAGCTGATCGCCGGACTTACGGACGCGCTCTGTGCCGCGACGACGGAGGGACTCCGCGAGCACACATGGGTGATCGTGGAGAGCCACTCGCCGAAGGACTGGGGCGTCGGCGGCGTACCGTGGCCGGCCGAAATGACACCGCCGGCATAACGCGTTACAACAGCTCGAGCTCGACCGCAGGCGCGTCCGGCGTGATCGCTGCGGTCTCGCGCGCGTGTAACAGGGTCGTGCGGACGATCAGCTTCGCGCGAGCGAAGTTGTCCATCACCGTGGGCACCGGCCCGACCCGCTGCCCCAGAGCGTAGCCGGCCGCATTGCGGCCGATCGCCCGATAGGAATCCAGCGTGAGGGAAGGGGCCATCCCGAACAGCTCGAGGTTGTCGAGAGGCTGGAGGTCGGCTCGGTGAATGACGGTCGTGCCCTTCGACTGGATGCCGATTGCAACGCCGGAGCCGGAGAGCGAGGCGCCGTCGTGTCCGATAAAGGCGACGTCGGAGGCGCGTCGAATGCGCACGAGGCGGGGCTCGGCGCCCGCTTCCCGGACCCCCTCCATCACGGCCTCCAGCACATCGCGGTGCGCGAGGCCTCCGATCGTTGTCCGCAGACCGTCGGCGAACGCCGGCCCCAGCGCGATCACGACGTCATCCGATCTGTTTCCTATCTTGGCAACATGCCTCTCGACCACGACCGCGTCCGCCGTTTCCTCCGGCTCCTCCAGCACACGTGGATCGAACTCGTGCGGAAGGTGCTGCAGGCGTTGCCAGCGCTCGCCGTCGAGGCGGTATCCGGTTCCCGGGCCGGTGTAGCGGTTGGGGTCGTTGACCGCCGCACTGACGTTGCCCTTTGCGTCGACGATCGCAGACGTCTGGAGGTAGTCGCCCGCCACGCGTTGGCGCTGCATCCCGAGGATCGCCTCCGCAACATCCGTGAAACCGCGCCGATCGAGCTCACGTGCGACGTCCAGTCCGCTGATGCCCTGGGCCAGCACGCGGTCGGCGGCCGCGACATCCGCGGCGCGATCGCGGTTCGGCAGATCGCGGCTGTCGTGCGCGTACGTTGCGGCCTCGACCTCCTCGTCGGTGATCGGCGGAAAATCGAAGGCGTCGAAGACGGCCTGGATCGCACGCGCGGCCCGTTCTCGCACGCGCACGGCCTCCTCTTCGCTGAGCGGCTCGATGCCGCCGTCGACCTGCCAGTCGCGCTGGATCGTCAGCCACTCGTCGAGATCGTCGGAGTCATAGTTGCCGCCGCCGAACATGTTGTCGTGGCGCGGCATCGACGAGTACCCGGACGTGACGAAGTCCGTCCCGGGCAGGAACTGCCCCATCAGCTTCGCGGTCTTGCGGATCGCGGAATGGCTCGAGATCGCGTCGTTGCCCGAGGCGACCTCGAGATCGAGCCATGCGGCGAGCACGTTCTCCGCGAGCACCTCCCGCGTACCGCCGGGGACGGCCAGAACGAGCGCGACCACCGAGATCGAGCCGTTCTGCACCCCCTGCGAGCCGGCGGCCCGGACGAGCGAGAGGCAGCGCGCCTCGAGGTAGAGCATCGACTTTCCCTCCGACTCGCCCATCAATGCTTCCGAGCCGCCGCCGGAGGTAAAGCGGACCTTGACGCCGCGCGAGGCGTACGCCGAGGCGAGGAACGCCTTCGACCAGGGCGTGTCGTCTCCGTCGACGAACACCGCCTCCGTCCCGTAGACGGAAAGCGTCTCGGCGTACGTGACGAGGCCCTGGATCGCGAGCCGCAGGTTGAGCCGCTCCTCGACGGCGCACTGGGTCAAGACGCCGGGCCGGCCGGTCTGCGAGCCGACGAGGATCGCTATCGCATTCAGCGGGGCATAACGCGACACTCCTACCGTCGTCTCGATCTCGGCGAAGCCGCGCGCCGCGGCCTCGGCGGCGTCGGCGGCGAGCAGGGCGGGGTTCTCCTTCAGGTTCGTCACGTGTGCCTGGTTCGCGGGCGCGCGCCGCGCGCGCAGCTTCTTCAGCGCGAACATCAACTCGACCGGGTCGAGCATCGAGATGACGCTCGCGAGTCGCGCCGGGGTGAGACCGCGCGAGAGCCGCACGAGCTCCGCGCGAGGGACGTCGACGTCGACGAGCATCCGCGCGATCTCCGCATCGTCGAGCGCAGCCGCCTCGCTTGCGACATCGAGGTCGAGCCCGTACTGCACGACGAAGTGATCGAGTGCGTCCCAGTCCTCAGCGCGGCGGCCGTCGAGCTCGATCACGCGTCCGCCTTCGATCACGAGCGACGGCGCAGGGTCGTTTGGGCCGTTCATTGCGACGAGGCCCAGCTCCGCGAGCGGCTCGATCAGCACCTCGCGTCGCAGCTCGCGCTGCTCGCGCTTGACGAAGCGCTCGGATCTTCCGTCAGCCGGCAAGCAGCCCTCGCTCGGCGTACACCCGCGCTGCGTCGCGGACGAAGGCCGCGCCGGCCGGGGCATCCCGGGCCTCGAGCTCCGTCGCCCAGGCTTCGAGCTCCGCCGCCGTCGAGCGCCGCGGGCGAAGCGCTGTATAGATCGCGAGGATCGTCTCGTCAGCGAGGGGCGCGAGCTCGGCCGCGCGGAGCAGGTTGTCAGCGAGCTGCGCCCGGCCTGCGTTGCGGGCGATCTCCGCCTGCAGGCGGAGCGTCTCCGGCGTCGCGCGGAGCTCGGCGGCTGCGGTGCGCTCGCCGTGTAGCTCGAGCGCGTCGAGCGGAATCCCGCCCGGAGTTCGGACGAGATCGGGCCGGCGTGTTCCGAGCGGGTAGTCGCGGCTCGGATCGAGGCTCACCTGCGAAACCGTATAGAAATAGTGCGTGACCAACCATTACGACTTCGCGGGTCGCGTCGCGCTCGTCACCGGCGGCGCGAGCGGGATTGGCGCCGCGGTCGTCGAGCGGCTGCGTGCGGGCCGTGCCGACGTCCACGTCTTCGACCTCTCCCAGGGAGACGACGTACGGGAGTCGGCGCAGCTGAACGCCGCCGTGGAGCGGCTGCCGCGGCTCGACGTGCTCGTCTGCTGCGCGGGTGTCGGCGGCGACTCGCTGCATACCGAAGACGTGAGCGACGAGGAGTGGGGGAACGTTCACGCGATCAACCTGAACGGCGTCTTCTATGCGAATCGCGCCGCGATCCCGAAGATGAAGGAGGGCGGCTACGGCCGCATCGTGAACGTCGCCTCGATCGCAGGCAAGGAGGGCAACCCGATGGCGGGTGCGTACTCCTCGTCCAAGGGCGCTGTCATCGCGTTGACGAAGTCGGTCGGCAAGGACGTCGCCGGCAGCGGCATCCTCGTCAACTGCATCGCGCCGGCCGTCATCAACACGCCGATCCTCGGACAGCTCTCGCAGGAGCACATCGACTACATGACGGCGCGCATCCCACTGTCACGTCTCGGCCAGCCGCAGGAGGTCGCCGCGCTCATCTGCTGGCTGGCGAGCGAGGAGATGAGCTTCTCGACGGGGGCTTGCTTCGACATCTCGGGCGGACGGGCCACGTATTGAGGCGCTTCGTCCGCGTCGACACCGACCGCGGCTCCCGCGTGGGACGCTGGGACGGCGACACCGTTCAGATACTCGACCACGACGATCCCCTCGCGGCGTTGCGCGGCGTCGGCGAGGTGGTGGCGACCGAGCCGCTCTCGTCGCTGCGGCTGCTCGCGCCGATCCATGCGCCGGAGATCTGGTGCGCGGGTGTCACCTACGAGCGAAGCCGCGACGCGCGCCTCGAGGAGGCGAAGACCGACGCACGCGACGTCTACGCGCTCGTATACGAGGCCGACCGGCCCGAGCTCTTCATGAAAGACGCGCACATGCTGCGCACCGTCGGCCCGGGCGGCTTGATTCGGGTGCGCAGCGACTCGAGCTGGATGGTGCCCGAGCCGGAGCTCGCGCTCGTGCTCGGCGCGGGCGGCGTACCGGTGGCGGTCACGATCGGCAACGACGTCTCGAGCCGGGACATCGAGGGTGCGAACCCGCTCTACATCCCGCAGGCGAAGATCTTCTCGGGGGCTTGCGCCATCGGGCCCGCGCTCGCCGTTCCCGACGACTGGGATGCGCCGTTTCTGATCCGCCTTAGGATCACCGACGCGTCAGGCGCAGAGCTCTTCGCCGGGGCGACGTCCACCGACCGGATGAAGCGCTCCCCGCGAGAGCTCGCGGAGTGGGTCGTGCGCGACAACCCGCTCCCGCCCGGCTCCGTGCTCCTGACCGGCACCGGGCTCGTGCCGCCCGAGGACTACACGCTCCAGCCGGGGCACACCGTCGAGATCGAGATCGAGGGGATCGGCGTGCTCGTCAACACGGTCGCGGCGTCGGCCTGAGCGCTACCGTGCCCGCATGACCGAGATACTCGACGCACCCACGCTGCCTAGCGGCCGGAACTACGTCGGAGGGGCCTGGGTCCCCGCCTCCTCCGGCGAGACGTACACGAAGGTCAATCCGATGCACCCGTCCGACACCGTCGGCGAGTACTCCTCCTCCACCGAAGCAGATGCCGAAGCCGCCGTCGCCGCGGCGGAGGCCGCCTTCGACGGCTGGGCCGCGCTGCCCATGGCACGCCGCGCGGCGTACCTGAACGCCGCTGCGTCCGTGCTCGAGGCTCGCACGGAGAAGGTTGCGCGCGACATGACGACCGAGATGGGCAAGCCGCTGCGCGAGTCGCGCGGTGAGGCCGGTCGCGCGGCGCAGATCCTGCGGTTTGCGGCGAGCGAGGCATTCCGCTCGGTGGGCGAGCACTTCGAGCAGGCGGCAACGGGTGCTCAGGTCTCGACGCGGCGCAAGCCCGTCGGCGTCGTCGCGCTCATCACGCCCTGGAACTTCCCGATGGCGATCCCGATCTGGAAGCTCGCCCCGGCGCTCGTCTACGGGAACTCCGTCGTGCTCAAGCTCGCCTACGAGGCGCCGCGCACCGGGCTGCACATCGCCGAGGCATTCGCCGAGGCCGAGCTCCCGGCGGGGGTTCTCAACGTGCTGACCGGCCGCGGCTCCACGGTGGGAGCGGCTCTCGTCACCGATCCGCGCGTGCGCGCCATCTCCTTCACCGGCTCGGTCGCGACCGGGCACGGCGTCCGCGACGAGGCGACCCGGCTCGGCAAGCGAGTCCAGCTCGAGCTGGGCGGCCACAATCCGCTGATCGTCACGGCCGACGCCGATCTCGACCGCGCCGTCGAGGCCTCCTACGCGGGCGCATTCTGGTCTGCAGGCCAGAAGTGCACGGCGACGCGGCGGATCTACGTGCAGGAGAACGTCTACGAGGCGTTCAAGGAGCGGTTGCTCGCACGGATCGAGCACGGCAAGGTCGGCGACCCGCTTGATCCCGACGTCGAGGTCGGTCCGATCGTCAGCGAGAAGCAGTTCGACGACATCCTCGCCGCGATCGAGCGCGGCAGGGAGGAGGGCGGTGTTGTCCTCGCCGGCGGCGAGCGCGCCGACGATGAGGGCTACATCGTCGCGCCTACGCTCTTCGAGAGCGTCCGCGACGACGCGTTCCTCTCGTGCGAAGAGGTCTTCGGCCCCGTGACCTCGCTCTATCGCTTCGCGACGCTCGACGAGGCGATGCGGCGCGCGAACGCGAGCGAGTTCGGCCTGTCGGCGGCGATCTTCACGTCGAGCCTCGCTGCGGCGACGCGCTTCCAGAGCGAGGCGCAGGCCGGGTTGCTGCACGTCAACTCGCAGACCGCGGGCGCCGACGTGCACGTGCCGTTCGGCGGGATCAAGTCGAGCGGCTTCGGCCCGCACGAGCAGGGCCGCGCCGCAATCGAGTTCTACACCGAGACCGTCACCGTCTACATCGATCCGTGACGGCAAAGGAGCGCTACCTCGTCACCGGCGCGCTCGGCTGCATCGGCGCGTGGACGTGCGCCTTGCTCGCCGAGGAGGGCGCCGAGGTCGTCGGCTTCGACTTCGGCACCGACGACCGCCGCCTGCGTCTCGTCACCCACGCGGAGATCCCGCTGGTGCAGGGCGACATCGTCGACGGAAAGGCATTCGCGCGCCTGCTCGACGAGCACGGAATAACGCACGTGATCCACCTTGCGGCTCTGTTGCTGCCGCAGATCAAGCCCGATCCGCCGTACGGCACCGCGGTGAACATCGGCGGAACGGTCAACGTCCTCGACGCGGCGAAGACACGCGGCATCCAGGTCGCGTACGCGAGCTCGGCGGCGGTGTACTCGACGGCGGACGACGTCGGGGCCGCTGTTTCCAACGACGCGATCGGGCATCCGACCACCTTCTACGGCGTGCACAAGCAGGCGTGCGAGGGGATGGCGCGGATCTTCTGGGCCGAAGAGCAGGTGCCGTCGATCGGCATCCGGCCGTGGATCGTGTACGGGCCAGGGCGCGACAACGGCCTCACGGCGTCGCCCACCCACGCGATGGCCGCGGCCGCTGCGGGCGACGACTACCGGATCACGTTCGGCGGCCGCACGCAGCTGCAGTACGCGCCGGACACCGCGCGAGTCTTCATCGCCGCTGCGCGCGCCGCGACGGAAGGTGCGCGCGTCTTCCATCTCGGCGGGCCGGTGGTGTCGCTGACGGAGGTCGCCGCCGCGATCGAGGCGGTCGTGCCCGGCGTCTCGATCACGGTCGACGAGGACACGATCCTGCCGTTCCCGGAGGAGTTCGACGGTGCGCCGCTCGACGAGGCGCTCGGCGGGATTGCGTGGACGCCGCTGCAGGAAGGCGTCAGCGCGACCGTCGAGCGGCTGCGAGCCGTGCGGGCGTGAGCGAGGAGTCGACCGCAAAGAGCGCGGCGGTCAGGCCGACGAGCACCCAAAGGACGACTCCGAAGCCGCTGCTCGCGTCGCGGATCGCGCCGAGCACGAGCGGCGACATCGCCGACAGCGAGTAGCCCGCGCCGAGCATCAGGCCCGTGTAGGCGGCGACCTCGGCCGGGCCGTGTCCGACGTCGAGGGGCAGCGCCATCGTCAGGGAGAAGAGCGGGCCGATGGTGGCTCCGAGCATGAACGCCCATAGAAAGCCCGCTCCTGGGAGCAGCACGACGCCGAGCAGCGATACGAAGCCGAGGCCTGCGCACGCCGACATCCACGTGCGTCGTGACCACATGCGATCGGCGAGAAATGCGACGGCAAGGCCGGCGACGATTTGCGTCGCATTCAGCACGGCGAGGAGCGCGCCTGCCTTCCCTTCGCTCCAGCCCCGCTCGACGTACACGTCGGGCAGCCATGCGTTGAGCCCGTAGTACGTCGCGGACATGAAGAAGAACGCGGCGACGAGGCGCCACCCGAGCGAGCTGCGCCACGGAAGCGCGAGCGGCCGCGGAACGGAGGCGGCGATGTGGCCACGCTCCACACGCGTCAGCACGAGCCACAGCACGAAAAGCCCCAGTGTCACTGCTGAGAACACCAGCAGCGGGTCGCGCCAGTCTCCGAGCCCGCGTGCAAGCGGCACTGCCGTCGCAGCCGACACGGTTGCGCCCACGTTGATCCCGGACGCGTAGACGCCGGTTGCAAACACGGGACGGTCGGCGAACCGCTCCTTCACGCCGACGGGAAGCAGCGCGTTGCCCAGTCCCATGCCGATCCCCACCGGGATCGTCAGGAGGATGAGCAACGCCGCGCCCGGCATGAACGCGCGCACGATCCCGAAGACGCCGATCAGCGCGAGCGCCGCCGCGAGGGCGTGCCGCGAGCCGAGCCGCTGCGAGAGGAACGCCGCCGGCGGCGCGAACAGGCCCATGCACAGGACGGGAATCGTGCCGAGCAGGCCGGCGACTGCGTGGGACGTGTGGAGGTCGAGCTGGATCGCCGGGATCAGCGGGCCGATGCCGACCAGCTGCGGCCGAAGCGCGAGCGCTCCGAAGAAGAGCGCTGCGAGAAGTGCGCCCCGCCTCAATCCACGACGGTCTCGTAGAAGGCGCGCTCGCGCGACTCCATCAGGCCGAACAGCTCCCCGGCGGCCAGACGTTGGAAGTGCTCGCTCGCGCCGTGCTCGTCGAACCCGGCCTGGTCGCGATATTGCTCATAGAAGAGGTAGGAGCGCGGGTTCTCCGGGTCGCTGCACGGGATGTATAGCTCGCAGCCGGCTTCCTTCCGGCTTGCGCGGGCAAGCTCCGGAATGATCTCGGCTGCACGCTTCTCGTTTCCCTCGGCCACCTTCATGCGCACGACGAGCACGAACGACATACGACTCCTATCGGTCGGAGTTACGCGCCGGCGGCGACGACGGGGTTCGTGATCGAGCCGAGGCCGTCGATCTCGATCGTGATCTCGTCACCCGGTTGCAGCCACACCGGCGGTTTGCGGAAAGCGCCGACGCCCGCGGGCGTCCCGGTGATGATCAGGTCGCCCGGCTCGAGCGTGATCCCCTGCGAGACGAACGCGACGACCTCGGCGACCCCGAAGATCTGATTCGAGGTGTTCGAATCCTGCATGGTCTCGCCGTTGAGGATCGCGCGAATCGGGAGCGCCTGCGGGTCCGGCACCTCGCTCGCGGGAACGAGCTCTCCCAGCGGGAGGAAGGTGTCGAGCGACTTTCCGCGCACCCACTGCCCGTCCGAGAACTGGAGATCGCGACCGGAGACGTCGTTCGCGACCACGTAGCCGCGTATGAACTCGAGCGCGTCGTCCGTTGCGACGCGGCTCGCACGCCGCCCGATCACGACGCCGAGCTCGGCCTCGTAGTCGACGTTCTGCGAGATCGGCGGGATGCGAATCGGCTCGCCCGACGCGATCAGCGTGTTCGGCCATTTCGCGAAGAGGAGCGGCCGCTCGGGAAGCTCGACGCCCTGCTCCTCCGCGTGGTCGCGGTAGTTGAGGCCGACGCAGACGATCTTCTGCGGGAGGTCGAGCACGGGGCGACTCTATTCGAGTCGCGTGATGCCCGCGTCGGCGAGCGCGGCGATCTCCGCCTCGGAGTAGCCGAGCTCTGCGAGCACCTCGGCCGACTGCTCGCCGAGGGTGGGCGGCGGCGCGTGGTGAGCAACGCGCTCGCGGTCGACCTGGAGCGGCAGCGCGACGGTCTCGTTGCCGTCGAGCTCCTGCACCATCCCGGTTGCGCGGGTCTGCTCATGGGCAGCGGCCTGGGCGACGTCCTGCACGGGCGAGACGGGAATGCCGTCGAGCGCCTCGAGCCAGTGCGCCGTCGAATGTTCCGCGATCCGCTCGCGGAGCAGTGGGAGCAGCTGCTCGCGGTTCGCCAGCCGGTCGGGGTTCGTCCGGAAGCGGGGATCGTCGGCGAGCTCCGGGCGGCCGACGGCGTCGCAGAGCTGGGCGAAGAGCCGGTCGTTCGCCGCCGCGATCATCAGCTCACCGTCGCAGGTCGCGAACACCTCATACGGGGCGATCAGCGGAAACGCCGTGCCGAATCGGCCGGGCGCGACCCCGGTGCGGAGCGCGTCCGTCAGCTGGTAGCCGACGAGCGACAGTCCCGTTTCGAACAGGGCGACGTCGACTTCGCGCCCGCGGCTCGTCTGGGCGCGTTCGTGCAGCGCGGCGAGGATCCCGAGTGCCGCCCAGGTGCCGGTGCCGAGATCGATCAGAGACGTTCCCACGCGCACGCCGGGCCGGTCGGCTTCGCCCGTGACGCTGACGATCCCGGTGAACGCCTGCATGAGCGGGTCGTAGCCGGGCTGCGCCGCGAGCGGCCCGTGCCGGCCGAACGCGCCGATCGAGCAGTAGACAAGGCGCTCGTTCCGGGCGCGCAGGTCGTCGCTCCCGAGTCCGAGCCGCTCCGCCGTCCCCGGTCGCATCGACTGGATGAACACATCCGCGCGATCGACGAGGCGCAGCAGCGCCTCCATTCCCGGGGCGCTCTTCACGTCGAGCGCGAGCGAGCGCTTGGACGCGTTGGCGGCGAAGAACATCGCGCTGCCGCCGTCGAAGAACCGCGGGCCCCAGGCGCGGGCCTCGTCGCCGCGCTGCGGATGCTCCACCTTGACGACGTCGGCCCCGAACGCGCCGAGGATCTGCGTGCAGCTCGGCCCGGCGAGCGAGGAGGTGAGATCGACGACGCGGATGCCGCCCAGGGGCGCGAAGCTCATCGGCGCGACCCTAGCGCGCGCAATAGGATCGACGCCGTGAAGCGCCGGCTCGCGAACGACGACATCGTCACGAGCCCGCGGCGGGCCGGTGCGCGAGCTCACCTGCGCGCGATGGGCCTTGACGAGCGCGACTGGGGCCGCCCGCTCGTCGGAATCGCGACGACGTGGACGGGCACGATGCCGTGCAACCTCGGCCAGCGCGACCTCGCCCGGCACGTCGCAGCAGGCGTTCGGGCGGCGGGCGGAACGCCGCTCGAGTTCAACACGATCGCGATCTCGGACAACCTGACGCAGGGCACGCCCGGCATGCGCGCCTCGCTCGTCAGCCGAGAGGTGATCGCCGACTCGATCGAGCTCGTCGGGCGGAGCCAGCCTTTCGACGGGCTGATCTGCCTCGTCGGCTGCGACAAGACCGGGCCCGGCGCCGTGATGGCGATGCTCCGGCTCGACCTGCCGGGGCTCGTCCTCTACTCGGGGGCGATGGCGGCGGGCGAGCACGAAGGGGCGGCGGTGACGATCCTGGACGTCTGGGAAGCGGTCGGCGCGCACGAGGGCGGCCGGATCTCGGACGCGGAGCTCGACGCGCTCGAGCGGAGTGCCTGCCCGGGCTTCGGCGCGTGCACCGGCCACTTCACCGCGAACACGATGGCGGTCGCCGTCGACTTCCTCGGGCTCGGCCCGATCGGGCTCGGGAGCATCACTGCGATGGATCCGGCGAAGGCCGAGGCCGGCGAGGCGGCCGGCCGGCTCGCGCTCGACGTGATCGAGCGCGGCCTTCGTCCGAAAGACATCGTGACCCGCGAGGCGCTCGAGAACGCAATCGTCGGCGTCGCAGGAACGGGCGGCTCGACGAACTCGGTCCTCCACCTGCTCGCGATTGCAGACGAGGCAGGGGTCGAGCTCGGCCTCGAGACGTTCGACACGCTGTCGGCGTCGACACCCGTCGTGACGAACCTCAGTCCCGGCGGGAAGTACGTCGCGGGCGACCTCCATCGTGTCGGCGGAACGGCGGCGGTGATGAAGCAGCTGCTCGGCCACCTTTACGGAGAGTCGCCGACCGTCGACGGCCGCACGCTCGCCGAGCACGCGGCCGCTGCGCTCGACCCGGACGGCGAGGTGCTCGCACCGGTCGCGCGTCCGTTCAAGCCGGGAGGCGCGCTGCGGATCCTCCGCGGTAACCTCGCACCCGACGGCGCGGTGGTGAAGCTCGCGGGCCACGAGCGGCCGGTTCACCGCGGGCCCGCACGCGTCTTCGACTCGGAAGCCGCGTGCAAGGCCGCCGTCTACGACGGGCTCGTACAGTCCGGCGAGGTCGTCGTGCTCCGCAACGAAGGCCCGGCGGGCGCACCGGGGATGCCGGAGATGCTCTCGGTCACCTCCGCGATCGTCGGCCGCGGCCTCGGCGAGTCCGTCGCGCTCGTGACCGACGGGCGCTTCAGCGGCGCGACGCGAGGGCTGATGGTCGGGCATGTTGCGCCCGAGGCCGTGCACGGCGGCCCGATCGCAGTCGTCCGCGACGGAGACACGATCACGATCGACGTCGACGCCCGGCGGCTCGACGTCGAGCTGACGGAGGCCGAGCTCGCGGCGCGGCTCGTGGAGTGGAGCCCGCCGCAACCACGTGTGACGCACGGCGTGCTCGCGAAGTACGCGCGCAGCGTCGCGTCGGCGTCGCGCGGTGCCGTGACGCGATGAGCGGTCGGCTCGAAGGCAAGGTCGCACTCATCACGGGCGCCGGTCGTGGCATCGGGCGCGCCCTCGCACTCGGCTTCGCCGCCGAAGGCGCGACCGTGCTCTCGAACGACCTCGAGGACGCCGAGCTGGCGTACGACGTCTCGGACCCCGCCCAGGTGCGCAAGATGTTCGGACGGCTCGAGCGGCTCGACGTGCTCGTCAACTGCGCCGGCATCACCGGCTGGATCGACGTCTTCGAGCCCGCCGAGGAGATCTGGGACCGCGTGATCGACACGAACCTCAAGGGCACCTTCTTCTGCTCGACGGAAGCCGCGCGGCTGATGCGGCACTCGGGCGGCGGCTCGATCGTCAACGTCTCGACGGTGGTCGCTACGCGCGGCATGCGCAACCTCACCGCCTACGCCGCGAGCAAGGGCGGAATCAACGCGCTCACGATCCAGCTCGCCGTCGAGCTCGCGCCCCATGGCATCCGCGTCAACGCGTTCGCCCCCGGCGCGACGAACGTCGAGCGCAATCTCGCCGACGATCCGCGGTATGTGGAGACGTGGTCGCCCCTCATTCCGCTCGGCCGCGTGGGCGAGCCGGAGGACATGGTCGGCCCGGCGGTGTTCCTCGCCTCCGACGAGTCCGCGTACGTCACAGGTCAGCTCTTCTACGTCGACGGCGGCTGGACCGCAGCGGGAACGTTTCCGGACACGTACGTCGATGCGGCAGCGCGCCGCCAGGGAGGTGACGGATGAAGCTCGGCATGAACATGCTGCTCTGGTCGACCGACGTGAGCGGCAGCGAGTACGACGCCGTGTTCGGGATGGTGAAGGACGCGGGCTACGACGGCGTCGAGATCCCGATTTTCGACCGCGAGGTCGAGAAGTACGCGGAGCTCGGACACCGGCTCGGCGAGCTCGGACTCGAGCGGCTCGCTGTATCGGCACGTGGTCTCGACGACAACCCGATTGCTGCCGAGGCTCAGGTGCGGGCCGAAGCGGTTGCGGCGACGAAGGCAAATCTCGACTCCGCTGCAGCCCTCGGCGCGCCGCTCATCTGCGGCCCGCTGGGCGCGCCGCTCGGCGTCTTCTCCGGTGCTCCGCCGACCGCCGAGGAGCGAGCACGCGCTGTCGCATATCTCCGGGAGGTGGCGCCGTACGCGGAAGAGCGGGGCGTGACGATCGCGCTCGAGTACCTGAACCGTTTCGAGATGTACCTCACGAACACCGCCGCCGACCTGGCCGCGCTCGTTCGCGAGGTCGACCATCCGCGGATCCGGATGATGTACGACACCTTCCACGCGCACATCGAGGAGAAGGATCCTCGTGCCGCTCTCCAGGAGTGCTCGGACGTGCTCGTCCACATCCACGTCTCCGAGAACGACCGCTCGACGCCCGGCACCGGCCAGGTGGCGTGGGAGGAGACGTTCGCAGGGATCGCAGAGATCGGCTACGACGGCTGGGTCGTGATCGAGGCCTTCGGCGACGCATTGCCGGAGCTCGCCGGCGCGACGAAGATCTGGCGACGCATGTTCGAGAGCGAAGAGCAGCTCGCCCGTGACGGAGCCGCGTTCGTTCGCGCTGGGCTGAGTCTGGCGCCGGCGCGTCGGTAAGTCAGCGCCGCAGGTCGAGCAGCCGCTGCGCCTTGCCGGCCGAGCGTTCGATCAGATCGGGCTCGAGGACGTCGACCGTCACGCTCACGCCGATGCTCTCCTTGACGAGCGCCGTCAGAACCTGCGTGGCGCGTGCCCGGTCGTCGCTCCCTGCCGCGTCCGGACGGGCCTCGACCCGCACCGTCAGCTCGTCGAGCCGGCTCGGGCGGGAGAGGACGAGCTGGAAGTGCGGCGCGAGCCCGGAGACGCGCAGGATCAGCTCCTCGATCTGCGACGGGAAGAGATTGACGCCCCGCAGGATGATCATGTCGTCGGTGCGGCCGGCCACCTTCTCCATGCGGCGCATCGTGCGCGCAGAGCCGGGCAGGAGCCGGGTCAGGTCGCGCGTTCGATAGCGGATCACCGGCAGCGCCTCCTTCGTGAGCGAGGTGAATACGAGCTCTCCCTGCTCCCCATCCGGCAGCTGCTCCCCCGTCATCGGGTCGACGATCTCGGGGTAGAAGTGGTCCTCCCACACGTGGAGGCCGTCCTTGGTCTCGACGCATTCGCTCGCGACGCCGGGCCCGAGCACCTCCGACAGCCCGTAGATGTCGACGGCGTGCATGTCGAGCCGCTGCTCGATCTCCGCGCGCATCTCACTCGTCCACGGCTCGGCTCCGAAGATGCCGACCTTCAACGACGTCGAGGTGGGATCCACTCCCTGGCGCTCGAGCTCGTCAAGGATCGCCAGCATGTACGAGGGCGTGACCATGATGATGTCGGGCTCGAGGTCGAGGATCAGTCGCACCTGCCGTTCGGTCATCCCGCCGGACACCGGAATCACCGTGCAGCCGAGCCGCTCCGCGCCGTAATGAGCTCCGAGCCCGCCGGTGAACAGGCCGTACCCGTAGGCGACGTGCACCTTGTCGCCGCGGCGTCCGCCGGCGGCGCGAATCGAGCGCGCGACGACGTCGGCCCACATGTCGATGTCGCCTCGGGTGTAGCCGACGACGGTCGGGCGTCCGGTCGTCCCGCTCGAGGCGTGGATCCGGACGACGCGGTCGAGCGGGACGGCGAACATGCCGAACGGGTAGGTCTCACGCAGGTCGTCCTTGGTGGTGAACGGAAAACGCCCGAGATCGTCGAGGGTGCGGCAGTCGTCGGGGTGGACGCCCGCGTCGTCGAAGCGCCGCCGGTAGAGGTCGACGTTCTCGTACGCGTGACCCAGGGACCATCGGAGCCGCCCGAGCTGGAGCGCGGCGAGCTCGTCGCGCGACGCCACCTCGATCGGTTCGAGCTCGGCCGGATCGGGCGCGAGGTCGATCATCATGCGCACGCTACTCCCTTCGCGACTCGCCCTTGTCTAGGCTTGCGACGTGGCCGACACAAGCCTCTGGCATCCGTTCGCAGACATGGCCGCCGTGCGTGGCAACGAGCTCGTCATCGCGCGCGGCGAGGGCGTCCACGTCTGGGACGAGGACGGCAACCGCTACCTCGACGGCTCCGCGAGCCTCTGGTACTGCAACGTCGGGCACGGACGCGCCGAGATCGCGGACGCGGTCGCGGAGCAGCTGCGCACGCTCGAGACGTACTCGATCTTCGGCGAGATCGCGAACCGTCCGGCGCTCGACCTGGCGGCGAAGCTCGCGGGTCACGCGCCGATGGACGACGCGAAAGTCTTCTTCACCACGGGCGGCGGCGACGCGATCGACACCGCAGCCAAGCTCGCACGCCTCTACTGGCAGACGATCGGGCAGCCCGAGCGTCTGCACATCGTCGGGCGCACGAACGGCTACCACGGAACGATGGCGTTCGGCACCTCGATCGGAGGCATGGAGGCTGTTCGGACAGGGTGGGGCCCTCTCGTTCCGATGACCTCGCAGGTGCAGCACGACTCGGCGCAGGCGCTGCGCGACGAGCTCGAGCGCGTCGGCCCCGAGCGGGTCGCCGCGTTCTTCTGCGAGCCGGTGATCGGCGCCGGAGGCGTCTACCCGCCGGCGCCGGGCTACATCGAAGAGGTCGCCGAGATTTGCGCGGAGAGCGGCGTGCTCTTCATCGTCGACGCGGTGATCGTGGGCTTCGGCCGGCTGGGCAGTTGGTTCGGCTGCGAGCGCTTCGGCGTCCGCCCAGACTTGCTCACGTTCGCGAAGGGTGTGACGAGCGGCTACCAACCGCTCGGCGGCGTCCTCGTCTCGGGGCGCGTCGCCGAGCCGTTCTGGTCGGAGCCGGGGCGGATCATGATCCGCCACGGGCAGACCTACGCGGGCCACGCGTCGGTGTGCGCGGCGGGCCTCGCGAACCTCGCGATCCTCGAGCGCGAAGGGCTGATCCCGCGCGGCCGGGAGCTCGAGGGCGAGCTGTACGGCGTGCTCGCCCCGCTCGCGGAGCATCCGCTCGTCGGCGAGGTCCGCGGCGGCGTCGGCCTGATGGCGGCGGTCGAGCTCGCGGCCGAGCTGCTCGAGGCCGATCACGGCGCCGCGACGAAGTTCTACCGCGGCGTCCGGTCGCACGGCGTTCTGACGCGCGCACATGCGCGCGGACTTGCGATCTCGCCGCCGCTCATCGTCACGATCGAGCAGATCCAGGAGATCGCGGACGCGGTCCGCGCCGCTCTCGACGACCTTGCCGCCGTCGACGCGGCAGCGTGACCGATCTTTTCTTGGTCGGCATCGGCGGCCAGGGCGGCGCCGGCAAGTCGACGCTCGCCCGCCGCTTCACCGGCGCCCAGGTCGTCGGCACGGACGAGTTCTGGAACGGAAGCGAGTTCGAGCTCTCCAGGCTCGAACGAGAGGTGATCCGCCCGTTGCGGGCAGGCCGCGAGGCCCGTTTTCGCGGCTTCGACTGGGCCCGGCGCGAGTCGTTCGCCGAGGAGCGGGTTGTGAAGCCCTCCGGCGTCGTGGTCGTCGAGGGCGTGTGCGCGCTCCACCGCAACTTTCGCGACGCGTACGACCTCCGGATCTGGGTCGATGCGCCCCGCGAGGTGAGGCTCGCGCGCGGCCTGGCGCGCGACGGCGACGCCGCACGGGAGACCTGGGAGAACGTCTGGATGCCGCGCGAGGAGGCGTACATCGCCCGCGACGATCCGGTGTCGTCGGCCCACCTCGTGGTGGACGGCACCGGATAGTACGATCCCGCGACGAGGCAATCGAGCGATCGAGGAGGCTGTCTTGCCGAGGTTCACGATCCCGTACGAGTCTCTCGACCCGCTGACGATCGGGGCCGCCGCCGACGAGTCGAAGGTCTATCGGGATCAGCTCGAGCTCGAGGTTGCCGACGCGAACCTGCTCGTCGCGATCTATCCGGACGAGCCCGACTTCCTGCCGGACGCGACGGCAGCGGCCGCGGCGGCGCTCGAGTCGCCGGTCGCCGGCCCGGCGTTCTCGGAGCTCATCGCCGGTGGCAAGTCGGTCGCGATCGTGATCGACAACCAGTTCCGGCCGACGCCGCAGTCGAAGCTGCTGCCGGCCGTACTCGACGCACTCGAAGTCGCGGACACGACCGACGCCGTCGTGATCTGCGCCAACGGCAAGGTCTTCCCGATGTCGGAGTCCGACATCGAGATGAAGCTCGGCAAGGACAACCTCGCGCGGATGGAGCGGCTCGGGATCCCGTTCTTCCAGAACGAGCCGCGCAATGCCGAGGCGTACACGTACGTCGGCGTCTCCTCGCGCGGCACCCCGGTGTGGCTGCACAAGGAAGTTGCGCAGCGCGACGTGAAGATCACGATCGGCCAGTCGCAGTCGAACCACTGGGGTGCGGGAGGGGGCGGCAAGCTCATCCTTCCGGGCGTCGTGTCCGACGAGACGATCGAGTCGAACCACTGCAACTTCGTCCCGTCGCCCGCAACGCACTACGGCGCCTACCGCGGCCCGATGCGTTCCGACATCGACGAGGTGGCAACGATGTGCGAGCTCGACGCGACGCTGAACGTCGTGCTCGATACGCGCGGTCGCGTCGTCTTCGTCAACTTCGGCGCACACCCGGTCAGCCACCGCGAGGCGATCGAGTACTTCAACTCGATCTACGCCTACGAGAGCCCGGTCGAGGCCAAGGGCCAGGCCGACATCGCGATCTGCGGCGTCTTCGCGCCCACCGACCATCTCTTCTTCCACACGGGCTGGGGATGCATGTCGGCCGACCTCGTGCTGAAGGACGGCGGCACGCTCATCTACTGCTCGCCGTCGCCCGGCGTTCACACCGAGGTCGGCGACTTCCCCGGCCTCGCCCTGATGGATCTGATGAAGCCGTACATGCCGCCGACGCAGGAGAACTACGAGCGCGTGCTCAAGGACATCCACGCGCGGCAAATCCAGATGTGGGCGGGCTGCATCTGGGTGCCGATCTACGAAGTGATGACCCGCAAGCACCTGAAGATGGTCACGCTCCAGGAGAATCTCGAAATGGCCGCGGACATCGGCATCGACGCCACGACGTCGCTCGAGGAGGCATACGCCCAGGCGCTGGAGAAGCACGGGCCCGACGCGAAGGTGATCGTGCTCCCGTTCGCGCGCTACCAGTTGCCTCGCAACGCGATTCGGATGACGTCCGAGCCGCTTCAAGTTCCGGAAGGTGCCCACGCCTGACGACATCCGCGGCTCGACCACGGTCGTCGAGTTGCTGAAGCTCTTCCCCGACGGCGAGGCAATCCGTCTGATGAGTCGGCTTGCGTGGCCCTGTGCGCACTGCGGCGGTGCGTTCCACGAGCCGCTGACGCTCGCAGCGAAGCGGCAGGGGAACGACCCGCGGGCCGTCCTGACCGCGTTCCGCGCGCTCGCCGCCGGTGACCTGAGCGAGGGCTTGATCCTGGACGCGGCACGGAAGCGGGCGAAAGCGTGAAGGTCGAAGCGAAACCGTGGGTCGGCCGTGCGCTGCCGCGCTTCGAGGACGAGGCGCTGCTCCGCGGCGAAGGCCGCTTCATGGACGACATCGAGCCGGTCCCGCACGCGCGGCACGCCGCGATCGTGCGGTCGCCGTTCGCACATGCGCGCATCGAGTCGATCGACGCCACCGCTGCGCTCGAGCTACCCGGCGTGCTTGGCGTCCTCACCGGCACGGAGGTCGCGGCGATGTCGCGGCCGTTCCCCGCCGGCGTCGAGAACGGCGTGCCCTACTACGCGGCCGCGTCCGGCACCGCGCGTTACGCGGGTGAGCCGGTCGCTGTCGTCGTCGCCGAGTCGCGGTACCTCGCCGAGGATGCCGCCGAGCTCGTCCTCGTCGACTACGAGCCGCTCGACGTCGAGGAGGTGCCGATCCACGAGCGCTTCTTCTCTTACGGCGCCGTCGCGACTGCGTTCGAAGCTGCGGACGTCGTGGTGCGCGGGCGCTTCGAGGTTCCGCGCTGGACCGGCGCGCCGGTCGAGTGCTTCGGCGTGATCGCCGACTGGCGCGGCGACGCGCTCACGGCGTGGGCCAACTTCCAGGGACCGTTCACGCTGCACTCCGTCGCCGCAGCCGCCCTCGGGCTGCCCGGGCCGAAGCTGCGCCTGATCACGCCGCCCGACTCCGGCGGCTCGTTCGGGATCAAGTCTTCGGTCTTCGTCTACGTCGTGCTGATGGGGCTCGCCTCGCGGAAGCTCGGCGTTCCCGTGCGCTGGACGGAGGACCGGCTCGAGCATCTCGCGGCGAGCGCGCACGCCACCGGCCGGTCGACTGAGCTCGAGGCGGCGTTCGCAGCCGACGGCGAGCTGCTCGGTCTGCGCTACACGGTGGACGAGGACGTCGGTGCGTACGTGCGCGCGCCCGAGCCGGCGACCCTCTATCGCATGCACGGCTCGCTGTCCGGCGCGTACCGCGTCCGCAACGTGGCGGCGCACAACCGCGTCCTGCTCACGAACCGGTGCCCGAGCGGGCTCAACCGCGGCTTCGGCGGCCCCCAGCTGTACTTCGCGATCGAGCGGACGATGGACCGGGCGGCGAAGCAGCTCGGCGTGGATCCGGCCGAGCTGCGGCGGCGCAACCTCGTCCGCGAGTTTCCGTACACGACGCCGACCGGCGGGGTCTACGATTCGGGCGATTTCGAAGCCTGCCTCGAGGACGCGCTCGAGCTCGTTCGCTACGACGAGCGCCGCAGCGAGCAGGCGGCAGGCGGGCCGATCGGCATCGGGATCGCGTGCGTCGTGGAGCCGTCGGTCTCGAACATGGGGTACATCACGCTTGCGCTGACGCCCGACGAGCGCGCTGCCGGGCTGCCGAAGTCGGGGAACGCCGAGGGCTGCATCATCACGATCTCCCCGCTCGGCGGAATCTCGGTACGGCTGTCGACGACGCCGCAGGGGCAAGGCCACCGGACGGTCGCGGCGCAGATCGTGGCCGACCGCCTCGGGGTCGACCCGGTGGAGATCGAGGTGATCGGCGAGATGGACACCTCGACCAACGCCTGGTCGGTTGCGTCGGGCGCCTACTCGTCGCGCTTCAGCGGCGTGGGAGCAGGCGCAGTCGCCGCCGCCGCGGACAAGCTGGCGGCGAAGATCGCCGCGATCCGCGAGCACGCCGGCGAGGAGATCTCGCTGCGGCGCGTCGCTGGAATGTGCCACTGGAACCCGGAGTCGCTCCCCGAGGGGATGGAGGCGGGGCTGTCCGCGGTCGCGTTCTTCTCGGCGCCGCATCTGCAGCCGCCGGATGTCGACGATCGCGTGTCCTCGTCGTCATCGCACGGCTTCATCGTCGACGTCGCGGTTGTGACGGTCGATAGAGACACTGGAGCGGTGCGGGTTCTCGACTACGTGACGGTGCACGACGCCGGCCGCCTTCTGAACCCGTTGATCGTCGACGGTCAGATCAAGGGCGGCTACGCGCACGGCGCTGCGGCGGCGCTCTTCGAGCGGATCATCTACGACGCCGACGGCACGCTGCTGACCGGGACGTTCATCGACTACCTGTGCCCTACGGCTCCTGATCTGCCTCCGCTGACGATCGCCCATCGCGAGACTCCGTCTCCGGCGATGCCTCTCGGTGCAAAGGGTCTCGGCGAGGGCAACACGATGTCGGCGCCGGTGGCCGTTGCCAATGCCGTCGCGGACGCGCTCGGCATCGACGACGTCGAGCTTCCGCTCACACCGCCGCGCGTGTGGGAGTTGCTGCAGGAGTGAAACCCGCGCCCTTTCTCTACGAGCGGCCCGACACGCTCGAGGAGGCTGCTTCGCTCCTTGCCGAGCACGGTGACGATGCGAAGGTGCTGGCCGGCGGCCAGTCGCTCGTACCGTTGCTCAACTTCCGACTCGTGCGGCCATCGGTGCTGGTCGACATCAACCGGGTCGCCGAGCTCGGCGAGCGCGAGGACGGGCGGGTCGGCGCGACGGTCCGCCAGCGCGACTTCACCGGGAACCGGCTTGTCGATCTGGCGATGCCGTATGTCGGTCACTACGTGACGCGGAATCGCGGCACGGTCGGCGGCTCGCTCGCCCACGCGGACGCGGGCGCCGAGCTGCCGCTCTGCCTCGTCGTGCTCGGCGGCGAAGTGCGCACGTCGAAGGGCCGGCGGCTCGCCGCCGAGGAGCTCTTCATCTCCCACTACACGACGTCGCTTGCGGCGGACGAGCTGCTCGTCGACGCGACATGGCCGGAGGGCGACGCTGTCGGCTTCGAGGAGGTCGCGCTCCGCCACGGAGACTTCGCGCTCTCGATGTGTGCGTGCTCCGTGCGGGTGGCGCGCGGCGAGATTCGTTCGGCGCGAGTGGGGATCGGCGCCGTCGTCGAGCGGCCGCTGCTACTCGAGCTCGGGCTCGAGGGCGCACCTGCGACGGCAGAGACGGCGCGCGAGGCCGGCATGCACGCCGGCGCACTTGTCGATCCGCCCGGTCACCTGCACGCTTCGGCCGCGTACCTCAAGAACCTGACGTCGGTCGTCGTCGCGCGGGCGCTGGAGCAGGCGCTGTGATCGAGGTGCGCGTGAACGGCGTACTGCGTCGAGGCGAGGCCGAGCCCCGTCTGCTGCTTTCGGACTTCCTGCGTCACGAGCTCGGCCTCACCGGGACGCACGTCGGCTGCGAGCACGGCGTCTGCGGCGCCTGCACGGTCGAGCTCGACGGTGTCGCGGTGCGTTCCTGCCTGACGCTGGCGGTGCAGGTGGACGGCTGCGAGATCCGGACGGTCGAAGGCCTGGAATGGGGGCGCTTGCAGGAGGCGTTCCGCTCACAGCACGCCCTCCAGTGCGGGTTCTGCACGCCGGGGATCCTGATTGCCGCAACCGACCTTCTCGGCCGCGGGCCGGTCTCGCGCGAGCAGGTCGTCGATCTCCTCGGCGGTCACCTGTGTCGCTGCACCGGTTACGAGCCGATCGTCGCCGCGATCCTGGAGGCGGCGGGGTGAACCTCGCGCTATCTCTGCTCGCCGCCTGCGAGCGGCATCCTGACGAACCGGCGCTTCCCGGCTACACGTACACGCAGCTGCGTGAGTCGGCAGCCCGGATCGCCGGCGGGATCGGGCTCGGGCGCGGCGACCGCCTCGCCGTCGTCCTCGACAACCGGGTCGAGACCGCACTCCTCTACTGGGCGGCGCAGTGGGCGGGCGTCGTGTTCGTGCCCCTCTCGTGGCGCCTGTCTGACGCCGAGCTCGACTACTGCCTCGAAGACTGCGGCGCCGCGCGGGTGCTGCATGAGGGCGACCCGCTTCCGGACGGCCCCGCGCATCCGGGCGCACTCGATCTCGACGAACGCGAGCCGAGCCTGATGCTGTACACGTCGGGCACGACGGGCCGGCCGAAGGGCGTTCCTCGCTCGCACCGGGCCGACCGCGCGGGCGGTCTCAGCCAGGCCTTGCAGCACGGGTATCTACCCGGTGACCGCACGCTGGGAGTGATGCCGCTCTACCACACGATGGGCATCCACTCGCTGCTCGCGATGCACCACGTCGGCGGGTGCTTCGTCTCGCTGCCCAGGTGGGACGCGGCGCAGGCGCTGCGACTGATCGAGGAGGAGCGAATAACGTCGCTCTACCTGGCGCCGACGCTCTTCCACGACCTCGTTCACCATCCCGATGCTGCTCAGCGCGACCTCTCGTCGGTGCGCGCGCTCGGCTACGCCGGTGCGGCCATGACCGCGGCGCTGGTCGAGCGCTGCGCCGCGCTGTTCGACCCGGAGGTGTTCGTCAACCACTACGGCTCGACAGAGGTCTACACGTTCTCGATCGGCCCGGACCAGCGCCGCAAGCCGGGCTGTGCGGGGCGGCCGGCACTGAACGTGCGCCTCAAGCTGGTGGACGGCGAAGTGTGCGCGGACCTCGCGGGCGACGAGGCGTTCGCCGGATACTGGCGGCGTCCCGACGCCGACGCGAAGGTGATCCGGGACGGGTGGTACCACACCGGCGACATCGCGCGTGTGGACGAGGACGGCGACCTCTGGATCGAGGGACGCTCCGACGACATGATCGTCAGCGGAGGCGAGAACATCCATCCGCTCGAGGTCGAGAACATCCTCGCGCGGCATGCCGGCGTCGTCGAGGTGGCCGTCGTCGGTGCGACGGATGAGCGGCTGGGCCAGCGGGTCGTCGCAGTCGTCGTGGGCACGGCGACGGCGGATGAGCTCGACGCCCACTGTCTCGGCTCGGAGCTCGCGCGGTTCAAGCGCCCGCGCGAGTATCGCTTCGTGGACGAGCTGCCGAAGTCGTCGAGCGGCAAGATCCTCCGGCGCGAACTACGAAAGGACCAGGTGACTGCGTGACCGAGTTCGACGGCTTCCGGGTCGAGCGCGACGGCGACGTCGTAACGATCATCCTCGACGTTCCCGACAAGTTCAACCGCGTGTCGATGCTCGCGCGAGACCAGCTGCGGTCGGTGTTCGAGGAGCTCGACGGCGACGCCGAGGTTCGCTTCGTCGTGCTTACCGGCGCCGGCGGCGCGTTCACGGCCGGTGGCGACATCGCCGGGTTCCTCGATGCCTCGGCGTGGACGGTGTCGAAGCTTGCCGACAATGTCGCCGCGCCGGAGCGGTGCTCGAAGCCGGTGATCGCGGCGCTGCACGGCTACGTGTTCGGCGTCGGCTTCGAACTCGCGCTCGCGTGCGACTTCCGCCTCGCGACCGGCGATGTCGAGCTCGCCTTTCCCGAGGCGACGATCGGGATGATTCCCGGCTCCGGAGGCACGCAGCGGCTGGTGCGGCTGGTCGGTCTCGGGCGGGCGAAGGACATCGTGATGCGCGGCCGGCGGGTCAAGGCCGAGGAAGCGCTCGCACTCGGCCTCGTCACGGAGATCGTGCCCGACCTCGACGCGGCCGTCGATTCGCTCTGCGACGAGCTGCGGCGGCTTTCGCCGCTCGCGCTCGCGATGGCGAAGCGTGTGCTCAACCTCGCCTACGACGGCCCACTTCCGCTCGGCCTCCAGGTGGAAGGCCTGGCGTACGGACTCCTGCAGCAGACGAACGACTTTCGCGAGGGCGTTCAGGCGTTCGTCGAGAAGCGCCCGCCGACCTTCACCGGCGACTGATCAGCGATCCGCACCGCCCGTTGCCGACGCGGCAGCAAGGCTCCTCCGCGACGTATTGGACTCAAGGTCGCTATCGCTGCGTCCGATGTCTCAATCGTTGATCCGTGAAGCCGAAGGCCTGTCTCGCCGTCCTACTCTCGTCGCGTCGTAAGGAGAAGGGGTCAAGTAAATGGAACGTGTCGGTGTCGCGCTTCGCTTCGTCGCCATCCTGATCGACGGCATCATCTTCTTTGTCGTTGCGTTCGTACTCGCACTGTTTGCCGGTAACACCTCCAACAGCTCAGCCGACGGAATGCACACGGTCGGCTTCCACCTCGGCGGCTCCGGCGTGCTCCTGGTCGGCGTCTTGTCACTCGGCTACTACACCATCTGCGAGTCGCTGCTCGGCGGGACGCTCGGAAAGCTCGCGCTCGGCCTACGCGTCGTGGACGAAGACGGCGACGAGATCAGCTTCAGCGCGGCGCTCGTCCGCAATCTCCTCCGCATCGTCGACGGACTGCTCTTCTACCTCGTCGGCGCGATCGCCATCTGGAGCTCAGCCGACCACCAGCGCCTCGGCGACCGCGCAGCGCACACCTACGTCGTGCGGCGACACTCCTGAGAACGGCTCCATCGAGACGGTCGTCGCAGTGCCTGCGGCGGCGCCGATAGGTCAGACTGGCCGGAGAGGCTTACTCTCACGCGAGCCCAGTCGCTTCTTCGAGGATGAGGAGCTGCTCCGGGCGAGAGGACACTCGCCCACGCGAGAATCTTGCTTCGTTCCCCGCCAGTCTCGGCTACATCGGCTCGAACCAGCGAGCGCGCTCCGTGGCTGGTTCCTCGTAGGCCTCCACGACCCAGTATTCACGCGTGGATGTGACTCGGCCCTCGTCGACTTCGAAGAAAGAGAGCGCGTAGTACGGGCCGACTGTGGGATGGGGGACACGCACCTCCGACACCACGGTGCTCCCCTCCGCGACGATCTGGAGCACTTCGATCGACCAGCCTTCCGGATAGCTGCGGTTGAAATCCACGAAATTCGCACGGCCACGGATCCGGACTAGGTCGTGCGGCCATTCGAGGACGAAGTCATCCGCGAGCAACTCCCCCACGCCGACCCAGTCCCGGGCCTGAACTCGGCTCCAGAGCTGGACGACAACCTCGCTCGGCTCCACGCCCCGATTATCCGTGGTCAGGGGACATTCCCGAACTGTGCCCAGGCCCGTGCGAAGGTTACGGCCATGCAGGCACGATCGAGCTTACGTCACCCTCTGATAGGTGAGAGCAAGATCGTCCTCCCAGGTACTCGCGTCCTGCGATAGCTGACCTCGACCCGTGATCATGTTGCCGTCATCGCTCAACGTGCCGGTGAAGCGCTGCGAGAAGTCCGGCGTAGACGCGTCACGCCAGTACCGCCACCTGGCTTGATCGAGGCTGGCGGCGTACACCCTGTACACGCCGCGCTGGTCGAAGTAATGCATGGACAGCTGCCCGTCGGTGACACCGATGATCGTGATCGCGTCCGGGATCTGGGCGTGGTCGTAGTGCGAGCGCCAGATCACGAATCGCTGGCCATCGAGCCACTCGAAGGTGCTCGTTCCACGGATAGCCTCGCCGGGGAGCATCGGGTGGGCGCCCTCGGTCTCCCACCTACCGATGAAGCGGTGCCATCCCTGGAGCTCTGATTCGTCGCTCACCGCGACCTCCTCGCGTCCTGCGTGAAGTAGCCGCCTGAGCCTATCGAGGCGGGAAAGGCTGCACAGCAAGCCCGCATCAGGGCCCGCTCTGGGACGCAACTAGGTTGCGTCAGGGGACATTCCGGAACGCTGGCGCAGCGGGCCGTCTTGTAGCCCGGCAGCAGTCGTTGAGCATCGGGCTCCGGCGCAGGAGGCTCTTTCCGACAAACCTGGACTGGCGCTGTCACTCGCTGAGCAGCCGTCGAGCGCTTCATGACCCTCCGCGAAGATGTGGCCGTGGGATGGGAGGCACTCGATCAGTGGGGTGACGACGTCGCTCGCATCGAACGGTTCCAGGCCGGTGTCGCTAACGAGGTGTGGAGCGTGCGCGTCAACGGGCATCTCGCCGTCGGTCGGCTCGGCAAGCGCAGCGACGCCGATCTCTCGTGGGAGACCAAGCTGTTGCGACACCTCGACCGTGAAGGGATGACGGTGCCGGTGCCGATCCCGACCACGGACGGCCGGCACTTCGCCGACGGTCTG